>WFLX010033273.1_pt1 | contig 15629 bp, 11 predicted proteins | sample 4967041 | NCBI WGS metagenome assembly WFLX01 (sample SAMN12857096, study PRJNA449069) | gut metagenome | isolation source: stool from male and female vole | host: Microtus ochrogaster | place: USA:Florida | collected 2017 | reverse complement strand
CTCGGCGCTTATGCCCGCGCCCGTAGATATCACAAGTTTCTTTTTCATAATCAATGGTTGTTGAGTTTGATGCAAAATTAACCAATTACATGGAAATATCTTGATCCGTACAGCAAAATTTAAGCCATAAAAGCCACTGCTCCACTCAGTGGGGGTAATCGGACAGCCGGCTGAGGCGCGAATTCCGCCGGCTGTCCGATTTATTTTGTCAATTGTGGAGTAATTATTATTTTTGTGCTAAATTACAACAGAGTATCTAACACCAGCACATCGCAAAGGATATGGCACAGGAAGGCAACAACAAATTTACGACTGACGAAGAAGACAGACTCATAGAAGATGCGTTTCGTGAGGTGCTCGAGGGCTATCTGGCGAGCAACCACCGCAAGAAAGTCGAGATCATCGAGAAGGCTTTCAAGTTTGCCAAAGAGGCTCACAAGGGCATACGCCGCCGTTCGGGCGAGCCCTATATCCTGCATCCTATCGCAGTGGCCAAGATCGCCTCGCAGGAGATCGGTCTGGGCAGCACCTCGATATGCACGGCCCTGCTGCACGATGTGGTGGAGGATACCGAATACACCGTAGAAGACATACGCTATCACTTCGGCGACAAGATAGCTCAGCTCGTGGCCGGCCTCACCAAAATCTCAGGCGGCATATTCGGCGACAAAGCCTCGCTGCAGGCCGAGAACTTCCGTAAGCTGCTGCTCACCATGAGCGAGGATATACGCGTGGTGCTGATCAAGATGGCCGATCGCCTGCACAACATGCGCACCTTGGGCTCGATGGCACCCAACAAGCAATACAAGATCGCCGGCGAGACATTATATATATATGCTCCGCTGGCCCATCGTCTCGGCCTCTTCGCCATAAAGACCGAGCTCGAGGACCTCGCCTTCAAATACGAGCATCCGCAGGCCTATGAGGAGATTTCACGCAAGATCCAGGCATCTCAGGGCCACCGCACCGAGGTATACACCGACTTCGCGGNCCCGATCCTCGCCAAACTCGACGGGATGGGCCTGAAATACGAGGCCAAAGACCGCCTGAAATCAGTATATTCCATCTGGAAGAAGATGGAGAAGAAACACATACCCTTTGAGGAAGTATACGACCTGTATGCCATGCGCATAGTATTCGACTGCGACGATCCCTCGAAGGAGAAGCAGCTGTGCTGGGCGATATACAGCATCATCACCGACCTATACAAGCTGCATCCCGAGCGCACGCGCGACTGGGTGTCGGTGCCCAAGGCCAACGGCTATCAGGCGCTGCATCTCACGGTGATGGGGCCCGACGGCAACTGGGTGGAGGTGCAGATACGCTCGCGCCAGATGGACGAGATCGCCGAGAAAGGCTTTGCCGCCCACTGGAAGTACAAGATCGGCGAGGGCGACGAGGAGTCGGAGCTCACCGTGTGGCTGCGCACCATCAAGGACATCCTCGAAGACCCCTCGCCNTCGGCNATCGACTTTCTCGACACCCTCAAGCTCAACCTCTTCNCATCCGAGATAGTGGTGTTCACNCCGGCNGGCGAGCTGGTGACACTGCCNTCCGGAGCCACCGTGCTCGANATGGCCTTCACNCTGCACTCNGAGTTGGGCAGCCACTGCATAGCCGGCAAGGTCAATCACAAGCTCGTGCCGCTGGGCAGCGTGCTCAACAGCGGCGACCAGGTGGAGGTGCTGACATCACAGTCGCAGACACCCAAGCCCGAATGGGAGGCCTTCATGGCCACNGCCAAGGCCAAGACNCGNCTGCGCAAGGCCCTGATGAAGACACGCCAGCCTAAAATCGCCCGCGGCAAGGAGATACTCGACAAGTTCTTTGAAGAAAACAAGATAGAAAACAACAACTACGTTGTGACCAAGCTGCTGGGCCTATTCCATGTCGGGAATCTCGACGAGCTCTACCTGCAGCTCGGCAGCGATGAGATAATACTCAGCGACTACGTGCTCAAGACCCTGAAGAAACGCTCTGACAAGGGAGCCCCCGCATCGTTCATCAAGAAAATACTGGGCATAGGCAAGACATCGTCACCGGCCCGTGCTGATGCCGACGATGCGGGCAGGCGCGCACCCGTCGACCGCAAGGCTACCTACGTGCTGCACTATGACGAGCATGGCGAGTCAAACTTCTTGTTCGCCGAATGTTGCCATCCGATACCCGGCGACGAGGTGCTCGGCTTCGTCGACGAAAACAACAACGTGGTGGTACACTCGCTCACATGTCCGCGGGCGATGGCCCTTAAGGCCGGCTACGGCCCCAATATCGTGTCCACGCGGTGGGAGACCGTCAACGGCCGCTTNCTNGCCCATGTGCATATCGAGGGTATCGACCGCCACGGCATACTCACCGAGCTCACCCAGATGATCTCCAACCATCTCAACATGGACATACGCAAGCTCGACATCGCCGCCGACAACGAGGTGTTCGGCTGCGATCTGTGGGTGAGGGTGCAGTCGGCGCAGGTGGTGGAGGATCTGTGCTCAAAGATTAAGAAAATCGACGGCGTGAAGAGCGCTGCCAGAATACAGCAATGATACGTCATGACTACTAACCGCAAGACCTTACTTTACAACATCCTCGTCGCGGTGATCGCTATGGTCGCCATCGTATACATATTCCCCAGGTCAGAGGCCAGCCAGTATAAATACGAGAAAGGGAGGCCCTGGAACTATGCCAAGCTCATAGCGCCCTTCGACATACCCATCCGTCCCGACTCAGATATGATAATCAAGGTGCGCGACTCGCTCGACAGCCATTTCGTGCCCGTGTACAGGCGCAATGCCCGTGTCGGCGACTCAGTCATCACCCTCACGATGCAGAGATGGAAGACGATGGCGGATTCGGCCCAGCCGTCGGAGCGCGAGCAGAAGCTGAGACGCAACACCATAGCCTACCTGAAAAACAGCTACACACGCGACATACTTGACAGCGACAACGGCAAGATGGTGGAGAGCGGACAGCTGCCCGTCATCAAGATCATGGAGAACAACACGGTGAAGCAATTTCCCACCGCCGGCATGGCCAGTGTCGACGACATTTACCGTGGCCTTCTCGCCTCATACGGCGACTCGTCGGCCCTGAGATGGGCACAGGCCAACCGGATATACGACAACCTGCTGCCCACGCTCACCTATGACGAGGAGTCGTCGAGACGCCTGTACAACAACGAGCTCTACCGGTTTACCGCGATCAGGGGCGTGATACAGCAGGGACAGACCATAATCGACAAAGGCACGATAATCACGGCCCAGGATTACACCAACCTGCGCACCTACGAGGAGCTGCTTGAGGTGCAGGCTACGGGCAACACNCAGAGCGACATGATGATATGGATCGGCCAGGTGCTGTATGTGTCGCTGGTGCTGGCGCTGCTGATGATCTACCTGCATTACAGCGCGCCCAAGGTGTGGGGCCGCAGATCCTCCATGCTCTTCATCTGTCTGCTGGTGGTGGTGTTCTTCGCGTTGGGTGTCGCCGGCGACCACTTCACCTCCAACGGCATCTACATGGTGCCGTTCGCGATAGTGCCTGTGTTGCTGATCGTATTTTTTGACGCGCCGGTGGCCATCTACACCTCGCTGTCGCTCATCATGCTGTGTGCGGCCATCGTGACATTCCCTCTCGAATTCGTCATGGTTGAGCTCCCGGCCTGCATAGTGGCCGTATTCTCGCTCAAGGGGCTTGACAAGCGCTCGCAGCTGTTGCGCACGTCGCTCTTCGTGGCCCTGGCCTATCTGGTGTCATACGTGGCTGTGGAGATGCTGATGAACGGGTCGCTCAAAGACATATCCACCCGCATGATAAGCTATCTGATGGTATCGGCCCTGTTCTCATCGGTGGCCTATATCCTGATGGTGGTGATAGAGCGTGCCTTCGGGTTTGTGTCCACGGTCACCCTCATCGAGCTCTGCGATGTCAACATGCCTCTGTTGCGCACGCTCTCNGAGCAGTGTCCNGGCACATTCCAGCACTCCATGGCAGTGAGCACGCTCGCCGCAGACGCCGCCATGAAGATCGGAGCCAACGAGCAGCTGGTGAGGGCCGGCGCGCTCTACCACGATATCGGCAAGCTGTCAAATCCGAATTTCTTCACTGAGAACCAGCGAGGTGTCAATCCTCACGACGCGCTGCCCCCCGAGCGTAGCGCCGAGATAATAATACAGCATGTCACCGACGGCGAGAAACGCGCCGTGAAGGCCGGTCTGCCGCAGATCATCATCGACTTCATACGCGAGCATCACGGCCGGGGCACAGCCAAATACTTCTATTACACCTACTGCAACGCCCACCCCAATGAAGAGGTGGATGCGGCTCCGTTCACCTATCCCGGCCCGAATCCTCACTCGCGCGAGACATCGCTGCTGATGATGGCCGACTCGGTGGAGGCCGCGTCGCGCTCGCTCAAGGAGCACACCCCCAAGGCCATAGCCGAGCTGGTGAACAGGATCATCGACTCACAGATAGCCGACGGGCTGCATAACGATTCCTCACTGTCGTTTCGCGATGTGGAGCTGATAAAGAAGGAATTCGTAAAACGCCTCACCACTATCTACCACTCGCGCATACAGTATCCAGACCAACCGTCAAACACCGAACCTAAACCCGCCGAACCTAAACCCGCCGAAGAAAAATGACAGACCGGCCCCAACGAAATAAAAAGTGCCGCCCATGACGCTATAGGGAGCTCTACACGCAAACTCACATAAAAACCACAAAATCCTTTGCGAGGCCATGGCCTCGGTTTTTGCGCATTTTTTTAAGTTTTCGCGTGTGATATTCTCATCATACATGCCAGTCATTATGTCATTGATCTTTGGCCTCTGACTAAACTCTTCCGTTCACTAAAAATGCGTGTTTAATCTGCTCTGCGTGCGAGATTTTTGTTGGATAATTACAAGAAAATATTTAATTTTGCATGTATGAGAATGATGCCGCTAATCATACTGTTCTGCTTTTTGCTTGGAGCGTGCCAAAATGACACACATCTGCAACGTGTGCTCGATGAGGCCGACCGTATGGTAATGACGGATCCTGACTCTGCTGTANCCATGCTCGGGCAGCTCGATGTGAGNGNNGCTACNGCNTCTCAAANAGCGCNTCATGCGCTCCTCCTCACCAAGGCGCGCCACAAAGTCCATATCATCGAGACCGATGACTCGCTTATAAGGATCGCATCCGATTACTACCGTGGCAGCGGTGACAGCCTTGAGACACAGAGCCTGTTCTACTTAGGTATTGTTCTTGGCAACAAAGGGGATTATTCACATTCGCTTGTTTCCCTGATGGAGGCTGAGGATTGTGCCACCTCTGATGGCGATGGTTTTTATCTCGGCATGGCATCGAGGGAGCAGGCTCAGATATATAGTAATCTCTTAGAATACGACCGGGCAGTGAAGTATTTCAACAAGGCTATAGAGTCTTTAACCGAGTTCATCGTCCGCTACATGCAGCCTGGGAGCGGATATATATTCCTCAGTCTCTGGTCTACTCATGTAAGATTGACGAAGCGTACGATTCTATCCAGGTTCTTGCCAAGGACAGTCTGATTCAGTCTGATGAGGCTCTGAGAAAGGAATTCCTCTGGATTGCGAGCAATGAATGTTTTGAGAGGAAAGATTACGAACAGTCTGAACGGTATTTCGACATACTTGTGGAAGAAGGATCAATCCCCTCGTCAAAAATGTATTCTCAGATGGCTATGCTGCAACTTGAAAAAGGGGATATTACTAATGCCCGCAGATATTACAATCTCGCGACAGACAGTCGGGAAACCCTTGCTGACAGTTTGGCCGCCCTGTCTGCCCTTTCCAGGATTCATGAGGCGGAAGGTGATTATAAAAATGCTTATAAGGAAGCTGAAATTGTGTACGATAATACCTACCGATTGACGGATAAGATCATCACGCACCCTTACACCGCATTGGTCAATGACTATTACCGCTCGGAGGTTGACCAAAAACGGCAATGCTTTATCGGACTAAACTCCGTGTGATGGTATGGATTGTTGTATCCTTCGCTCTGTTGCTGGTCTCAGTGTTAATGATCTACATCTACCGGCGAAGAATGAATCAGAAAAATCTGGAAAGAGAGACTATGATCAGGGATCTGACACGGCTTGAAGCCCGGATTACAGAGCTGTCAAAAGTGAAATCCGGTGAAAAGCCTGAAAATGACACAAATTCGTTTACTTTCAAATTTATTGAGTCGATCTGTGACAGTAGATACACATTGTATTCAGAGGGTAAAGGTGACGAGGCTTTTGGTATCAGAGCCTCTGAGATTATACGTCAGTTGGCAGATGATGAGAATCTTGGGTGGTTGGAGAGGTATCTCAACGAGCATTTCGATAATCTGATGGCGCGTTTCCGCCAGCAGACAGTAGGAATAAGCCAGCGCCAGTACAATATCTCCATATTCGTGTTTCTGGGTTTTTCAGATTCTACAATTGCAGCGATCTTTTACAAAAATCCGGTATCGAATCCCCGTCAGGAGCGATACCGCATCAGAAAGAAAATTAAGGAGCATCCGACTCCTGACTCTTCCCTTTTTCTTAAGTATTTTTGATACGCTTCTTAAAGACCTCTACAAATACACATCTATAAGAAAAGCTCACATTAAATATCAAGTATGGTATTTCTAATCATACCCCTCCATGCTGGTCATAGCTGTATCCATGGATTTTATGATTTTGAAATTTCAAACACTCGGGTTACAGATGGCAGCAGTGGTGGAAATCCGTGATAGCCCCAGTCTTTGATATGCCCAAGATACCTTTTGTGGCAGTTTCAACATCTGCACTATATTAAAAGATACATAATTAGTCAATTACCAGTTTATTATATTACAAACATAGTGTATATTTCTTATAATCAATATTTTAGTATCAAGATACCCTTAAGTTACGATATTTCTTAATTTATATAATTTAATACATTGCTATTCAATATATTAAATTGTTACTTGTTACGGTAATTATACGCAAAATAATTTGTTGATGACAGTTCTTTAGCATAAATTTGCAACAATACATCCACAAAAATTTTGAATGTTATGAGGCATCGGATTTATAAAAGAATTTTTATCTCACTATTGATTTCGATATTCAGTATATCGGTATCTTATGCTGCCGTAGATACGACTAATGGTGGTGCTCCTATTATACTGAAGCCTACTCATGATATATCAGGACATTCCAAGCCCACTGTGCCACCGCTGCTGCAGTTGAGTGCTACAGTAGACCGAGATCGCATTACCATTACGTCTTCACAAAATGTGATGGCACGCGTAACCGTTACAGACTGTGAGGATGAGGAATGTTATTTTGACAGCATGGCCATGATATCGCCGACCTACAGCTTTTACCTTCCTGACATCACCGGTGATCTGCTCCTTCACATCTTTTTTATTGGTGAAACCGAATACATAGGTCTCCTCGACCTCAATTGGTAAAAAGGTATATGTACCATTTCTGCGCCTATTATTTAGTTCAGATCATGTCTAAATCAATTGGTATCTGCATCGATTTACTGTCAACTTAAGATTTAAAATAAAACAATCACGAGACTTGTAATCAAAAAACACCAATATAAAACTTAAAAATATGAAATCAAACTATTACAAGCCCCTCCTGTTGGCTATGTCCTATTTCATAGCTACGGCGACGGGACTCTGCGGAGAGAATACCGGTGCCGGTGAATACAAGCCGCTGCTTGAGCAGGGCAAGACATGGAGGTACTCGACTGTAGACTGGACGACCATACAATATCCGACGTTTAACCCGGGCAGCCCCACAGAGCGCGTCAAGGAAGCCAGGCTGGAGGGGTACGAGACCATCAATGGCGAGACATATATGAAGCTCAACACTTATTGCTATGATGAGGATCTTGCCGAATATTACAATGACCCGAAATACCCGGAATGCAATAATACGATGTATTATCTGAGGGAGGATACAGAAGCCGGAAAGGTATATTTCTACCCCAATGAAGATTTCTGGGATTATATATCATGGGAACATTGGATCAATCAACTTTGGATATACGAGGAATGGTGTCTGAATGAGCCGGGTCTCCTCTATGATTTCAAATCCACGGATGGCCATAATTTCTCAGTCTATGACACTAAGGAGATCTCACCCGTCACACTCACAGACGGCGATCACAGATGCTTTATCATAGATGAAAACTACAGAAGGGATATATACAGGATAATCGAAGGAATTGGCTTGACAGGCATGGGCAAACATGCGGCATATAGTGAGGGTTGCAGTATCCTGGGCATATCAATGTCCGGCAGGCCTGCTTTCCCGGATCCATATTACGATTCATATCTTTATGAGGTGGTGAACGCAGACGGAGAGGTGATCTACTCTGACGACGGTTACCGTCCGGGATGGTGGCGTGCAGCGGTAGGCATCACCGATGCCGTGGCACAGGCCAAAGTAAACGTGAGTGCCGACGGTATCATCATCACCGGCGCACCTGATATGGAGGCCTGTCTGTGTGACATGCAGGGCCGGGTGCTGGAGCAGCGTCCCACTCAAGGCGGCTCGCTGACACTCAGCACCGCAGGTCTGGCTCACGGTGTGTATCTGCTGCGCCTCGGCTCAAAAACATACAAGATCGCCGTCAAGTAGGAAAACGAATACGACACGTACCCTTATTGAATTCAGTAGCGCCCTGTCGGCTCGTGGCCGACAGGGCGCTTTACAATATGCCCCCAACCCCCTGAAGGGGGAGTTATCCTCATAGGAGCTCCCATTTAGGGGGCTTGCAGATGAAAGAGACTTAAGTGAAATCGGGGAAGTTTGAGGCGGCCTATAATAAAAAGATGGGTAAAACGTTATTTTTAAATATGCCTGCAGCCACAGGCCCTAACAAATTACCCCTCTGCCACTGATGTCACGCCGCCTTACCAGATCATCCGCTGCCTGTGGCGCCGTCCTGCTGATGCTGCTGACGGTGCTGCTCGGGTCATGCAACGCTCAGAAGAAGAATACGGCGATGTCGCGTCAGTACACGGCGTTCATCACCCGCTACAATATCTATTACAACGGCGACAAGCACTATAAGGAGACCCTCCACGATATGGAGGAGAAATACGAAGACGACTACTCGCGCANGCTGATGATNCACCCCGCCGAGGCAAGGGCAGACAAGAAGGTGACNCAGCCCACAGGCGATTTCAGACGCAGTATCGAGAAGGCCCAGAAGGCCATACAGGTGAGGTCGATAAAGAAGAAGCCNCAGCGCAAGAGCGGCANGAACAACGACCCCAAATACAAGGAGTGGATGAAGCGNGAGGAATACAACCCCGTGCTCCACAACTCATGGATGATGATGGGNCGCAGCCAGTATCTCAACGGCGACTTNCNNGGNGCGGCCTCNACATTTCATTACATATCAAAGCATTTCTCATGGCTGCCNGNCACCGTCACCGANGCCAANCTGTGGCAGGCCCGCAGCTATCTGGCNATGGACTGGCTGTANGAGGCCGAGATNATCATCACNCGCATCAAGCCCGAAGNGCTCACCNCGGGNCAGCTGAGATACCTCTACAATTNCGACTACGCCGACCTGTATATCCGCAACAAGGATTACCAGAAGGCGATACCCTATCTCACCGCCGCCATNGACGAGAGCTCGGGCGCACAGGCCAACCGCCTGAGATTCCTGTTAGGACAGCTCTACACGGCATTGGGCGACAACCAGAACGCCTATCTNGCNTTCAAGAANGTGGGCAGCTCNAANTCAGCCTCTTACCGCACNAAATTCAACGCCCGCATCAAGCAGAGCGAGGTGTATACCGGAGCCGATTACCTCAAGGAGGTGAAATCACTCGCCGCCATGGCCAAGTATGACCGCAACAAAGAATATCTCGACCAGATATACTACGCCATAGGCAATCTCTATCTGGCCCACGGCGACACCACCAAGGCTATCGAGAATTATGAGAAGGCGGCGGAGAAGAGCACCCGCAACGGCATAGACAAGGCTATCTCGCAGGTGACCCTCGGCGGCATATACTTCGCCNGNGCCAATTATGACAAGGCNCAGCCGTGCTATTCCGAGGCNNTNCCTCTGCTGCCCGAGTCNTATCCCGATTACAAGTTGCTGAAGCTACGCTCGGANGTGCTCGNCAATCTGGCCGTGTATGCCCAGAATGTGGCCCTGCAGGATTCGCTGCTGCACCTTGCCTCCTTGCCCGAGAGCGAGCGCCTCGCCGTCATAGACAAGATAATCGAGAACCTCAAGAAGCAGGAAAAGGAGGAGGCCGACCGCCAGCGCCGAGAGGAGTATATGGCACAGAATGCCGGTAATGATAACCTCAACGACAACAACCGGCGCGAGTTCAATATCAACACCGACAACTCATGGTATTTCTACAACACCACGACGCGAAATTCCGGCAAGGCCGANTTTCAGCGCCGCTGGGGCTCGCGTAAGCTCGAAGACGACTGGCGCCGCCGCAACAAGACGGTATTCAACTCGTCAGACTGGGGAGAGGATACCGACGGCTCCGGGCAGGGTGACCTCACGGACGAGGCAGACGCCACCGACCAGACTGAAGAGAAGGACTCCTCGGAAAAGGAAAAGGCCGCCGACCCCCATGAGCGAGAGTATTACCTGCGCCAGATACCCATGACCGATGCAGAGAAGAATACCGCCCACGAGGTGATACAAGACGGTCTGTATAACATGGGTGTGATACTTAAGGATCAGCTTGACGACAACAAGGCCGCTCTCAGGCAGTTTGACCGCCTGCTCACCGATTATCCCGACAATGTCTACCGTCTCGATGTCTACTATAATCTGTATCTGATGTTCATGCGCGCGGGAGACACGGCCGCCGCCGAGACCTACCGTAACCTGATACTGCGCGACTTCGCCGACTCGAAATACGGCATAGCCCTCAGCGACCCGAATTACATCGAGAACCTCAAGCAGATGGACAGCCGCCAGAACCGCCTCTACGAGGAGACCTATCAGGCATATCTTGACAATGACAACGCCAAGGTGCATCAGGCGCTCCAGACAATGAAGACCGACTATCCGCTGAGCAAGCTGATGCCCAAATTCNTGTTNCTCGACGCNCTGACCTNCGNCACNGAGAAGAAACCCGAAGAATTCAATGCCGTGCTGCGCGAGATGCTCGAGCGCTATCCCGACACCGACCTGGCGCCCGTGGCCTCGGCATGGCTCAAGGGCATGGCTCAGGGACGGCAGCTGCAGACAGCCGCCGACGGGCGCAATATGCGCGGTATGCTGTGGGATATACATCTGTCGGCCGATTCAACCGCAGTGGTGGGTGACAGCATTGCCTTTGAGATAGACAACGACGCGCCTCAGATGCTCGTGCTCGTGTATCCGGTGGATAAGGTTAACGCCAACGAATTGCTGTATGAGATCGCCCGATTCAACTTCAATTCGTTTGTGGTCAAGGATTTTGACCTCGAGCAGATGAACTTCGGCCGTCTGGGTATGCTTCTGGTCAAGGGCTTTGACAACCAGCGTGAGCTCAATCACTACCGCAAGGTGATGACCGATACGCCTGATTTCAGGTTGCCGGCCGATGTGGCGCCGGTGCCGATATCGGTGCATAATTTCGACCTGTTGCTGCAGGGGCGTACATTCGATGACTATTTCAGATTCCTCGAAGAGCACGATTATGAGGATGCGCAGGCCGGATTCCTGCCTCCCGACAAGATCGAGACACTCGAAGAGGCAGAGGAGAACGCTGCCGGGATAGAAAAAGAAATTTCTGATGAGACAGTGAACAATGTCGACTCCACGGTTGTTAATATAGACAGCACTATGATCGAACCGTACCCGGAAATCCCCGATATTCCGCAGCCTGTGCAGCCCGAGGCAAAGCCGGAGCCTGTGCAGCCCGCGCCTCAGCAGCCCAAGGCCGAGCCGGCGAAACCGGCACAGCCCGAGCCGCAGCCCAGGCCGATGTCCAAGCCACAGCCCGCACAGCCTGAGATACCGACGGGAAGCGAGGGTGACGACGATCCGTTGCTATCACCTTAACGACCGTGAACTTTCAATTATGGTAGACAATAAATATTCTATACTCTGGGCGGATGATGAGATCGACTTGCTGAAACCACATCTGCTGTTTCTCAGAAACAAGGGGTATGACCTCATCACCGTCAATAATGGACGTGACGCTCTTGACAAGGTGGCCGCCGACCACTCGATCGACCTCGTGATACTTGACGAGAATATGCCGGGCCTCTCCGGCATAGAGACACTGTCGCAGATATCGCAGATGCGTCCCGAGCTGCCTGTGGTGATGATCACCAAGAGCGAGGAGGAGAATATTATGGATCAGGCCGTGGGCAACAAGATTGCCGACTATCTCATCAAGCCTGTCAATCCCAAGCAGATACTGCTCGCCATAAAGAAGATACTNCANAGCGATACGCTCGTGTCGCAGCAGGTGACCACCGACTACCGNCAGGAATTCGCCAACATCTCATCGATGATCAATGCCGCCGACACCATCGCCGACTGGTACGAACTGTATTCCCGCCTCGTATACTGGGAGATGCACCTGGCCTCTGCCGAGACCAATATGGACGAGCTGCTCGACATGCAGCGCACCGAGGCCAACAGCGAGTTCTGCAAGTTTATCAAGCGCAATTATGACAAATGGGTGGGTCCTGACGGTCCGGCCCCCGGCGCTCCGCTCATGTCGCCCCGTGTGATACCCGACAGGGTGTTTCCGATGCTCGATGCCGGCGACAAGGTNTTCTTCATCGTCATCGACAACTTCCGTCTCGACCAGTGGCGCACCATCAAGCCCCTGCTGGCCGATATCTTCACTGTGAGCGACGAGTCGCTCTATTGCTCGATACTGCCCACGGCCACGCAATACGCGCGCAACGCCATATTCTCGGGTCTCATGCCCGGNCAGATCGAGAAGATGTTTCCCGAGCTGTGGATCGACGAGGAGTCGGAGGAGGGCAAGAACATCAACGAGAGTCCGCTGATAGCCACGCTGTTTGACAGATACCGCCGCAAGGTAGGATTCCAGTATCATAAGATCAACGACTCGGTGGGCAGCGAGAAGGCGCTGAAGAATTTCTCAAAGTTTGAGAATAATCAGTTCAATGTGCTTGTGATCAACTTNATNGATATGCTCTCGCACGCCCGTACCGAGTCAAAGATGATACGCGAGCTGGCCAGCAGCAACGCCGCCTACCGCTCGCTCACCGGCTCATGGTTCCGCCATTCGCCTATTCTCGACATATTCAGGCGCATAGCCGACAAGGGCTACAAGGTGGTGCTCACCACCGACCACGGCACCATCAAGGTCGATAATCCTATCAAGGTGATAGGTGATAAGAACACCAATACCAATCTGCGGTATAAGGTAGGCAAGAATCTCAATTACAACATAAAACAGGTGTATGAGGTGAAGCGGCCCGACACAGTGGGGCTCCCGTCGCCCAATGTGTCGTCGACCTACGTCTTTGCCACCAACCGCGACTTTTTCGCTTACCCCAACAATTATAACTATTACGTGCAGTATTACACCGATACATTCCAGCATGGCGGAATATCGATGGAGGAGATGCTCGTGCCTGTAGTGACCCTTACGCCTAAGTCATGATGATGATGTGAGGGCGGGGAGTGTGTATCAGTAAATTTTTATTTTAATATAATCCAGCCTATGAAATCTTTTGAGATTAAAGTTGACTCGATGGAGCAGCTGCCTGAGGCGGCGCGCCAGTTTGTAGGGATGATGGAAGACGAGACCGTGTATGCCTTCTACGGCGACATGGGCGCGGGCAAGACCACATTCNTCAATCAGCTCTGCAAGGAGCTCGGTGTCGATGATNATGACACGAGCTCGCCGTCGTTCTCGATCATCAACGAANACCNCTCGTCGACCANCGCCGAGCTTATCTACCATNTCGACCTCTACCGCATCGAGGATATAGACGAGGCCCTCGATATCGGTATCGAGGACTATTTTGACAGCGGCGCCCTGTGTCTGATCGAGTGGCCCGAGCGTATAGAGCAACTGCTGCCCGATGATACGGTCGTGGTCAATATCAAGGTCAATGACGACGATACGCGCGTGATCAGCCACAGCTGACCTTAACAGACCTGAATATACTGATTTGGAATTATTTATATTGAGATAAAGATAGGAGACTTATGTGTACGATTGTATATGTGGATGAGGCCGATTCCACCAATACGCTCCTTGCCTCCCACGCATCGGGGTTTGAGCATGGATCGGCTCTGGCAGCCTATCGCCAGACAGCCGGACGCGGACAGCGCGGCAACCACTGGGAGTCTGAGCCCGGAAAGAATCTGACGTTTTCTGTCATGCTGTGTCCGGGAGAGATCACGGCGTCGCGGCAGTTTGAGCTGTCACAGATTGTGTCGCTCGCACTCATAAAGGTGCTGAGGGAGAAACTCTCGACCGATGAGGTGTATGTCAAGTGGCCTAACGATATCTATTATAAGGATAAGAAAATCGCGGGCATCCTGATAGAGAATGCCGTCAGCGGCGCGCGCATCAAGCGTTCGATCGTTGGGGTGGGGCTCAACGTGAATCAACAGACATTCCCGGGTGATGTGCCCAATCCGGTGTCGATGACCCACATCAGCGGCAAGACATACGACCTCGACAGCCTGCTTGAGACCGTGATCAGGCGTATCGTCAACGACTTCGATAAATACGAGGAGAAGCCGGAGCACATCAAGTTGGCAGCCCGCTACCGCTACATGCTGTGGCGCGGCGAGGGCTACTGGCCCTACCGCGAGACAGAGACCGGACGCGAGTTCAGGGCGCGTGTGGCCGCGATCGCGCCTACGGGGCATCTGACGCTGGCATTTGACACGGGCGAGTTCAGGACCTACGCCTTCAAGGAGGTGGAGTTTGTGCTCTGAGGCCGGATTGTCGGCTACAAGCCCCCAACCCCCTGAAGGGGGAGAGTTGCCAAGAGGGCTGGAGCTCCACCAAAAATCCTGCGTGGCATCTGCCCTGATCCCGCGCCGGCTCTTTAGAGCCAACCGATCTGCCTACGGAANCCTTCCCTATCCCGNGTCACACNTAGAGGGGCGGAGTGTTCTAGTGGTCGGAAGACTTTAANCTGAGGCCATAGAGATAACATCAGACAAGCATCGATGGTAAAGAATATCACACGCAAAAACGAGAGAAACGCACAAAAACATTAGGCCAGGGGCCTCAAAAAAAGTTTTTGCGTGTTTTTGTGTAGTTTTCGCGTGTTCTCATGATAGCGTCAGAGATTACATCAAGGAGAGAGCCAGGGATGATGTCAGATTAAAGTCTTCCGACCGTTAGAAGGCTGAGTGGCAGAGAATCTTTTTAAGGAAAAGGATTGAGAAGGATTCCGAAGGCGGGATTTAGAGGCTCTCCGAGCCAACGGGGATGGAAGCAGATTATAACGCAGGAATTATTATATGGCCCACGCCTCAATCAACCTTAAAACAATCNCCACNAAAAATCCTGCGNGNCATCTGCCCNNATCCCNCGCCGGCTCGCAGAGCCTAANCGATCTGCCTACGGAATCATTTCCTATCCCGGACTTGTCTCGTCCATGACACCCTCATAGCCACTCCCCCTTTAGGGGGCTG
>WFLX010016942.1_pt1 | contig 15633 bp, 17 predicted proteins | sample 4967041 | NCBI WGS metagenome assembly WFLX01 (sample SAMN12857096, study PRJNA449069) | gut metagenome | isolation source: stool from male and female vole | host: Microtus ochrogaster | place: USA:Florida | collected 2017 | reverse complement strand
TCACAAAATCAGATAAGGTGAGTCAAAAAGTGGCAGACCATAATATTTCACTTTTTAAGAAAGAACTTCTTGAAAAATGGGAAGAACTTCCACCCATGTTTATGACTTCTTCCGAGAAGAAAAAAGGAAGAGATGAGCTCCTTGACTTTATTGACAAAACTAATACAGTATGGCATGAGCATACCGAGGAATCTGAAGAAGAGGCTTTGGATGCACAAGAAGAAGTATCAGACCATGAACCTTTAAACCAATAAACCCTTAAACCAAAACATACCATAATGAAAATAGCATTTGCTTCCGACCATGCTGCTTATGATCTAAAGCAGTTTATTAAGCCCTACGTAGAAGAAAAAGGTTATGAAACAGTAGATTTCGGTACGTTTAGTCCCGATTCGTGCGACTATGCCGACTATGCACATCCAGCTGCTAAAGCAGTTGAGAGCGGAGAGTGTGATTTCGGAATTGCCATGTGTGGCAGTGGAAACGGAATTCAGATGACCCTTAACAAGCATCAGAAAATTCGTGCAGCTCTATGTTGGCTTCCTGAATTGGCAGCCCTTGCTAAGCAGCATAATGATGCCAACTTCCTCGTGCTTCCTGCTCGCTTCATATCTGTGGAAGATGCCAAGGAAATTGTTGACGCTTATCTTTGTGCAGAGTTTGAAGGTGGTCGCCATGCTAAACGTATAGCAAAAATTCCTGTTTGCGATGCCTGAATTTGAAATTCAACTTCGAGATGTTCTGCTTTACGCTACTCACGGCGTCATGCCGGAGGAGAGTGTAGTTGGAAATCAATATCGCGTCAATGTGCGTCTTCGCATTGACGCGTCTCTTTTCGATCCTGAAAAAGACGACTTGGCTTCGACAATATCCTATGCAGAGGTATATGAAATACTTAAATCTGTAATGTCAGATAGGGTAGCCCTTCTTGAAACGGTTGCCATCCGATTTGTCAAGGAAGTGAGAAATAGATGGCCCGGAATCAAACATGGATGGATTGAGATTGTCAAGACCGTGCCTCCTATCCCTAATATGATAGGGGAGGCTGGTGTGAGATATGATTTCTGAAAAAAATGCATAAAAAATGAAAAAAATCGGTGTAAAATTTGCACAGTTCAAAAAAAAGCAGTAATTTTGCATCGTGATTCTGAAAGGGGTCATTAATAAGGAGGTTCGCTAGCTCAACTGAATAGAGCATCTGACTACGGATCAGAAGGTTACAGGTTTGAATCCTGTGCGAATCACAACAATAGGATTTTTAGGGTGAACTTGGTTCGCTAGCTCAACTGAATAGAGCATCTGACTACGGATCAGAAGGTTACAGGTTTGAATCCTGTGCGAATCACTGAAAAAGGCTGTCATTTGACAGCCTTTTATTTTGTGTTTAAATATGTCTTTCTGTTATTATGTGCCGTATTCTATTCCTCGGTTCACGAGCCTTTGATAATATATGAATTTTTTTAAGAATGAGCCTGCAATTCCTATTCCAATTAATAGGCTGCACCAGGATCTTATTTCGTTAGGGTTAATTACTATACATTGCACACCTACAGCAAATGCTGCTAACCCTACTATCGACAATGATGCCCATGCATTTCTGCTCGCCTTGTTACTTGGTCTCATCTAATATTGTATTTTGTTGATTTTCAAATAAACTCTCTTTCTTGACAAGTTTTCGATATGAAATAAAACTATCTAACTCAAGGTATGTCAGTAGTATCATACCAGATAGTTCAAACCATGCTTTTCCTGATGATGGATTANTTGTAACTTTCCAAATGTAAAAAGCAATTAGAAGTATTCCTAAAGTCANACATACTCCCGATATATTCCGGTGAACTTTATTGCTGATTTTCATAAAAAAATAAATTTGCAGGTTTTCCTGCAAATTTACAAAAAATATTTAAGACCAACAAATTTTCAATCTATTTCGGAGTCATTAAATTCTTTGGGGGTTTATATCAAAGTTGGTCCATAATTGAATTCATTTTGGCTTTAATGCGATCGTTGGCGAGGTTTCCGATGCTTCCGAGATGGGAATGATCTACACCACGGTGGGGTTTATAGGTACCGTTTTGTACCTCCATACCAATTTTCTTATATGCATCCCTGAATGGCATCCCTTCGAGCACCAGGCGGTTGACATCTTCAACAGTGAAGATGTAGTCGTATTTGCTATCTTCAAGAATATTCTCTTTCACTCTNATTTCACCGAGCATATAAGTGGCCATGTCAAGACATTCGATCAGTTCGGATGAAGCAGGAAAGAGGATATCTTTCATCAATTGCAAGTCGCGNTTNTANCCAAGNGGAAGATTNGCNGTNAGNANTGCTATCTCATTCTGTATAGACTGAAGACGGTTGCACTTGCCTCTCATAATCTCAAACACATCAGGATTCTTTTTGTGTGGCATGATGCTTGAGCCTGTGGTAAGTTCATCAGGGAAAGACACGAAAGCGAAATTATTGCACATCCACATGCAGACATCCATTGCCAAGTGACCTAAAGTAGAAGCGACTGTGCCAATAGCCGCTGCGACTGCTCTCTCTGTCTTTCCGCGGCTCATTTGTGCAGCCACTACATTATAATGAGGATTGGCGAAATGCAGCAACTCGGTAGTCATTTCTCTGTCGAGTGGGAATGAACTTCCATATCCGGCAGCCGAACCAAGAGGATTTTGATTTGCAATATTGTAGGCAGCCACCACCATATTCATATCGTCAGTGAGAGCTTCCGCATAAGCTCCAAACCATAAACCAAATGATGATGGCATTGCAACTTGAAGATGGGTATACCCGGGCATCAGCTTATCCTTATGCTTTTCCGACAATTCGATAAGTCGATTGAAGAGGTGTTGTATGCTTTCTGAAATATGTTTCAGTTCATCGCGGAAGAATAGTTTCAAGTCTACAAGGACCTGATCATTGCGTGAACGTCCGGAATGTATCTTTTTGCCTACGTCTCCAAGACGTTCTGTAAGAAGAAACTCTACTTGAGAATGCACATCTTCTACTCCTTCTTCAATGGTGAATTTTCCATTTTCAATCTCTTCCGCAATTTCTTTAAGTGCCGGCAGTAAGGTGTCCAGTTCCTCTTTTGTAAGAAGTCCGATAGATTCGAGCATTTTGATATGAGCCATCGAACCCTGAACGTCATATTTGGCAAGTCGAAGATCAAGTTCACGGTCTTGACCTANTGTAAATTTCTCTATTGCTTTGTCAGGCTCAAAGCCCTTGTTCCATAATTTCATTATAAATCAGATTTTTAGTGATTTAATAAGTTTAATATAGGTGTCAATAGCATCCGATATCTCAGAGAGATAAATGTATTCATCCGCTGAATGGGATCGTGAAGATTCTCCGGGACCCATTTTCAAGGATGGAATCCCATGCATCAATGCCATGTCGGAGGTAGTAGGGGAAATAAAGGTNTCTTTGCCAAGAGATGTGGCTGCTTTCACAAGAGGGTGNTTTGTATCGATNACAGAAGCGTGTACTCTGGTTGACCTTGGAGTCAATTCGCTCCATTTTATACTTTGCCTTAGCAAATCTACAGTTTCTTCATTGCTGTAGGCATCAGTGGTGCGGACATCTACAACATAAGTACAAGAGTCAGGCACAACGTTGTGTTGTGTGCCGCAATTTATCATCGTAACATTGACTTTTATTGGTCCTAAGAGGTCACTTATCTTTTCAGGTGAGAAATTCCTAAGACTGTCAATGTCTTCGATGGCCCTATAAAGGGCATTGATTCCTTCATTTCGGGCAGCGTGGCCCGCTTTTCCTTTTGCCACGCAGTCAAGCACAAGCAGACCTCTCTCTGCAACCGCTGCTTGCATTCCAGTCGGTTCTCCTACAAGCACCATATCCGGAGTCAATCCATTTTCTGCAAGATGAGGCAAAAAAGCTCTCATTCCGAGTTCCCCCATCACTTCTTCAGCAGCAGTAATGGCAAGAAGCAGATTGACAGGTAGAGTTTTGTCATCNTTTAGAGCAAGAAATGCCATAGCAAGNGCCACTCCGGATGCTCCAGCATCATTGCTCCCGAGTCCGAAGAGTTTATCCCNTTCAATATCAGCACTAAATGGATTACGAGTATATGAGGAAGACGGCCGGACTGTATCATGATGCGAATTTAGCATCATGATGGGTTTTGTGTGGTCGAAATTTTGAGAAAGTACATATACATTGTTATGTAGTCTCTTCACATCAGTAGCCCCATTATCTTTAAGCCATTTCTCCCATATATCGGCAGTGGCTGATTCCTCCCTTGAGAAGGAAGGAGTCTTAATCAGTTGCTGAAGAAGGGAAATGTAGTCAACGCTCATATATGATTTATCTCATTTGATGATTGTGCCTATATTGTTAAGGAGATTCTCAGCTTTGCAAATACGAACTTCATTGACTCCTTTTGAGGCTGAATCAAGGGCATTGGTAAGTTTGGGAATCATTCCTTTTGCAATGACTCCATTCTCTTTCAGAGTCGTGAAGTTATCCTTGGTAATTAGAGGTATGACAGAGTTGTCATCGTCTACATCAGCGAGGACTCCCGCCTTTTCAAAGCAATAGGTGAGTATTGTTGGAGCGATTCTTGATGCACCAATAGCCATAGCTGCAGCCACTGAGTCTGCATTGCAGTTTAGAAGGGTTCCTTTGCCGTCATGGCAAATTGCGCAAACCACCGGTGTGATACCTGCCTCAAGAAGCACACGNATAAGTTTGTCNTTAACATCCTTCGGATCGATGTCTCCTACAAATCCGTAATCAAGAGGAGTGGCTGGGCGTCGTGTTGCTTTGATGATATTTCCATCCGCTCCCGAAAAACCGAGTGCGTTGCATCCTTCAGCCTGAAGCATGGCCACTATTCTCTTGTTGATAAGGCCGGCATAAGTCATAGTTACAATATCGAGGGTAGNCCTGTCGGTAACACGTCTGCCCTCTATCATAGTAGTCTCNATGCCTAATTGCTTGCTCAGACGAGTAGCCTCTTTGCCTCCTCCATGCACCAGAATTTTGGGTCCATCAATTTTTGAGAAGAGGCTTATAAATTCAGCAAGAGCGGTGGGATCATCAATGACGTTCCCACCTATCTTAACAACGTTGATTTTCTGAATATCCATGTTGGTTAAAGGCTTTCAAGAAGACGTTTGATTACAACCTGTGCAGAAATTTCACGGTTGGCAGCTTCCGGAATCACGATGCTTCTGTCTGATTCAATTACATCATCTGTGACAATCATGTTTCTTCTCACTGGAAGGCAGTGCATGAAGTACGCGTTGTTGGTAAGGGCCATCTTTTCTGCATCTACAGTCCAATCTCTGTCTGTCGATAGCACTTTTCCATAATTGGGATCAGCATATGCCGACCAGTTTTTTGCGTATATGAAATCCGCTCCCTCGAAAGCCTTTCGCTGATCGTATTCGATTTTTGCACCTTTTGTGAAAGCAGGATCAAGCTCATAGCCATGGGGATGTGTTATCACGAAATCATAACCGGCTGCTATCATCCATTCAGCGAATGAATTAGGCACAGCTTGGGGGAGTGCTTTAGGGTGAGGAGCCCATGTCATTACGACTTTTGGACGTTCCATAGTCTTGTATTCCTCAATAGTGATAAGGTCTGCAAAACTTTGGAGGGGATGTCTGGTAGCCGCTTCCATGCTGAAAACCGGTTTGCCTGAATATTTAATGAATTGGGATATGACTTTTTCCTCGTAATCATCCTTTTTGTTGGTCAGGCTGGCAAATGATCTCACACCAATTATGTCGCAATAGCAGCCCATCACCGGTATTGCCTCAAGCAAGTGCTCTGCTTTGTCGCCATCCATGATCACACCTCTTTCAGTTTCCAATTTCCAAGCCCCCTGATTCACGTCGAGCACTATGACGTTCATTCCGAGGTTCATGGCCGCTTTCTGTGTGGAAAGGCGAGTGCGGAGTGAGGAATTGAAAAATATCATGAGCAGTGTCTTGTTGCGGCCAAGACCTGTGAATGCGAATTTATCTTTCTTTATCAGAGCTGCTTCAGCAAGGGCTTTGTCAAGAGACCCTATATCTTGCACACATGTGAATTTTTTCATTTCTTGGGGAAATTATGAGTTAATAGCCTTCTTCAATTCAGTAAGGAAGATGTCGGCATCTTTTTTTGACAGGTTGAGGGCTGGAAGGAGTCTTACAGTCAATTTCCCTGCGCCTCCGGTGAAAATATGATGATCGAAAAGCAGTTTCTTGCGAAGATCGCTTCCTGTGAAACCATCAACTTCAAAACCTATCATTAGTCCGCGGCCTCTTACATCAGAGATCTGAGGAATTTTCTTCAGTTCTTCGATAAGATATTCACCCACAGCAGCGGCATTTTCGATAAGATTTTCATCTTCCATAATGTCAAGAACCGCGATGGCGGCGGCGCAAGCAAGATGATTTCCTCCGAAGGTAGTGCCAAGCATACCTTTTTTCGCTTCAATTGAAGGTGAGATTAGAACTGCACCCATTGGAAAACCATTGGCGATTCCTTTGGCACAAGTGATGATATCCGGCTTTATGTCATGATGCTGATGAGCAAAGAATTTTCCAGATCGTCCGTAACCAGACTGGATTTCGTCGAGAATGAGCAATGTGCCGGTCTCTTTGCACGTCTGGGAGAGCGCTTGCATGAATTCAGTAGAAGGTTCATGTATTCCAGCCACTCCTTGAATGCCTTCAATTATGGCGGCAGCATATTCTTTAGATGAAAGTGCCGATTTCATAGCCTCCTCATCATTTAGAGGAACGAAAGTCACATTCTCTGTCTTGTTGAAAGGTGCTTGGATAGCAGGATTATCCGTTGCTGCAACTGCTCCGGAGGTGCGACCNTGGAAAGCATGACCGAATGCGAGAATTTTGCGTCTTCCTGTAGTGAAAGAAGCCAATTTCATTGCATTCTCATTTGCTTCGGCTCCTGAATTGCACAGAAAAAGTGAATAATCATCATAGCCGGAAGCCTTACCCAGTTTTTCAGCAAGGCGTTCTTGCAGAGAATTCAGCACGGAATTAGAGTAGAAACCAAGTTCTGCCACTTGTTTGGCAATTGCTTCCACATAATGGGGATGTGCATGACCTACGGAAATCACCGCATGTCCACCGTAGAGGTCGAGATATTCAGTGCCATCGGCTGTGTAGACATGATTGCCGCAACCTTTGACTGGCTCAATATCATATAGTGAATAGACATCAAATAGTTTCATACTCTTAGAATGCTGATGGTTTAAGACGAAGCCCGGTGGTCTGATCAATCCCGAGCATTATATTCATATTCTGTACAGCCTGTCCTGAAGCCCCCTTGAGGAGATTGTCGATTGCACAAGTCACAAGCAACTTTTTCCCATGCTTTTCCACATGTATAATGGCCTTGTTGGTGTTTACGGCTTGCTTNAGGTCGATTGGCTTGTCGCTTACAACTGTGAAAGGAGCATCCTTATAGAAGTCCTTGTAAAGATTGTTTGCATCCTCATCGCTCAAGTTGCAGTCAAGTGTAGTCACAGCAAAGATACCACGAGGNAAATCGCCACGCATAGGCACGAAGTTGATAGTAGCGGTATTTTCCGGTTGGAGTTTCTTTAAAGTTGCTCCAATCTCGATGAGATGTTGATGAGTGAATGGCTTATAAACAGAGAGATTATCGTTTCTCCAGCTGAAATGGGTAGTTGCTCCAGGTTTGACACCAGCCCCAGTGGACCCCGTCAATGCAGTGATGTTGATGTCACCGTCTTCTGGAAGGAGATGAGCCTTTGCAAGAGGAAGAAGCGAGAGTTGCAGGGCTGTTGCGAAGCATCCCGGATTTGCTACTGAATTAGCTTCAGCAATCTTTTCTATTTGAAGTTCGGGCAAGCCATAGACATATCCCTGAGACTCATCACGGAAATCTTGAGCGAGATCTACCACTTTCAATCCTTCAGGACGCGCATTTTCCTCCCAGAATACTTTACTTTGTCCATGAGCAGAGCAAAGGAAGAGGATGTCGATGTCTTCGAGAGGGTGAGATTCAGAGAAAACGAGATCTGTTTCACCCAAAAGCCCTCCGTGAACGTCTGTTATAGGTTTTCCGGCATTGCTTGAAGAATGTACGAACTCAATGCTCACCTCCGGATGGTTGATGAGCAGGCGGAGGAGTTCGCCGGCAGTGTATCCGGCTCCTCCGATNATTCCAATTTTTTTCACTCTGATTTGCCGTTTTTGACCTGGTTGTTGTGATATATCTTCATTTGGTTGCCGAGAATTTTTGTGAATCCTTTCACATCATCCGCAGTCCAAGCCTTATTGACTTCCCCATATTCGCCGAAGTCAGTTTTCATCAAGTCAAATGGAGAATCGACGCCCACAAGAGTATATGAATATGGGCGAAGGATAAGTTCAACGGTTCCCGTTACGTTGCGCTGAGAGCTTTCGAGCATCTTCTCAATGTCGCGCATCACCGGCTCGAGATACTGAGCCTCATGTAGGAACATTCCATACCAAGTGCCAACTTGATCTTTCCAATACTGCTGCCACTTTGTAAGAGTGTGCTTCTCAAGCATCTTGTGTGCAGCGATGATGAGGATCGGACCGGCAGCCTCAAAGCCAACTCGACCCTTGATGCCGATGATTGTGTCGCCAATATGCATATCGCGACCTATTCCAAAGCGAGAACCAATACGTTCAACTTCNCGNATAGCCTCAATCTTATCGTCGTATTCTTTTCCATTGACAGCAGAGATTTCACCCTCTTTGAATGAGATGGTGAGTTTTTCGGGTTCAGTGGCTGTTATCTGAGAAGGATAAGCCTCTTCAGGAAGAGTCTGCTCGGAGTGGAGTGTTTCCTTTCCTCCGATAGAAGTTCCCCATAAGCCTTTGTTGATAGAATATTCCATCTTTTTGAAGTCTGCTTCATAGCCGTGCTTCTTCAGATAGTCTATTTCGTATTCGCGAGTCAGAGTAAGGTCGCGGGTAGGGGTGATGATTTCAATTTCCGGAGCAAGGATCTGGAAAGTAAGGTCAAAGCGCACTTGGTCGTTTCCAGCGCCTGTTGANCCATGTGCAATAGCATCTACACCAAGTTTCTTGGCGTATTCTATTGTTGCTATGGCTTGGAATATTCTTTCAGAACTTACAGAGATAGGGTATGTGCCGTTGCGAAGCACGTTTCCGGCAATCATATACTTGATGCTCTTGTCGTAATAGTCTTTTGTCACATCGAGAGTGGCATGAGAAGCAGCTCCAAGACGTTTTGAGCGGTCGGCTATAGCAGCAAGTTCTTCTTCAGAGAAACCGCCTGTATTTGCAATTGCNGTATGAACTTCATACCCAAGATCTTCAGAGAGATATTTTACAGCGAAAGAGGTGTCAAGACCTCCTGAAAATGCGAGCAGCACTTTCTTCTTATTATTTTGTGTCATTTCTATTTTCGTAAAACTGTTTAACTATCACTTATTGGATAGATATCAAATTGTCAAGATGACAATTTGAATAAATGAAAAATTATTTTTTGAGGTGGAGAAGGCGTTTGATCCTGTTTTTAACCTTNATCATGTAAGGGTTTGCCCTCTTGTCGGCGGGAAGNGGNTGNTTNGGNTCGAAGAGCATACCAGTGCAGAGACACATACGTCGGTTGTTACGCTGCAGAATGTCGTAGTTTTTACANCCTTGGCAACCTTGCCAGAATTCCTCGTCGTCGGTCAATTCAGAGAATGTCACGGGTTTATAGCCCATTCTTGAATTGAGTTTCATTACTGGAAGTGAGGTCGTGATAGAGAAAAGTTTCGCGAACGGAAAGCGCAGTCGAGCCAGCTCGAAGGTTTTCGTCTTGATGGCGCCGGCAAGGCCAAGATGACGGTATTCTGGGTCGACAATCAATCCGGACGTAGCAACAAAATCTCCGTGGCCCCAGCTTTCGATGTAGCTGAACCCTACGAGTCGGTCGCCATGAAGAGCCACCACGCTTTTGCCGCTCGTGATTTTCTGAGCGATATATTCGGGCGTTCTCTTGGCAATGCCTGTGCCGCGTTGAAGAGCAGACTCATAGATGAGTTTGACTATCAGTTCGGCGTGTTTGGCATCCTCCGGTTCAGCAAACTTAACTGTAATTCCGTTGATTTGCATTTTGATTTATATCCGAAAAATTGTTAAAATACTAAATGTTTGCCCGTCGCGCAAGCCGAGGCTCTCCGTACGCCAAGGCCCTTTTATTGTTTGAATGGGCAAACAATTTGCAAAGTTACAAAAAATAATTTAGAATTTAGAATTTAGAATTTAGAATTTTATGTTATTTTAGAAAAAATACAGAAATTTGATGTTTTTAGTATAGATGACGTTAAAGGACGCACGGGGTGGTGCGTCCTTTACAGGGTTGATGTGGGGGTGGGTTATTTGGCTTCCTTTGGAGTTTCTTCTTGCAGTTTGAACATAATTGGGAGGGTGAAGTCGCAGTCTACTGGTTTGCCATTGACAGTTCCCGGAATCCATTTTGGAAGACCGGATACAACACGGATGGCTTCTGCATCGAGAGATTTTGATACTCCTCTCACGATCTCGGGGTCGCTGACTGATCCATCCTTTTTGACTACGAATTTAACTATTACTTTTCCTTGTTCGTTTGCTTTGAATGCTTCTTCAGGATATCTGATATTGTTGCTGAGATAACGCATCAAAGCCTCCATACCTCCGGGAAAATCCGGCTGATTCTCGACTTCGTCAAAGNCCCCTCTTTTTTCATCAGGAACTGCATTCTCCGTGGAATTTGAAGAATTGGCAGTTGATACTGATGCCAATGATTCAAGCACACCGGCTACCGATGGGATGGCTGTCACTGCGAGTCCTGCTCCTATGGCAGGAACTAAGGCAAGCGCGAACAATTTGCGCTGCAACGATGTTTTTTTCTTGTACATCATAGTTACACGTTTTTGAAGTTTACTGTGATTAAGGCTGTTGGCAAACGACTGGAACCGGGAGCCGACAGCCCGTTTTAATAATAGCATTTGATATTCTTTTGCATCAACCCCGGAGGCTACGACAGACTCATCTGCTTGATACTCATGAATTGCCTTTAATTCCTCTCTCATTGCCCAAGCAGCCGGATTATACCATTGAAGGCAAATTGTGATATAAGCCAAAACGAGATCTGTCCAGTGACGCAATTTTAAATGGGCATATTCGTGGATGAGTATCATGTCTCCATCTGATTCATAGTCTGACTTATTCATTACTATGTTGTTGCCCCAACTGAACGGAGATGTAGNGTATGCATCGCTCACAAGAATAAGGTTGAAATTATCAAATTCAGATAGTTCTCCTTTCTTGAATAACCTCGATAGCATGGAAATTCCAAAGAGATAGAAGCCACCACTCAGCAGCAATCCCACTATGTATATAATATTGAGAAGGGAAAAAATATTGATTTTACCCAAGAAACCTCTCTTCCCGGCTGCTCCGGCTACTTCACTTGTGATTTCTCCAAATTCTACTGTAGACACCCCTTTGGTAAGTTCGGGATGATGCATGATGGCTGCTAAAACGACTATTGGCAATATCAGNGAAATTGCATATATTAATAGGAGGGAGTTGCGATTGACTGAATGTTGCCGTTGCCCAGCCATGAATAAGCGGTAGGCAATGTAACAGAATCCAAGTAATATAGATGATATGATAGAGTAGGAGAGTATCATGGTTCGTTGGTTTTTGAGTTGTCGNTTTCAGAGTTTTTCTGTTGGATGAGTTCAAGGATTTCTTTCACTTCATCAACAGATATTTTTTCTTCTTCAATTAGAGAAGATACTGCTATTTTGTAAGAGTTTCCGAAATAGTTTCGGATAACGTCTGTTAGTGATTTTGAACGGAATTCATTGCGGTCGGCCGTAGCAAAGAAACGATGTGAACTTCCTAACACTTCATGGCCTACATAACCCTTTCCTTCAAGAATCCTGACAGTGGTGGCTATAGTGTTGAAATGGGGTTTGGGTTCGGGGTAATGGTCTAATATTTCTCTTACGAAGAGAGGTCCATTATCCCAAAGGATGTTCATGAGTTCTGTTTCCTTTTCTGTGAGGAGCTGTTTCTTTCTTCCGGCTTTCATATTGATAGTTTTAGGGGTTTTATATGGTAGAAGTACGTTTCTGGATGCAAAGATAAAACTAAAAATTTAAATATGCAACTAATTTATTAGTTATTTTTAAAATTTTTTATTTTTGGAGATTTTTTTGTTAATTTTGTAGAGTAAAGGAGAATAATATGGAANGTGGTATAGAATATTTGGNGANGGGAGAGATGATTGTTAGGTTTGAGAGTGATAGGCTGGGGTATGGGCAGGTGGAGCTGGATAGTTCTGCTTGTGAAGGTATNCCGGCTGGAGTTACNGCGGTAGTTGGCAGGAATGGGAGCGGGAAGTCTACGCTTGGGAATGTCATCGCCAAGGGTCGATATGCTTATGGAAACAGATTGGGTTTTAGAGATGGTATCTCTCGGATTAAGATGCTTACTTTTACTGATATCCATTCTTTTACCGGAATAGATGTGCAATCCTTTCAGCAGCGNATGGAGGCCACTGCTAATGATTATGTGCCGACTGTAGGAGAGATCTTTGGTAAGAAACTTGATTCTCAGGAATGGAAAAAGTATTCNGAANTTTTTAGATTGAANNATATAGAAGTTAAGAAAATCAATTATNTTTCGNGCGGGGAANTCAGAAAGCTTCTAATCATCAATGCACTTTNCGACAATCCTGACCTATTGGTGCNTGATAATCCTTATATCGGATTGGATGCGGAGTCGCGCAAGGATTTTGATGAGGCTATGGAACTTTTGAANGAGAATGGTGTTTCGGTCATATTTCTTTTGTGTGATCCCGANGATGTTNCTGCTTACACAAATGCAATTNTAGAAATAAAGGATTGTATAATAGGGTATCCTATTCAAGGAGAAGAGGAGATTGCAGAATACTTAACTTCTACTAAAGAAATACCGGAGGAAAAAGAGATTTTAATTCCAGCAAACATTCCAGCTCCCATTTATAACGATTGCGAAGTTGTATTCTCTATTAAAGATGGTCATGCCAGGTATGGGGATAAATCTATTTTTGAGAATTTTAATTGGACGGTTCGTCGAGGAGAATGTTGGGCACTTCACGGTCGGAACGGATCAGGTAAGTCTTTGCTATTGAGTATGATTTGTGCCGATAATCCGCAGGGATATGCAAATGATATAACTTTGTTTGACAGGAAACGAGGTTCCGGTGAAAGCATCTGGGAAATAAAGGATGCCATTGGATATGTTTGCCCGGAGATGCAACTTTACTTTAAGTCAAACGATTCGATTCGGGAAATAATTGTGCAAGGTATGCGAAATACACTGGATCGATTTAAGAAAGCAACTGCTGAGGAGTTGGCGGTTGCCGATGCTTGGATGGAATCTTTGGCAATCTCTCATTTGGCAGAGAGGAAATTTTCTGAACTTTCTTCAGGGGAGCAGCGGATAGTGTTATTGGCTCGTGCTCTTGCAAAACAGCCAGAGTTGTTGGTGCTCGATGAGCCACTTCATGGACTTGATCGCGAAAAGAAAGGGCGAATAAATATGATAATATCAAAGCTCGCCAACAAGAATGGGGCGAGCTTGATATATGTAACGCATTATGCTGATGAGGTGCCGGAATGCGTCACCTTTAGGAAAGAAATGTAGGCCCTCTTGCCTCCTAAAGGGGGAAATAAGGGTGTGTCCCCCCCCTAAAGGGNGNNANTAAGTATCTCTTATTTATANGAAGATGANGGATTCGAGCCAGATGGTNGCAATGCCGGCTATATAGCCTATGAAGGCAAGCCATNTGANTCTTTTTGCATACCACANGAATGGTATCTTCTCGNTTCCCATTGCTACTACTCCTGCTGCAGAGCCAATTATCAATAGGCTTCCTCCTACACCGGCACAGAATGTCAGCAAATGCCAGAACAGTCCATCCTCTACGAAGAGTGCGGTGTAGGCTGGATCCGGTGAAGCAGCGATTATAGCCTCATTTGCCACCGGATACATCTCCATGCATGCTGCTACAAGTGGCACATTGTCTACAATTGAAGAAAGAATACCAATGATGCCATTTATCACATATACATCATGGAACTGGTCGTTGAGCCATCCTGCCAATTCACCCAATATGCCGGCCTGACTAAGGGCTGCGACAGCCATCAAGATTCCAAGAAAGAAAAGAATCGTTGACATATCGATACTGCGTATCACCTGTGATACACGTCCCTCTATCTTACCGTCAAGTTTGTAGTGGCGCACAAGCAACTCTGTGAGCAGCCACAGCACGCCGAGAGAGAAAAGTATTCCCATGTAGGGTGCAAGGTGGGTAGTGGCTTTGAAGACAGGCACGAATAGCAGTCCAGCCACGCCACAGATTAAAATAAGTATTGAGAGATTTGGATGCTCCTCATACATTTCATAGCCTACTCTTGAGTCTTGGCTATTGAGTGGTTCGACTGCAGTCTTGGGAATCATCCTGGTGGCAATGGCTACAGGTACTACTACTGATACCAAGGATGGGAGAAGAAGATTTACTATTAGATCTACGGAAGAGACATAGTTTTTCATCCACAGCATGATTGTGGTGATATCTCCGATAGGCGACCACGCACCGCCAGCATTGGCGGCAAGCACTATGACGCAGGAGAAGAGCCATCGTTCTTTATAATTTGCGAGCATTCGGCGAAGCATCATCACCATAATTATGGTGGTGGTCATATTGTCGAGAACACTTGAAAGGAAGAATGCGAATACCGATAGCACCCACATAAGTTTTCTTTTGTCTTTAGCATGGATTTTATCCACGAGAATACGAAAACCTCCGTATCGGTCGATGAGTTCCACAATAGTCATGGCTCCGATTAGGAACACAACTATCTCGCAAGTGTCGCCAAGAGCCTCGATCATTTCGGAAGAAATGCCGGGGTCATGGCTTCCTAATGCATAGATGGCCCAAAGGAGGGCACACATAATAAGTGCGAACGTTGCTTTGTTGACATGCAACACGTGTTCGCAGGCTATCAGTAGATAACCGAGAATAAAGATTACTAACAGTGCGGTAATCATAGAGTTGAAAATTAAAAAACCTAAACAAGGATGCTTGAATGAGCATGCGACCGTGAAACACTTGACAAAATTAATAAAAATTATTGGATTTTTAGGTTTTTTAGGAATATTTTTATTGTGAAGATAATCTTCTTAAGAAAGGATTATTCTTCTAATAAGCAGGAAGTGTCTGAATATCGTTCTAATAGGATGGTTAGGCGCAGATCTTTATTTCATCACAGAACTTGCAGATATTCGCAGAATTAATATTGTCTACGCAACGTTTTGGGTTGGCGCTTATCTTACAGCACAGAGTAGACAGAAGTAACTCAGAAAGATTAAATTACTGAAGAAGTTATCATTTTGACTTATTGAGTTTGTGGGCAGCTTTTTCTTGATATTCTAATAGAATCTGGTTGAATTGCTGAATCTGTTGCTCTGCGTCTGGATTGTTCTTATCGTAGAGGAGATGGTCAATCCATTCATTGACTCTCACGAATTCTTCGTCATTCCGGATCTTCCCTCGCTTAAGAACTCCTGCCATTCTCTTTGCAATGCTCGATGTTAA
>WFLX010370096.1_pt1 | contig 15634 bp, 12 predicted proteins | sample 4967041 | NCBI WGS metagenome assembly WFLX01 (sample SAMN12857096, study PRJNA449069) | gut metagenome | isolation source: stool from male and female vole | host: Microtus ochrogaster | place: USA:Florida | collected 2017 | reverse complement strand
CGCTGAATTCAGCAAATGTATCTGCCATACTTGCGGTATTGTCGTCCTTTATATCAAGCTGGAAAACTGCATATACAGGAATACCCATAAGGTCAGTCATTTCCTCGCCCTCGACTACCATTTTTTCGCACTCCCACTTACCAAGAAAAGCAGTAGGGTCAGCGTTTTTTATATATTCATGTTTTGTAATTTCAGACTTTTCATTTTTCGTTTCTTTTTTGGGTGCAGATGTTGTTATTTTTTCCGTCTTAGATTCTNTTGTTGNTTTCTCAGTCTTAGNTNTTGTTTCNGATTCAGTTTTTTCTTCGATTTTAGATGTTGTTTTCGTTTTAGCTTTTGTTTCCGTTTTGGCTGTTGTTTCCGTTTTGGCTGAATCAGAGACAGATACATCTTCTGAAACGGAACTTTCCTTTTCTGCATCTTTCGAACATGATGAAAAAACGCAGGCTAAAGCTGTACAGATAACCAGAAATGAAGTTAATTTTTTCATAGACAACCTTTATTAGTCATCTTGCTCGTCGTCCGTAACCCATANGCCGTCATTTTCGTCCTCTGCTGTTTCTCCGGTAATATCGAAATCATTCATAATGCTNTCNAGGTCAAACGGTGTAAATTCGTCAACTTTTATAAGGTATATAACATCGTCTGATTCGTCGTCACGACCTGCAAGCTTATCACCTTCAAAAGTAAAAGTCAGTGCAGAACCGTCGTCGGAAACAATTTCAATTTCAGTTTCACTTATCATACCCCATGTATATTCTACTGCGTCAGCAAGTTCAGTTTCAGCAGTAGTTGCTGTACCATCTTCTTTAATATCAAACTGGAACATCACATATATAGGAACACCCATAAAATCAGTAAGTTCCTCACCGTCGATTACCATGCTTTCGCACTCCCACTTTCCGAGAAAAGCAGTAGCGTCAGCATCTTCAAGGTATTCATGGGTTGTCTTTTCTGTATCTTCCTCAGTTTCTGCTTTGATTTCTTCTTCAGTAGTTTCCTCTGTGACTTCTTCCGTTTCTTCTTCGGTAACTGGTTCTGTTGTTTCTTCGCTCGATTCGTCAGAAACAGATGTATCCTTTGAAACGGAGCTTTCATCTTTTTCATCATTTCCACATGATGCGAATACGCAGGTCATAGCTGTACAAGCCACTAAGAGTGCAAGTAATTTTTTCATAATTTCTCCTTCCAGAACGTTAAAAAGTTAGTTTTCCTGCAAATACCGACACTTTTATGTCTTGCTATATATTATACCACGAATGAAAATTAAAGTAAATGGACGTTTCAGAAACTTTTAACGCAACTTTGAAGATATTATTATAAAATCTGCACAAAAAACACGTCAGAAAACTGTCATAAGTCATAAACAGCATTTACATGACAAGTCCTGAACGTTCTATACCCTCAATAAAGTGTTTCTGCAAAAAAATGTATATTAAAAGTACGGGAGCAATTGAAATCAGACAGCCAGCTTCTTTCCAGACAATCTGTTCCCTTGAACTTATCTGCACGGTTGTTGTATTAAAAAGATGTTTTTTAAGTTCATTGTCAAGATTTTTCAGAACAAGGGCAACAGTCTTTGTATCAGTGAAGAATACAGAACTCATATAATGGTCATTCCAGTACCACACAAACGAAAACAGAAACACCGTAATAAATGCCGGTACTGCATTCGGAATAATAACGGTTATAAAAGTTCTGAAAGCTCCGCACCCGTCAATATATGCAGCATCCTCAAGTTCTTTCGGGAGTCCCCTGAAAAACTGTCTGAAAATAAGAATCATAAGTCCGGAACGTATACCGTTTCCGGTAAGTGCCGGCAGATACATTGTAAACATACTGTCAATAAGATTAACGGTAAACAGACCTTTTATACCGACATTCATAAACTGCGTATAAAGAGGAAGTGAAATAACCTGCGGAGGTACAAGAATCATCATTATAACTATTCCGAAAAGAAACTTTTTTCCTCTGAAACTGAATCTTGCAAAACCATATCCCGTGACGGCACATGAAAACACCTGAACAAGTGAACAGCCAACATTGAGAAAAAGTGTATTTTTAAGGGTATTTCCGAAATCCATAGCTTTTATGGTATCCTGAATAACACTGAAAGTAAAATGTTCGGGAATCCATATAACAGCAGGATTATTCATATCGTTTCTTTCCCTGAAAGCACAGCTTATCATATATATAACAGGGTACATAATTATAAAACCAAGTCCGAAAAGTATGACAAATCTGAAAAAAGACCATATTTTTCCGGTTAATTTACTGATATTCAGAAAAATCCCTCCTTATTCAGATTCATAAAACACAAATTTTTCCGCAATAAAAACAATAATGCCTATTGCTGACATTACTATAATAAAATAAATCCATGACATTGCCGAAGCTTCACCGAATGCCCATTCATTTCTCATATCGCTTATACGTTCCATGACCGTATTAAGCGGACTTGTAAACGAATCTATAACTGTAAAAATGGTATTCACCAAAATAAAGGGACTTATATAAGGAAAGGTTATTTTCCAGAAATATTCCCATGAAGTCGCACCCTCTATCTGTGCGGCTTCCCTTGCTGATACAGGTATATTCTGCAATGACGCAAGAAAAATAATAATCTGTATACCGCTGTTCCACACTATCCCGAAAATATTGTCCGCAACCGCTGAAATCATACTGCTCATTTTGTCGCTTATACCGTATACGCCAAGAAATTCAAGCAGTTCACCGATTAAATCCGTTGAAAGCATTGTTGAAAACTGTGAAACATCGTTGTTTCCGGACGTTTCTATATCATCGCTTATAATTTTGTAGACAGGTCCTGTCACAATAATAACAGGCAGAAAAAATACTGCTCTTGCCAACGTCCGACCTTTAAATTTCTGATTTAGTATGACGGCGATAAACAGTGAAAATATAATAATCAGCGGAGTTTTCCACAGTGTTTCAACAAGCATATCAACAAGATATTCAGTATATTTTTCGTCCTCTGTAAGTACTTTTATATATTTGCTCATTCCGACCCATTCGGTGACGGTTTTTCCTGTGTCAACAGTAACCTCACTGAAAGAATACAACAAAGATTCAACAAGAGGAATCAGGAAAAATATAACTGTTCCGACAAGCCACACCGAAATAAAACCATATCCGTAAAGAGATTTTTTCCTTGAATACGGAATTTTTTTCTTTTCTTTCATCAGAAAATAATTCCCTCCTCCGCATAATCTGAAAGTCTTATAATATTCCCGTTAAAATCAATTGTCTTTTTGTCAAAATCAGCCTTTATCACAGTACCGTCCGACCATACTGACGTGACAAGGCTACCGGAGTTTTCAACAATATAATCCACAATTGTTGAATTATTGATACTCTGCAAAACAGGTCTGAGAATTTTATACTCAACAGATATTGTGTCAATCCACTTTTCATAGTTTGCATAATACAGATAATCAAGTTCAGTATCTTTAAGCACTCCGGTTTCCTCGTAAATCATGTCACACCGCAGACTGCTCCCCGTCACTGCCGACATAAGCAGGAGATTTTCCTCATCGGGACTGCCGTTTACAGCCGTTGAAGTATACGGAATAATTCCGTGCATTACCATCTGATAAAATGGTATATCTTCATCAAAAATATCAAAACCACTTGACGAAAGAGGAACATTTATAATATGGTTTACATATGGCAGAACATAGGCGTTNGCANCGTCGGCAAGTATTCCGTTGTTATATGAATCGTAAATTTCCGAAAAGTTTTCTGTANTAATATTCATAGTATCAAAGCGTNAAATTTTATTTTTACTGTAATCACCATAANGTAAAGTGGTAACATTCCCAAGTGAAACACCGTTGAAACCTGCGTCCGAATAATTTTCCGCAATTCCGGAAAGCACCTCGCTGAAACACTCCGGCGAAAGAATCAACTTATTTTTGCGGAAACTGNCGGGGATTCCATAAGCCAAATCGTAAGACGGTATTTNTNAATAAGTNCCAGACACCCTCACCGCCGTACCAGAAAATGAATTATNACCGTTTCCCGAACTGAAATAAATATTATCAGATACAGGATAAAATTCAAAATCATTGCTTTCAATAAAATTCATAAAGTCCGTGAAATCTTTTTTTCCGCCAAGAGTTCCGGAAGGTTTTGTCCTGATGTCTATTTTATTTTTTATACCGTCGTCAGTCCAGTTTCTGTATGAAACAACAATATCATCAACACCGCTTTCCCTGAATTTTTCAAGAATGGATTTCGCACCGTCATAGTCTGTAACGGACTGTTTCATCATGAACGGAATACCAAGAACCGATTTTTTTCGTTGAGTACCGCCGTACAAGTCAACATACAGCGGAGCAGAATTTTCTTTCTTCTGTACATTACAGTTATTCACAAGATAATTTCTGTAACATTCCGCAACGTCCACATAACTTACATTTTTCTTTGCAATAGGATAATAGAGAATTTCAATATCACCGCACTGTATGTCACCATTTTCAAAAACAGTAAGTCTTTCGCTGTTACTTCCGGCTGTATAATATGTATCAGTACTCCGCAGAACAAAAGTAAAATTACAGGTATTGTAATTACTTCCTGACTGTCCGGAAACTTTTGCCGNAATAAAAGCATTCAAGTCGCCNTTGGACGCAACCGNAAGCATAGCATTGTCATCTTNAACTNTACCGTAAACAGGCNGATAAACCTGCTCTTTTACTGAATATCTTCTTTCCGGAACTAAAGCCGCATCATCACCGTAAATGCGCTGACTGTAAGGGCTTGTCCATGTCTTTCCGTTGTTGAAATTTATCAACGCACCGCTTCCGTCGGGNATAATAAAATAACCTTTTTCCGTATCGTCCGACGCTCCGAAACTTCCGAGCAGTGTTATTTCAGTGGCGATATCTGACGGGTTTGTTTCCGATATTTCAGAAGTTTTCAGACTTGCTTTTATACAGTCTTTTNCAAGTGTATAGTCNACATAAAAACTAAATCCTGCACTATTATAATCATAAAAANGTCTTATTCCGCCGTCAATATCCATTACACTTACTTCACACGCACTACTCCCCGACCGCAGAAAATTATTATCAGAACGCTTTTCGGGAATCCCATAACGCAGGACTGCCGACGACTGTAATTCTTCTTCTGCAACCTGTGAAATTTCCGTATCACTGACGTTTTCAACAGGCGACGACCACCATATATAACCGTTTGACTTGTCCTCAAGCCCGAAAACAGCGGTTTCGTCATATACAAGAAGTCTGAACCTTTCATTTTCAAAAGCTGTACGCAATCCGCTGATATGTGAAAATTCTGTATCATCATAAACGAAAATTTCACTGTACTCTCTGTGTACATCGTTTTCAGCGTAAATACTTCCCGAAACGGTTACAGACAAAGTTACAATTATACAAATCAAAAAAATTTTTATCCTGTTCAACATAAATATCCACCGTTTTTATACCCTGATTCTGTAAACGATTTCCGTGTATACAGTTGAAATAAAAATATAAATCTGCTGAACAAGTGCCATGAACAATATAAGCAGTGCAAGCATTATGAACACAGCCACAACAGTAAGAAATATAGCTGTAAACGTCTTTGAAACAGTGTACTGATGAACCGATTTTACAGCCGAAAAAAGCAGAATTGCCGTCCATAGAGTGCCGATTATTTCAATAGTCTGCATAAAAACATATTCGTCCCTGACAAGAAAATGAGAAAGAACAGTGTTAATATAAATCTGCGAAATATACGGAACAAGAGCATAGGCACTGTAAATAAATATATTTTTCATTGTTCCCTCTCCGTCAAGCAACGTACAAACCGACCAGTTTCCAACCGTCCAAACCATAAAAACAACTATGCTCTTTATAAAGTACGGGATAATATTAAAAGTCTTGTCGTACACGGCATAAAACTGAAATCCGTACAGACGTTCATTGACAATTTCCGCAATAAAAAACAGAATCAGTATAACAAATGCTATTTTCACTGAACCGGATTTTTTCCACCGCATATCTTCAAAACCCTCTGAAACGTGAGTGACTGCGTGTTTAAGCCACTGTTTCTGCGTAAAATCCATCATGAACGCCGTTCACCTCTTTTTATTATTTTTCTGAATACTTTAACAGCAATTACTGCCATAAGTAAGACAATAAATATTTTTCCGGAATTTTCTTTCAGAAATACACTCCTGTATTCCTCGAAAGCCTTGTTGTACAACTCGGAATTTCCTGCAAGCTTTGAGTATTTCATGGAATTTTTATAATCACCGTTTCTAAGCAGGGCGAAAGCTGTTCCGGTATACGCATAGCTGTAATTTCCGTCACGTCTGAGAACTTCATACCACACTTCCAGTGATTTCGCATAATAACCCGTGTTATACAATTCAACCGCCTTGTGTACCGTTTTTCCGAATGACGTTTCAGTGAAAACAGTTATGTTGTTTTTTCGTGAATCAAGAACATAAATATTGTCGCCTGCCGACTCAATCGCCGACGGACTTTCAAAACCGCCCTCCTGCTCCGAAAGAGTTCCCATAATGAAAAGCAAATTACAATCTTCGTCATACTGAAAAATATGACCCGTGCTGAAATCAAGACAATTTATATTTCCGCTTTCAGAAATATCAATATCACATATTGATGTATCGGGAATTTTATAATGTGAAGTATCATATTTTGGCTTATAGTCACCGAAAGAAAAATCTCTCTCGGCAAAAATATTTTTTCCTGCGGAATTGAGTTTTTTTACAGTATCGGACAAAACTGACGATGACAATGTACAGGTAAAAACAAAATCGCCTTTTATGTCAAAACCTGTTATTCCGGCAGGAACTTTTCTTGTACGCCGTGCTTTTTTTCTGTCGGACATGAAAATATTTCTCAAATAATTCCCGACAACTTCCGCAGTAGGTTCAACCCTGTTTGCTCCGAAAAATCCGATAAATTCCCCCTGCGGACTGAACATTGCACAGCCTGTTGTAATATTTCCAAGAATGACATATATATTTCCCGCCTTGTCAGCAATGACACGTTTCGGGAGAAAAGTTTTCTGCTGGTCGTATATCACAGAATCCGGCTTTGTGATTTCAGCAAGCACTTCCGAATCGTGACTGACTAAAAGAATCCTCGAATTTTGTGTATCCGCTATATACATAATATCGTCTGAAACAAATATACCTTCCGGCTTGTCAAGAGTTGTTAACGAACCGTCCGGCATTTTAAATTTTTCATAAATTCCACAGGTTTCTTTCAGACTGCCGTCAACACTGACAATTCTGTTGTTTCCTGTATCAGCGACATAAAATTTATCGCCATCAAAAAATATATCACTCGGTTTGTCAAATGAATCCGCACCTATGTCACTGCCCGACACTGTACGTTCTGCAATATATCCTGCCTGTGACGGTACTGCGTCACCCCAGCGGTCGTAATTATATGAAATGTAAGGCTCGGAAGCGTGTACAGCCGATACGTTTACAATATTTCCGGCAATAAGAAACGAAAAAATCAGCGTCCGGAATTTTTTAAATATCCTTTTCAAATCTTTTTCCCTTTCTAATTCCTGATACCCGAATGAGCCATAGTTTCAATTACCTGTTTCTGTGTAAGCATGAACACCACAACAGGCGGAACAAGCATAAATACAGAAGCCGCCATAGCTATTCCGGCACGGGCAAGTNCTGTATAAGNTNTNTNATTTACAACAGTCGGCAGAGTTTNATNTTCTNCATGNAACACAAATGCCCCTGACTGCATATTCCATGACGACTGAAAAGCAAAAATAATCAACGTCATGAGAGCAGGTTTCTGATTAGGCATTACAATCTGCCAGCATATTCTTAAAAGTCCTGCACCGTCTGTCTTTGCTGATTCTATTATTGAATCGGNAACCTGACTTACANACNGCTTCATGAGAAANAGTCCCATAGGTGATGCTACTGACGGCAGAATTACCGCAAACAGACTGTNAATANGATTCAGCTTTGCCATTACCATATACTGCATTATATAAATAACATTGCTCTGATAAAGAAGTGAAATTACTATTACATTATTAATTAACTTTTTTCCGGCAAAATTACACTTGGCAAGAACAAACGCCGCCATTGAAATAAATACACACTGTAGTACAGTGACGGAAACAGTAACCGTTATACTATTAAATACATACCTTGAAAACGGTACTCTGTTCTGTCTGATAATTTCAAACATATCACTGAAATTTTTCATAGTCGGACGGAGTGTGTATAATTTCGGTGGAAATATAAAAAGTTCCTCAACAGGTTTTACGGACATAACAACAGTAAGATAAATCGGAAAAAACATGAAAATTCCCAGTACTGTGAGAAATAAAAATATAATAATGCTACCTTTTTTCCGTCCTGCCCGTCTGCACGAAGTCCTGATTTTTCTGATACGTGACATTTCTGTTTCTCCTCAGTCCGTGTATTTGCCGAGAACCCTGCTTATAACTCTGTTCACTGCGTACATAGCTATAAAAAGTATCATACATATTGCGGAAGCGTATCCCATTTCATAGCGAACCCAGCCGTAGTCATACGCATGGGTCATGATAGTATGTGCCTGATAGTCCGTACTCGGAAAGCCGACAATATTCTGTATGACTGTTCCGGCAGTAAATGAACTTACAATCTGCATGACTGATGCAAACATAAGATGTGGTTTCATTGACGGAATAACGATATATATCAGTTCCTGCCACCTGTTGCTTATACCTTCAACCGCTCCGGCTTCGTACATAGAGCGGTCAATATTCTGAAAACCTGCACGCATAACAAGAAATCCTGCTCCGAGTGAAAGCCACAACTGTACAACAATTGCAGTTCCGAGAACATAATTTCCGTCTGTAAGCCACTGTACAGGAGATGTTATAATTCCGATATTTATAAGAAAAGAATTGATATATCCGTTGATATCACCGCTGAAAATTATTTTCCATACAGAATATACGTTTGCCATTGACGGAATATAAAATATAAGCGTGAATACTGTTCTCAGCACCGACGGCATTTCATTTATCAGCCATGCAATCAGAAAACAAAGTACAAAGCTTACAGGTCCGGTAAAAAAAGCAAATATAATGGTCACTCTTATTGACTTTATGAAAATTTTGTCCGAAAGAAAAATAGCAGTGTAATTTGAAAGTCCTGTAAATTTCGGTTTCTGTACCATATTGAAATCCGTGAATCCAACCGGCACGGACATCAGAACGGGAACAACCGTAAATACCACGAAAAGAATCATAAACGGTGCAAGCATAAGATAACATTCCTTGTTTTTCCTGATTTCCGACCATATCTTTTTCAGCAATGCTATTCTCTCCTTTCGTCATCTATATTTTCATTTTTTCGGGAAATTTCGTCATTTATGTCACGATTGTACCAAAGAAACGTATCACGGGGATTTTCATGCTCATTGACTACTTCCCTGAAAGCATTCATGATATTTCTCGTAACGGCATATGACGACGGTATAACAGGTATTTCCTCCAATTCTTCACGCTGGTCAAACAGTCTTGAAAGTTCGCTGTCCGACCATGAAAGACGTTTAAGAGCCTCAGTGTTGGCGGTATCAAAACGCCCAATTGTACCGAGCAGACCCTCCGTCTGACTGCTGTAACTGACCTGTGTTTCCGTGTCCGTGAACCACTTTATAAATTCCCACGCATTTTCAATATTTTCCGTTTTTCTGAAAATAACAGCTCCGGAAGTATTTGAATTTACGGCGTGCGAAAGTATACCGTTATTTTCAGTTGCAGGAACAGGACAGAAATCCCATAAACCTCTTATTTCCGGAGCAACATAAGAAAGCTGATTAAAAAAGGTATAATCTGAAATCACAAGCGGATATTCTCCGGTTCTGAAACGGCTGAAAGCGTCGTATGACTGTTCAAAGCTGTATTCTGTATAGAAATCCGTCCACTGTTCAAACGCCTCAACCGCTTCCGCCGAATCAAAAACAGACTTTGTCTTGTCTTGATTATAATAATTTTTTCCTCTTTGCAGTAACAGCATTGCAAAAGTATGTCCCGTTTCGGTTGACGGCGAAATGTCCGACGACGGCAGAACAAGTCCGGCAGACATATAATTCCTCTGTAGCGACGGGAGCATATCAATTAAATTTTCCCATGTTTCCGGCGGAGAAGTGTAACCAAGTTCCGTAAGAATGTCAGTACGGTAAAAAAGCATGGGAAAAGTCTGCGTTATCGGCAGACCATACACACCACCGTTATATTCATAATGGGTCATGGCGTTTTTCTGAAAACGTTCTGTAACTTCCTGATAGTCGGGAAACTGTGAAACGTCAACAAGCATATCACGCACAGCAAGGTTAACAGGATATTCCCCACCCAGAAACAACGCAACATCAGGACCTTTTCCGGCAAGTGACGCTTCAACTATACCGCCAGTCACAAGACTTACAGAAACAGGAATACCCGTATTCTGCACAAAACTGTCCGTCAGTTCCCTGACGGTCTGAGCCTGTTCACGTCCGAGATTCACCCATACATTAAGTGCTTTTTCACCTGTAACGTCGGAGAGCGTCGAATAGTCCTCAAAAAAAGACCCGAAAAATGACTTTATACCAAACCACAGTGATTTAAAAAAATTTTTCCTGTACTCTGAAAACTCAACCCCTGCCGACGCAAATTCAATATAATCTATTTCAAGTGGCTGGTCACGGCAGTCCCTTATCCATGCCGAAACAGAAGTTATATTTTCCTTAATCTGCGAGAGATAAAGCGGAATTTTCAGCGGTTTTTTAATGCACTTGTCAAGAATCACAGTCATTCTTTCAATAATTGCCGCCTCTGACCCTGATGTGCCGGACAGACTTTCAATACCGTTCTGAATGTCTTTGAGTTCGTCCGAAATACGTCTGAACTCGTCAATAAGTTCGGGAATTTTTTCATGCACATAATAATCCGTGTACTTGTCGGGCGACGTACCTGTAATCATGAGAATTTTTCTGTAATATGTATTAAGTTCAGAAACAATCTTTTCAAGTTTCCGGAGATAATCGCCGATTTCACCAGNAACANACTCCATTGTAAACATATGGTCACGGTCTGCTGNAANCCATATATAGATACTTTCNTCNTCCGATTCGGGACAAGNTAAATTCCAGTCGTTATCATATTGAAATTTTACCTGATTCAGTTCTTCACAAGGCACTTGTCCGTCCACATATATTCGTCTGTTCGAGTAAAATCCCCTCATCTGATTCTGACGGTATTTTATTCCTATTTTATACCAGCCGTCACTTTTTATATCTTCTTTTTTTATAATCCATGTGGCAGACTGCAATGCTTTTTTCCAGTTCCCAGAACCGAAAGTATTATAGACTACTTTTACAGGGTCAGACGGTGAGACAAAATAATCTGCATTGTCATATGTCGGAAAAAGCGTTGAATCCGACTTATATACGGCGTTTTCGCCTTCTATTCTGAAAATATTTTCCGGAGTTGAAAAAATGTCGGCAGAACCTTTATATTCCCTGTATGAGGGAAGTTTTTCAGGATTATAGAATTTAAAACTCTCAATGACAAATTTCGCTCTTTCGGANTCAANAGTAATTTCATGATTTCCCTTTTCAAGATAAAAAAAGAGTGGTTCACTGAAAAGCCCGTCAATATCCTTGAAATCACTGTCCTGCCACATTCCTTGCTGAACCTGCGGAGAACGTACCCGATTTCCGTGCGAATCCGTATAAATATCATTTTCATTGACCCATACTCTGTTAAGAGTTATGCGTGAAGCCGTATCATATGGAATTTTTCCGTCAATACTCATTGAAAATTCTATTGCGGAACTGTCTGATTCAAGCGGAAAATAAGTCATATTCACGCAGTAAATACCCGTTTCATCGATATTTACATTATAGGAAATTTTTCCTCCACTGCTTTCCCATATAAGAACATTTTCTTTTAGACCGTAACTGCCTGTGGAAAAATTTCCGTTTTCTGCGGAAACATAATCTTTTCCATAAACTTCAGTTACTTTGTCGGGACGTTTTTCCGAGCAATACAAATCATAATAGTCACTGTATGAAAGCCTGTCAGTATCTTCGGTATCAATGCGGTAATAATCCTCACGCATAGCTGAAACTGTTTCTGCTGATAGATTGAAATTTTCTTCCGCAAATGCCGAAAGTACACCGTTTCCCGACAAAACAGCAAACGACATTACACATGACAACAGCACAAGCCAGAATTTCTTTATCAATAATAAATCACCTGCATTTCTATAAAACAAGTATATCAATTTTGTAACGTACTGTCAAGAATTATCTGCCAACATAAAAAACAAAGACGGTCAAAAGACCGTCCCACGTTATTTTTTATCTGAAAGCTTTCTGATTTCCTCCTGCACAATACGTTCCATATCGCATATAACCTTATATTTCGCACGGTCGGGAGTAAGCCTGTAAAGTTCAACAAGCTGTTTTTCGTCGCTGTTCAGGTCGCTACGGAACTCTCCGAAAAGTATATAGTCAATTGATGTATTCAGATAATCGGCGATTTTCATAAGAATGTCACCATTAGGTAAACTACCTCTTTTCCAGTTGCCAGTACTTCCGGTAGCAATACCAAGCTTACTAAGCATATTGGTTACAGTTGTTCCCCTTTCCTTGCAAATATTACGCAGTCTTTCATAAAACGTCACAAATATTACCTCCTTGTTTTGTAGAAAACACACAAACTTACATAAATAAGCGATTTTCGCTTGACAAATTCATAAAAATGAGTATAATATAATTATAAGCATGAAATAAAAAAATATATCAGCTTAACTATATATTATATCATAATCCGGCTTTTTCTGCAATAAAATTGTCGGATTTTGTTTTGATATGTCGAAATATGTCAGTTCTTTTTATATCTTATAGTGTTTTATGCATATATCCAGTTTTGCGAGATAAAATCAGTGTATTTTTGTTGTATAAATCAAAAACCAGACTTTTTTCTGAAAAAAACACGTAAAACTGCAATTTTAAAATAAAAGTATTTACTGTATTTACGTTGGAAGTATTTTTTATAATTGAAATTTGTATATTTTCAATAATAAACAGTTAAGTCAGTATGGCAGGAAATAACATATTATTTAATCTTATTATAAATCTATTGACAAATGACAAATTTTGTGATATCATTATGATATCACAACGTGATAATATTTTTAAAGGAGAAAATCAATATGGAAAAAGTCCTTGAAGTAAAGGGACTTACCAAGCAGTATACAAAAGTACTTGCTGCGGATAATGTTTCTTTCGACATAGGCGAGGGGGAAATATTTGCCCTCATAGGTCCTAACGGTGCAGGAAAAACCACCACCATCAGAATGATTTCAACGCTTCTGAAAGCAACTTCCGGCGATGCTGTAATAGCAGGTCACAGTATTAACAAAGCACCCGAAAAAGTAAGGGAATGTATTACATATCTTCCCGACGAAGCAGGTGCTTACAAAAATATGACCGGTATAAACTATCTTAAATTTATGGCGGGACTTTTCTATACAGACCCCAATAAAATTATTGAATGTGTAAACCGTGCAAAAGAAATCTGCGGACTCGGCGACAGGCTTAACGACAAAATCGGCAGTTACAGCAGAGGTATGATAAGAAAACTTCTTCTTTCAAGAGCCGTTATGACAAAACCGAAGCTTGCTATTCTTGATGAGCCAACCAGCGGACTTGATGTTATAAACGCTATAGAAATACGAAAGATGATAAAAAAACTTGCCGGTGAAGAGGGTATGTCTTTCCTGCTCTCGTCGCACAATATGCTTGAAATAGAGTTTGTTTCCGACCGTGTGGGAATTATTGCAAAAGGTCATCTTATGGTGACGGGTACGGGCGAAGAACTCAAAAAGCGTTACAACGCTCCAAATCTTGAAGAAGTTTTTGAAAGGGTGGTGATTGAGAATGAAATTCATTAACCTGCTCCAGAAAGAACTTAAAGAATTAATCAATGTACAGATGATTTTAAGTCTTGTGGTTATTTTGGCAATGCTTTCCATTATGGGAAACGTCACTAAAACCGCTATCAATGACGCTGTTGAAGAAAGTACGAATCCCAAAATAAATATAAGTGNCCGTNNNNATACTGATTTTANAAAAAGTNTGATAGAAATNCTTAGAAGCNCAGGTGCAGAAGTTACGGNGTTTGATACGGACGGTGACGACTATGCCGGTATTCTCAAAAAGAACGATATAAAAAATCTTGTTATTTTACCTGAAGGATTTACAGAAACTATTGAAAAAAATGAACGNCCTGANGTTCTTACAGTTNCACGAATGACNTCCGCTGCCACAATGNCCAATATATCGACAGGTACTTCCGGTGCGGTTGCACTTATTCAGAACTGTATTGCAAATACTATTGCTACAAATTCCGGAATGACACAGGAAGAATTTGAACTTGTGGAAAATCCGATTGTGCTGAAAGAAAATACAGTTGTTGACGACAAATCCGCCGGAACTTCCATTGACCTTATAATTAATAAAATATCCATGCAGAATATGATTCTTCCTATTATTGTATTTCTGCTTATCACGATGACTTNACAGTCTCTTATAANTTCTATTTCCAACGAAAAAATAGACAAAACACTTGAAACCCTGCTTTCTTCACCTGTTTCAAGAACATCAATTATAACTGCAAAAATGCTTGCCGCTGCTGTTGTGGCACTTATCAATGCCGCTGTTTATATGGTGGGATTCTCGGGAGTTATAAAAAATTCCTCCGCTGATGCAACAGAAGCACTGACTTCCGGTGTACTCGGAGATTATATTTCAGTCGATGATGCTATAGCACAGCTTGGTCTTTCACTTTCAGTCGGCGACTATATACTTGTAGGATTACAGCTTTTTCTTACTATAATGATATGTCTTTCCGTTTCGATAATGCTCGGTGCTTTGGTCAATGATACAAAGTCGTCACAGTCTGTTATAATGNNTNNNATNATGCTTGCAATGGTANNATATATCANTTCAANGCTTGCAGATATAAANNCGCTTNCCATGANAATANNNATATTAGTTNATNNTATACCATTCACANATACATTCTCCGGNNTATCAAATCTCATGTTCGGAAACGACACAATATTCATATTCGGTCTTATATATCAGACAGTTGTATTTTTTATATGTATGTTCTTTGCACTCAAGCTATTCAATTCGGACAAGATTCTTACCATATCACTCAATTTCGGACAGAAATCAAAATACAACAGAAAAAAAAGCAAAAACAAAGACTGATAAAAACGGACGTTCTGAAAATGAACGTCCGATTTTTTATTATTTTGTGGAAAGCTCAGCGTATTTAATGAGAACTTGTGAGGCGTCAACCGCATCAACAAAGCCATCACCGTTGTAGTCACCGAGAGTTTTTCCTACATATGACGTTGAATCGGTAGAGTTTTTAGAATAAGCTATAAGTATTTGTGTAGCATCAACAGCATCAATAAAACCGTCGCAGTTAACGTCACCTTTCTGTACTTTTGTATTGTAATTTTCCCCAATATAATAGTCTAAACTGCCGTTTTCATCAAAAGTCAGAAGAACGTCATTCAGAGTAGAAATTGCCTCGTCCTGCACTT
>WFLX010048574.1_pt1 | contig 15644 bp, 15 predicted proteins | sample 4967041 | NCBI WGS metagenome assembly WFLX01 (sample SAMN12857096, study PRJNA449069) | gut metagenome | isolation source: stool from male and female vole | host: Microtus ochrogaster | place: USA:Florida | collected 2017 | reverse complement strand
TACTTCATATAATAAATACGTTAGGAAAGACGTTTTTCGTATATGAAAACAATGCGAACAATCTTTTTTTTCTGCATATCTTTATTAGTGGCATCTTTCACCGGAGGATGTATATCCGATGATTTCACCAACTCTCCTTCCGATCTGCTGACTTTTTCAGCAGATACTCTGAGATTTGATACCGTCTTCACTGATCTCGGAACTCCAACGGCTCGCCTCAAAGTCTATAATAGAGCTTCAAAGGCAGTTAACATTTCAAGTATTCAGATGCGCAACGATGATGGAGTATTCTCAATGAATGTGGATGGCGTGTCCGGAAAATCTTTTCAAAATGTTGAGATTCGCGCGAATGACTCAATATTCGTATTTGTTGAGTGCTTCATTGATGCNAATGGCGATGTGAAGCCTTTCAAGGTGGAAGGTTGCATGGATTTTGTCACAAACGGAGTGACTCAGACTGTGACTCTGGAAGCNTATGGCCAGAATGTAAGGCGACTCAGAAATGTCACTGTTCAAGAAAATATGACATTGACTGCTGATGTGCCATATATAGTGTTTGACACTTTGCGTGTTGCATCCGGTGCTACATTAAGTATTGAGCCCGGTGCCCGTATCCTTTTCCATGACGGAGGTATGCTTCAAGTGGATGGGCGCCTGCATGCAGTAGGAGAAGTGGGGAAGATGATAAGCATGCGGGGTGATCGCCTCGATAACGTGCTGCCAGACACCGGCTATGAAATTCTTTCCGGCCAGTGGCAAGGTGTGAGATTCAGTGCTGAATCTTTCGACAATCGCATGGAATTTGTAGAAATGCAATCCACTGTGCATGGAGTGNTAGTTGACAGCTGTGGCATCACAGATCGTAATAAACTTACTCTTGTGAATTCGTGGCTACACAATTCCCGGGGCAATGTGCTTAGGTCGGTTCATGCAAAAGTGGATGCCTACGGATGCTGTTTTTCTGATGCAGGCGAGGCTACGGTCTATCTTAGAGGCGGTGTGCATGACTTCGTGCAATGCACAATGGCAAACTATTATCTCTTTGCCATATCCCCAGAATCCATATTGACGCTCTCTCATATCTCAAGAGAAGACAGTTCCGGAGTGGCAAATCCATTGATGCAAGCTCAATTTGACAACTGTATAATATATGGAATCACTTCTCCAATTACTCCTGGAGATCTAAAAGATACAAATATCTATCTTCGCAATGTTCTATTGGGAGTGGAAGGGTCAGACGATGACCATTTCATATCTTGTATCTGGGATGAGGATCCAATGTTTGAGACTGTGCGTGATAAATACTATTTCAATTATATGCTGAAGGAAGATTCTCCGGTGCTTCATTCCGGTAATCCGGAGTTTGTGTCAGATATATGCCTNACNGATATNNATGGAGTCAATCGTCTTGAATCNGGAANTCCNGCATTAGGTGCNNATGCCCGNTGAGCATAATAATCAATATTCGGAAAAGAATTTGGGTCGTATTAGAATGCCGATTCGCAAGCGGTTGTGAAATTGCTTGTAAGCCAACATTCCTTCTCCATAACCATTGTAGTAATCAGCAAAGAAATACTGATTGGAGTCCTTATGGATTCTCCATCCGAGTTGGATATTAGTGTTCCAATTGAAATTCCATCCTTGTCTCTTCACGAAAGTAGCAGCAAGTGTGAATTTTCGGTCTTTTGAATTTAGTTGGAATCCCATTTGGAAGAGTCCCGCATATTTCAATAGATCTTGGTTGTATTTGCCGTCTACAATCGGAATCCAATATTTAGCATGCACCGATAGGCATTCCGTCACGTAGGCACTCCCGGCAAGCGACACTTTGTTCCATGATCGTGAAGCTTCTCCGTCGCGTCCGTTGCTTTCATGCTCCAATATGAGAGTAAGCTTTCCGCAGTATCGGTCTTTCACAAAGAATGGCTTAGTCCATCCAATGCCTGGATTAAAATTTAAGTCGCTCATTGGCATGGAGTCCTTAAATACTTCCCAAAACACCTTCTCGGTGAAAAAGAGATAGAGATATGTGCCCCATGGAAGCGTNGCATTTGTGAGACGCTGGGATATCGACAACTGGAATTTTACTCCCGAGTTGTCGCCTGTTGGCTTGTGAAAAGGATCTGTTCCGACTGCGAAATAATTGTCTTTGTATAGACCGAAGAACGGACCGAGGTCCATAGTTTTCCTTATGGAGTCAGTGTTCTCTTCAACCCCTGGACCAACAAGAATTTGGGCTTGTGTGCAGTTGGGGTATGTCACAATGCTGATGAAAACAGTCAGGTATAAAAAAATTATTCTGATTGATTTTCTCATATGAGAGCATTAAATATTAGAAAGTCGAATGGATATTGGTTATATGATATGTCCACCCTGCGTGCTCAGGCGCGCAGGGTGGATATTGTTTTTTTGTCATGAATCATGCAGATTCATGGCTGTTGATTACTTAAGTTCACCGTTTTCAGCAGCTTTCACCATTTCGTCAGAAGCAAGGATGTATACTTCCACGCGACGGTTCTTAGCCTGTCCTTCCTTAGTGTCGTTGCTTGCTACGTAGTCCTGCATTGGGAATCCCTTTGCTTCGATACGGTTTGCTGCAATTCCTTTGCCTTCGAGGAAAGACTTCACTGCATTTGCGCGAGCATCAGCAACGCGAGTGTTAGCTTCCATAGAGCCTGTATTGTCTGTATATCCACCAATCACTACGTCTGTGAGAGGATTCTGCTCAAGTGATTTTGCAAATTCAGTAAGTTCAGTCTGAGCTGCTGGCTGGATGTTTGATTTGCCTGTTGCGAAGAGGATACCACCTGGGAATGTCACCTTGATAGCCTGGAGACCATTTACTTCAGTCTTTGCTACCTCTGCAGATTTGAGCTGCTCTTCGAGTTTCTTCTGCTGGTTGTCCATGTGCTTGCCGATGATTGCACCTACTGCTGCGCCTACACCTGCGCCTACACCTGCACCAATAGCTGCACCTTTGCCTTTACCAAGGAGGGCACCAATGCCAGCACCAAGTGCTGCGCCACTACCGCCGCCGATNGCAGTTCCTTTACCAAGATTAGTTGTGTTGCAGCCTGTCAAGAACATAAGAACTGCAAGGAATACGCAAGATAATGCTTTGAATTTCATTGTCTTTGGGTTTTAATGATTAGTTGTTGTTATTTATAATGTGAGCTCGTTGTTTTGCCGAAAAGGAATAGTATTTTTGATAAAAAACTATACTCCTTATAATATATAACAATAAAAAACGCGAGTTGATTGTTTATATTTAAGAAATCGATNATAAATATTTTTAAAAATTATAAAAAATGAGTGAAAACGCACATTCACCACAAAGTCCCGATGGCGCAAACGAGCGCTTGAAGGAACTGTCGTCGGCTCCTATAGGAAAAATTCTATTTAAATATAGTCTGCCTGCAGTGATTGGTACTGTGGTGATGGCTTTATATAATATCATTGACTCAATCGTGATTGGTCACGCCATAGATGATCCTAATGTCGTGGCAGGCATTGCTGTGACTTTCCCTGTGCAAAACTTAGGTACAGCTTTCGGTATGCTTATCGGCGCCGGCGCTGCCACTCGTATCTCTATTGTCTTAGGGCAAAAAGATCACCATCGCGCNGCTGTCATTTTGGGCAATTCTGTTCAGCTCTCCGTCATTATTGGNGTNTTGTANACCACTGCCTTCGCCATATTCCTTGAGCCTCTGTTGCGTCTGTTTGGTGCTTCCGATGCAAGNATGCCCTATGCCAAGGANTTCCTTACTTGGGTCCTTCCCGGCATGGTGCTGATGAATATTACGTTTAGCTACAACAACGTGATGCGTGCCTCCGGCTACCCGGGAAAAGCGATGTGGACCAATATGATTGGTGCAGGACTTAANTCAATCCTTGCTCCCCTTTTCCTTTTCGGTTTCAAGATGGGTATCAAGGGTGCGGCTATCGCTACCGACATCTCCATGGTGGTNACTGCTCTTTTCGTGATGTCACATTTCTTCAAGAAGTCAAGCACTCTTCATTTTGAGAAAGGTACATTTAAGTTCAATTGGCGTGTCATAGGCTCGATTTTATACATCGGTATGTCTCCATTCTTGATTAATGTGGCGGGTAGTTGCATTAATGCAGTGGTCAACACTTCTCTGTTGAAATATGGAGGTGATGATGCTATTGCTGCTGTAGTGGTGTTCAATCGGTTTGTGACTGTCTTTGTCTTTGTTGTCATTGGTGTTTGTCAGGGTATGCAGCCTATTCTGGGTTATAACTATGGCGCCCGTAAGTACGACCGCCTTTTCCGCACCCTCAAGCTCGCTGCTCTCACTGCCGTATGTATCACTACTTTGGGCTCAATTATCGGTGCTACCAATGCGGAGATGATNGCAAAACTCTTTATGCAGGATGCTGATCAGATAAAATGTGCAGTCAATTGCTTGCATATCACTACTGTNGGTTTCTGGATGGTTGGTTTCCAGATTGTCTCNACAAATTATTTCCAGTCGCTTGGAATGGCAACCAAGTCTATTTTCTTGTCGCTTACCCGACAGGTGATTTTCATGATTCCGGCATTGTTGATCCTCCCACCTTTCTATGGGCTAAACGGCGTTTGGGCATGTTTCCCTATAGGCGACTTCCTTTCTACAATTGTAGCGGGATTCATGTTGGCTTGGCAGATCAAGCATATTAAGAAAAACGATATTTCACCCTCAAAAGCATGACAGACAGCACTTATCATAAGATTCTTGATTATTTTCGCGCTATCTCTGAAGGCACGAAATGGGAGGGGCATCTCTATGCTGTCGGTGGATGTGTAAGNGATGAGATATTAGGTGCGCCTATCCATGANGTGGATATCGCTGTCGATCTTCCTGATGGCGGTGTGAATTTCACGATGTGGCTTTTGCGGCATAAGTATCTGGTAGAGATGCCAACTCTTTTCAAGAAGTTCGGTACAGCCAAATTTCGACTTCGCAAATTCCCGGATGAGGAAATTGAAGCAGTTCAGACAAGGGCTGAAAAATATACTGATAAGACGAGCCGGTGCCCCGAGGTGGTTAGTGGCACTATCAAAGAGGATTGTTTCAGAAGAGACTTTACGGTCAATACTCTTTACAGAAACATCAAGACAGGTGAGATTCTCGACATGACTGGGCGTGGAATCCATGATATTAAAGAAGGTATCATTCGGACTCCACTTGACCCATATGAGACTTTTGATGATGACCCTGTCCGTATATTACGCTGTCTTCGTTTCGCTGCCCGTTTCGGTTGGAAAATCGATGAGGCTACCATGGAAGCTTTGAAGCACAGTGTCGATCGGCTCGCCATTGTGTCTAAAGAGCGATGGAGCGCAGAATTCCGTAAGATGCTGTTTGGGCGAAATATCAGAAAGTCGCTCGGAGTGCTGAACGATATTGGAGGCTTGAAATACATGAGTCCATTGATAAGGGAAATGTGTGATACTATTCCTGAAAACGAAGTGTATTCTCTAAGTGCGATAGGAATTGAGAATGCCGCTCGCTTGGAAGATGAAGGAATCGATGATGAGGCTCAACGATTGGCTGCGTTTTTCGGCAAACTTGGGATGATTAGAGCCGGAGTAGTGGATAAAACCGGCATCAAACGCTATCCTCGACATGAACATGTAGGAGGATATATGGCTGCCAAACTTCTCAANCATATGGGCGTCTCCAAAGAGTTGGCGGAATCAGTTAGAAAGCATATTCAAGGCAAGGGGGAAGACCGTCGCAGAGCAGAGAAAAAGCGTAAGATTGAGGCGCATCTGGATCATCAGCGTCATCAGATGGAAGAAAAGGAGGAACGAAAGAAAATACGCATGATGCTTCATAAAAAAAGGATGGAGGCACAGCGGCGGCATAAAAAACGAGAAAATTCTGCCAAAAAAGCATCGAAAAATTTGGAAGATTCAGAAAAAAGCAGTAATTTTGCATCGCTTTAGCAGGGAACCCCACGCAGCAATGCGTAAGATATTCGCTCCGAAAGGAATATGATTGATTTCCCCCAGCGTCATTCAGAATGAATATCGGTTGGTTCCGGCTTAGCCGACTCGGGGTGTAGCTCAGTCCGGTTAGAGTGTGCGTCTGGGGGGCGTGAGGTCGCAAGTTCGAATCTTGTCACCCCGACATTGAAGCCAGTTGCTTTTTAGCGATTGGCTTTTTTATTTTTTTTGAAATTTCAGCAATATTCATTAATTTTGCGGTAGAATAGTAAGAACATAAACCTAAATAGCATGGAAAAAACTTGGCGTTGGTTTGGACCCAACGATAAAATCACCCTCGATATGCTCCGCCAGATCGGTGTAGAGGGTATTGTGACAGCTCTCCATCATATTCCCAACGGAGAAGTTTGGAGCGAGGAGGAAGTCAACAAAATGAAAGACTATATCGAAAGCCACGGACTGCGCTGGAGTGTAGTTGAAAGTCTTCCAGTCAGCGAATCAATCAAATATGCCGGTCCCGACCGCGACCAATTGATTGAAAACTATAAGATAAGCCTGGCAAATCTTGGCAAGGCAGGAGTGAAGACTATTTGCTACAACTTCATGCCTGTTCTTGATTGGGCACGCACCGAACTCGAATATCCAAATCCCGACGGCACTTCTAATCTCTACTTCAATCGCGCTGAATTTGCATATTTCGACATCCATATCCTAAAGCGTGAGGGTGCGGAAAAAGACTATGATGAGGAGACTCTTCGCCGCATGCGTGAAGAGGTGGCCCCGCGTATGGACGCAGAAGCCGAAAAGCGCCTCGTAGATAATATCATTGTTAAGACTCAAGGATTCGTTAATGGCAATATCTCTGAGAAAGATCTTAAGCCGGTAGAGAAATTCCGTTCTCTTCTTGATCTTTATAAGGGCATAGATGCCGACCAACTTCGTGCCAACATGGCATATTTCCTAAATGCAATTATGCCTGTATGCGACGAGTATGATATCAATATGTGTGTGCATCCCGATGATCCCCCAATGCCTATTCTTGGCTTGCCGCGTATAGTCACTTGCGATGCCGATATTCAGGCATTTCTCGATGCGGTTCCCAATCCCCATAATGGCTTGACATTCTGTGCCGGAAGCCTAAGCGCCGGAGCGCACAACGACGTCCCTGCTCTCGCTAAGAAATATGCCGATCGCACTCACTTCGTTCATGCCCGTATCTGCCAACCCCAACCTAATGGCGACTTCAAGGAATCTTCACATCTTGATCCTCGTCTAATTGACGTNGTGAGGACTTTCGAGACCNGTCGCCCCGATGTCCCGATGCGAGTTGACCACGCTCCGCTGATGCTTGGCGATGAGAAAATGGGCTACAATGCCGGCTATTCTTTCCATGGCAGAATGCTTGCCCTCGGCATGGTAGGAGGCATAATGGCTACAATCAATTCTGAAAAATAAGTACAAGACAATGAAAAAATTCACTAAAGAAGAGGCTCAGGCATGGGTAGACAGCCGCGCTTGGGCTAAAGGTCTCGATCTGAAGGCTGATGCCACTATAGATGCAGTAGAGTTTGCCGAGCAGTATGCCGCAAATCCCGAACTTTGGGACGCACTATTCGCCTGGATTAAAGACACTGATCTCAATACCGTAGCTGCTGGAAAGCACGACATCGTCCCCGGTCGTCTTTGGGTAAATATCCTCGAATACACTCCCAAGAGTGCAGAAGACACCAAGATTGAAAGCCACGAGAACTTCATCGACCTTCAATACACATTCGTAGGCGACGAACTAATGGGACTCGCAGGTCATGTAATCCCCACCGGTCCATATGATCCTGTAAAAGACAAGACCAACTACACCACCGACGAAGAAATCTCCTACGTCGCAGCCCCCAACGACACCTTCTTCCTCTACTTCCCCAAAGACATGCATCAACCCTCCGTCCGAGCCCACGAAAACCCCGGCCCAAGCCGCAAAGTAGTAGGCAAAATCGAATACGCCAAATAATATTCGGGCTTCCGCCCTCACACAATCATTTAAGAGCCCATCTCAAATTTATGAGACGGGCTCTAATTTGAGAATTAAATTTAGAGTCTTCTATTCAACATTTATGTATGAAAGTAAAGATCCAGATTTAACTCTTAAGGATAATTATAATTTTGTATTGCTTTTCTATTTGTATTGCGACTCTATGCCTGCGTGGCATTGCCGGAGGAGTTCTCGAAGTATAGGATCACTGTAGGATTGATTGGCAAGTGTTATTTCAAACATCCGCTTAATTGTATCCATATCCTGGTCTGAAATTTCATATTCATCCATGTTCCCTATTAACTTATATGCTTTTGTGGCAATCCCTATGCGAGTCTGATCATTAGCATACTTCAATCCGTTGATGCAGGCCATCATCTGCTCAAACCATGACTGTTGTGAATCTTCATCGTTTGCCTTTTTATTGGCCTTGTCCATCGCATTTATCCAGTCAAGTTGTTTCTGGCGCTCTGCTTGTTGGCGGTATTCACCGGTAGTAGCATAATTAATCACAATCTTACCCTTGATCACTCCATCTTCCTCCTTATAGTTGAATCCATAGGCATATCGATGTATTCCCTTAGGATCTTCAGATTTAGATGGCGCAAACAATTCATAGATATAATGATAATCTGTGTCATCTATCACTATGCTTCCGGATGTATCTTCCGAGTAAAGTAAAAACTGATTATCCTCTCCAGTATTTTTCCCCTTTTTTATGACATAGGCAATATTCTCATCCTTGTCAAACGCATCAAGTACGTTCTTTATAAGATTCTTCTTGTTAGCCGGGATGACGAAATCGTAGATATCATCTTGACCGGTTTTCAAATTGGTTTTCGGATCTTTCCCGTAGTAATGATAGTCTGAGATTTCGGCCTCCTTACAATTGATTATGGCATCAAANGCCGCCTTGATGTTGGATTGTGCTGATGCGACTGTAGGCACTACGGCTGCCAAAATTGATATCAGCCCGGTTGCTATTCTTTTCATATCGTTGGTNTTTTATTCGGTTATTATTCTATTCTCATCGTTCATGCCGCAGAAAAATTCTTTCATGGCGTAATATTCATCTACATATATCTCGGCATTTTGCCTGATGATAGCATCCTCTATCTCGTCTTGCTGTTGGCGCAGATATTCGTCGACGTCTATTTCCTCAGTCTCTTCATTTTTAGGAGCATGGCTTCCTTTATCTCGAGAGATTGTCATGGGTGCAGAAGTTTCTTTTGCGTTTTGCTCAGGGGATGGTGCTGGAATCACACAGGAATTTTGTTGTGTCTCTTCCTTCAGTTGCTGGGTCTTTGGCGTACTTGATTTTACATTTTCTGCCACTTGCTCCTTATATCCTTTCGTTAGTGAATAATCTATCAACTTGCCTCCTAATCCTGCGACAACTATCACTCCCAAGAATACAGCTGCAATACGCATAAAGCGTCTTGATATTGATGTTTTAGGAAGAATTCTTNGTCGGAAAAGTCGCCATTCCTGCTCCGCNTCAAACTCTTTCTGGGTGTTACATGCATCGCTGACGATGNCTGAGNTCTCGTATATGTCTTTCAAGTCCTCGTTATGCAAAATCATGTCCAATTCCTTATTGGTCAAGGAAGTGGGAGCATCAAGCATNTNGGCAATCANTATGTCTTTNTGTTCTTCTGTCATGATTTGCTTGTTTTGAAGTGAANCNTTAATTTTTTCAAAGCTGCTACAATGTTTTTNTTGATTGCTGCCACTGAAACTCCAAGATTGGCAGCGGCATCCTTATAACTGAGTCCTTCCGTGTAGATTTTCTCTACTACTTGCCGTTCGCGCGATGAGAGTAGCCTTTCCATTGCCATTTTTACCTCNTTATTGCGTTGCTCATAATCGAAATCTTCANGTGGAGGCTCGAGCAAAAGATTTCGTTTCACTTTTTCGCGAATATCAAGGTTTCTTATTCTGCTCAAACTGGTATTTCTTACCGATCGAAGGATATAAGCATTTGGATTTTCGATCCTTGTGTCAGACTCCCAGAGTTTGAGAAACACCTCATGCACCACATCCCTGGCTTCATCCTCTTCATGCAGTAGGCTCATAGCCAACCTCATAGAGGCAGGAAAGCATCGTATGTAAAGAGTCTCAAACTCTGAAGTGGAATACTGCATTTTAATCTCGTTTGTTTATATGACGAGCGAACCTNCTCTTTCATTACCCAAAAAAGAAAAAAATCTCCGACAGATTAGGAATAATAAAGTAAAGGCTCCGTCGAAATGAGACGGAGCCAACTCTACAGTTGAGAAAATAAGTGTAACCTAAATTATTGAATATTGACCTTCATTGTCTTTTGACCAATTTTGACAATATAAAATCCTTTAGATGGCAATACGTAAGTAGCTTGATTTTCTATTCTGTCAAGGCCTACTACTGATAAGCCTGACACGGAATAGATTGAAATGTCTGACGGGCGTTGGGTTGCCAAGGTAAGTTCAAGTCCATTTGCCATTAGGCTTACTGTTTCTTCGTCGAAGTTTACATTTACTCCCACTCCGGCACCGAGTTTCACGGTGGCTACATTTGACAATGTTGATCTATAGGACTTTCCATACTTTGTATAGATGGCTGAGACTGTATATGCATACTTCTCACCTTTAGATGGATCAATTCCGGCAACTGGAGCAAATGTGTTGGGAGCGGTAGCGGAGCCGCTAATTAGATATCTCAATACATCATCGCCAGCTTTGAGGTCCTGAGTTATTCGGAAACTATCAATTAGGAATAAACTGTTGCCAACAGTATAGATCATCAGACGGTCTTTTAATATACCTTTTGGGATTTCAAATGTGATGTCGTGAATGCCCGTTGANTCAAACNTGGTGTAGGCTAATTCTTTTGTGCCTTGCACTGCGAATGTTTCTCCCTCTTCNCCATATACGCGTATTTCTGCCTTGTAAGTGCNATTGCTGTTTTGTAGGCAAAGAAGTGGCGTATATAGTTCTACATCTCCATATCCATTCCCTCGACATCCTAACATTCCATCTGCAATTACTACTACTGAACCATACCATCCGGCTACATCAGTCATGTCATCCAGACTCATGATTCCATATCCTCCTAATTGAGTTGGATTGTCAGGTGTGGCTGTGGATCCAGTGTCGGTGAAATGCTCTTCAAGAATTGGATGGGTGCCGTCGGCTGCCATTCCTTCTGCGCTATAGCAGTCTACAGAATAAGATGTCGCTTTTGCTACTGGATGCCAGTTANCAGCGAAAGCATCCTCCTCAACGTCGGNGNCCTCTGCCACTACAGGGGCGCCAACTCCATTTTCCATGTCGGGTACCCCATTGATCATTATGGCTCACGGCGACTTTGGATTCATATTCGCTCCTTTACGAATTGTGAACGTCAGACTGGTAGATTTTCCCCCGTAGCACGGCAAGATGACACAATCCGTTTTGCCAGAGAAATGTAGGGCAAAAGATCGGCATAGTCTGTACGCTCGGCGATGTCTTTGGCTCTAAGAAGATAGGAATAACCTAAAACATAATTGCCACAATTGAAAATCTGTATGGAGGCTGCATTGTTGAGGGCACGGGCGATGGCTCGTAATGCCGTAGGTTCCATCTCAGGCATATATGAATTGATCACTGGTGTAAAAAGGTGGAGAGCAGAATCGGGATGATTCGCACGTAAGACAATGGTGGCTTCTTCTGCCATCTTCTCAAGTTGTTCACCTGAGGGTGTATGGGGTGTTGGCTGACGGCTAAAGTAGCTAACTAAAAGAATGGCTACTATTATAGTGGTCAGGATGCCAATGCCTACGGGAGTGATGTGATTTATCTTCATTTTGCTATTAGGATGCAAAATTTAGCAATAATTTTTGATCTTCCCAAATATTCGCAAAGCTGTTTCAGTAGAGGGTTCTTTATTCTATATTTGCGTTTTCCATAATTTATAACTAACTTTGTATCCTCAAGAAATCAGATAATGATGGATACGATAATAAATATAGCAGGCTATGGGGCGGCTCTTTGCATGATCTTTGGCTATCTGCCGCAGGCGATAGCAACCATCCGTACGCGTGATACCGACGGGATTGCCATGCCAACATTCCTTATGTTGGGGCTTGGCTCCGTTCTCTTTGTAATCCAAGGAATCCTTCTTGGAAACATCCCCATAGTGATCACCAACACAATAGCCACTATCTGCTCCATTATAATCTTCGCCATCAAAATCCACAATGACTGCAAAAAGAGAAAGTCATAGATTTTGAGATAAAAGCTTTTTTTTGTAATTTTGCAAAAATCCTCAATAAATAGCATAAATGGTTCTAAGTATTGATAATTTCAAGTCGATTGAGCATGTAGCCGGGTTGGATATTTCTGATTTGTCGGTGTTTGCTGGTATAAATAGCAGTGGCAAGAGCTCTATCATTCAGGCCCTGCTTTTGATGAAGCAAACCTTGAATTCATCTACGAATGAGACTCTCAATCTCAACGGCCCTTATGTCTATGCGAATTCTCTTTTGGATTTGATCCATAATAAAAAAAGTGGGTCGATAAAGTTTACGTTATCTTTATTTGGCGGAGAGCTGGCATACACCGCTATACAAGATTATGTCAAGGACATGGAGACGGCAGTCAATAAGTTGGACCTGTCAGTTTCATTTAAAGTGAAAAGTGATGGGTCGTATGTTGTCTCAAAATTCATTCTCCTGCTCGACCTTTCAAATGGCAACCAGATTGAGAGAAAATTAACGTGGCGCCCCAAAAATAAAGTATACGATCTTGTAAAAGATGGTAAGATATTAAAGGATATTATTGTTGATGGCTATTCGTTTGTAAACTTTTTCCCAGTTTTTGTCAAACGAGCAGGTGAATCCCTTGATCTTTCCATAATGAAAGCGGCAAGAGAGACACTTGTCAGTGTATTGGAAAAAGTATCTTACATTGCTCCATTACGGGTGGCTCCTGTCTTGGCAAGAACATATCAAACAGATGTAGAAAGTAGATTTGTGTTGCCCGATGGAGAAAATACCAGATTTATTCTTGACCGTATTAGTCAAGATAATAAGACTGATTTAGCTCTTGTAAAAGAATGGATTTGCGACAAGTTTCATTTGGCCCATGACATAAATGTGGTCAAGGAAACAGGAAAAATGTATAGGGTGGTTGTCACTACAAATGAAGGTGTAAAAGTGGATCTGGTTCATGTGGGGTTTGGTTTTAGTCAGATACTTCCTATAGTTACTCAGGGCAGTATTTCAAAACCAGGAGCTCTAATGATAGTGGAGGATCCGGAAGTGCATATGCATCCGAGCATCCAAGCTTCGATGGCTGACTTCTTCATCTATTTATGTTTGGAGAAAAACGTGAATGTGCTGGTAGAAACACATAGCGACCATTTTATTACGCGTCTCAGAAGAAGAGTGGCGGAGAAGGTGATATCTCCAGATAAGGTGCATTTGGTTTTTGTAGAGCATGAGAACGGTGCAAGTGAATACCAGACGATTCCTATGTCTTCTAATGGTAGACTTGAAGGAATAATGCCTAAAGGTTTTATGGATTCCCTTGACAATGATTTTAGAGCAATCATATTGGCTAATAAGAAATGAGAATATCAGTTGCTCCATATTTGCCAATAATACTGAAGCAAGATATGAATACATTGGCATTTGAGAATCTTTGTCTACTGGAACTTCCTCAATACGTAACCCTTTACGTGAACGGCGATTGGAATGATATTCTTTTGGATAGCAATATCCTTAATGTGTCTTACGAAACTTATAGATTGTTACTGGAATTGTCTGTGGTAGCGGTTGTTGCAGATAAAAAAGCCTTACAGTTAAAGGTTGTTCCGGATGTTGTTTCCAGATTGGATCAAGAGAGTAGAGATGCAACAAAACAGCAACTTTATGCATTACTACTCGCTGAATCTTCGAAGAAGATATTTGCGGGAGCGAGGGAGAATATAGAGAAAGTTATTGTGTCATCTGACCATAGCTTTACAGATGTGGATAATTATAATCCTTATGGCAAAGAAACTTTATTGCATTTTATTGATAGATATTTGCCTCGACTTGAGCAATTAAAACACTATCATAATGAAAGGAAATCAGGCCATAAGGATATTTCGGCTTTCTCTGCTTACGATAAAAATGATGAAAATTACGCCAAACATCTATTAATGGTAGCTTTTGCTGAGCATCCTGGAGACGTAACTGATAGGACATACCTGTATACATATGATAAAAAGAACAGGACCTTTGTTGAGTTTCGGCCAGGACGAAACAATGTCTATCATGGCATGGATATTAGCTTGGAGGATGCAAAAAGGAAATCACCTTTTATAGTGAGCAAATATCATAAATAATGAAAAATTGCTACATGTCTTCCCTCCCTCAATGGCATTTATAAGATTTATCTGACGATATATAAAAGCCTCGGCTAAGAGCCAGTATCATAAATTTGAGAGCCCCTGATTCAGTTCAAACTGGTGTTCCTTACGGACAGAAGTATATAGGCATTCGGATCTTCCTCATGAAGTAGGCTCATAGCCAACCTCATAGAGGCAGGAAAGCATCGTATGTAAAGAGTCTCAAACTCTGAAGTGGAATACTGCATTTTAATCTCGTTTGTATATATGACGGTCCAATCTCTCCTTTCATTACTTACAGCATCAAAAAAATTCCATCATCTCTGTGATATTTGCTTTTTCAATATTTTATAATTATCTTTGCATCCTAAAATACAATTAAATATGTTTCGAAAAGCAATTATCTTTTTTTCAGTCTTATTCCCCTTTGCTATTCAGGCTCAAACCGAGCTTTCAATAGAAGAGGTCTCTTCCATGGCTACGTCCAAATCCTATCGCGAACTTGGTATTCACGACCCTTCAATTTATTTCAATCCAGATGATGATACTTACTACATTATGGGTTCACACATAGGATTCGGCAAGACTAAAGATTTGCAAAATATTACAAATATTGGTAGTTCCGGCGTCTACACCAAAAGCTATTCCCAAGAATTCAAATCATCCCCCGAACATACGGTGCAGGTAAGTCGAAACGGTGAGACTTTCACAGAAACGCTCCCATCCTTCGACGCCGGGGCCTACTGCGCTACTTACGCCGGCATAAAAGTAGGAGATCGCCAACCGACCACTGAATCAAACTGGATTTCAGGCGACCAATGGGCCCCCGATGTCATCTACAATCCCAATATGGGAAAATGGTGCATGTATCTCTCGCTAAACGGTGACTATTGGGCTTCCACAATCGTATTGCTCACCTCCGATAGCCCTTCCGGACCCTTCGCTTACCAAGCCCCAATAGTGAGCGGTGGCTTCAACGGCCAGACTTATTCCGGAAAAAGCGTGTCTTATAAAGACACCGACCTTGAAATCGTACTTGGCCCTCTCGACCAACTCCCTTCACGCTATAAAACTTCCTCTTGGGGCAACCTCTGGCCCAATTGTATAGACCCTTGCGTCTTCTTCGACGATAATAATGAACTTTGGCTCGTCTATGGCTCTTGGTCCGGTGGAATATTCATACTGAAACTTGACAATAACACGGGCCTTCGAGACTACACCTATACCTACGAATCAAAAACCTACACCGGCAAAGCCCCCAACGGAGCCTCTTTCACCGGCTTTACCAGCGACCCATATTTCGGTAAACTCCTC
>WFLX010029931.1_pt1 | contig 15656 bp, 15 predicted proteins | sample 4967041 | NCBI WGS metagenome assembly WFLX01 (sample SAMN12857096, study PRJNA449069) | gut metagenome | isolation source: stool from male and female vole | host: Microtus ochrogaster | place: USA:Florida | collected 2017 | reverse complement strand
TCAGAAATCACTGGAAACGCGACTGAAATCTATTGAAGAAAAACTCGGGTGCCATTACTCACTCCTGACAATCAACCGCCACGATAAGAACGGCAACCACGAGAGCAAAAGCTACTTCAATCTCGACACCATTATCAGTTTTTTCAAGAATGGAGATTTCCAATGGCTATGGGCTATTATAGCAAGTGTCACAATCGCCATGTTCGCTGTATTCCTTCTAAGAAGCATAACCACATAAGTTGGGACGCTACCCATAATCACTCGTCATAGGCTAAAATTAGCCAACCTCCCCTTACACAGCACTCTGCGCCCATATTTTCCAACTGAACCATAGCGATAATCTCAGAAAAAAGCATTAACTTTGCGTTCGAATTTAATAAATCAATCAATGGAGACAAAAACAGAACGTCGAAGACTAAATAGGATAAAAGCAGTATTAGCAGAGACAGGTCACACAGGTAAATGGCTCGCCGAGCAATTAGGCAAAGATCCCGTCACTGTCTCGAAGTGGTGTACCAATACCTCCCAACCAGATTTGTATACATTAAAAGAAATTTCAGAAATTTTGAATATAAAGGTTTGGAGGCTTATTGTGGATTAGAAGCTGTAAAATTTAAATAGTATGTTTACTTTTTTATTTTATCGGTATTAATTTACAATGAGAAAGGTAATGTATCTATGGATTTAAATATAAGAATAGCGGTAATAGGACTTGGCTATGTAGGCCTACCTTTATTGTGTTGTTTTGCAAGGCACTACGAATGTTGTGGATTCGATATAAATAGTAAACGAATAGAAGAACTTTCCAACCGTATAGATTCCAAGAAATGTGTGGAGGTTGCTTTATTGGATAATCTCACCAATGTCCGATTGACAACAAACTGGGAAGATTTATCTCCTTGCAATTATATCATAGTCTGTGCCCCAACTCCAATTGACGAAAATAATCAGCCAGACCTTTCTTCGTTGAAAAGTATATGCCAAAATCTTGGAAAGGTTATTACAAACGGAGCAAACATTATATTTGAATCCACTGTGGCACCGGGAACTACCGATGAAATATGTACAACAATCCTTGAAAGAGAATCTGGATTAAAGATTAACAAAGACTTCTTTGTTGGCTATTCACCAGAACGGATCAACATTGGAGATTCCTTACATTCCATCAACACAGTCCCCAAGTTAGTAGCCGGGTCTAATGCTGACACCTTACAAGGACTCAAACATCTTTATGAGACCGGCATTGGCTGTCCTGTTGTATCCGCATCTTCTATCAAAGTAGCAGAAGCGGCAAAGATGTATGAAAACGTTCAGCGAGACGTATTGATTGCTCTAGCAAATCAATATTCTGAATATTGCCATTTGGAGGGAATAGACATTAAAGAAGTAACTGAGTGTGCCTCGACAAAATGGAATTTTGCCAAAGTCATTCCCGGACTTGTCGGAGGACATTGTATCGGTGTCGATCCCTATTATCTCATAGATAGGGCAAAAATGATCAAAACCTCTTTATCATTAGTTGAATTGAGCCGAACAGTAAATGAAGGCATTCCCAATAAGATTACCGGCAAGTTAGTTTCTCTGTGTATCGAATATAACAGTTCTGGGATTATTATTTTAGGGGCTTCGTATAAACCCAATACTGGTGATACAAGAAATTCTAAGGCCATTAATATTATTAATAGTTTGTGTGAACATAAGATAGAAGTAGAGTTATTTGACCCTCTTTGCGATAGTGTGACACTGAAAGAATTATGTCCTAATGCGAGCATAAAGAGTTCACTTCCTGATTGCACCTATGGTGTTGTTGCCGTATTGGTTAATCACGATATATTTTGGAATTTAGACATTCCCAATTATAGATATGTCACATTCATTTCTGAAATGCTATGAAGAATATTCTTATTCCCGGAGGTGCAGGATTCNTAGGGTCTAATCTCGCAGAGCGATTAGTACAAACAGGGTATAGAGTATTCGTAGTTGATAACCTTGTGACCGGATCTTTGCGTAATATTAGCAAGTTGTTAGATTCTGAAAACTTTTCATTCTTACAATATGACATCACAGACGAAGAGTTCAAGTCTCATCTGCCTTTTCATATAGATGCCATTATAAATTTAGCTTGTATAGCGTCGCCCAAAGGGTATTATGAAAGACCTATTGAAACTTTGCTTACGTCAGTAATAGGTGTCAAGCACTTGTTAGACCTTGCACATAAGACAAACGCCATCTTCATTCAAGCCTCAACGAGCGAAATCTATGGAGACCCGGATAGAGAGATCCTTGATGAATCATATAATGGAAATGTAAACTGCATTGGTCCCCGTGCCTGTTATGACGAAGGTAAAAGGGCTGCGGAAACTCTTTGTATGGACTATCTTAGAACGAAAGGAACAAAAGTAAACATAATAAGAATCTTCAATACTTATGGTCCCGGAATGGCATCAGGGGATGGTCGAGCTGTTCCTGAATTCATTTGCAGATCGCTCCGCAATGAAGATTTATTTATCTACGGTTCAGGAAATCAAACGAGAAGTTTTATGTATATTGACGACCTCGTTGACGNTATTGTTAAATTGNTTGAGTCAGACAGAGTNTTTGTNNTCCCTATAAATATTGNCAATCCCACAGNNGAACATACAATCGAAGAATTANCAAAATCCATCATAAGCCTAACGCAGTCAGATTCAAAAATAAAACATTCCGAAAGACTAGCAGACGATCCGCATAGAAGANGACCGTCTATTACAAATGCTNAGGAAATGTTGAANTGGATTCCGANAACTTCTCTTCAAGAAGGATTATTAAAAACTATCGATTANTTCCGAACAAATGGATAATAGACTTTTAATACCAGCTATCAAAGAAGCATCTATTGATCTATCCACNGTATGTCAATTGAGATGTGTAGAGTGTTCCACTTCTAAAGGTATCACTCATTCAGGCATAATTGGCAAAGGACAACTGTCTTTTGAAGATTTTGTCAAGTTTGTTGATAACAATCCACAAATCTCAAAAATCGAAATGTCTAATTGGGGAGAGATTTTTCTCAATAAGGATATTCTACGAATAATGGAATATGCCTTCAATCATAGTGTCANACTTTATNGTGGAAACGGGACAAATTTCAATTNTGTACCGGAGGAGGTTCTCGAAGGATTAGTTAAATATCAGGTAGAATATCTGAATTTATCAATTGATGGAGCCACCCAGGAAACATACGAGATATATAGGAGAGAAGGTAACTTCCATCAAGTTATAAAAAATATTGAGCGACTTAATTATTATAAATCTCAATACAACTCGGAGTATCCTAAACTCTCCTGGCAGTTTGTCATATTTGGTCATAATGAACATGAGTTGCCTAAAGTAAAGGAACTATGTATCAAATATAATATGGCATTTAACCCAAAGTTGAATTATTCTACTTTCTCCCCTGTTAAGGATAGAGATTTTGTGCGTAGAGAAAGTGGCTTAGGTGTAGCAGATAGAGCAGAATATAAGGCAAAAAATGGAACAGAATATAAATCTCCTTGCTACCATTGTTTCTCAAGCCCTCAGATAAATTGGAACGGCGATATTCTTGGTTGTAGTGTCAATAAATGGCGCATCCTTGGCAATATTCGTGACTCAAGTTTATCTGACTGGGAAAAATCAAAGGTTTACCGAGCTTTAGTAGATTTATTGTTTTATGGGAAACAAGATGAAACTGATTTACCCTGCTATCATTGCCCCAATCTGCAGAAGGTCTTATCTAGACCATTGACATTAGAGGGGCTTAAGACATATAACGATTACATAGCACCTGCATTAAAATAATGAGAAATATGACAATAGAGGTAGATATTACTCAGAGATGTAATCTTGCATGTCGGCATTGCAACCGTCTATGTAATGCTGAGGCTAATTATGGAATAGTTAGTCGCGATACTGACATGAGTATGTCTCATATCCACTACCTTATTCAACAGATAAAAACTAAGCCCAAAGGCTCTATTTCTATGGTAAGAGTTTTAGGTGGAGAACCTTTAATGTCACCAATAATAGCCGATGCCATAACTGCACTCGAATCTCTCGTGACAGAAGGATATATAACAACAATTAATATTGTAACCAACGGAACACTTCCAATACCCGAAGTGTGTCGTCCATATATTGTTTATGCTCCTCAAATCATAGGAGAATTGATAAGACGAAAAAAGTCTCCATTGACTGCTAAGGAAGTATATGCAATAAAGAATGTAAAACACAGAAACATAACCATATCCCCAAAAGATTTTGGCTTGCCGTATAGAATTTGCGATAGGGTGAACATTTGTGGAATACACTATACAGTTTATGGATTCGCTCTTACCGCTCCCTGTTTCCCAAGTCTAATGATTTCCAGAAAGAACCATAAATATTTCCTCAACTATCTTCCTGATTTTCTTGAAGAGCTGTCTCCAAAATCATTTTCTAAGGACGTTTGTTCGCTATGCAACTTTGCTATTGAAGATTATAAAAAATTGTGTTCACAACATCCGGAAATTCAGGACAGAACTTATTATGGGGAGACTTGGTCTTCCATAATAAATGAGAATAAAAGTGGATANATAGAACCATCTCGTGCATGGATAACCGAAATATTGAATCAAAATGAAACTAAATAAAGAACAGTTTGATGCCTTTAGAATGGAGATCGCCACATTCGGAAATATCCCAATTCTCAGTCAGTATTGTGGAATTGGCTGTGTCTTCTGCAAGGTTCACACAGACTCTTGTCTGGGTCATTATCCCAAGATACCAATGATTGACAAAGAGGACTTATTTGAAGGATTCAAATATATCAATCCTAAGGTTAATTATGTGAGATTGGGGGCAGGTGTATTGGTTGCTCCACATACCGATCCATACCTGCATCCTGAAATATACTCATTTATAAAACTTGCTTCCGAGCAATTCCCAACAAAGAAAATTACCACAGTAACGACTGGTGCATATATAAGGGAGGACAAACTCGACTTTCTCAATTCAATTCCTAACTTTGGGATTGACCTTTCGTTGATAACAATGCAGGAAAAGCGAGAGACAATAATTCCGCGTTCTGAAAGAGAACGTACTATGACACTTCTCAAATATGCTCCACTCAATAAATGTACCCTGATGTTTACGGGCGAGATAGATGATATTAAGCGTGATTTGGAATTGTTATATTCTTTGGGTGTAAACAATAAGGTACGTCAAATACTCGTGCGTCGGATGGAGCACACTGCAACCAGTCAACCAAAGCTCAAAGAACTGTCGTCAAAATGTATCGAACATTATGAAGAATGTATTTCTTGGGTGAAAGAAAACTATCCCGAGGTAATATTCACTGTACCTATTCTAAAAGATGTTTTTAGGGGAGGCAACAACGAATACTTCATAGATGCCGATGAACGTATTACTAAACAAAAACACCTTATCCGCAATATGTACTCGGATTGTCATATTAATCTGATTTGTCCTCTTTCTGGTTATGATTACTTTACAAAAGCATTCAATGATATGCCCAATGTTAAGACAAACCTTATTCTTAACCATCTTTATGGCGGTTCTGTATCAGTTGCCGGTCTTCTTAACCATAGAGATATTAAGGAGCAGTTTGCACCGGATAAAAATGATCTTATGATTATGCCAGAAGAGATGTATAATGCTGATGGACTTGACTTACTCGGCGAACATATCTCCGCCCTGGAAGAATTTTATAACACCAAAATTATTCTGGCATGAGTACTGATATAAGATGGAAGAGAATAAGAGTGTTGGTTACAGGACAGTGTAACTATCGCTGTCCTTTTTGCCATAACGAGGGGCAAAAAAAGGATAGTCAATCTACTAATATGTCATTGGATGAGTTTAAAACTTTGATAGACTATCTTAAAGACAAATCCATTATCGAATTAGCCATTAGCGGAGGAGAACCATTTATACATCCTCAAATAGTTGAAATGATTCAGTACGCATGCCTAAATTTGTCATGTGATGTTAGTTGTGCTACTAATCTTTCTCTGATTAAACCTGAACAAATCGCACAACTCTCAAACACAAGAGTCAAATTCAATATCCAATATCCATATACTGAAAAAGAAAAGTTTTCTAGGAGCACAGGAGTTGGAGACGTTAATAAAATCAACTATAATATCAATCTTGTCAAGGCAGCTGGAATTGAGTTGGGTCTCAATACGGTCGTCCAGAATATTGACCCAGATGCCATGTCCAAACTAATATTCTTCGCATTGGCCAAGCAAGTACCGCTTAAACTATTGCCTCAAATCGGAGGGAAAGAAAGCGATAAATATAAGTATTGGGTGTTTCCAATGATACGAAAATATGCTGTATCTGAACGAGACAAAGGGACTGGTGCAATTCGTTGGATAATCACTGACGGTAAAAAGCAAACTTCCGTGCTTTACATAGATTCCCCTTGTTTCTCAAAGGATATTGAAACTTGCAGGAATTTTGGTGAACTCAGAATACATCCGGGACTTAAAACTCAGACCTGCATTTCCGGTTCCTTAAAAGATAGTCTGGATTTCACAGAAACAGACGACGTAGTTACAGCCAAATTAAATGAATTATGGAACACCTTCAAAACATGTTAGTTGAGTACAATTCAACACTACTACAACATAGTAGCCCCTCATGGAGTACTCAATTCCTTGAGTCCGAATTTCCGAAATATTGGCAGACTGTTTATTCATTACTTGATGGATTGAACCGTAACTTACGTGTTGTTGAAATAGGATGCGGACAAGGAGACATAACATCAATCTTATGTCATTTGAATTTTGTACATATTGCAGCTTATGAGCGAGATAATCAATTGGCCCTTATAGCCAATGAGAAAATAAAAAAGCTCTTTGGCGTCGTTGGTGTAGTCCGACCAAATGAATTTAATGAGCAAACCAGAGAAGATGCAGATATTTTGATATTGGTAAACTGTGTTTACGCTGATGGTATAAATAGCAAGAAAGATTATCTTAACCGGATTTATTCATGGTATATTGCTACNAATNAGCCTCGGTACTTAATTTTAGNATNTGTAGACGATTCATATACGGAAGNAGATAGTGTATTTCCACAATGCGNCCGAGTTAATCAACAAGATATACAGGGACTTTTCCCGATGGCTCAGATTAAGGTGTTTCATACCTATCAGTACCCGATAAACAAGAAAAGTAAAAATCTTTACTATATTAATAATCCTTCATGAATATAACAATAGTCACATCAGAATATTCTACCGATGGCGGTGGGTTGGCGCTGCAGTGCAGAAGATTTGTAGAAATGCTTACTAATCTCGGACACCAGACAAATGTGCTCAGTTCACTTCCTAAAAATGTAATATCCGGAGGATACAATCCATCGCTTGGAATGGAACTGGCGTTAGAGGAAAAGTTGCAGTTTGATTCAAGTAACTGCTCAAATCAAGACCTTGTCATAGCTTTTGGTGGAGGGATGAACGGATATTATGCAGCCCAACTTTCCAAGAAAATCAACAAACGTCTTTGGATAATGTATCGCGGTTCTGATGCAAATCTATGCAAGTGGAATCTCTCTATCGCCAACATGAATNAATGTTCATGTTATCAGGCTGAAACAGTTATCTGTCTTTCAGAAGAACAGAAGAATAATCTAATTGCATTGGGGGTNGCAAAGAGTAAGATTCATGTAATCCCCAATTNNGCNACGAGGATATCNGATGTTGAATGCAACTTTGATAATATACCAATCATAATCGGTTCGGGGGCTTCAAATCTAAACGAGAAAAAGGGTGTCGTGCGCCTAATCAAAATGGTGTCNCTCTATAACAGNCGACATCCGGAGCGTCCAGTTAATCTTGAATTGGTCGGCCATATTGATGAAGATTATCTAAACCAATTCCAGACTATGGCCGAGTCAGAAAAGATCGCTCAGCGAGTCTTTTTTCTTGGCAAAGTTGATCACTTTTCATTTACAAACTTACAGAAACGCTGGAATCTTTACATTCAAGCGTCAGTCTGCGAGGGTATGGGAAATGCCGTCACCGAAGCCATGTCCATTGGTACACCAGTTCTAATATCAAAAACAGGATATATCGCGGAAATGGCTCAAAAAGTATTTCCGGAAATGTTACTTAAATCCCTCGCGCCAGAAGATATGGTCGAGTCATTTGAGAAAATATTGGAATCTTCAGAAATAGAAACAAAGTATCGCCAGTTTTATGAACTTCTTTTTGCCAAAGTGACACCAAAACTGATAGAGAACAAATGGCATAATTTACTATCCCATTACAAGCCTATTTGTTCCGCGAGTGCTTCACCTCAGAGTATTCTTTCGGTTTCCCTTCATGACGTAGGTGGAGATAAACACGATAATATTACAACTCCAATAGCAGTATTTGAGAAATTTGTCAAGGATGTTTCCGATGCGGGGTATAAACTATGCTCCATGGCCAATTATCTCGAAGTCTCAGAAAAAGATAGGTCACACTTTATCGTATGCACGTTTGATGACGGATATGAAGGACTCTTCACAAACGCTAAGTCAATCCTGGAGAAGTATGGGTTTTCAGCCTCCGTTTTTGTATGTACGGACTACTTAGGCAAAAATAATAGCTGGAACTTGAAAGATAAAACAATACGCAAGCATATGGACGTCGACCAGCTTCGGCATTTACAAGCANGCGGCTGGGAAATAGGTTCACATGGTGTTACCCATGAATCCCTGTTAAGGTTAAGTGATGATGAACTCAAAAGGCAACTTGGAGACTCTAAGAGGATTCTTGAAGGCTTTTTTGGTCCCATCCGTACCTACGCCTATCCTTATGGCGATTATAGCTCTTTCATTGAGAAGCAGGTAAAGAAGTATTATGAGAGTGCATTCCTCCTTATGGATGGAGGAGTGTTTTTAGCTGTGGATGCACACCGCATACATCGCTATTACATTTCGGAAATCTACGAAATCATAGGTCGCAAATGAAAATATTAGGTATATTTAGGGGTTTCCCTGGGTTAGGACGAGTGGTTGCAGGTGTGTCACTGCTCGAAGAGCTACGCGATCGGCATGGTCACGAAGTAAAGTTCATTAGCTATCTTCAAGGCAAAAAATATCTGGAGGATAAGGGTTATCACACACTTCCAGAAGTCGGTAATGCCGACTATTGTTCTATTGGTATTCTTCCGACAAATAAGTTTGCCGTACACATATTTGACAACATCAAGTCCTTTAGCCCCGATTTGATTGTAATCGATGGAGAGCCGCTCATGCTACATTCTATAAAAATTTCATTCCCAGATATAAAAACAGTAGCGCTGCTAAATCCGTCTGACGTTGATAATCCACGCAATGATATGGAAGCAATGGCGTATTTCAATGAACTTTATGCTAAAGCAGACATTGCAATTGTGCATGGACTACGGAAAATTTGTTTTCCTTCGACTTATAACTATAGTATAGAAAGATTTTTTTCAGTAAACACTATTGTCCGAAATGAACTGATAACACTTAAGAATAAACCAAGAAAAGACATATACTGTGTTCTCGGAGGAGGCACAATAAATGTTAGTACTCAATTTGAAGAAACCACTTTAAGGATTGCTCAAAAGGTTATAAACTCGGCAGATGCATTTGAAGAATATGTTATACATATTGTGTGTGCCAGCAGAAATATCTTCGACGCTATTGCACATTGGAATTTACCCTNTAATGTNATTCTTCATGATGGACTGATATCAGCTTCAGATTATTACAAGAACGCATCTCTCATTATAACTAGAGCTGGAAGAAACACAACAAGCGAATTAGCATTTTTGTGTATTCCGGCAATAACTTGTGTGGCCGGAGATATGTATAGAATAGATGAGCAAGTGCAAAATATTTCTAGTTTGACATCGCCTTCAATAAAACCCTTAAACATTGAATGTACTATCGATGAGTTTATCAATACAGCAAAGAAATTGTTGAACGACAAACCCAAACCAGGAATGTTTACTCCCGGTAATGAAGATGCGATATCCTATGTTCAAAGATTATTGAACAAATATTGACGAAATTATGAACGATAATATTATCCGTAAAATTGACCATAACACATCATATTTTGTACTTACAACCATAAATAGGACGAATGTAAGATGTGAGGTACGATATACTTTTGCACATGGACTGACCGATGAAGTCTTAATTACGCTTCCAATTAATACCCGTCTCTTTATAGAAGTCTCTACGGAGAGTACGAAAGTATATGCTAATGTGATAAGCGATAAGAAACAGGTTAGAGAAATTGTAGAGACCACATTAGAAGGAATCTTTCATGAAATGCGAGAGGACTATCCAACATTATGCGAATGTTTTAGAATCTTTTTATCCAAGGAAGATTTTAAAAATTATAAAGTTACAGATGCAACCGAGTCTGATTTATTAGACGCTTGGTTTAATTAAATACATGAATAACCCTATGTTTGAATTTGATTTTTTAACGCGTAATCATTCATGGGACGCGAATTATTGGTTAAAAGCGAAAGCACAAATACAATACATATCTGATGAGAAAGACAGAAAGATGTGGATGAGGACATTGCGGCGCTGGGTATTTGAGCACAACCAAAAAATAGTATGCGAAGGTAAATATACAAATNAAACTNGTGAAGTCGTAATTATGNCCGATTTTNATTCTATAGGTAAGATTTACAAAGAGCCAATTGTATTTGAGAAAAATAGTGAAACGTCANCATCAACAAATACGGTGTTTGANGTTATTAATTGCGACTCAATCTATGCAGGTAAGTTATTGCTTGATAAAGGACTTTACCCTGCTGTGTTGAATATGGCATGTGAAGACGGACCCGGAGGAGGAGTTATTGGTGGTTGCTATGGGCAAGAAGAAGGATTATTCAGACGTACTAATCTTTACAAATATATGTATCCATTCTCTCCTCATGCTGAGGAATATGGATTAATTCCTCAATTCCCTCAATATCCCTTAAATAGTGTCTATGATGGTGTCTACGTAAAAAAAGCTACAGTATTCAGAGCCGAGGAAACTCATGGATATGCACTTTTACAGTCCCCATTCCCGATGTCATTCATTGCCGTACCCGCTTTAAGAGATCCAAAACTTAATAACGGAATGCTCTCTATAAACGATGTTCAAATGACGTATGAAAAAATTAAAACAATATTGAGAATAGGTCTAGTTAATGGTCATGATGCTTTAGCTCTCGGAGCTTGGGGGTGTGGTATATTTCACAATCCTCCTATTCATATAGCAGAGTTGTTTAAAACAGCTTTTTCAGAGCATGAATTTCATAATAAATTTAAACGAGTTACATTTGCAATTCTTGAAGACAAAATCTCATTACAAAGAAAAAATGGGATTGGCAACTTGCAACCTTTTAAAACAATATTTGAAGATACAATCTGATGAATCCTTTGTTAAGTATTATAATCCCTGCTTACAACGCCTCTGAATATCTCGATAGATGCATTCATTCCATTCTAAACCAAATGGGAAAGGCCAATTTTTCGGAGAATGAGGTCGAAATAATTGTCGTAGACGATTGTTCAACTGATAACACGCTAAGCATATTGCATGATCTTAAGGAACATGTAGTCCCCAATTTAGTCATAATCCATCATGACATAAACAGACAACAAGGTGCTGCACGAAATACCGGACTCAAAGAGGCTTGTGGTAAATATATCTGGTTCGTAGATGTTGATGATTCAATAGGAGATGGTATTTTGTGTGAACTTACTTCACCGGAGTTAAGTAAGGAGCCTGATGTATTTCAATTTCATGCTGCTACGATTCTCCAAGACAATCAGATTTCTATTGAGACCTATTGGCATGATGTAATAGGACCTATGTCTGGCCCACAATTTTTAGAATTTGAAGCAGATCATCATTATACCAATCGAATAAGAGCATCTTGGTCAAAATGGTATAAACGAGATTATCTAATAGAAAACAAACTTTTTTATCAAGAGGGAGTATATTGGGAGGATGTTGTTCACACTTTAAAGTGTATTTATCTAGCCAACTCAATTGTATATAAACCGATTATTGGATATAATTATATACATACACCCAATTCAGATATGAGAGGAAAGCAAAATGGTAAAAAGTTCGCAGATTCTATACGGTTCTNTGNAGAATNATGTAAGTTTCTTATTAACTCAAATGCNTCTCTCAAGATTATCGAATCTATGCGCNCCTANTATACAAAAGTGTTGAGAAAATATCAAAGAAATTTNGGACAACTCTCAGGTTCGGAATGTTCAATATTCTGTCAAATTGTTTCAGGAATTGATGTNGNTTACATTTNTTCNTTTNTNAACANTAATGAACATGAATNGTTATCNGATCCTACTTCCATAAACAAACTGTGGCAAAGTCAGCAAAATGAGAACTAAAATCATCTATGTATTAAGTAGCACTTTCGAAGACTACTTCTATGAACAGTGCCTTATATCAGTAATGTCTGCTAGGCATTACAACCCTTCAGCATATANTGGGTTAGTATGCGATGATAAAACAGCTTTGACCTTAATTGGTAAACGATCTGAAATTAAGAAACTTCTAACTGACCTTAAAATAGTTAACTTCGACTCGCATTTAGACAATATTATTCGCTCCCGCAAGATGAAAATTGGCCTTCGTCAGTTAATAGAAGGAGACTATTTATATGTAGATTGCGATACTTTTATAACAGGAGATCTTTCAGCCATTGATGAAAATCCATCTTCGTTAGCAGCTGTTTTAGACGGTCATACCTTGATGCCACATCATCCAATGAGAGATTATTTTGCCGAACAAAATAAGCATCTATCATATGCTTTTGAAGATATTACTCAATATTTTAGTGGCGGAGTGATTTATTCTAAAGATAATTCTGAAAGTCATAATTTTTATGATCTATGGAAGAAGAATTATGATGAATCTCTTGCTCATGGGATAAAGCTTGATGAGCCCCCGTTAAGTTTAACTAATGTACAATTAAATTTTCCTATGAAAGAGCTTGAAGGCATTTGGAACTGTCAAATAAGATTCGGGGCCCTTTATCTTTCATCAGCCAAAATACTACATTTTTGTTCCAAGAAAAACATGCCAGTTTGTATTCTTGGAAAGAAAGAATTCCTTGCAGAAATAAAGAAATATGGAATCCACACTCCAATGTTGGACAGTTACATCTCCGATTGGCGTAAAACTATTCCAAGTAGTCTGGTGATATGCACAGGTATCGATGCATGTTATAACGTTGATCCATCATATGAGAAGGGTAGGAGAGCTTATTATAATAAAAAAGTTGAAGATACACTTTACATCCCGAAGAATCATCACATCTTTGAGTTTTTAAGGTCCATCCGAAATAAAGTTCTCGGAAGATTCAAGCCAATTATTCTCTCAAAGATACTTTATAATGAAAAGGTTGGAGTAGCATTTAGTGAAGAAGATAAAGAAAATTTGAACGTGGTTATCAACAACATAGCATTTCACACCAATACACAATTATGGCCAACTTTGGCAGACAAGATTAAAGTAAGAAAATATGTTGCATCCTTTGGATTAGAAGACATACTTCTGCCTATATATTCTATNTGGGATAAAGCTGAGAATATNGANATAACACAATTACCTCCATCTTTCGTAATTAAATGCAATCACGATAATGGATCTACAATAATTGTTGAAGATAAATATTCAATTGATATAGATTTCCTGAAAGATTTTATNTCNAAAAAGATGAAAANAACTTTTGGGNTNCAGTCTGCNGAACCACATTANAGAACNATCCGTCCTGTTGTATTCGCAGAGAAATTATTAGAAAACGATAAGAACTTTTCTGATAGCGTTGTTTGCTATAAGTTTTTCTCAACTTATGGTTGTGCTGAATATTGTCAAGTAGTTTATAATTCTACTAATCATCATTTTCAGCGTGGCGCAATATATAAAATTGATTGTTGGAAAAAATGTATCGGATTCCTTCTAAAAGGAGAATGTACAACAGAGATTCCAAGACCAGTGACGTTAAATAGGATGATAGAGATTGTTCAAACTTTAGGAAAAGAATTGCCATTTGCTAGGATTGATTTATATGAGTGGCATAATCAAGTTTATTTCAGTGAGATTACTCTTATGCCAGGAGCTGGGAGGATTACTAACTTTTCAAANAGTTTCTTATGTGAACTTGGAAGCAAGGTAAAATNACATCAGTCATGAAAACGATTNTTATTACAGGAGCCGCTGGATTTATAGGTCATGCTCTTTNCTTGAGTGCAATACATTCAGGATTCCTTGTTGTCGGTATCGACAATTTAATAGGAACTAAAGAGGATCGCTATATAAAGAATATACGATTAGGAGAGCTAATCTCTGATTCTTCATTTTCATTCTATAAAGCGAATATTACTGAAGACCTGTCCTTTTTAGACAAATTTGATTTTGATTTAATTGTCCATCTGGCCGCTAGAGCAGGTGTTAGACAATCTATGAATTCTCCAGAACAATATATTGAAACAAATATAATTGGGTTCACAAACATCTTAGAATATGCTCGCAGGAGACAAATAAGTAAGGTAATATATGCGAGTTCAAGTAGTGTATATGGAGAACAAAACCACAATATAAAAGCCTTTAAAGAATCCGATCAGTCTGAATGCCATAAAAGTGTATATGCAATGACCAAAAAGTCCAATGAAATGCTTGCTTACATCTATTCAAACACTTATCATATTCAGACTATAGGCCTTAGATTTTTTTCTGTATATGGACCTTATGGAAGACCAGACATGGCTCCTTGGATTTTTGCAAAATCTTTAATGGACGGAAGAATGCCGACGCTCTATAATTCTGGGAAAATGTACAGAGATTTTACATTCGTTGATGATGTCGTATCCTGTATATTATCAATAATTAATGCAAATCAAGACCTTAATGATTATCAGATCTATAATATTGGTGCATCAAATCCTCATTCTGTATTAGAATTATTTGAAGCGATTAAAAATTCACTTGGTATTTCAGGAAGTTACATTAATAACGAAGCTCCATCTAGTGAACCAACTTTTACTTCAGCAGATATGAGCCTATTTAAAGAAAAATTCAATATCAAAAAATTTACAGACTTTCAACTTGGTATAAAAATTTTCTGTGACTGGTTTAAGGCTTACTATCACCATGTTTGAATCGTTTGATTCAAAAACTTATTACGGGTCACTGTAAAAAGATAAAAAAGAATTTCGAAGTGTTTGAATGCAAGGTGGACTTTAAAACAAAGCAGTTGCCAGTAATTTGCCAGTTGAATAAAAGATTAGCGAGATAACTATTGAATTTTCAATGAGTTATCTCGCCATATCTGTGCCCAGAACAGGACTCGAACCTGCACGCCTTGCGGCACTCGCACCTGAAACGAGCGCGTCTACCATTCCGCCACCTGGGCTCTCGGATTTGGTGATGCAAAATTAGAGAGTTTTTTTTGATTTTGCAAATTTTTGGCGGACTTTTTTTTCAAGAGCCGGCTCTTTTGCGAGGGGGTAGGTTCAACTGGCAAGTGCAAAATTAGCGATTTGTTTGAAGAACTCGTCTTTTGGGGTAGAAAAATTGAGCCTTTTACGAGGCCGAAGGTTCAGTTTACGCCCCACATTGCGGATGT
>WFLX010028806.1_pt1 | contig 15659 bp, 10 predicted proteins | sample 4967041 | NCBI WGS metagenome assembly WFLX01 (sample SAMN12857096, study PRJNA449069) | gut metagenome | isolation source: stool from male and female vole | host: Microtus ochrogaster | place: USA:Florida | collected 2017 | reverse complement strand
GTAGAGCGCGCCGGTGAACAGGTGCGCACCAACCTCGCAGAATACCTTGAGAAGGGAATCGTGAAGTAGCCGCATGGAAAAAGACTCGAAAATATACGTTGCCGGGCACCGCGGCATGGTTGGCTCGGCAATCGTGCGCGAACTGGAGCGGCAGGGCTACAGCAACATCATAACCCGCACCCATTCACAGCTCGACCTGACAGACCAGCAAGCCGTCAACGAATTCTTCGCCGCCGAGCGTCCGGAATACGTCTTCCTCGCCGCGGCAAAGGTGGGCGGGATTGAGGCGAACTCGACCGCTCCCGCTGACTTCATGTATGAAAACATGATGCTCGAGATGAACGTCATCCATGCCGCATGGCGCAACGGCTGCCGCAAGCTGGAGTTCCTCGGCTCATCATGCATTTACCCACGCATGGCGCCGCAGCCTATGCCCGAGTCATGCCTGCTCACGTCCGGGCTTGAACAGACCAACGAGGCATACGCCCTCGCAAAGATCTCGGGGCTGAAATACTGCGAGTACCTCAACCGGCAGCACGGCACCGATTTTATCTCGGTGATGCCAACCAACCTCTACGGACCCAACGACAACTACCACCCCACGCACTCCCATGTGCTACCGGCACTGATCCGCCGTTTCCACGAGGCGAAGATNTCNGGCGCGAAAGAGGTTGTCTGCTGGGGGGACGGAACACCTTTGCGGGAGTTCCTCTACGTCGACGACCTCGCCAACCTCTGNGTGTTCCTGATGAACAACTACTCCGGCAACGAGACAGTCAATGCCGGCACAGGNAAAGAAACCACCATCCGCGAGCTCGCCGGGATGGTAGCCTCCATNGTAGGATTTGAAGGNGAGATCCNNTGGGACACCACGAANCCCAACGGCACACCGAGGAAGCTNCTTGACGTCAGCAAAGCTACGCGCCTCGGCTGGACCTACCGCACCGAGCTCCCNGANGGCATCCGCCTNGCNTACCAAGATTTCCTAAATAACCCCGTCCGAGCAGAAAGATAGGATTTCTCAATAAGGTCACTTCATTTAGGCAGGCACTACTGNACATCANTGGAAAAATTTTAGGCGACGCTTTGGTGTCGCCTAATTTTGTTTAAAAACATAAAANNACAATGCGCTGANANCCAANGATATATGATATTTATGGAAATTTTAAGATTTTTTTATTAACAAAAAAATTTGTTGGAGCAGAGATAAAGTCTATCTTTGTGATTATTAAAAAGTAATCCCCTCCCTCATAACCAAAATTCATTTTTATGCGCCCTTCCATCCAAGCGATTTTCGCGCCCCTCCTTCTCATTCTCTCAACCTTAACTCTTAGTGCCCAAAACTCCTATTCCTCCATTGCTGAGATGAAAGCGAATGCCAAGTCCGGTGAAAATGTGACCATTGATGCCACATTCACAATCGTCGGAGGAAATAACTATATTTTAATATATGATGGGGCATCTTGCATATTAGTTAGTAATGGTTGGTATGGTAATCCAGCACTAAAACCGGGTAATACGTTCAATGGAATAACAGGTATTTATAAAACTCGAGAGAATNNTAGNAACATTNCCAATNAGCTAATAGATATTTCTAAATATCCCGCCAGTAAGATATTGGAAGAACAGGGTAAACTGCCTAAACCTGAGGATATTACCGGAACAAATATTACATTGCCGGGCACTGCACTTTATGTACAGATAAAAGGTGTGCTTGGAGTCTACAATAAGCCGGGTGGTGAACAATACGATTTAATAAGAGATGGAAATACAGAATATCTGATAATTTATGAGTCTGAAGAGCCAATTGTAAATAAAGATGAGGAGTTTACAGTAGTCGGATATGTAGAATATAATGTTAGCTATTCAGATAAATATCCTTGGCATATAGTTGTACTAGACCAATGGGTAGGGGATAGACCTGCCGATGAAATTGAGCTGGAGGTATGTGCTGACCCGGAGGAAGGTGGAACAGTGTGGATTGGAAATGATGAGGGATTGAAGAAAACAACAATAACTGCTCCTGGTACAGAAAATACTATTCACGCAGAACCAAATGATGGTTGGACATTTCTGAAATGGATTCTTCCAAATAACGAGGAGAAATACGAAAATGAAATTATAGTTTCTCCTACCGCATCCACAAAATACATTGCTTATTTTCAGAAAAATGAAACTCCAAAATATACTCTCAGTGTGAGTGCCTCTCCTGAGGCTGGGGGTGATGTTTCAATTATTGGGACTGAAAATAAAACTTATGAATTTGTAGGGAATTCTTCTGTGACTGTTACGGCAACTCCTGCAGAGGGGTATGATTTTGATGGATGGATGGAGGGAAGCGAAATTGTTTCCACTGAACTTGAATATACCTTTGAAATAAAGGGATCTACGTCTTTGATCGCTGTTTTTACCGAGAAACCTGTTAAGGAGAGCTGGACAATTGAGGAGATACTTGCTGAAAAATCGCCTATAGGTAAGGAAATTACACTTACAGGTCCATATAAAGTAGTATGTACCTCATCAAATTACTTATATATTTCAAATGGGGGTTCAGTTCTTATATGTACAATCTCCTCGATAAAAGACTCATATCCAATGGGGACGGTATTTAGGACTATCACTATTGTTCCCAACAAAGATATCGATACAGGTAAGATGCAAGCCGATTTCAAAAGTGCGGTTGAAACGGCAGAGAGTTTTAGTGTTAAGCCGGAAAGCGTTGATTTAAGGACTATCCAAGAAATATCTGATAAATATGTTGAAATCAGAAATGTCACATTGAGCAACTATGGCAAAGGATTTCCTGATATGTACTATATTAAATCTGCAGATCCCGAGTTTTATGATGTGTCATTCTTACTTGACAATAATGATAAATTACTAACTCAAAACAATCTTAGTTCCAAGACATGGGTTATTCAAGGTGTATTAGCTTATTCTAATATGGGCGGTAGCGCCTCGGAAAATAAATTTGTGCCGTGCTTAATAGCCTCCTCCATTGTAGAGCAAACCGGGGATGAGCCAGAATTAATAACGCTTAGCGTAAATGTGGGGCAAAACGAAGGTGGCAAAGTTTGGATTGATGACAATAAAGAGCAGACTACAGCCCAAATAGCCTCAGGCTCAGAGCATACTATCTCCGCAGAGCCATTGGAAGGATGGGAGTTTGTGCGTTGGACGTGTGGTGATGATGTGGTAGGCAGTGAATCGACTATAACTGTCAATCCTTTGGTTCCCTCCACATATACCGCTCATTTTTCTCGTAAGCAGATTTCGGTTAATGTGTTAGCAGATCCTTCAGAAGGTGGTAAAGTATGGATTGATGATAATAAAGAGCAGACTACAGCCCAAATAGCCTCAGGCTCAGAGCATACTATCTCCGCAGAGCCGTCGGAAGGATGGGAATTTGTGCGTTGGACGTGTGGTGATGATGTGATCGGCAGTGAATCGACNATAACTGTCAATCCTTTGGTTCCCTCCACATATACCGCTCATTTTTCTCATAAACCAGTTTCGGTTAATGTGGTGGCAAATCCTTCAGATGGCGGAAAAGTATGGATTGATGACAATAAAGAGCAGACTACAGCCCAAATAGCCTCAGGCTCAGNGCATACTATCTCCGCAGAGCCGTNGGAAGGATGGGANTTTGTGCGTTGGACGTGTGGTGATGATGTGATCGGCAGTGAATCGACTATAGCTGTCAATCCTTTGGTCTCCTCAACATATACCGCTCATTTTTCTCATAAACCAGTTTCGGTTAATGTGGTGGCAAATCCTTCAGATGGCGGAAAAGTTTGGATAGACAATGAGGACACCCAAGCAATTACTATTAAGTATGGCACGGAGCATACTCTTTATGCTGAGTCGCAGGATGGATGGGAATTTATCAACTGGACTTTAAGTGGCGATGAAATCGGAACAGACAAAGTTCAAAAAGTCATAATTGATGCAGACGGAGAATATGTGGCTAATTTCAAAGAATTGGCAAAACTCGAAAAATATACTGTTGAGGTTATAGTAGAGCCTGTTAATGGTGGTTCGGTAACNNTAAATGACNANANAGANTTGTCATTNGAATTGGANGAGGGTGCAGAAGTTNGTNTAAATGCCCATGCAGCTGAAGAATACGAATTCTTAGAGTGGAGAAAGGGAGGGAAAGTTATCTCTACAGAGGAATCATACAGATTCAGATTAACTGAAAATACTGCTATTACCGCCGTATTTAATCTTAAGGCGATAAAAGAGGAGGTTTCAATAAGGGATATTCTTGATGGCAATGCCGTAGTCGAAGAAGAGGTTTCGTTGACAGGACCCTTTAAGGTGATATGTGTTGAGCCAGATGCAATTTATATTTCCGATGGCGCAAATGTTATTAAATGTACGGGTGGTGATTTCTCAGGTGTAAAATATCCGGTTGGTACTGTATTGGAGTCGGTTTCGCTTGTCCCTCACATAGCAGACGGCTCAAACGAGAGTTACGCTACACTTAAAGATATAGTCCCCACGACTGAAAAGAATGTTGAAGTTGAACCGATTCCATTTGACCTCAACACAATAAGTGAAGCCTTCGGGAAATATGTGGAAATAAAGGATATCAATCTTGAGAAACATCCTATTTTGGAAAACGGTTACATAATGACCAGCTCCGAACCCGGATTTGAAGGTAAGTCGTTCATACTTCGGGCAAATCAGCTACAAGGAGATGAAGAAATTTCTGCTGCGGAGAAATGGACTATACATGGTGTGATAACATACTGTGAAATTCCGGTCAGCCGTTCCAATGATATAACTCAGATACTTGTTGCATCAGACCTGATAAAGCAAACTCAGCCAGCTCCTGAAAAGGTGACTCTATCAGTATGTGCAATTCCGGAGGAAGCGGGTACTGTGTGGATTGATGATAATGAAACTCTGTTGACTACCTACATAGACGCAGGTTCGTCCCATACCATACATGCTCGTGCATCAGAGGGATGGATTTTCGTCAATTGGAAGATCCAAGGCATTTTGGTCGGGTCTGAGGCAGATATAGCAGTAACGCCAGGGCATTCCTCAACCTATGAGGCTTTTTTTGAAAGGAAGCCTTTGCCAGAAAAATACACAGTCACTATTGCTGCTGATCCGGAAGAGGGAGGAACTGTTGCAATAACCGGCACAGAAGGCACTACNGGCGAGTTTGAAGAAGGTACACAGGTGTCTGTAGCNGCTACACCAACAGAAGGTTATGATTTCANNGGCTGGAGCGATGGNACTAAGATTGTTTCAACAAGCCAGACCTATACCTTCAATATTGATGCAGACGTGACGCTCACAGCTATTTTTACGCAACAACCGATAGTTAAGGAGATTACGCTAAAAGATATCCTTGATGGCACAGCTCCTTTGGGTGAGGAAGTTACTCTCACTGGTCCGTTCAAAGTAATATGCGTTGAATTTGCCACGATATATATATCAAACGGCACAGACGTTTTGAAGTGTTACGGTCTCAATAATGCNGAGATAGATTATNCCGAAGGNACAATACNCGAATCTGTCACAGNTGTNCCGAAGAAAGAAGACGGNTCAAATGAAAATTNCTCCGCNCTAAAGAGTGCGGTGAAATCGGATTCATCCGCTCTTGATGTTGAACCGGTAGAATTTACGCTTAAAAACATAAATGAGGCATTCGGCAAGTATGTAGAGATAAGGAATATCAGTTTAAGACGTCACTCCTGGATGCAGGACGCGTATNTGATGTATTGCACTGAACCGNGTTATTCCGGACTCACCCATTTGCTATATACCACAGATTTTTCCGGGACAGAGGAAATCCCTTACTCGAAGAAATGGACTATTCGTGGTGTGATCACCTATTATAATACAGGTAATGATCCATCGGAGAATGTTTTTGAGCCCATTCTCATAGCATCCTATATAAAAGAGCAAGCTGGTAGTGAGCCTGAAAAGTACAATATCACTCTCTCTGCAAGTCCGGCAAATAGTGGAAAGGTATGGATTGGCGACAATCAGGAGGCAGCAATGAAATCTTTCGATGCCGGCTCGCAGGTTACANTTCATGCTCTCCCGNCAGAAGGAATGNTATTTAAGGAGTGGCAGCAGGCATCTAAAGTTATAGCGACCACGCNAGATTATACTTTCACTGTGAACGATAATATCAGTCTGGTTGCTATTTTTGCTACTGCTCCTCCTGTTAAGCGTATTATCAAATTTAGTTCTGCTGATGATAGTAAAGGAACAGTTATTGTGGAGGGTTACACGGGCGTATCTCAGGTTGAGGTCTCTGGTCCGGTTACTCTTCGCGCAGTTCCAGCAAGTTCCGAGCATACTTTCTCTCATTGGACTAAAAATGGAGAAAGAATCCAGGGGAATGCTGAGCTTACTTATTCCGATCCTGAGGATGCAGAATTTGTGGCATATTTTACCAGCTCCTATGCNGTGACATTCACTTCTCCTGTAAATGGCACGATTAATGTTACGTCNTCGGACGGAGCTCCTATTCNATCCGGGACAAAAGTAGCTGAAAACACAGTTATAATAATCCAACTTGTCCCTGCCGATGGCTACCGTGTCAACAGTATTTCTGCAAATGGTGTAGAAATATCCCATACCGCAGACGCCGTGGAATATGTGGTAACCTCATCGGTAGTGATTTCCGGCAAGGTTGAGGCTAAAGCCGCCGGTACACATGTGGTTTCTGTAATTTCGTCAAATACGGAGCTTGGCACGGCGTATGTGGGTTCTCCGGGAATAACTTCGGTTTCACTTACTTATCCGGATGTTGCCGAACTTCATGCCGAACCGGCATTCGGCTGTAAATTCGAGGGCTGGCGACTGGTAAATACTACTAACTTCATCTCCACCAACCCTGTTTATACTGTTGATACTCCTATTCATGACGCTCATTTTGAGGCGGTATTCAATTATATTATTCAAACGCCGCGAACAATAACTGTCGTACCATCGAATCCAAAGAAGGGCACTGTGAAGATAAAAGGTGAGTCCGGCACTACCGTCACAACTCAGAAATACCTCACCCTTATAGCAGCCCCGTTGACAGAAAATGACGAGTTTGTAGACTGGACAGATGAATCCAATACTGTCTTGTCAACAAGTCCGGAGTTCGTTTATGACAAAGAACCAGGTGGTACAATAACCGCTAATTTCAAATCACGCTATCTGGTAAAATATTCCGCGGAAGGACCAGGCTCATTATCGTTGCTTGCAGATGGTTCACAGGTTCTTTCCGGACCCGCAACGGAAGCATCTGTAGTTCTTCCGGAAAATACACGTTTGTCTCTTAAGCTTGTTCCAGGGGAGCATCATGAAGTAGGCGCAATTGTCATAAACGGCAAAGATGTGGCGCAGGAATATATAGATGAGGAGGGAACCTATAATATGGTTCTGACGGAAACAGTAGATATTAAGGTTACTTTTGTTCCTGTGCACTACAAGATAACCATAAATGATTCTCCGCATGGCACAGTGGCTATATTCCGCGAAATAGACTCCAATGGTCAGGGGGTGGGTTCATCACTTGTTGACCAGGATCGAGTGCAATATGCATCCTCAATTTATATTTTTGTCAAGCCTATTGGCGATTACCGTCTGGAGTCCGTGCGCATAAATGGTGAATTAAGGCAACCGGAGCAAGATAAAGAGTATTTGTTGCACAAGGTTGAAGGAGATGTTGCCATCGAACCGGTATTTGCCGCTGTGACTGGAATAGATGCAATTCTTTCACCTGATATGGAAGATGAAATTGAAATGGTTTATGATCTTTCAGGCAGACTGCTTGGCAATAAGCTCCCTGCACGCAAAGGAATATATCTTGTCAAGATCGGCAAACGAGTCTATAAAATCAAGATTTAACCACCTGGTAGAGCATTATGGAGGAAAGTAATCAGATAATAATATATCAGGGGAGTGAAGGTGAAACCCGGATTGAGGTTAAGTTCACCGGCGATACAGTATGGCTTTCGCAGCAACAGTTATGTGAATTGTATCATACGAGTAAGGCTAATGTAAGTGAGCACATTAAGCATATTTTTGAGGATGGGGAACTTGATGAGATTTCAGTTGTTCGGAAATTCCGAACAACTGCGTCAGATGGTAAATCATACAATGTCACTCATTATAATCTCGATATGATAATATCCTTGGGTTACAGGGTACGCTCAATAATTGCCACGCAATTCCGGCGATGGGCAACAGAGCGGCTGAAAGAGTATATTATCAAGGGATTTACAATGGATGACGANCGGTTAAAAGGTAATGGNGGNGGTGCTTATTGGCACGAGTTGCTTGACCGNATCCGTGATATACGCTCTTCTGAGAAAGTGATGTACCGTCAGGTTCTTGATCTTTATGCGACAGCGGTAGACTATGACCCACNTTCCGAAGTGTCNGTGGAATTTTTTAAAATTGTGCAGAACAAGCTCCATTTTGCAGNACACGGGCACACTGCGGCAGAAGTTATATTCAAAAGGGCTGATGCGGANGCTCCCCTTATGGGTTTGACTTCCTTTAAAGGCGACCATCCGACACTTCGTGATGTCAAAGTGGCAAAAAATTACCTGACGGAGGATGAGTTGAAAATTCTGAACAACCTTGTTTCTGGATATTTTGACTTTGCAGAAATTCAGGCTATGCGCCGCCGCCCTATGTATATGAGCGACTATGTGCAGCAACTTGACAACATATTGTCCTCTACCGGCGAGGCATTGTTGAACGGTCCAGGCACTGTGAGCCATAAGCAGGCAATGGAGAAAGCTGAGAAAGAATACCGCCTGTTCCAGGTGCGTGAATTGTCGCCGGTTGAACAGGCGTACCTTGACACTATCAAAACCCTTAACGCAAAGGCAAAGGATAAGGGAAACATCTGAGTTCAGTCAAGCAGGTCAGGACGAAGCCGGCGAGTGCGTTCAAGAGACTGTTCATGACGCCACTCGTCAATCTTTGCCTGATGTCCTGAAAGAAGGATAGGGGGGACTTCCCAACCTTTATATACTGATGGTCGGCTGTACACTGGAGGTGCAAGCAGGTTATCCTGGAAGGAGTCGCTTAAAGCACTCTGCTCATCGCCGATTGCCCCTGGAATAAGCCTTACAATAGCGTCGGTAATTGCCAGTGCGGGAATTTCACCCCCGGTTAGCACATAATCCCCGATAGAAATTTCTTTTGTGATAAGATGTTCCCGTACACGGTAATCAATGCCTTTATAGTGCCCGCAGAGTATGATTATATTATTGAGTAGTGACAAGGAGTTTGCCATCGGTTGGTCAAACTTTTCGCCATCGGGCGAAGTAAATATGACCTCATCGTAGTTTCTTTGTGACTTAAGATGCTCTATCGCACGGTCAATCGGTGCTATCTGCATCACCATTCCGGCTTCACCCCCAAAAGGATAATCGTCTACTTTGNGATGCTTGNTTGTCGTGAAATCCCGGAGGTTATGTACTACTATTTCAACAAGACCTTTGTCCTGCGCTCTTTTTAAGATAGAGCACCCTAACGGTGATTCCAGCATTTCGGGAATAACGGTAAGTATATCAATTCTCATGATGGCAATTGGTAATTTTTAAGTGATTCCTCAAGGTTTGTTATCATCATAGCCCGTAGTTCCGGAGGTGAAATGACGGTGACTTTAGGACCATAGCTCAGAAGTTCCTGCACAAAGTCCTGGGTCAACTTGAGTTTATATGTAAAAATAGAATAATCATCATGCACCATCTCTTTCTGGCTTGAATGGAGAGGCAAAGCGCGGAAATATTTGGCCTGTCTGGTATCGGTGCGGATAGCAATCTGCTTGGGTTCGCCGTGGGAATAAACAATACCGAAAGTGTCGCTGAAATAAGTTTCTGCATCGAAATAGTCCGGAATCTCGTATGATTCGGTACTTACCAGCACATCACTCATCCTGTCAAGGGAATAGGTTTTTATTGTATCCTCCTTCACATTGCGACCGATTATGTACCACCTCTGGCGGAAAAGTTTCAGGAAGTAGGGTTCTATCACCACATCCCTTGTGGGATTTGAACGGCTATAGGGGCTATAGGTGAAATGCAACTGTTTCTGCTCTTTCAGTGCTCCGAGCACAGCCTCNAGGTAATATCGTGAGGANGGNACNTCCTCNAAAAATATCCGGTGGGACACATCACGGGCATCAGTAAGGACATTGCTCATCGAAGCAGCATTAAGCATCCAGTCTGTAACGCTCTCATTGTGCACGTCNCCGCCATTGTCGATATAATACTCAAAAGTAGCAGGGTTACATTCTATATTGATTTTGAATAACTCTTCAATAGCGTTTCGGTAATTGTAGAAGGNGCGTCGTGGCAAAGGGTCACCGTTGGAAAAATCTGTTTTCTTCCAAAGTGTGTTTAGTTCTTCACGGGTGATGCAGCCGTAGCGGCGAATTGTGTCGATAAGCCAGATGNAGCGGCTAAANAGATTTCGTGACATAATCGCTGGATNTTATTGGTAGGAGTGATGTGAGGCGCAGCCCCAGCATTGTCAGGACTGCATTAAGTATGAGCAATTCAAATCCGGTTTCGTAGCTCAGGTATCGGTGTAGTGCCGCCTGTATGAGCCATGCCGCGGCAGGTGCCGCGATACAGACAAAAGGCACTGCATAATCGCGCACTTCTCTTTTGCTAAGCAATCCGAATGCAAATAGACCGAGAATAGGACCATAGGTATAGGAAGCAAGAGTGTAGACAGCGCTTATTGCGTCTGAATCGCTCATGTGGTAAAACGCTATAATCACTCCAGCCATAATAAGTGACATCATGATATGCACGGCAGTGCGGGTGCGCCGCAATGCGGTTTCTTCCTGACGCGAGGGCGCATCAAGTATATCTACGGTGAAGGAGGTGGTAAGTGATGTCAGTGCTGACCCTGCTGCAGAGTATGCTGCCGCAATCAAGCCTACGATGAACACAATTCCTACAGCAAGTGGCATGGATTCATGTGTTGCTACAAGCCCGAACAATTCATCACTTTTAGCGGGCATCTCAATTCCGGCATAAGCGGTGTAGATTACCACCAGTGTGCCAAGCACAAGGAAAAGCGCTATTACAAAAAATTGCATGACTCCGCTAAGTATCATGTTTTTCCGTGAAGACACAGAGTCACGGCACGCGAGGTGCCTCTGCATCATATCCTGGTCAAGCCCGTTGGTAGCAATTGCCATGAACACTCCTGCAAGGAATTGCTTCCAGAAGTATGAGCCTGACATCGGGTCATCAAAAAAGAAAACCCGAGATGATTCATGAGAGCGCACTGCGCTTATCATTTCACTGAAAGAAAGGTGCATATTGTCAGCGACAAAAAATATGCATAATCCCACAGCTCCTATAAGGCATGCGCTTTTGAGCGTGTCGGTCCATATAAGGGTCTTCACTCCTCCGTTTACCGTGTAGAGCCAAATTAATGCCACGGTAAGCAACACATTGACTTCAAACGGTATGCCGAGAGGGCGGAACACGAGTAGCTGGAGCACCGCGCAGACTACAAAGAATCGCACGGAAGCGCCAAGCATTTTTGATATGAAGAATATCCATGCACCGCTGCGGTAACTGAGTTTGCCAAACCGTTGACCGAGATATCCATAGATGGAAACCAGATTACGCTTGTAAAAGACCGGGACAAGTACAAAAGCAATCACCACATATCCAACAATAAATCCGAGAACCATCTGCAGATATGCGTGTCCTTTTGCGGCAACCATTCCCGGCACTGAAATGAAAGTTACTCCGGAAATGGCTGCTCCAATCATGGCAAATGCCACGACAGCCCAGGGAGCTTTACGGTTTCCGGTGAAAAATGTGGCATTGTCGCTCCCTCGTGATGCTATTGCCGAGATCGCCATTAAGAGCGCAAAGTATGCTGCAACAGTAATTATGACCGTCAGAGGACTCATGATTCAGGATATAAAAGGTATGGTTTGCGTTTAGCCTTGAAATCTTTCACTTCGTTTGCCCAGCTTGCCTTTATCTCTTGTGCTGGCGCACCGGCTTCAATCATGCGGCGGATCTTAGCATTCCCGGCAAGGAGCTCAAAGAATGAGGTGAAAAACTTCTCCGGTTTACCCATTGCATTGTAGGCATCTATCACATATTCAAAATTAACACCTTGTGCAATCATATCCTCTTCTGGCATAGAGCGGAGGTTACGACCGCGGCATTTTTTTCCGAGTTGCGGTGGATTCTTTGCGCCGGGTCGGCTTTGTGGAGTGAAATAATAGTCCCCTTTTTTCATAAGGGGATGCCCGTAAATGGTAAATGGAGTATCTGTTCCGCGCCCGAGGCTTACCGGNGTCGCTTCAAAATAACAGGTGGAGGGGTACATATATACNGCTTTCATGTCCGGCAAGTTTGGTGAGGGTGCGATAGGCAGCCGATAGCGGGTAGCATGGGTATAGCCNGTGCAGGGAATNACAGTNAGATTGACTTTCTTGCCATCTTTCAACCAACCTTCGCTATTTGCCATAAGTGCAAGTTCTCCAAGTGTCATGCCGTGGAGTGTTGGAATAGGCAGGCGTCCTACTCCGCTTGCATACTTCATGTCAAGCACCGGTCCATCTACAGTCATGCCATTTGGGTTGGGTCTGTCCAGCACTACAAAATCCTTGCCGTAAAGGGCTGCCGCGTTCATGAGGTCAACCATCGTGCAATAATAGGTGTAGAAACGTAAGCCAACATCCTGAATGTCGGTTACTATCACATCAATGTTATCCATTACGCTTTTTGCCGGAATCCTGGTCCGCCCGTCGTAAAGTGAGGCAATAGGTATGCCCGTTTTTGCATCTTTTCCTCCGGCAACATGCTCGCCGGCATCAGCATTCCCGCGAAATCCGTGTTCGGGGGAAAATATCGTTGTTACGTTCAACCCTTTGCTGAGCATAAGGTCAAGGGTGTGTTCATTCCCGACCATTCCAGTGTGGTTACTCAACAGGGCAATACGCTTGCCTTCAAGCAGTGGTACATACTCGTCGGTCCGGGATGCTCCTACTGCAACCTGTGCGTATGCCGATGCAGAAAGTGCAACAGCTATACAAAAAAACAGAAATTTTATATATCGCATTGCTTGCAAGTGATAATGATTGCGTAAAGGTAGGCAGAAAATCCCATACCCCGTGCCTTTTTTGAGCCAGTAACAAATAAAAAAAGTTAATGTATGGTTATTCGCCCCTTGCATGCACTAAATTTGTCGGTCTTAACGAAAAAATGAATCTGAATGATTTTACTTGAAGATATAAAGGCTCGCGCTATGGAGGGGATACCTGCAACTGTGGCGGAAGCACTTGAACTTAACGAGAACTATACAACTGATGAGCTGTGTGACGCCGCAGATGAGGTGCGTGCCGCACGCTCAGGCAATGAAATAGATACCTGTTCGATTATAAATGCCCGCTCAGGTCGCTGCCCGGAGGACTGTAAGTGGTGTTCGCAGAGCATACATCATAAAACAGGCATAGAGGAGTATGATATTATCCCAGAGAANGAGCTGTTGCATGCGGCACAGACACATACTTCTCATGGAGTCAAACGATTCTCAATGGTGACAAGCGGACGGCGCGTGTCACCTGCTCAAATTGACCGTTTTTGCGATCTGTACCGTAAAGTTGTTGAAAAGACACCTATATATTTATGTGCATCGATGGGATTGCTAACTAAAAATGAGCTTCAGAAGCTAAAAGACGCGGGTGTGAAGCGTTATCACTGCAATCTGGAAACTTCGGCGAGTTATTTCCCTGAACTATGCACTACCCACACCCATGAGGACAAATTGCGTACAATACATGCCGCCCGTGAAGTAGGACTTGAGGTGTGCTGCGGCGGCATNATTGGCATGGGAGAAAATATGCGTCANCGCCTTGAACTTGCTGAAGAGGCACGTGAGGCAGGCGCTTCCTCCATTCCNGTCAATATATTGAACCCGATAAAAGGGACACCTTTGGAAAACCAACCGCTTATAGAGGAAGATGAGGTAGCAAGGACTGTTGCGTTAATGCGTTTCATCGCTCCTGATTGTGTTTTACGTTTTGCCGGCGGGCGCGCACGTATGTCAGCCGAGATGACCGAGCGCATACTTCGCGGGGGAATGAACGGGGCAATGGTCGGTGACCTGCTGACCACAATAGGAAATAACGTGAAGCAGGATTATGAGCTGTTTGCCTCTGTAGGCTTTTCAATTCCCGGCGGAGGAAGAATCGAGGATAGCGGTTGCTAATTCAAGTGCCATATCGGCTGCCGGTACAACCGCCGCCTGTACTTTCGGTGACAAGGTAGTGCCAAGTGAGGTGTATTTCTTTACACTTGCAACAATCAACTGTACTTCAGGGCAGAATCCTGTTACTGCCAAGGCTTCCAGTACATCCTTGAGCCCTATTTCATGTGCGGTGACAAGCGGTGGAAACTCCTTGAAGCGTGGACGAAGGCATCGCAATGTGCCTTCCGGATAGTTATCTAAAGCAGCATCAACCACAATTACATTGTCATACTGCTGCAAATACCCCATCAGATGAAGCCCGGCGGTGCCTCCATCAAGGAGGTCTATGTCCTTTGCTCCACGGCGAGCCAGTTCCTGAATTACATGGATTCCAAATCCTTCATCCTGAAGCACAAGGTTACCGATGCCCATAATGAGCACCGGTTTCCTTGTTGATTCATTTTCAGAGCGGGTCATATTCATCCCTTTTGCATTCCTCAGGCGAATGTTTTCTGAGGCATTCGTCATGAATTTCTTCCTCAAAGTCCTCAAACACATCTTCGCGTATGAATTTCCATCCTCCAATCATAGAGGATGCAATACCGTTTCGCTCGATATAGTCATGGTAGAACACGAGATATACATGGAATAGGACGAAAATAATGAATGCCCACATCAGGAAGTGGTGTATATACCGCACTACGAAGAAGCCGTTCATGCCAAAGAGCATCCATGTGGTTGCCGGTTCACCCACATTGTTTGTGGTAACAAACATCATCATGAAACCGGTGAGCGCCTGGATTATGGACAGTAGGAAAAGCCCGAAATATGTCGTAGCAGCAAGTGAATTATGCCCTACGTCATAAACGGGGTGCTTGGTGAGCAGGAATATGTCCACTTTTAAAGTGGCAAAGATGCTATGCCACTGCTCTTTTGTGAGAGGAATGAAATTGAACCATCTTGCAAACCGGTTNCCNACAAAAGCCCANTAGACCCTTATGAGGATATTNACAACAAANATCATTCCTGTNGCAAGATGNGCAAACCGTACCCACCCGAACCAATAGTTGTCTATCGCCGGAGTTGCGTGCTGTATTGCAGGAGGATCACCGATAATATACCCGGTAATGCACAGTATAGTGATTGCAGCAGCGTTAATCCAGTGGAAAAACCTTACCGGCAACTGCCACACATATACTTCCCGCAGGTTTCTGCGTACACTTTTCATAATGCTGCCTTATTGCGGGGTATTAACATCAATTTTATGGATGACAGTACCGTTCTCATCATAGAGATGCACCGCGCAAGCCATGCACGGATCAAATGAATGGAGGGTACGCACTATGCTCAATGCCATTTCTGCGCTGTCCGGAGCAAAACCAGCAACAGGAGTTCCTATTACTGACGCTTCAAATGCTGAATGGAGATTGTTAGGATCACGCGGCGAG
>WFLX010210859.1_pt1 | contig 15665 bp, 11 predicted proteins | sample 4967041 | NCBI WGS metagenome assembly WFLX01 (sample SAMN12857096, study PRJNA449069) | gut metagenome | isolation source: stool from male and female vole | host: Microtus ochrogaster | place: USA:Florida | collected 2017 | reverse complement strand
GGAGGAGAATGTGGTTCTCACGGCTTGGTTTGATGAGGTGGAGTTCGATCCGGCTAATCCTGGCGATCCGTTTGCTGATGGCCCCGTTTAAATCCTTCACCACACGGTTGTAATCCAAAATATGCAGCTCTTCGTCGGGAAACAGTACGGACAGGAAATAATTATACTCCTCTTCTCCGCTGTACCCCGGGTTCTCCGCTCTTCGCTTTAAGCCAACCTTTACTGCCGAGGCACAACGATGGTGTCCGTCCGCAATATAAATTGCCGGAATACTCCGAAAGCTTTCTCTAATCGTATGTATCCTTACTTCGTCGTCAATCACCCAAACCCTATGAATAATTCCGTCCTCTGAAATAAAATCATAAACAGGGGATTTCTCCTTCTCTTTACGCGTAAGCTCTCTTAGAGTGTCGTCTACGCGATATGCCAAAAAGATAGGTCCCGTCTGCATATTGCAGGCGTCCACATGGTGGATTCTGTCCTGCTCCTTATCGGCTCTGGTATTTTCATGCTTTTTTATAATATTATTGTTATAATCGTCGATAGACGCACATGCCACAATCCCTGTCTGGCTCCTGCCGTCCATAACCTGTTCATAAAGATAATAGCAGGGCTTTTCCTCCCTGATAAACCTTTCCTCTGCAATCTGCTCCCACAGCATACTGTGCGCCTTCTCGTAAACCTCGGGCGCATAGGTATCCACTTCTGCGCTAAACTGCGTCTCCGCTCTGTCAATCGCCAGAAAAGAATAAGGATTCTTCCGTACAACCTCGCAAGCCTCCTCCCTGTTATAGACATCATAGGGAAGTGCTGCTATCCTTTCCTCCAACCCCTTCTTGGGGCGGTATGCACAAAAAGGCTTGATTTCCGCCATACTGCTATTCTCCTTCCAATTATCGTGTTTTTTCAAATGCCCGACTTGCGGTCGCTTGATTTTCCCTCATTAAGCTCTAAAATCAAATTGCTTCGCAATTTCCGCGCTTCGCGCTCTCTGATTTTCTCGCTAACCTTGTCAGAAGAAAATCAAATGCCCGCCTTGCGGTCGCTTGATTTTCTTCTGACAAGGTTATTTTATCAAATATGGCTAGGCATAACAAGCTTTTGGTGTTAAAATATACGAAAAAAGGTTACAATAAACATTAACAGAAACGAGGTTTACTATGACTGACGAACAACGCAAAATATTAGAACGGATTAACGCATATGCCGAAGAGGCTTTGGGTGACATTGACCCGCAGAAGGTACAGGTTTCCGCCCAGCTTGACAAGCTGAGACCCATAATGGAGACTATTGCCGAGGAAAAGAGTATGAGTCTTGAAGAATTATTTATTTTGTATATGGATTTACAGAGCGAAGCGGCGTGCGCCACGGAAGCAAAGCTTAGAGACGAGCTTAGGGATTTGAATATGGGGGATGATATGCCTATTCTTTTCAGATAAAGGCAGCAAAATATACAATACCATAAACAGCAAGATAATTGACTCATCCGGCTCATTGTTCACGAAAAAAGGTACTGCCTAAAACCAACAGTACCCTTTTTTAATCCTATAAACAAACACCCTCTAACAGCGGCACAAGCTTACTTTACAATCCTTACACGGAATACACCGTCAATTTTCTGTAAAGTATCAACGATATCCTGAGTAGGCGCTGCCTCTACGTCCAACATGGTGTAAGCGACCTCACCTTTGGATTTGTTCATCATATCGCTGATGTTGATTCCCTTTTCACCAAAAACTGCCGTAAACTTAGTAATCATGTTTGCAATATTCTTATGGAAGATTGCTACTCTGCCTGCCTTATTACAGATGCCCATATCGCATGCCGGATAATTTACACTGTTTCTGATATTACCGTTCTCCAGATAGTCCATCATTTCCTCAACTGCCATGATTGCACAATTATCCTCTGACTCCTCGGTGCTTGCGCCCAAATGAGGAAGCACAATACAACCGGGCTGTCCTACGGTAGTAGTATTGGGGAAATCAGATACATAGCGATGTACCTTTCCGCTCTTAATTGCCTCCAGAACATCTGCCTCATTAGCAAGCAAATCTCTTGCAAAATTAAGAATCACTACGCCATCCTTCATCTTTTCAATGGCTTCTTTATTAATCTTACCCCTAGTAGAATCCAAAAGAGGCACATGAATAGTGATATAATCACATTCTGCATAAATATCTTCTACATTAAATACATGCTTTACGGAACGGCTCAGGTTCCAAGCAGCATTGACAGACAGATACGGGTCATATCCGTATACATCCATGCCAAGGCTGACAGCGGCATTTGCCACCTTAACACCGATAGCTCCCAGACCGATAACCCCCAGCTTCTTGCCCTGAATCTCTGTTCCGGCAAAATTCTTTTTCTCCTTCTCGGCTGTCTTCGCAATGTTCTCGTCATCCTTTGCAGACTTTACCCACTCAATACCGTCAACTACATCACGTGCCGCAAGCAGCATACCAGCGATTACCAATTCTTTTACGCCGTTAGCGTTGGCTCCAGGAGTATTAAATACTACAATACCCTTCTCCGCACATTTTTCCAACGGAATATTGTTGACACCCGCGCCTGCCCTTGCCACTGCAAGAAGGCTATCGGGAAGCTCCATTTCATGCATGGAAGCGCTTCTCACTAAAATACCATGCGCCTCATTGACATTCTCTGTCATCTGATAGGCGTCTGTTAAGTTCTGAAGACCTACTTTGGAAATAGGATTCAGGCAATTTAACTGAAACATTCTGATTCTCTCCTTATTCTATAATTTATAAGCAGGTGATTGCAGGGTCGTATGAACCTTACAATCACCTTTCAATGCACCTATTAAAACATTTCACACATGAAGCTTATTTACAATTCTCAGCTTCGAATTTCTTCATAAACTCCACAAGCTTCTCAACGCCCTCTATAGGCATCGCATTGTAAATACTTGCACGCATACCGCCAACACTTCTATGACCCTTCAGGTTCTCAAATCCTGCTTCCTTTGCCTCTTTGACAAATTTCGCATCCAAATCCGCATCTCCCGTTACAAAAGGAACATTCATCAGGGAACGGTCTTCCTTGCGGACAGTTCCCTTAAAGAGCTTGCTCCCGTCCAGATAATCATAAAGAATCTTAGCCTTTTTCTCATTATATTCCTTCATTGCAGAGAGACCGCCCTGCTTCTTTAACCACTTGAATACCTTGCCGCAGATATAAATACCATATGCGGGAGGAGTATTGTACAGGGAGTCATTGTCCGCATGTATCTTATAGCGGAGCATGGTAGGTGTTCCCGGAAGGACATCCTCCGTAATCAAATCCTCACGGATGATCACAATGANTNNGCCTGCCGGTCCNATATTCTTCTGCANGCCNCCNTAANTAACGCCGTATTTTGTTACATCTNCAGGCTCAGACAANNANCAGNNGGAANCATCCGCANCCNGAGTNTTANCCTTGGTATTGGGAAGTGTCTTAAATTTTGTGCCGTATATTGTATTGTTTTCACAAATATAAACATAATCCGCGTCCTCGCTGATAGGTAAATCGGAGCAGTCGGGTATGTAGGAAAATGTCTCATCCTCAGAAGAAGCAATTTTATTTGCCTTTCCGTACAGACATGCCTCCTGATATGCTTTCTTTGCCCACTGACCGGTCACAATGTAATCTGCAACCTTATTCTTCATCAGGTTCATGGGAATCATAGCAAACTGCTGGCTTGCGCCGCCCTGCAAAAACAGCACCTTATAATTATCGGGAATATTCATAAGCTCTCTCAAATCAGCTTCCGCNTCNTTGATAATGGTATCATATGCCTTTGAACGATGGCTCATCNCCATAACAGACATACCCGTTCCCNTGTAGTCNAGCATTNCTTCGGCAGCTTCCTTCAAAACCTCCTCAGGCAGCACTGCAGGTCCTGCTGAGAAATTGTAAACTCTTGCCATTTTAACATCCTCCTCAAGATTTAAATAATTTATAAATGATATTCTTTATAACAAAAAGCCATAGGTATAGAATAAGCTTTCATTTTTTGTTCGTCAACCGGATTGTTAAATTTTTTTCAATTTTTTCTGAAAACACCATCTAATAAAACATAATCACCGGTGTTCCAATCTCTACCATATCGTATAATTCCGCCATTTTGACGCTGGGAGTATTAATGCAGCCATGAGAACCGTTTCTTTTATAAATTTCTCCTCCAAACTCCTTGCGCCAGCTTGCATCATGAATTCCTATGCTTCCCTTTACAGGCATCCAGTATTTCACAAATGAAGCATATCCCTCGCCCCGCAGGGTACGGTTCCTTTGCTTATTATAGACATAATTTACTCCCTCGGGAGTTCCCATTTTTCTGCCGGTATTACCCGTCACAATTTCGGTTTCCAGCGCAAGCTCTCCCTCCTGATAATAGTACATTTTCTGTTCCATCATGTCCACTTCTATATAGGTATCGCCAATATCATCCTTGCCTCTTACCATCCCCTCCTGTTCATAAGCGGGAATATGCAGATTTTCCTCGCCCGTATAGCTCTCCTGCAGGCTGAGCGCTTCCAGCAAATAGGCAAGCTCCTTTTTTCTATCCAGCTTTGTTCCGTAAGTACCTCCCTTAATGAGAATAGTGTCGCCTCTGGTACTTTCAAAGCTTCGCTCCTTACCATAAGTGTCAAACTCATCGGAAAGTTCATCCACAAATATCTGAACCTGTTCTCTGTCTATTACCAGTTCATCAGCTTTATCAACAACAGGAATTCCGTTTTCCGCCGATAAAAACCTGCTTACTATCTTAGCGTCCAAGGGAATTTTTTCCTCACCCATATCGTAAACAAGCTTGCACTGCTGAAAATGCTCAATTTTCTCCCACAGCCTTTTGGTCTGCTCCTGCGCTTTAGACAGAGAAGTTTCATAATAGCAATCCTCCTCTGACAACTGCAGGCTGTCCTCTCCCGATACAAGCTTTTGTTTTAACAATAAAAATGCTTTTTCTGTGTCAAGCCTATTTTGCAAGCCGTTATAAAGTATGTATCCTTCCTCAGTGAGTCTGATTTCAAAAACACTTTCCTTTTGTTTTTCCTCCTGCACACAAGGCAGGCTGTTCCATGCCTTCTCAAGCTTTTCCTNATTATAGGTGATTTCAGGTGTTAAAACATGCCCCTGCTTATTAGTAAGATTATCAATCCACAAATAAGGATTCTGTTTCTCCATAAAGTGTAAAAGCGGTGCTCTATAGTCAGCGGCATAATCAAACTCGCCCATATCCATGGTATAGGCATTGCCATCCTTGTCTGTAACTGTCATAATCGGAGCCTTTATCATAGATAAAAGCTCCGAATTCACCTCTTCTACTGATTTTCCGGTACAATATACACCGTTCACCCAAGTGTTTGGGCAAAATTCTTTCTGATAATACAATGCCAAAAGAAAATAACCGCCGNANAANANCAACACATTTAANANAAATAAAATGANTATCGGCTTTTTCATTCGCTTCATTATGACTGTCCTTTTAAATCATCTCCGTCAAATACTTCACTGATAGGCGCTCCTGCCGGAACCATAGGGAATACCTTGTCGTCCTCGGGAATCACACATTCAATCAGCACCGGGGCTTTCAGAGAAATTGCCTTCTCGATTGCAGGCGCAACCTCCTCCTTCTTCGTCACCCTGATTGCCGTACAGCCAAGCCCCTCCGCAACCTTGCAGAAGTCCACCTTGTCATTTAAAACCGTCTGGGAATAACGCTTGCCATAGAAAAGGGTCTGCCATTGACGCACCATACCCAGCACATGATTATTGATAACCACCTGCACAATGGGAATATTGTAGCGGCTTGCACATGCAAGCTCGTTCATATTCATACGGAAGCATCCGTCACCGGCAATATTGATACAGATTTTGTCCGGCTGCCCTACCTGNNCTCCGATACAGGCGCCAAGNCNATAACCCATAGTGCCANGACCGCCGGAGGAAAGGAAAGTGCGGGGCTTTGTGTATTTATAATATTGTGCCGCCCACATCTGATGCTGTCCTACATCCGTGGTGATAATGGCATCACCCTCCGTAATCCTGTCAATTTCTTCAATGATGTACGGGCAGGACAAAGCCTCCCTGTCATATTTTAAAGGATATGTCTCTTTTAATTTTTGAATGGACTGCATCCATTCTCCATTGTCCTTTTTGACAAGCTTTCCGTTTAAGACAGAAAGCACTGTCTTTAAATCTCCCACTAAAGAGGCATCCACTCTGATATTTTTATTGATTTCCGCAGCATCAATATCAATTTGAACCACCTTTGCATTTTCTGCAAAACGTTTAGGGTTGCCGATTACACGGTCAGAAAATCTCGCTCCAAGGGCAATCAATAAATCGCACTGGCTCACCCCTAAATTGGAGGTCTTGGTGCCATGCATTCCAATCATGCCGGTATAACGCTCACTCCTGCCGTCAAAAGCGCCCTTTGCCATCAGCGTATCGCACACAGGCGCGTCAATCAGTTCCGCAAACTCAGCCACCTCTTTTGCCGCACCGGAAATAATGGCACCGCCCCCAAGATAGATATAAGGCTTCTTCGCTTGCGCAATCAACTCCAGAACCTTCTGCATTTCCTCCTCTGTATAGCGGCTTACACGCTCAGGCTCCTTGGGTGCCGCAGGCGTATACTCACATACCGCAGCCGTCACATCCTTAGTAATATCAACCAACACAGGTCCCGGACGTCCGCTTTTTGCGATATAAAATGCCTTGCGGATGGTATCGGCAAGAATATCAACATTTTTTACGATATAACCATGCTTGGTAATAGGCATGGTAACGCCTGCAATATCTACCTCCTGAAAGGTATCCTTGCCTAACAGAGGTAAATTCACATTGGCTGTAATTGCTACCAAGGGAACAGAATCCATGTAGGCTGTTGCAATTCCCGTTACCAAATTGGTAGCTCCGGGACCGCTGGTCGCCAGACAGACACCCACCCTTCCCGTGGCACGGGCATAGCCGTCCGCCGCATGGGCAGCTCCCTGTTCATGTGATGTTAAAATATGATTAATCTCGCTGCTGTGCTTATATAAAGCATCGTAAATATTTAAAATCGTTCCGCCCGGATAGCCGAACACGGTGTCCACACCCTGCTCTTTCAGGCATTCCACAACGATTTCCGCACCTGTCAACTGCATTTATCCAATCCCTCCGTCCGTAATTTTATTCCCGCGAGCTTACTTTTCGGGAATCTCAAGCACTGCGCCTCTGTTGCCGCTGGTAACAAGCTCACGGTATCTCTTCAGATACCCTGTGAGCACCTTAGGCTCTCTGGGCTTCCAGTTTTCTCTTCTCTTTGCCAATTCTTCATCGGATACTAGCATATCCAGCTTATTTTCAGGAATGTTGATACGGATAATATCGCCCTCTTCCACCAAAGCAATGGGTCCTCCTACCGCAGCCTCGGGAGAGACATGACCGATGGATGCGCCTCTTGACGCGCCTGAGAAACGTCCGTCCGTAATCAGTGCCACGCTGGAGCCAAGACCCATGCCGGCAATCGCCGAGGTAGGGTTTAACATCTCACGCATACCGGGTCCGCCTTTAGGACCTTCATAACGGATAACAACAACGTCTCCCGATACAATCTTTCCGCCTTTAATCGCAGCAATCGCATCCTCCTCGCAGTCAAAGACTCTTGCGGGTCCTTCATGTACAAGCATTTCAGGCGCTACCGCGGAACGCTTTACCACACCGCTGTCCGGCGCCAGATTACCCTTGAGAATAGCGATACCGCCGGTCTCGGAGTAGGGATTCTCCACAGGGCGGATTACCTCGGGATTTTTATTGATACAATTTTGAATATTTTCGCCGATTGTCTGACCTGTCACCGTCATACAATCCATATTTAACAGATTTTTCTTGGAGAGCTCGTTCATCACTGCATAAACGCCGCCAGCCTCGTTCAAATCCTCCATATAAGTAGGGCCTGCCGGAGCCAAATGGCACAGATTAGGCGTCTTCGCGGACAACTCATTGGCAATATCCAGATTCAGATCCACGCCTGCCTCCCTTGCAATGGCAGGAAGATGCAGCATGGAATTAGTAGAGCAGCCAAGCGCCATATCAACGGTCAGCGCATTCATGAAAGCCGCCTCTGTCATAATATCTCTGGGCTTAATATCCTTTTCAACCAGCTCCATGATTTTCATGCCCGCATGCTTTGCGAGACGGATACGTTCGGAGTAAACTGCAGGGATGGTTCCGTTGCCCTTTAAGCCCATACCGATTGCCTCGGTAAGACAATTCATTGAATTTGCGGTGTACATACCGGAACAAGAACCGCAGGTAGGACATACCTTTTCCTCAAATTCACAAAGCTCCTCCATAGTCATGGTACCTGCGGCAACGCTTCCCACAGCCTCAAACATGGAGGAAAGACTTCTCTTCTGCCCCTTTACATGACCCGCAAGCATAGGACCTCCCGATACGAAAACAGTAGGGATATTCAGTCTTGCTGCAGCCATCAAAAGTCCTGGTACGTTCTTGTCACAGTTGGGTACGCACACCAGACCGTCAAAGCCGTGTGCCAACGCCATACACTCGGTGCTGTCCGCAATCAAATCTCTGGTGACAAGGGAATACTTCATTCCCACATGCCCCATGGCGATACCGTCGCAAACCGCAATCGCCGGAAATACCACGGGCATACCGCCTGCCATTGCCACGCCCATTTTTACAGCTTCCACAATCTTATCCAGATTCATATGACCGGGAACGATCTCGTTGTAGGAGCTTACAATACCAATCATAGGACGGCGGCGCTCCTCCTCCGTATATCCCAAAGCATTAAAAAGACTTCTGTGCGGCGCCTGTGCGGCGCCGGTCTTTACGGAATCACTTCTCATAAATAATCCTCTTTTCTCTAAATCTATGTTGTAATATCAATTATTTTCCTAACAAATTCTCTCTGCCAGCAAATCTCCCATTTTGCTGCAGCCCACTTGCATGCAGCCCTCAGACATAATATCTATGGTGCGATAACCGTCCTGCAGTACCTTCTTGACCGCAGCCTCAACGGTACTTGCCTCCTTATCCAAATCAAAACTGTAACGAAGCATCATCGCAGCACTCAAAATAGTGGCAATGGGGTTCGCAATATCCTTGCCCGCAATATCCGGCGCCGAACCATGGCTAGGCTCATAAAGACCGAATTTGCTGTCGTTTAAGCTTGCGCTTGCCAGCATACCGATGGAACCCGTCACCATGCTTGCCTCATCGGACAAAATATCACCGAACATATTCTCTGTCAAAATCACATCAAACTGCGCAGGATCCTTCACTAACTGCATGGCACAATTATCAACAAGCATATGCTCCAAGGTTACTTCAGGATAATCCTTGGCGACCTCCTCCACTACCCTTCTCCAAAGACGTGAGGAATCAAGTACATTTGCCTTATCCACACTAGTCACCTTTTTGCGGCGCTTCATGGCAATATCAAAGCCCTTTATGGCTATACGACGGATTTCGTTTTCATCGTAGGTCAGGGTATCGATTGCCTTTCTCACACCGTCTTCGACTACCGTCTTGCGCTCACCGAAATACAAGCCTCCGGTCAGCTCTCGCATAATCATCATATCAAAGCCTGCCTTGCTGATTTCTTCCTTTAACGGACATGCTCCCGCAAGCTCATCATACAACACTGCCGGACGTAAATTTGCAAACAGATTCAACGCCTTGCGGATAGCCAAAAGTCCCGCCTCCGGACGCTTGCCCGGCGGCAGCTGATACCATGGCGACGTGGTGGTATTACCGCCGATTGAACCCATCAGCACCGCATCGGCAGCTTTCGCCGTGGCAATCGCCTCCTCCGTCAACGGCTCTCCGTGTACGTCAATGGAGGCTCCTCCCATCAAAATATCGGTAAATAACATTTTATGTCCGTAAATGTCAGCTACCTTCTCTAATACTTTCTTCGCCTCTCTCACAATCTCCGGACCGATACCGTCGCCGGGGATACAGGTAATTTTTAATTCCATAAACAAAAACCCTGCCCTTTCCTATAAAAACTAACAGTTTGATTCCCATCATCAACAGTATACCTATATATAAGGCACCCTTCAAACGGCATACACTGTCACTTAAAACATAATAACTGAAAAATACACAAATTTCAACTGCTTTAACTAAAAAAGAGGCTGTCAGCAGGCTCAAATATTTTCAGCCTGCACAACAACCAACTTTTCTCATTTCTTTCCTAATTAACTATTAACTCTAAGTATCCTTACTCCATAAGGCTCAAGCTCAGTTTCTCCCGCAAGCTTATTACCGTTTATTATTTCAGTATAGCTTTTATCAAGAGCCAGTTTCTTATTTTCCTCGCTGAAATTCATTACAAAAATGTATTCTTCACCATTCCCTTGTCTCTTTGTAACGCTGACTCCCTGCGGTATTTCCCATGAGACTACCGATGATATACCTGCTTCCTCAACAATGCCGCCATACAAGTCAAGCATCATATCAAAGTCTGTTCTTGCCGCAATGTGATAACTATATCCCTTTCCGTATTTATGTTTAGTTATCGCAGGTCTTCCTTTATAAAAATCTTCATCATAAACTGCAATCACTTCACAATTATCCATATTATGAATCAGCTCACAGTAATCCCTTACTTTATAACTCTTACCATTATTCAGGGTAATTGAATTCATTTGGTTTTCCCAAAGTGAATCTATTTCCTCTGCCCAGATTCCTGTCACTTCTATCATGCCGTCTCCCGGGAATCCGCCAAGAAAGCATAAATCGTTTTCATTAACATATCCGGTGCAATAAGTCGTTACAAGTATACCGCCCTTCTCCACAAATTCTTTCAGTCTCTGAGCAGTATCACCCTTTAGCATATATAGCATCGGAGCAATGATAAGCTTATACTTTTCAAAGGAATGTTCCATATTGATTACATCTGTGGAAATTCCTCTGTTCCAAAATGCTTTATAATGCTCTATACATGTTTTTTCATAATTTTTTCTGTCATTTAATCCCTGCAATGTATCAATTGCCCATCTATTCTCCCAATCATATATGACAGCAACATCTGCATCTGTATATGTACCTGCTATATCATTCATTTTACCGAGAATACTGCCCAACTGTGCTACGTCACGGAATACTCTCGTATTTTCATGCCCAACATGATCCACACATGCTCCATGGAACTTTTCACATGCTCCACGTCCTTTTCTCCATTGGAAATATTGAACGGAATCAGAGCCATGTGCCACTGCCTGCAGGGAAGACAATGTATTCATACCCGGTCTTTTCAATTTATTTACCCTCTGCCAATTAACAAGGCTCGGGGTACTTTCCATCATAAGGAACGGTCTGTCTTTTAATGATCTGTTTATATCATGTACAAACGCAATACTGCTTGCCAATTCCCATGTGGTCTCAAATTCACTATGCCACATTGGATAATTATCCCATGAAATAACATCCAGAGATTGCGCAAGCTTCCATGGATCAAACCCGGGGTACAAACCCATAAAATTTGTTGTTACCGGCACATTCGTATATTTTTTTACAGCCTCTATTTCATTTTCCATAAAACTCTTTGTCTGGTCTGTAACAAAGCGCTGCCAGTCAAGCTTTAATCCATGTATCGCCTCTTCACCATGTGGGGCTGGTGACTCTATACTTTCAAAATCCGAAAAACTCTTACTCCAAAAACCTGTCCACCATTCTTTATTGAGCTTGGCTATATCATTATTATATTTTTCTTTAAGCCAGTTTTGGAATGCTTTCTGACAAAACGGACAATGGCAATCCCCGCCATATTCATTAGATATGTGCCACATTGCAAGCGCCGGATGATTGGCGTACCTCTTAGCAAGCATCTCATTCATTTCCTGCACTTTTTTTCTGTAATAGGGCGATGTATAGCAATGATTATGTCTGCCGCCACGCAAATTGCGCACTCTTCCCGAAGATACCCTGAGTACCTCAGGATACTTTTTATCCATCCAATCGGGTCTGGCACCTGACGGAGTTGATAATATTACAGAAATTCCGTTCTCATGTAATTTATCCATAATATTATCCAACCATTCAAGTGTATATTTATGCTCCTCCGGTTCAATAGCCTTCCATGCGAAAATGCCCACTGCCACTGTATTAATTCCTGCCAGTGACATAAGCCTCATATCTTCATCTATTATTTCAGGCATATCAAGCCATTGATCCGGATTATAATCTCCGCCATAAATTATGTGGGGATTATTCTTCGTGACTGCATCAAATTTTTGTTCCATCTTCTTATCCATGCCTGCCTCTGTTCCGGCTGCTAATGACCTTTAAATATTGCTCAACGATTAGTTTTCGCTTGGCTTTTCTACCCGGCTGATTGCCGACTTGTCCATAGGGATACGGCAATTCTTGTTGTTTCCGAATTCTACAATGACGGTATCATCAGTAATATCAATTACTATGCCGTAAAAGCCCGAAGTAGTGAGTACGCAGTCGCCCAGCTCCAATGCCGAAAGCATTGCGNCAAGCCTCTTTTGCTCCTTCTTCTGCGGNCTCATAAGGNAANACCACATAATCGCAATTAAGCNACCATAAATTACAATCGTACCAAGTATACCAATCATACCTGCACCGGCACCGCCGGTNTCTCCTGCAGNCGTACCCNCNTCTGTTAANAAAATGCCCATTATTCCTCCGTNNCGACNTTATACGCCCGTAAAAAAGTGTNGCTGCGCGAAGTCACTTTCCTACNTGTTTANATAAAAGCTNTCAAGTAAACATAATACACAAAATTTTCATCCTAGTCAAGGGGCATGGACATATTATCAAGCTTTTGCCTTTTGTAGGACGCAAACCGCCCCTCATCTAAAGCTGTTCTGATTTCTTCCATCATAGTATTGTAAAAATACAGATTGTGGAGCACACAAAGCCTCATTCCCAGCATTTCCTTTGCTTTTAACAAATGTCTGATATAAGCTCTGGAATAACGTCTGCACGCCGGACAGCCGCAGCCCTCTTCAATAGGTCTGTCATCCAGTTCAAATTTTGCGTTGAAAAGATTGATTTTGCCGTGATTGGTATACAGATGCCCGTGGCGTCCGTTCCTCGTGGGATACACACAGTCAAAAAAATCAATTCCCCTCTCCACACCCTCTAAAATATTGGCGGGAGTACCCACACCCATAAGATAGGTTGGTTTTTCCAATGGAAGATACGGAACTACCTGCTCCAAAATATGATACATCTCCTCATGAGTCTCGCCTACCGCAAGCCCTCCCACAGCATAGCCGTCCAAGTCAAGCTCGGAAATGCGTTTTGCATGTTCGATACGGATATCGTCATAGACGGCGCCCTGATTAATACCGAACAACAGCTGATTTGGATTGATGGTATCCTCTAGTGAATTCAGTCTTTTCATCTCCGCCTGACAACGGGATAACCAGCGGGTGGTACGCTCCACGGAAGACTGCACGTATGTCCTGTCTGCCTTGCTGGGCGCACATTCGTCAAATGCCATGGCAATGGTGGAAGCAAGATTTGACTGTATCTGCATACTTTCCTCCGGTCCCATGAATATTTTACGCCCGTCAATATGGGAATTAAAATAGACTCCCTCTTCCTTTATTTTGCGGAGTCCTGCTAGAGAAAACACCTGAAATCCGCCTGAATCCGTTAAAATGGGCTTATTCCATGACATAAATTTATGAAGCCCTCCAAGTTGTCTGACAATACGGTCTCCGGGTCTCACATGCAGATGGTAGGTGTTGGACAGTTCCACCTGTGTTTTGATCTGTTCTAAATCCTCAGTGGAAACAGCGCCCTTTATGGCGGCAACAGTTCCCACATTCATAAATACAGGTGTCTGAATCACGCCATGTACCGTGTGAAATTCGCCTCTCTTAGCTCTTCCTTCTTGTTTTATAATTCGATACATCTATATATAGTCCTCCCAAAACTCTTCCAGAGTAAATTCCCTGTTCCGCAATCACGACCGCAGCCTCAACACCCACATATCACAAATGCCGAAGCTCAAATCAATGCCCGCAATATATTCCTTCCCCAAAGGAAAATACAGGATAAAGCCACCGTCTTATCATAGCATACTTTTTGCCGCTATGCACTCTTTTTATTTAGATGGTTGCTATTTTTGCCGCTTTTCGCTATAATTGCGGTGACTATAACTTTTGGAGGAATATACATGGCAGGTTCAAGCTTCGGAACTATCTTTAAAATAAATACATGGGGAGAATCGCACGGTAAGGCTTTGGGTGTTGTTATTGACGGCTGCCCCGCAGGACTTCCTCTCGTGGAGGAAGACATTCAGAGCTATCTTGACAGGAGAAAGCCCGGAACCAGCAGCATGACTACTGCCCGCCGGGAAGCCGACGCAGTGGAAATATTGTCCGGCGTCTTTGAAGGACGCACCACCGGCACTCCCATCTCCCTGATTATTCCAAACACTTCTCAGCTATCGGGAGATTACAGCGAAATTGCAGGCTACTACCGCCCCGGGCATGCAGATTACACCTTTGACTCCAAATACGGCTTTCGCGATTACCGCGGAGGAGGACGTTCTTCCGGCCGGGAAACAGCAGGTCGTGTAGCGGCAGGCGCCATCGCCTGTAAGATTTTAAAACAAATGAACATTCAGGTTGCAGCCTATACCCGCTCTGTAGGTCCTATCGAAATATCTCCAGATAACTTTGATTTGGATGCACGCCTGCATACCCCTTCCGCCATGCCCGATTATGAGACTGACAAAAAGGCTGTTGCATATTTGGACAATGCCAAACAGAATACCGATTCCGTAGGCGGCTGTATGGAATGTATTGTTGAAGGTGTTCCCGCCGGTATCGGCGACCCCGTATTTGAAAAATTAGATGCTAATCTGGCGAAGGCAGTCATGTCCATCGGTGCGGTGAAAGCCGTGGAGATAGGCGACGGAAGCCTCGTGTCAAAGCGTTTTGGCAGCGAAAACAACGATAGTTTCCATATGAAGGACGGTCAGGTTAAAAAGAATACTAATCATGCCGGCGGTATTTTAGGCGGTATCAGCGATGGCGATACCATTGTGGTACGCGCTTTTGTAAAGCCCACCCCTTCCATTTTTCACAGGCAGCAGACAGTGAACAAAAACGGCGAGGATATAGAGGTCCAAATCAAAGGACGCCATGACCCCATCATTGTTCCCCGCGCCGTTGTAGTTATGGAATGCATGACGGCTCTTACCGTTTTGGACGCCATGATGATAAATATGTCCGCGCGTATGGATTCCTTGATTAATTTTTATAAAAAATAATATGCACTCAATTATTCAAAACGAATTTTAATTCAAGACAATGATTTGACAAAAACATAAACCAAACCCAAAAAGCTCTTGTATGACAGCCGCAAACCCGTTGGAAATATACCGTTTGCAGTGTCACACAAGAGCTTTTCATTTACTGTGCTATTTACAATTTATGTCGTCCGCTTATATGCCATTCCGGCTAAGTCAAAGAGCTTATTTGGAAAGTTTATGGAAAATAATACAATTAGGTACGTCTACCCTGATTGCCGGACCGTTCATAATCATAGTTCCTTCCTCCAGATTAATATGGAAAAAGGTCATATCATTAGTCTCATGATTCAAGGAAACCAAAAATTTATTGTTGGGGAAGAAATCCGCATCCTTGGGA
>WFLX010239183.1_pt1 | contig 15669 bp, 11 predicted proteins | sample 4967041 | NCBI WGS metagenome assembly WFLX01 (sample SAMN12857096, study PRJNA449069) | gut metagenome | isolation source: stool from male and female vole | host: Microtus ochrogaster | place: USA:Florida | collected 2017 | reverse complement strand
AACCTTTCAGTGTAGCTTGGTTTTTTTCAAACAGCTCCTTGTGATTCTCCAGATTGAGCAAAGGCTTATCGTATTCGTCAATAAGTATAACTGCCTTCTTTCCTGTTTTCTTATGAGCAGCTTCAAGGACGGCTTCAAATCTTAGCGAGAGAGATTTGTTCTCAACATCCACGCCGTATTTCTTTTCCCACTCCTTGAAAGTCTGTTCGAAAAATTTGTCAAAATTCTCTTTATCGGGAATTCGAACTGCATTCAAGTTTAGGTAAAGAACCGGATATTCGGCCCAATCCCAGTCATACGAGTCGATTGCCAATCCTTTAAAAAGATGACGTTGCCCTTCATAGAAATATCTCAAAGTTGAAAGGAAAAGACTCTTCCCAAACCCACGTGGACGTGCCAAAAAACTAAATTTTGCACCCGTATCAAGAAGTTTTTGGATGTATTGCGTTTTGTCGATGTATATATATTCTTCTTCAATAAGAGCTTTAAAGTCTTGTTCCCCAACGGGATATTTGGGCGCTTTTGTCATAAGTGTATCTTTAAAAAGTAAATCTGCATGGCTCCGCAGAATAGATGTCTTAGCGAGTCATGTAGATAATGCAAATTTATGAAATTTTTTGGGATTATGCAAAAAGAAACCGCGGTCGATTCACATCGATCGCGGTTATTTCAATAATACTTTCAAACTAACCTAACATCATGAAACCTTTACCGATTATCAAGTTTCAAAAGAACCTTATCAAACCTTGACTAACAAACCTTGATAACCAGCTTTCTGATATTATAACATCGGTGGGATTTCGATGGTTCACGGTCAGCTTGAAAAATTTTTATTTTTTTGCCTTCTGGCTTTCAGCTTCTGCCTTTTTGATCTTGGTCTCAGCCTTCTTTATCTTTTTGTCGGCTGCCTTGCACTGGGCATCAGCTCTCTTGCAAGCCTCATCGGCTTTCTTGCACTGAGCATCGGCTGCTTTGCAATGGGCATCTGCGCGCTTGCAGGCTGCATCAGCCTTCTTGCAAGCTGCGTCGGCTTTCTTGGTAGCAGCATGGGCCTTGCAATCGGCGCAACCGCTCTTGCAATCGTCGCCGCTGCACTGCTGAGCAGTAGCTCCGGAGGTAGCGTCGCAAGTCTTGGCTGCTTTGCTGCAAGCCTTGGCGCCAGAGCATGCCTTGCTGTCGGAAACGCCAACAGCTACGCCTTTCGTAACAGCCGGCGTCACCTTATAGTCGAGCTTCTCAAAAGCCTTGGTGAGGGCTGCCTCGTTGGTCTTGTCGGCATCGTAAGTGATAACTACGAGCTGGCTTGCAAGGTCTGTGCGGATATCGGTGACACCTTTCTCGAAGCGAAGGTTCTTCTTGATCTTGTTCTCACAGTTCTGGCAAGACATCTGCGGAGTAGTGGTAACGATAAACTCTTTGATATCTTTTGCCGATACACTCATCGTGGCCATCACAAGCAGGCAAAGTGCGAAAAATTTCTTCATCATTGTTTTAAAAAGTATTAGGTTATAACTTATAAACGTACATTTGACTCATATCGTATACAGATATATAAAAACGTGCAAAAAGAGCGCTCACATCAGAGCTTCCCGAAGTTGAAGCGTACGCCCACATAGAACATCGCTCCCTCCACAGGCCCCCAGATCATCGTGGAGTCGAAGTTGGGGCTCCACGGGTCNGANGCNAAGATNATCGGGTTNTTCTGCTTGAACCCGGTCAGATTCTCGCCGCCNGCATAGATCGAGAAGTGGCGAAACCACCGNGTCACCTGGAAATTAAGCTGAGGGAAGGCCTTGAAGCGTTCTCCCCACGACCAACTGCCGTCGTCGAGCAAATAAGGCGCAGGCATGCGTCCCCCTCCGTTAAGCTGCAACGTGGCATCAAACTGCCAGATCTCCATCGGCGTTGAGAAGGAAGCCGTGAGAAGTGCCTTATAGCGCGAAGTGAGCGGTTTCTCCATCAATCGGCCGCCGTAGGTGGTCTTCACATCGTTGAGACGGTAAGCGGCTGTGACGCTCAAGCCGAACGACGATTCATACGTGGCGTCGACCTGAAACGTATGCGAATACGATTTACCTTGCAGATTGCCGATCGTAAGTGAATGAGGATCAGAATCATAATCTACCACCACCTGCCGATCGAAGCGGGTGTAATAATACTCGGCGTTGAGACGGATAGTTTCCTGATTGATGGGTATCGACCAGTCGACATTGGCGCCATAGTTCCACGANGCCTCCTGGTTGAGNTTGTCNATCANGAGTTTNCGTCCGCTGGCCAANAGATAGTTATACTCCGCCCAACCGAACACGGTGCGATACCCTTTGCCGACCGATCCACGCAGATTGACACGCTCTACAGGCGAATAGCGCACGTTGAGGCGCGGCGTGACAAACCATCCGTAGAGGCTGCTCCAGTCGCCACGCAAGCCGGCCATTGCCGTCACCTTCTCAGAGGGTTTCCAGGTATACTGCGCGTAAGCTCCTGCCGTAGTCTCCTTCTCGTTGAGGCGGGAGTAGGGGAGGGCAGCGTCGTTGGTCTCTCTAAGACGCTGACGGAAAGTGTCGTAATTATACGATAATCCAGCCGAAAGCTTGTGCTGCACCGTGAAATTGCTTTCGTAGATGAGTTGGGCGTAAGCGTTCCATTCCTTCACNCCATACCCCTTCAGNCCGTAGGAGGCATCCATGTCATGATAAGAGCCTGTGGCCATGAGTGCGATATTGCCATTGCGTTCCCTGTCGACGATAAAGGCGTGTTTCATATAGGCTTCGGCACGGTTGGTGAGCATATCGATGATGTAGGGAGTCGCGCCGTGGAGGGCATGATGACCGATCTGGCCGGCACGGCTCTTCTCGTTGAGGTAGCCCGCCCCACCGTGGAAAATATACTTCTCGCCGAAATACTTCCAGCGATTCTGCACATTCACCTGTCGGATATCGGGCATATCGGTAAACCCGTCGTCGTTGCCGTCGTGGTTCATAAAGCGGTCTTCATAATGAAGCAGAACCTCCGAAGCAAGGCGATCGGTAAATTTGCGGTTGGCATCCACATTTCCCTCCGCCTTCAGGTGAGAATCGAGAAAAAGATTGAGAGCCACTCCTTGCGGATCGTCAGGCTTGAGATACTCCACATCAATCTGCCCTGACATCGACTCAAAACCGTTTTTCACCGAGCTGCATCCCTTCGACACGCTTATGCTCTTCATCCACGGTCCGGGCACATAGCGCAAGGCATACGGACGCGCCGCGCCACGGAATGCGGGAAGGTTTTCCGTAAGCAGTTGCACATAGCTTCCAGAAAGACCCAGGAGCTTGATCTGTTTCGCGCCCGTGGCGGGGTCGGAATAATTCACGTCGACCGAGGGATTGGTGGTGAAGCTCTCGCCGAGGTTGCAGCAGGCAGCTTTGAATAGCTCGGCCTGATTTATCTTGAAGCCGTTTTCGGCGTCGCCGAATTTGTAAGAGCCCATTTTCTTCTTCTGCACCACGAAATCGTCGAGCATATTCCACTCGATAGAATCGTCGGGCTCCTGCGCACGGGCAGTGAAGGGGAGCGCAGCCAAAGAGGCAGACAGCAATATATATGGATAGAGAAGTTTCATCATCTCAAATTTATTCGTTTTAAAGGAAAATCACGGGTCGCTCAGCGAATCGGGAAGGCAAAATTACCTATTGCGGAGCGAAACCTAATTGCAAAATTAAAAATTATCTGTTGAAATCTTAAAAAATTGGGGCAACTTCAGCAAAAAATTTCTTAAATTTGCAGATTATTATGAGCAGCTTCTACTCACACCCCTCTGGTAAGGGGCTTTACGGCATCTTCAACGACAGTTTCCCGCCTATTCTCGACGGCGTGACACTGACGGTGGAGAATTATGTGCACTGGCTTAAGGAGGCCGGGCGCACACCCGTTGTCGTGACCCCTTGGAACCCCGTCTCGCCTCAGGTAGACTACGCCGTGATGCGCTTCTTCTCCCTCCCCATACAATCGCGCAAACCCTACCGCTACGGCTACCCGAAGCTCGACCCGTTTATCTGGAAACGCCTGCGTGACACTGACTTCCGTATTGTACACGCCCACTGCCCCTTCTCCTCGGGGCGCCTCGCAGTATACGTAAAAAAGAAACAGAACATACCGCTCATCGGCACGTTTCACTCAAAATACCGCTCCGACCTTGAGCACTCGTTCAAGCACGCTCCCTGGTGCGTGCCTATTATCATGAAGCGCATCCTCAACTTCTTCAACGCCTGCGACGAGGTGTGGATTCCGCAGGCTCAGGTGGAGGAGACGGTGCGTGAATATGGCTACCGCGGGCCGCTCACGGTGGTAGAAAACGGCAACGATTTTGCCTCTATCGTGAAAGGCGATCTCCTATCTTATAAGAACGAGGCAAAGAAGCCTCTCGGCTTCGATGAGCGCGATATCAACCTCCTCTTCGTGGGGCAACACATCTGGGAGAAGGGTATCGGAATAATCATCGATGCCTTGGCCCTGCTCAAGGGGAAGGTGGCGTTTAAAATGNACTTCATNGGCACCGNTTACGCNAAAANTGANCNCCAGGACAAAATCAAGGAGCTCGGCCTTGACGACCGTGTGATTCTTCACGGCGTGATCAACGACCGCGATACGCTCAGCGACTATTACGCCGCGAGCGACCTCTTCCTCTTCCCCTCCTTCTACGACAACGCCCCTCTCGTGGTGAGAGAGGCGGCCGCGATGGGCACCCCCACTATTCTCCTCGAAGGCTCCACGGCCTCGGAGGTGGTGACGGCCGGAAAGAACGGTTTCCTGGCCCAGCGCACGCCACAGGCTTTCGCCGATCTCATAGAGCATCTCGCCACCGACCGCGACGAATTGCACCGCGTGGCCCAGGGAGCGCGCCAGACGCTCGTGAGAAGCTGGGAAGATGTGGTGGGGGAGGTGGCCGACCGCTACGACACTATCATCAAAAACTATAAACGATAGAAGACGATGAATTCTTCGACGAATCCAGCAGAAACAGGGGGAGCCGCTCAGCAGCATGCCGCGCCTCCGGACAAAAGTTTCTTCTCCATATGGAAAGTGCTCCTCCCCGTGGCCATCGGTCTTGGGGTGGTGGTGCTGATGTTTTATCACGATGCCAAGAAGGAGAATCTCGCCGAAGTGTGGCAAGGGATACATTTCACCACCCGCACATGGCTTTGCATCGGTTTGGGATTTCTCTTCATGTTTGGCCGCGATTTCGGACTCAGCTGGCGCTTCCGTGCGCTCACCGACCGTCAATTACGTTGGACACAGGCCTTTAAGGTTGACTTCCTTTGCGAGTTCACCTCCTGCATCACCCCCTCGGCCGTAGGAGGCAGTTCGCTCGGCATGGTGTTTCTCAACTCCCAGGGGGTAGAATTCGGCCGGGCCACGACGCTCATGATCACGACGCTCTTCCTCGATGAGCTCTTCTTCGTGATAGGATGTCCGTTGGTGGTGCTCCTCACGGGAGGCGACATCTTCTCTTCGGGCGACGCCAGTTTCTCCCACGGTATCAAACTGACATTCTGGCTCGTATACACAGCCATAGCCGTATGGACCTTCATTCTCTTCACCGGTATCATCTGGAAGCCGAAATGGATTCGCGGGGTGATAAGCAAGCTCTTCAGCATGAAATGGCTTCGTCGCTGGCAAAACAGCGCGGAGACACTCGGCAACAACATGGTGGCCACATCGGTAGAGCTCCGCAAGAAGCCGTTCGGTTTCTGGCTGGAGGTGTTCGGCGGCACGGCCCTCTCCTGGACGTCGCGCTATCTCGTGGTGAACGCCCTCTTCTTAGGCTTCCTCCCGGCGGCCGATCCGCACCAATGGCTCATCTTCGCCCGGGAATTCATAATCTGGGTTGTGCTGATGGTTTCGCCCACACCAGGCGGCTCTGGCCTCAGCGAATGGATCTTCTCCGAATATTACGGCGATATCGTGCCCACAGCCGGTCTGGCCCTGATTCTCGCGATCTTCTGGCGAGTGATCTCTTACTACGTCTATCTCGTGATAGGCGCGATAATCGTGCCGGGATGGCTCAAGCAGACCATCACCCGATTCCAGGCCTTCAAAAAGGAGAATGCCGCCAACCGAAAAGACTCAAATACAAAATAATATGGAAAATAGCAACCCTTCGTTTATTGTAATCATACCGGCGCGTTACGCCTCCTCTCGTTTCCCCGGCAAACCGCTCGCCAAGCTCGGTGGCGTGGAGATGGTGGTGCGCGTTTGCCGCCGTGCCACAGAAGCCGGTGTGCCTGTGGCCGTGGCTACCGACGATGANCGTATACGCGAATGTGTAGAGAAAGCCGGATTCACGGCCGTCATGACCTCGGCCGATCATCACAGCGGCACCGACCGCATCTACGAGGCCTTCTGCAAACTCGGCAAGCCGGCCGACGTGGTGATAAATGTGCAGGGCGACGAACCCTTCATCGCCCCCTCGCAGATCACGGCCTTGATGGATATATTCCGTAAAGATCCTGCCACACAGCTCGCTACGCTTGTGCGCGAATTCGACAAGAATCTTGANTTCGAAGCGCTCTTTGATCCTAACTTGGTGAAAGTGACACGCGCNNTGAACGGCGACGCGCTATACTTCTCGCGCAGTATTATACCATATATCCGAGGCGTGGAGTGGACGGAATGGCTCGACAAGTTTACATTCCACACCCATGTGGGCATTTACGCCTATCGCGCCGACGTGCTCGCCGAGGTGACGTCGCTCAAGCGTTCGCCGCTCGAAATAGCGGAGTCGCTGGAGCAGCTCCGATGGCTTGAGAATGGCTATCGCATACGCACAGCTCTCACGGCCGAGCCTACAATCGGCATCGACACGCCCGAAGACCTCGCGGCCGCCGAAAAAGCCCTATCGAAGATGGAATAAGATTAATTCATGAATTGAAATACGATAAAGAGCGCTATGATAGAAAGGATGAAAAGAACTCCGAGTATCATGGCGCTCTTTTCAAGTTTACGGTAGGCGTAGGGGTTTTTGTTGCCTATCAGAAGAGCGGCGAAATGTGCTTCGGCCGCCATGAATGCGAAAAATTCGGCTATCAGACACCACCACGGAGCCTGAAGGGCCAATGTCACTACTACAACTGCTACAATAACGAATAAAGCCGCCGCAGCGGCTATTTTGGATTTCAACATAATTTCTTCTTTTTACTTATAAATTTTGAGGCCATAGGGTCGGCCGGAAGTGCCGTTGGCCAATACGAAATAGAATCCTGTCGGCTCGCTGTCGATATTGAATACGGCAGTGTCGGTGTTGCGATAGGTGAGCTCCCTCACCATTCTCCCGGCAAGGTTGTAGATGCGCACCATCGACACATCTTCAGGCAGCCAGAGCTCATAGTGGCCGCCACCTATCCAGCGAAGCACGGGCTCAGTAGGGCGCAGTTTCTCATCGAATGCCCTTAGACGCTGCTCCTCGGCCGCTCGGGTTTCGGCTACGAAGCTGTCGTAGAATTCAAATGGGGTTTCCTCATCTTCTAACGCTATATCCTCGTCGTCTTCCTCCTCGGTTTGAGCGGCTTTTTTCAGAGCCGCCACACCGGGAAATTCCGTGGCCTGAGCGCGCATACGCCATTGGNCGTGGTCGTCGAGCGTGGCTACATCGTAATCGGGAGTGTCGAAAAGAAGGGAGTGGAGATAGGCTGGTATGTCGGTCCAGGCTCCGATAGCCTCTTCAGGGAGTCGGCTGTCGTAGCGTATATACTCGATATCTTTGGCATACTCCGAGAGGAGCTCTTTCGTGGCGTCGTCGATATTGTCGGGAGAGAAAGTCTCCTTAAGGCTGTAGCCGAGCACGGGCATCGCCTTGTTGTCGGCCGCGATTATCACGAANCCACCTTTGGGATGATTATAGACGTAGAAAGGGGAGAAGAGACGGTTGGTGGTTAGGTTTTTACCGTTGTATACGAGTTTCGGTTTACCCATGACCTGTCCGGCGGAGGTATTGAAGAATGCCTCTGCCAAACGCGACGCCTCTTTCTGGCTCACTGTCTCGGCGTTAAGGGCTGTCGAGCTCACGAGCACCAGCAGCGTCAGCAGGAGAATGCGTATATATTTTGAAAAACTTCTTTTCATAACTTACTCTTATACCTATATAACGCATTTTGGCCTGATAAATTTCATCAGATAAATTGTTATATTTCCATAGAACCCATCAATCTGATAACAAATAAAGATATTGTGAGATGAAAAGAATGATATGGATGTGCGGAATCGCCCTCGCACTCGCCGCCACCTCCTGCGGCAGCAACTCCAAAACCGCCGACACCGACTCAACTGGTGTGGAGAACGTGATCGAGACTACCGTAAACGGTGACAACTACAACGTCACCGACGAGGGTCTCAAATCTACCAACGGGCTGCCCATGCTCGTCGACTTCTCGGCCACCTGGTGCCCTCCCTGCCAGAAACTCAAACCAATCTTTCACGAACTTAGCGAAGAATATCGCGACAAGGTAAACTTCGTGACTATCGACACCGACGATATGCCGGCTCTCGCCCAGCGTTACGGCATCCAGAATATCCCCTGCCTAATCTATATGACGCCTGAGGGAAAGATACTCGACCGCTCGATCGGTTTCGTGGAAGCCGCCACAATTAAATCGGCTCTCAACAAGCACTTCGGCGTCTGAACCGCAAGTATTTGCATGATAAAGAAACAGAAAGGGCTGCCCCACACAAGGAGCAGCCCTTTCTCTATCGGTATAATTCGTTATCAGTTGGAGCCTTCATAGAAGGGAGTAGCCTCCTCGCCTTCCATATCGAGAACGCAGCTTACAAACTCAAACTTGCCCTTGCCAACCACTTTCCAAACACCGGTGTAAACCTTAGTGGATGTGCCATAGTAAGCGGAGAAAGTGAATGTGTAAAGCACGTCCATACCCTCTACGAGTTCAGCCTCGGGATAGAGTTTCGAGAGCGCGCCAGGGAAGGTCTCGGTGCAGAAACGCTTCTTCTCGATCTCGGTGATCTCTTCGTCGGTCATACCCTCGTAGCCTTCGGGATACTGTGCGCGTGCCGAAGCGCCGCGGAGGTCGACGTTGTTCTGATAAGCCGAGGTGCCTGAATAATACTCGTTGTTGCCGTAGGTCGTCACGTAGCCGATGCCCGACTTGATATCGGTAGAGCCCAAGGGCACGTCGATATTCTCATAAACCCAATCAACGCACGCCTGATAGTAGGTGGCGCTGAAGCTCTGACCCTTGCCGGCNGGGAGTGTCAGCGTAACCGAAGGATTGAATTTCCAGTCGTCGCCACTCTTCGTAAACTGCTCAATCACGAGATCGCCCTGGCCCCACTTGCTGCCGTCGAATATGAAGCGTGATGCCTGATAGCTTGTAGATGAGCCGTTGTAGTATTTGTAGACAACAGTCACAGCATCGTCGGCCGTAGCATAGGGTTTGTTCTGATCGAGGTAGATGGGGAGCAGAGTGTTGGGGAGCAGGCCGCTGAGGTTGCCGTAGCTCTGACCCATGGCGGTGTAATCTTCAGGCTGGAGCACGATCGTGTTGGCCGGAACAGCCCACTTCGTGCCGTCGAACTGATAGATGGCGTTGCGGGTCACGGTAGGAACCTCCACAGCGGGAGCCTTCATCGGGCGCACCTTGCTGATGTTGGTGCCATTGACACCTGTCACGAGGATATTGAAATATTTCGCTCCGCCGCTGACGCATACGAAATAGCCGGTGAGCTTCACTTTCGCTCCATCGGTGAGATGACTCTTGATGAAGTCGGGGGCATAATAGATGCTGCCGGTGTGCTGAGCGCCATCGATGGCGAGGTTGTAGTAGTTGCCGCTCACGCTGATTGTGCCTTCGAGAGAGATATACTCTGCGAGGAGGTCGCCAGAGCCTTCGNAAGCNGCGTCNACNGCCGCNCCGTCGTAGGGANNCGGGGTGGGGTAGGTGTANNCNTCTGTGCCTACTACNTCATAGNTNNNNTTACCTGTNGNNATGTTCACTTGGAGACANCGTGAGTAAACNNNCACNTCACCNGNNACNTTNACNTGTGCNCCGATNGTNATNAGATCGTCGTTGAAGCCGNTNCTTCCNGAGTCNNAGCANATAGAACCGGCNTTGTCGGTCACNACGAAGCCACGNGTNGAGATGCCTGTCACTACGCCGCGCACCGTTAGTTGATCGCCAACNTTTACATCTTTGATCACGTCGGTCATNGTCCACTCCGTCGGNGGCTCGGGATCCTCNCCGCCGCCTACGGTNCCGAAGATAGGATTCTCGGAGGCCTCGTTGTAGTTGACTACAGCGTATGCGCCTGCTTCAGCATCGTCGTAAGTGTCACGCAGATAGCGGGGCAGGTAGCTGGCGGCAGGTTTTATGGGAGCGAAAGCCTCGATAAAGTCGGTTTCACTCTCCCACACCTCTTGATAGTCGGCCTTCGTGAGACGAAGCTCCGGTGTGCCGGCGTTGATGGCGTCGGTCTCAGCCGATACGCCGCTGCCGATGGCATACTCCACTTTGATAGAGCTTCCGCTGTTCATAGTGAAGTAGGGGAAATTCGACTGAGCGAAGAAAGCGGGCAGATACTTGCGTGCCTGAGCTTTTGTGGCGAAGCAGAGGTTGTTGCCGATAGCTTCGAGCTCGGCGGTAGTGCCGTCGGCCTCGGCTATAGCCTTGTTGGCGGCCAATCCTGCTATTGTCTTATAGTCGGCGGCTGTGAGAGTGTAGTTTACAGTCTCCGTTGTCGTATACACCGGAGGCACCTCGAACCCGTCGAGTTTGTCGTTCCAGGCATTTTCGCCGCATCCCGTGAGGATAGCGGCAGAAGCCATTAACAACAGGGGGTTGATATTTGAAATTTTCATTTTCTTACCGGTTTTGAGGATTAGAAGGAGATTTTGAGACGGATCGAGAATGTACGTCCGAATGAGTAGAACACCTTGTAAGCATTGTTCCATGCGCCCACAACGTTATAGTCGGTGGTGGCGTCCTTCACATAATAGTAGTTGAAGAGGTTGTAGACGTTGCCGTAGAGGGTAGCGTCGAGACCTGCCATCTTGAACTTGTAGCTGCAGTTGAGGTCGAACTCATTGCCCCAAGGAATCTCCCAGGGAGCTTTCACATTGAGCACAGCGCCGGAGCTGAGGTCGCTGCCGTTTACCGAATAGTCGGAATAGTTGCGGGCTGCTACTGTCCAGTCGCCGCCGATCTTGAAGCCCTTGAAAGGTTTGAAAGTCACGCCGATGGCACCAGTAGTCTGTGCCGAACCGCCGATCTTCACACCTTTCTGGTTAACGATAGCCCAAGCGTGGTCGGGAGCGAGGATGCCTGACGCGAGTTCGCCGCTGGTATTCTTCAGAGGCTGACCCTGGTCGTTGTAGAAGTAGCCCTTCACATTGTTGTCCCACTGCCAGTCGCCCCAAGAGAGCATACCCTGGAATTCAACCCATTGTGCGGGTTTGTAGGCGAGGTCGAGCTCAAGGCCGATGTGGCGTGCGCGCACTTTCTCAAGGTTGATGGTGTAGCGTTCGCCGGCATGGTCGCCGCTGGAGATGTCGGCACTGCGCTGAGTGTCGCGGTCGGTACGGTCCATCCACACTGTGTAGTAGCCGTTGAGCACCATAGAGAACTTCGGAGAGTGGAAGCCGTAGCCAAGCTCAACTGAACCGATCTTCTCATTCTTCGGGTTGGGGTTGATGGCGTTGCTTGTTGCAGAAGAGAGGAACACGCCATTCGAGAAGAAGGGAGCTTTTGAGATGTAGCCGCCGTTGATGAATACGTTGTTGTGGCGGTCGATGTTCCAGTTGGCGCCACCCTTGATTGTTCCGCCAAGGAATGTGCGGGTCTCCGATTTGGCATGAGCCTCGTCGTAGTAGAAATGGTCGATACGCTGATAAGTGGTGAGGTTGAGCGAGCCTGCGAGGAAGGTAGTCACCGCGCCGTCGAGGAGCTTGTATTCACCCTGGCCGTAGATNCCCTCCTGGTGAGTGCGGCCNTCGTAGTTGCGATATACGATGTCGCCTACGCCGAGCTTCTGGTATTTCCAGTTGGGATCGGCAGCGGCAGCGTTGTTCTCTACTTTCACGTTTTTACGTGAGCTGTCGTCCATGAAGTACTGGCCGCTGTAGAGGTCGATAATCTTGTTGTTGTGGTGGCCTACATAGTAGCGCACGTCGATACCGCCGAGAAGCGTGAGCTTGTTGGGAATCACCTCATTCTTGTAAGTGGAAACGAGGCCATACCATTCGTGAGAGTTGTTGCTCATCGACATCACCATGTTCGAACCGGTGGTAGAAGCGGCGTTCATGTCCTGGATAGCGCCGTAGTCGAAAGTGCCNTCGGGGCGACGGATTGTNATGTCGCCNACAGTCCAGTTGAGGTTGCCGTTGGAGGCAGCATACCAAGAAGAGTTGGAGTAGTTGCCGCGACCCTGGCCGGAGTAGCCTCCACCCGTAGCGAGAGAGGTGTAGAGTGCAGTAGAGAGCGAAGAATACTCGTTGATCTGCCAGATATGGTTGAGCGAGATGATAGGCTTGTGATAGCTGTTGCGGTTCATAGTGCGCTCGCGGCCCTCATTGTCGAAACCATAGGCGGCATTGTAGCGATACATGCTCTCGCCGTTGGTCATGAAATTGTCAACTTTCTGCCAGTTTTCGATAGTCAAACCGTTGCCGCTGTTACGCTGGTTGTGCCATTGAGGCGCGCCGAAAGCGGTAAGAGAGAGCTGATGGTTGTCGTTGATACGCTTGGAGACGTTTACGAAATAGTTGTAGGCTTCAAACTGTGTGCCTTGCACATAGCCGTTGCCCCATTTGCGGCTTCCGAGCACAGTAACGGCCCAGCCGTTGTCCATGAGGCCTGTAGAGAAGCTGACGCCCACATCGTTGAGGCCGTCGTTGCCTGTGCCATACCATACGGAGCCACCCTTCTTTGAGTCGAGACCCTTGGTGGTGATGTTGATCGTGCCGCCGATAGAGGGGGCAGAGATGATGGCTGCGCCCAGACCGCGCTGAGTCTGCATGCTTGAAGTCACGCCAGAGAGGCCGGCGAAGTTACTCCAGTAGATGCCGCCCCATTCCATATCGTTCATCGGCACGCCGTTGATAAGAACGGCCACGTTGGGGGCCTTGAAGCCACGCATGTTGATCTTAGCGTCGCCATAGCCGCCGCCGTCGGGGGTAGCCCATACGCCAGGAGTCGACTTGAGCACCTCGGGAAACTCCTTGTTGCCGAGTTTGGCTTCGATGTCGCCGGCTGTGAGCTCTGAGATAGCCACGGGCGTTTCGCGAGTGCGGGCCACCGACTGAGTCACCACAACGTCTTGAAGCATCTTGGAGTCGGGCTCGATTTTGATAACGCCCATATCGGGCTGAGCCTTAAGGGTTTTAGTCAGATAGCCGATGTAGCTGATCTGAATCTCCTTGGCGTTGCGGGGAACTTTAAGACTGAAATTACCGTCGATATCGGTAGGAACAGCCGCCTGCGTGCCTTTGGCTTGCACCGTAGCTCCCACTACGGGTTCACCAAGCTCATCAATAACAGAGCCGCGACAAGTCATCGTGTTGCCTTGGGCGAGGGCCCACGACACCATCCCGATCAAAGCCACGGCCAAGAGAAATAGTNTCTTCATAGGTTGGTAAAATTTAGGTTAGTATACGGATAAAAACTCTATTTTATTCTGCAAAATTAGTGCATAAACACGGTATTTACAATATATAACTGAATTTTAACGAAAATTTCTTAAAATGTGTTTACTAACTGTGTATATATTTTCTCGCTTATTTGTCTGATTAGCAAACAAAAGCAACGTAGGGACATGCCTTTGGCATGTAGCGGAGCGAGCNGAGTCGCAGTAGGAACGCGATTCTTCGCAGCCGCCGAAGCACNTTGAAAAATCAGAATTCCACTCTCATACCCTCCAAAATCAAAAAATAATTCGTAATTTTGTGCTTTCAAAAACTTTTTAGACACTAACAAATTCAAAATGGACGCTAAAACAGCACCGAAAGAACTGCTTCGCGACAAAAAATGGGCACGCTGGACGGCCCTCGTATTGCTCGCTTCGGCAATGTTCTTCGCTTACATCTTCATGGATATTCTCTCGCCGCTGCAGGAATATCTTCAGAACACCAAAGGTTGGGATCCGATGGCNTATGGCCGCTACACCGGATCAGAAACTTTCCTCAACGTATTCGTATTCTTCCTGATCTTCGCCGGAATCATTCTCGACAAGATGGGTGTACGCTTCACGGCAATNCTCTCCGGTGCTGTGATGTTTATCGGCGGTTTTATCAANTANTACGCTCTTACCGATTCATTTGCAGATAGTTCGCTCGCCCATTTCATGGACGGGTTTGTCAATCTCCCCGACACGTGGTGGAACATCACGCCGTTCTATAAAGGAATGCCTGCATCGGCCAAACTCTCGGCGATCGGCTTCATGATTTTCGGTTGCGGCACAGANATGGCCGGTATCACCGTGTCACGCGGCATCGTCAAATGGTTTGCTGGCAAGGAGATGGCCCTCGCGATGGGTTCGGAGATGGCGCTTGCGCGTCTTGGTGTGGCTGTCGTGATGGTTGGTTCTCCCGCCATCGCAACCCTCGGTGGCAACATCAGCGTGTCGCGTCCTGTGGCAGCAGCTGTGCTTCTGTTGCTGATCGGTTTTATCTGCTTCATTGTTTACGGTTTCCTTGATAAGAAGCTTGAAACGGAGATGGGCAACAACGGAGAGGAGAANGATGATCCCTTCAAGATTTCCGANTTGAAATACATCATNTCGTCGAAAGTGTTCTGGCTTGTGGCCCTTCTTTGCGTGCTCTATTATTCGGCCATTTTCCCCTTCCAGAAATATGGCATCAACATGCTTCAGTGTAACCTCGGCGTTACGGCGCAGCAAGCTGGTTTCGTATTCTTCGTCTTCCCGATTGGCGCAGGCATCATCACTCCGTTCCTCGGCCACTATCTCGACCGCAAGGGTAAGGGCGCTACGATGCTTATCCTCGGTGCCCTCCTGATGATCATCTGTCACCTCACATTCGCACTTATCCTCCCCGCCACTCGTTCGGCGGTGGTAGCTTACTCAGCGATTGTCGTGCTCGGCATCAGTTTCTCGCTCGTGCCCGCTACGCTCTGGCCTTCCGTGCCGAAGTTGGTAGAAAACCGCTTCCTGGGCTCCGCTTATGCCGTGATCTTCTGGATTCAGAACATCGGTCTCTACGCCTTCCCGATGATTATCGGTGCAGTGTTGGCCGCATCCAATCCTGGAGTTGAAGACCCGATGCAGTATAATTACACCGCGCCGATGCTCGTATTCGCCGGCCTTGGTGTATTGGCACTTCTGATAGCGCTTTGGCTCAAAGTGCTCGATGCCAAGAACCATTACGGCCTCGAACTCCCCGACAGCGCCAAAGGCTCCGAGAAAGCCGAAGAGCTCGCAGCCGAAGATCTCGCTGCCGAAGAGTAATTTTTCGCTTACCATAAAATACGCTATACGCCGATTATCCGTAACGGATAATCGGCGTATGCTATTTAGGACATAAATGCCACTATTGATTTTTATTATTATATTGTAAGTTCTTGATTATGAATGAAGGGGCGAGATTTTCCGCGTACACCGAGGAACAGGTGCAACTAAAACTGGTAAGAAGTTTAAGATATGCAAATTATATGGAAAATGATATCAACT
>WFLX010205444.1_pt1 | contig 15681 bp, 13 predicted proteins | sample 4967041 | NCBI WGS metagenome assembly WFLX01 (sample SAMN12857096, study PRJNA449069) | gut metagenome | isolation source: stool from male and female vole | host: Microtus ochrogaster | place: USA:Florida | collected 2017 | reverse complement strand
GTCTGTGGATAATGGTACGGGCAAAGGAAAGCAGCTGGCGCTGTCCGGCAGAGAAATTATTTCCCCGCTCCCGTACGATTTCATCCAGCCCATTTTCCAGCTTGCAGATGAAGGAATCCGCATTGACGTAGCGACAAGTCTCCCACACTTCCTCGTCCCCAACATTCTCCTTGCGCAGCAGGATGTTGCTGCGGATATCTCCGGAGAACAGGAACACGTCCTGAAGCATCTGACCGAAATGCCGCCGCAGGGAGGATATCTTGATTTTCCGGATATCAATTCCGTCGATCAGGATCTGCCCCTTCTGAATATCATAATTGCGGCAGATCAGGCTGAGAATCGTAGTCTTCCCGGAGCCGGTAGAGCCGACAAAGGCCACCGTCTGCTTTGGCTCCACATGAAATGACACTCCCTTCAGCACCCATTCATCAGGTTTATAGCAAAACCATACATCCCTAAATTCAATCTCCCCCTTTAACTCAGACAGTTCCATGGCATCGGGTTCGTCCACGACCTCCGGCACCATATCCAGAATGGTAAAAATCTTCTCTGCCGCGGCAAAGGAGCGCTGCAGCATATCAAACTGCTCCGCCAGAGCCTGGATGGGATTAAAAAATCGGGAAATATACATGTAAAAGGACACCATGATGCTGCTGTCAATCACTTGTCCAAAATAATGGATATCCCTGATATAACCCTTTGCCCCAAAATAAAACAGGCACAGGTTCGAGGAAATATAAAGCATGTAGACCATAGGCTGGAAAATCCCAAACACAAACATCCGGTTCAGCTTGGCCTTCTGCAACTTCCGGCTGCGATCAATAAAATCATCCAGCTTCTGTTCTTCCCTGTTAAAAATCTGTGTAATCTTCATACCGGACAGATTCTCGGACAGATACGTATTAATGTCTGTGGTGGCGTCATTGACTGTGCGGTGTACCCGGCGGGAGAACTTCCGGAAGATCACGGTAAACAGCACTACAAAGGGCACAAAGCACAGCACCATCAAGGTCAGTGCATAGTTCAGCATCAGCATGGCTCCCAGTACCCCCACGATCACCATGGAGTTTTTCGCCAACGTCACCAGAATATTGGTGAACATATAGGAGATGGCATTGGGATCGTTGGACACCCTGGTCACCAGCTTTCCCACAGGGATGTTGTTCAGCTGCTCGTGACTCAGGTTTTCAATATGGGTGAACACATCCAGCCGGATACGGGACAAGATCTTCTGACCCGTTTTCTGCAGGAGCATCGCCTGACAATAAGTACAGAACATGGACACCACCAGAATTCCCGCATACAGTCCTACCATGACATATAACCGACTCAACTCAAAATCATTCTTAATAAGGCTCTGAATCCGTCCTATAATCAGCGGAGAAGCCAAATCGTACACAATGGAAAAGAGCATCACAAAAAACACCAGCACAAAGCTCTTCCAATAGGGTCTGGCATACTGCAGCAGGCGCCGGACGATCTCCCCGTCCGACATCTTCCGCTCCTTATCAGATTCATCCTTTACCTTCCGGAGCGCTGCGTAAGCCAGCAGGAATACAATCGAAAAAGCCCCGATAATAGCGCCCACGATCAATATCGGCAGATACTCACCCATTGTGCTCAGCTCCTTCCTCCTCCAGTTTCTGAAGATCCACCATCTTCCGGTATGCCGGACAGGTCTCATACAGTTTTTCGTGCGGACCCGCCGCCACCAGTTCTCCATCCTCCAAAAAGAGGATCTTGTCCATCTTCTCAATGGTAGTAACCCGGTGGGCAATCAGAATCGTAGTCTTCCCCTGTCTGGCGGTGCCCAGGTTTTCCAAGATCGCCGCCTCGGTCTTCGTGTCTACGGCGGACACAGAATCATCCAGGATCAGTATGGGAGCATCCTTCATCAACGCCCGGGCGATGGATATCCGCTGCTTCTGACCGCCGGAAACCGTGACTCCCCGCTCCCCCAGAATGGTACTGTAGCCTTCCTGGAACTCTTTGATATTGCTATGTACATCAGCAAGCCTTGCTGCCTGAACAACGGCTCTGCTATCACTTCTATCCACGCCAAAAGCAATGTTGTTCTCAATGGTGTCGGAGAACAGGAAATTATCCTGAGGCACATAAGCGCAGCATGCCCTCAGGTCACGAATCTTTACATCATTTACATCCATACCATCCACAAACAGGGTTCCGTCCGGGACATTATAAGTACGCAGGATCAGGTCTACCAGAGTTGTCTTTCCGGAGCCCGTCTTACCCACCAGTCCCACGTTCTCTCCTGCCCTGATGGTAAAGGATATATTTTTCAGCACATCCATCTCGCCATCGGGATAATGGAAAGTCAGATCACGAAACTCAATATCCCCCCGGACACGCTTCAGCTCCTTCGCATCCTCCCGATCCGCCACAGCAATCTTCTCATCCAACAGCTCTCCCAGACGGTTCAGTGACGCCTTTCCCCGTGACGTCATATCGATCAACTCGGAAACTGCCATGATAGGCCAAACCACAGCGGTGAAATAGCCGATAAACTCCACCATCTGACCGGCATTGAATCTGCCCCTGTACACCAGATATCCGCCGTAGCCCAAAATCACGCAGACAACGCTCTCTACAAACAGTGTCACCATGATGCGCAGCAGCACAGAATACTTGGTATGTTCAATATTAGCGGTCTCATTCTCCTCATTCAGCTTCCGGAAAGCCATCAGCTCCTTTGCTTCCTTGACAAATGCTTTGATTACCGCAATACCCGAAAAACTCTCCTGGGAGAAATCCGAAAGTCTGGAGAAGGCTTCCTGTCTGATATCCCATTTTTTCATCATCTGTTTGCCGATCACTGTAGCTGCCACCAACAGAAAAACCATGGGGATCAGAGACAAAAGCGTCAGTACCGAATCCATCTGCCACATGTTTACTACCGCCAGAACCACCAGCAGTAATGCATCAAAGAACATCATGACGCCCCAGCCGAAACATTCCTGTACGGTATCCAGATCGTTGGTAAACAGACTCATCAGATCCCCAACCTTATTGATCTGGTAATACTCCCGGCTCAGATCCTTCGCATGGTCAAACATACGGTTACGCAGGTCAGCCTCCAGACGCACCGCAGCTCCGAAGAAACATACCCTCCATAAAAAGCGGCCGAAAACCATGGCCAGAATGATTCCCACCATGGGCATACAAATTCCGTCCAATAAAAAATCCATGTCAAATGCTGTCTGAACCCCATCCACAATGACGCTACCGCCATTCATCCCATTGATGATCATGCGGTACAGCTTTGGAATCTCCAGCTGCAGATAGTCCACCATAACCAAGGCAATCAGCCCCAGAATCAGCCATCCTGCATACTTGAGGTAATATCGGTTGATATGTCTGCCAAATATCATTTCCCCTCCAAAAATCTGCTAAATATAACTAAGGAAGCGCTTTCATCAACGCTTCCCTAATTTTATCATATAGTCTTTCCCATCACAATAAAATGTTTATGATCCTTGGTTAGTCCCTGCATTCTTCTTACCCGTATAGGTCCTCCTTAGATTGCATCAGCCAAAGCTGCCCACTTTTTCGCATCCATTTATGCTTCATACCCTTGATTTTTCATAGCCGATCCCATTACCAAATGGCATCTTCTCCTGCACCGAAGATTTCAATCAAGTAAATTTCACAGGACGATAACTGCATATATTCGGTGGACAAGCGCTTTGCAAGTTCGGCAGCTTTGTTCGTAAGTGCCTCTCTGATATTACCATCTTTAATTTCAGTTTCGCTCAAACTATTCAAGTAATTTTGCATTTCTTCTTTGAATGTCAGTAATGTCTTATCTCTCTCTGCTACCGTTATAAGCTTTGGAGAGTTGATGCTGTAAACGACATTCAAATCAACGAAACAGTTAAACGCATATACGGGCTCCCCATCCTCGTCCAAATAGTCGCAAAGCCTACTCTGTTTTGACAGAGCAATGAAAAATGTAAACTCTTCTCCCATATGCTCGCAATACAATTCATGAGACGAAAAAGACATTGTTGTTGTGAAAAAGTCATAGTTTTCATCATCGTGGGATATGGTGCCGCTCACATCAGCTACTGCGGCAAGGAACACTGTCAATTCATCGGGTGTCGAAGCAAGTGCCGCATTGAAATCGGCTACACTCTGCTGCCCGTAGTCCTCGGTCTTGTATGCAATCAGCTTTTCATATGCAGCAGACGCATTAGGTGAAACGGCCGGGCTGGAAGCCCCATTTGTTGACAGTACAGTTTGGATAATGGCGGGTTCGCTACTTTGCACGGCAGCATTGTTTTGTTCGGACGAAGGATTCCGTTGGTTCAAACTTTTTGGGCTTGCGCACCCTGTCAGCGCACTTACTGTTAGGAGGGCGGCAAAGATAATTGGTAAACATTTTTTCATAGTAGAATCTCCTTTCTGTTACCTTTTTCCGGATACACTGAAAGAATACCATCCTAACTTGAATCTACTTTGAATTGAATATGTTTTTTATGTGGAGATAAAAAAAACGGCAAGTTAAAAAACTCGCCGCCTCCCCGATATTCCTAAAACTGTACGGAAACGATAACGCCCTGAACAGTATTAGCAATTTCAATTTTTGCACCATGCAGGTCAAGAATTGTTTTCACAATATACAATCCTAATCCGGTGCCGCCTGTTTGCCTGTTTCTTGACTGGTCTACCCTATAAAATGCCTCAAACAGTTTGGGAATATCCTCGTCCGGGATATGTGTGCCTGTATTTTCAATCGTAAAGCTGGCGTTTTCAGCTTCTTTCCACAGATTCACGCTTATATGATTTCCGGCTCCAGAATATGCAGCTGCATTTCCCAAAAGATTGTCTATTACTTTTTGAAGTAGCTGTATATCCCCTAAAATATAAACATCTTGGGATATAGATTGTTCAACCGTCAATTCCTTTTGCATAAATAAATCTTCAAACGCTGTAAGGCGGTCATTTATGAGATTGCTAAGATTAAGATTGCTTTTTTTGCAAGTATAACCCGGAGTATCTAACCGGGATATTGTTAAAAGCTCCTGCACCATTTTTTCTAAGGTGTCTGTAACTTCTAAAGATTGTGCAAGATATGTTTCCCTGTCTTTATAGCGCCCCACTTGATAGAGCATACCCTGAAGCTGCCCTTTGATAATGGTAATAGGTGTTTTTAATTCATGGGAAGCCGCCGCAAAAAACTCTACCCGCTGTCGTTCAAGCTGCCTTTCCATATCAATATCTGCTTGCAGTTTTTGATTGGCTTCCTGCAATTCTGAAAGGGTTATCGCCAATTCCCGGGAAAGTGTATTTAAGCTGTCAGATAACACGCCTATTTCATCAGTGCGTCCAACAGGACAAAAACCGCCAAAATCCATATCCGCCATCTGCTTTGAAAGTTTACTCACCTTCTTAATGGGCGCAGTCATGTACCATGAATAGAAAAAAGCTGAAATGATCGAGCCTGCTAAAATGACAATACAGAGCGTTGGAAGCGTTTTTTGTATGGCTTCCTCTGTCTGCGTATGTTTAGCAGGATTTCTTGTCAGTAATAGAGTATAGAGCGAATCGCTGTCAGCAAATGTAACAGTATAGGCTTTGGTTTTTTCAATTTTATCAAAATCGGTGATATGCCCGTCGATTGGCTGGTTAATATCATGTAAACTTACTTCCTGTCCGTCAGACTGAAAGAAGTGCAGTTCAAACTCATTTTCATAGCTATTCTGTATTTCATTATCAGTGCTTTCAAGCCAAATATAAGCGTATTCCTTGTTTTCTCTCGATAAATCATCTGGCAAAAAGCAAATCCACCATTCAGCATCTTCTATGTCGTATTGGTAATTTTTAGGGGCAGCTTGCAAAATAAAGGTATATGTTATAAAACAACACATCGTTATCAGCAACAACGTCAATGAAAAAACTTTAACGGATAATCGGCTCTTAATCTTCCTTATCAATTCTATATCCCACCCCTCTGACCGTTTCTATGTAATCAGCATCACCAAGTTTCTTCCGCAGGTTCTTAATATGCGTGTCAATGATCCGTTCTTCTCCGAAAAATTCGTACTTCCAAAGTGTCTGTAACAGATTTTGCCGTGTTAAAATCCTGCCCTTGTGTGTCAGCAGCTCCCGCAATATTTCAAATTCACGGGGAGTAAGATTAATGCTTTCTTCCCCTGCATAGACCTTGTACCCGTCTAAGTCCAGTGTCAGATTCTTATAGCTCATAGTCTGCGGAGTGTCATTCTGCTTTGATGACCGGCGCAGGACAGCCGCAATTTTCCGAAGCAAAACGGGCATGGAAAAGGGCTTTGTAATATAGTCGTCAGCCTGCAGGTCCAGTCCTCTTATCTGGTTTACTTCCCCATCCAAAGCCGTAAGCATGATAACAGGCACATCTGATTTCTGCCGGATAACCTCACAGACACCGTAACCGTCTATTTTGGGAAGCATAATGTCAAGCAGTACCAGATCAAAGTCCTGCTCGGAATATTTCGCAAGAGCCTCTACCCCGTCAGAAGCCAGTACAACGCTATGCCCCGCCTCCTTTATAAAATCATGCAGCAATGCCTGTATGGATAAATCGTCCTCAACAATTAAGATTTTACTCATGGCGCACCTCCTGTATATAATAGAAAACTGGCTTTGCAGGTTTTCTATTATCAAGAATGATAGCAGGATAATTTGAATCTATTGTGTAGATTTGAAATTTTTATATATTTTTTTCGTATCTTGCAAACTCTGCCCCGACCGCCATCATATTATAATCAGAACAACCGTCAGCAGTTCATAGTCACTCCCGTACTTCTTCGGATATTACCGTCCAGCCATCATCTGTCCAATAGAAGATTCGCTGCAGTCCTTGGTAATGACCATTTTCGTNGCAAAANATNTTANCGATATTCCCTGCCGTGGCATNCCTGANACANCAACGATCTTTGCNCCATCCGNAACNTNANCTGAAANAACAGAATTTTCAATTACAGTTCCATCTACTAGCATGATAGAGTTTTGCGTATCTAATCTTGTCGTTACTGTTGGTACTGGATCAACACCAACCGGATTAATATCTAATACAAAGATCGTTGCCGCTCCATAATTACTTGTAGGATCATGAACCTCCAAAATAATGGCATCTTTTTCCTCCGAAAACAGCCTGCCGGTCAGTAATGAATAATCACCATAAACCGGGAGAACCTGCGCCATAGTTTCTCCTGTTCCCAAATGGATTCTGATTATAATTACCTTGTCCTCATAATCGCCAAATTGATAAACACTTACATATGCTTCATCATCAGCCTCTCCTACGCCATCCAGATTCAGGTTTCGAAATAATTCGCCTTCCATTTGTGTACCTTTCGCCCAAGATGGTTCTTCTTCCGTATCAACGGTATTTTCATTATTGATTTCTTCTGTTTCCATCTGTTCAGCGTTATCTATTATTTGGTTGTCACTTCCAATTTCTACAGCAGATTGTGAAATATTATTCTCCGCTTTTCCCACATTATCCGATATGCCACATCCTGCTAATGTCAACACACACATCATCGCTAAGAAGCACCCTGTCTCTTTTTTCATCAACATTTCCTCCATTTTTGATATGGCAGCTCTGCTCCCCCAATCTGCCGGAAACCGGGGAAGCCTGCCCTGTCCATCCTCTGTGGCTTATTGGTGAATATGCGGCGGAGCAATTTACTTCTGTTCCATGAAGCGGAACTTTACTCCAAAATGCCCGCCGCTTCCATGATGTTCTTTTCATATGACGCAACCGAAACCACCTTTTTTGCTGTGCTGGTCTTATAATATCTCNCATCTGCTTCCTGNTCCATCAGCTTGTGTNTCAAGGCNCTCTCCTCATTCAGACGGGCATATTCNTCACGCCTTTTCTTCTTTGCCGCCTGCTCCGCTTCGAACTGACGCTGTTCTTCCTCTGTCGGTCCGGATATGTTGCCGCCGTGACTTGAAGCCCGGAAATGTGCAATTTCCCCATTTTCATCTAAAACTATCAAATGGGAACATACCCTGCCGGGTACCTGATTCGTTGCAATAAAGCTCTCCACTTTTGCCATTACCTGCTCTGCCAGCGCCGGATCATTTTTCATCTTTTCTTCCAATTCCGGTGGCACAACGATTGATTTTTGCCCTGCGATTGAGTGGAGCCTTGACTGTACACCGGATGAATCCATAGCAGGATTCGCCCCATTTGGTTTCCAGTTCACAGCAGATTCATCTACATCATTCTGAAAAAACTTCTCAAAAGGAAAATCATTTCTTTCCCATACGCCCTGCGGAATATTCGATGCATCCATCGAATGGTAGTATGCTCCCGGAAATCTCGCCTGCCACATATCCTTAAAACTCATGCCCGACACATTCTCTTGCCCTGTTGCCTTTGCCGCCGCAAGCTCCGCAAAGCTCACGCCATTGTTCTTGCCCGCCGCCACATTCTTCCGGTACTGCTGTGTCAAATAGTACTCTCCTAATTTACCTGATAATCCAAAATCCATTTCAATCTCTCCTTTCATTTTTCATCATATTGAAATCTATCCTACGAATTTAACTTCTTCTATTCTATTGAACCGTCCGAGCCTTGCAAGAACAAGCATTGTATAGTTCGCCTCATACAACCTTTCCATTTTTCGGAATCTTTCATCTTCCCCAAAGCCCCATGCCAAATGCCATGCACCATCAGCACTTTGCCGTTTAATCAGATAGTCTAAGGAATCATCAACGACCTGCTTGACCGCAGGATATACGATACTGTCAGGCGTTTCCACAACATCGCAAGGCAATTCCTCATATCCGTTTTCCCATGCAGAGTAATTAAGCTGCATACAGGCAGTCGGGTTTTGCCTTAAAATTCCCGTCAACTTATCAGCCAGCACTCTGTCTTGCAGGCATTTCACAAACACCTGATAGCATTTTAAGTTATATGGAGATTCAATATCGTTATTTCCGTGATCAAGCCGAGCCGATTTTCCAAACAGCGGTGAGTTTTCATCGTAATACCGCAGAATATGCTCTATGGGGTAGTGAATAATGTCCTTGTACAACTCTTTAGATACAAGTTCCGGATACAGAGCGACGATTGCCGCAAGCGCGGCTTCGCCATTGGGGTTGTAATACTTGATTCGCTCATCAACATCCGCTTTTGGCGTAATATCACAGTCGGGATACGTCCACCATCTGACATGGAGGCCATCATTTATTCCGGGTTCTAAAAGCTCGCCCCAGCGGCCAAAATCGGGACGGTAACATTTCAATAAGTATTTCATCATCTTCTGTATGATGGGATCATCCGCAGTCGGCCTTTCCTTCAGGTAAAACATATACCGAAAAGCATGCTCGGTACATTTCAGGCACGAGCCTTGATAATCAAACTCATATAACAGTCCGCCAAAGCCTCCGTCCTCACGTTGATGTTTTTCTAAGATTTTCATAAAAGCACCGGTGTCTCCGTCCCCGAAATTGTACTTGAACCACGCTTTTGTAATATCGTCCGCATTTGCAAAAATAAAATCTTTTGTTTTTATAAAGCTTTCGTATGTAAGATTCATCATGTTTTTCCCCTATAAATTATCATTTATCCTTGCGGTCTTGAGTATAATTATGCCACTGTCCGTCCGCCTATGGAAGTCGCCCCCACCCGTTTTACGGGTGGGGGCGACTGTTATATCGGCTGATTTTGTTCCAAAACCAATAGGGCATTCCCAAATCATTTCTATTCCACAAGTCTGGCTGTTCCATACGACGCCGGCGTGGACCAGCAGGTATTGGTAGTGTCATACCAATTCAACATTCCAAGCCTTCTTCCGGCCTTGCAGTCATTAATCTGCACTTCAAATCCGATAAGCATATCCGGCTGTACCTGAACCTCCGTCCACTCTATGGCTATTTCAATCATATACCCGTCTTCTGTCTTTACTGTTTCGGAGGTAATATATTCCTCTTTACATTCGCTTCCGTTAAAGGAATGCTCGTTTTCACAGTTAACGCGGTACTGCTTATCGTCCACCTTATAGCCTTCCGCCTTGTCATTATTCTCGTCAATAAACACCTCTACGGAATCTCTTGTATGTACCTCGGAACCTGATACATCCAGATTAGGGTCTGTAACCTTTATCAATACATAAAGGGCTTTTTCATCCCAGAGCACCTTTGCCGTAGCTGACGCTTCCGGCTGCCCCTCTTCTGCAGTTACCACTGTCAGCTCCAGCTCCTGAGCCTTCTCCCATTCGCCTTCCTCGACTCCGTCCACAGTTATTGTTCCCTGATAAATCGTAGCAAAAGGTTTTAAAACAAGCCTTCCATAGGATTCCCTGCTGTTATCCTGGTCATTATTTGTATCATTCCATGAAAGAAGCTTTCCGCCGTCATTTACCCGGATATCGAACTCGATTTCCTCAAATGCTTCCAGGTCCTCCTTGTCAAAAAATACTGTCGCTTCATAACCTTTATCCCCGGAAGTTCCTTCTGCTCTGGAAACCGTGGTAACCTGCACATCCTCCATTCCTTTGCCTTCTGTCATTCCGGCATAAACCGTTATGCCGTCTTCTGCATCATCCTGTCCGTCCTCTACCTGAATCCGGACGCCCAGACCATTTTCGTTCCATATGGGCTGGAATTTAACTTGCGTATCTCCGTCCCCGAATACGGTTTCCTTTACTCCTTCATAATCCTCCATATATGACACCTGAAGATTCTGAATCAGGGGTTTCAACTGCGTAGCATCCACAAATGCCCAGAACGCAGGCTTCTTTTCATATTCAGCATCGAAAAGCAGCGGACACTGCGCTCTTGTACCGTCAGCAGAGCCTCCTACGGAGTTTGCATCCTGTAACCAGGAATGGCCGTCATCCGTTCCCCAGAATACGATTGCCGTTATGGGGATATTTTCTTCATTTTTTAATCTTATTACCGTATCGTACAAGGATTTGAATACATACGCCTGTTTCTGGTATTCCTCTTCCGTTGCAACGCCGTCATAGTCCGTGCTGGACTTCAGATCCAGCTCCGTAATCTGTATCTCATCTACCAAGGCTGCATATTTTTTTGCACTCTCCTCAAACTCGGAAGCGGAGAAATTCATGTCATAATGTCCCTGCATTCCCATACCGTCAATTCTGGCTTCGGGATTGGATTTGATCTGCTGAATCAGGGCGCATATACCATCCGCTTTTTTAGCATTGGTATCGTTATAGTCATTATAAAAGAGCTTTACATCACCGGGCGCATACTTATTGGCATATACAAAAGCCTGCTCCACATAGTCGGAGGAGTTAAATATTTTAAACCACGGGGATTCTGTCCTCATCCCGCCGTCTGTATCATTTACCGCTTCATTTACCACATCCCATGCGTAAATCATTCCCTTGAATTCACTGTCTTCGCCGTCGTAATGCTCCATGACCTGCATGATGTAATTTTCCATTCTGGAAAGCATTACATCCTTGGAAACATAAGGCTTGCTCTCATTATAATCCTCATGGAAAAACCATTCCGGCGTCTGGGAATGCCATACCAGCACATGCCCTCTTACAGATATTTTCTTCTCATCCATTCCCACCGTGTCATTATATGCCTTAATCTGTCTTAGAATCGTATCCGAAACACTAAAATCCAAAATCGGGAAACCATCCTCCCCGATATTGGGCGTGCGTCCTAAAAGAGATTCCGGTTTCATCTCATTCTCCATGGTCACACTGTTAAACTGGGATTCTACAAGGTTCATCCTCGCATCATCTCCTATGGCTGCCATAGGGACACATACCCCTGCCTTGCCTCCGAAATCCCTGTCAAACACATACCGCAGAGTCAGCTGATCCTCTTCTTCCCAATCCTGCTGTACGTCGCCGCCCTCTAAATCCTGAGATGCTTCCACGTTATCTTCCGCGGCTTGTTTTCCATTGGAGCATCCCGCCATGGCAATTGACAATCCAAGCACTGCCAGACCGACGGAAAGTTTCATGATCTTATCCTTTTTTCTCATTTCCTGTCTCCTTCTTAATTTACTGCGGCACCTATGCCCAACGCACTGCTGCCACCTTTCATTTTATATGAAAAACATAAACTCTTCTTTACAACTATTGCTATAGCAATAGTTGATTGTTGCTAATTAGCAGGAATTTAGATTTACATAACTACTCTTCCATCATCTTATTTTTATATTCCCTTTTCGGAAAAGTGTTCCCTTGATTCTCCAGACTCCTTTGCATAATCCCTTGGTGCTTGTCATTTTTTTCAGGAACTCTCTATAAGGCTATTAAGTTCCTTAATTTTATATCCAACATCTTCGGGACAATGTGCATCAGATGAAGTAATGATTTTTACATTATTCTTTTTCAATATGCCAAGCAATTCCCTATCCATACCAAGCGAAACCGTTTCAGGACATCTTCTGGCGACTCCACTATTTTGATCAGCATACATATTACTTTTTGAAAGCTCCTCAGCCAAACTCTCATAATAGCCTGATAGTGAATACGATGGTTTATGGCCGAATAATTTAATGGAATCCGGATGACCGATACCATCAAATATTCTACTCTTTGCTAAGAAAACAGAATCCTCAAAATATCTGTGATATATTTTATCGACATCAATTCCCTTCCAATGCTCAGCCTTATGATCGAACGCAAAATCATCAACAAAATGAATGCTTCCCAACAAAAAATCAAAACCTTTACCCTTTGTAAGTTCAAAAATAAAGCTTTCAAACTCTTTGAAATAGCATATTTCAAGGCCAAACTTGATTTCTACAGGAAACTGCTCATTTCTGACTCGTTCGATAAGATCCAGATAGTCTGCGAGTTTATGTGCACCTGCATTTCTATGAAACCATGCATCTACATATTCACTATATGCGCACACAGAATCATACATTGGAACAAACTCTTTAAATCTATAACAATGCTCAAGCAGACGTATTTCATCAATCTCCATTTCAACTGCTTTACTTACAAATTGATTTATCCAATCAAGCGTGTACGCTCCACGTTCAATATGAATGTGTCCATCTATCATTTCTTCCCCCCCCCCTTGTAGATAAGAAAACAGGAATTTACTATTTCATCAAATACCGATTGGTTAATGCAATTATAACCGATTTATTACTGGCACACAATTTCGAAAAGGGAATTTTTATATAAGTCAAACAGCCGTTTTGCCACAGGATATTTCCTTTGTACCAGCCCACCGAAAAAACAAATAAGGAAACGGTGGTAAAAAGCAGTTCCACAATCAGCGTCACGCTGTCTGTTTCACGGAATAAAGCCCCACTGACAATCCCTATCACAATCCATGCAATCCCGGCTATCCACGACAGCGGCGACATAAAGGAGCATATCGAAAAACTGTCCGGCAAAGAGAAAAAGCCGTCCCTGCGGGCGCAGCTTGCACAGGACAAGGAAGCCGTAAAAGCCGCCCCGAAAAAACAGGCGGCAAAGACCAAAAACAAAGGATTGGAGGTATAGGAGCATGGGACAATTCACATTTGAGGAAACTAACCTTATCTGCTGTTACAGAAAGAAAACAAGGACTGATACGGTGGCGGCAATGACCGCCGCCATGCCCAACATGGAAACAGAAATACAGGAGCTTGCAGAACGTACAGCGGAAAAGCTGAAGAAACTGACCGAAGAAGAATTTGCCGGGCTTGTGTTTCTGCCTGCTGAAGATATGGCGTAATTAAAAAGCCGGGGAATGGCAGTCTACGGATTGCTGTTTCCCGCCTTTCATTTCCGAAATCTTATGTCAGCTACCGAAAGCCGAGGGCGGTCAGCACAGAACAGAGAGAACGGGCAAGGCAGATGATGATTACGAAGAATAAGGCAAAGGAAGTTTAAGCAAAATTTGATGGAATTATGTATGTGCTTGTGGTATGACAGAATTTCCCTCACATTTTGGATTTGACAATATTCAACTTGTTGTATATAATACTTATGGGATATAAAAGGAGGGATAAAATGTCATTAAAATATGGTTTGCTAGGTCTACTGAATTATAAAGATATGACTGGTTATGAATTGAGCAAAACTTTTAAAGATTCTTTGTCATTCTTTTGGCAGGCGCAAACAACGCAGATATACAGAGAACTTAATACAATGGAAAAAGACAAATGGCTGACTTCACATATCCAGATACAGACAGAAAAGCCGAACAGACGCATCTATTCAATCACAGATACGGGCAGGGAAGCCTTCCATGAGTGGTTGCAAGCGGATATGCCTCACTATTTTTATCCGACAAGAAGTGAAGGACTTATGCGAGCCTTTTTTTTCGGTCAAAACAATATTTCTGTAAATATACAGAAACTCAAAAAAATGGAAGAAGAGTACCAGTCACAGCTTGCCAGAATTGAATCATCCAGCAACATCATCGCACAGTATAGTTGCAATGCATTCTCTGAATTAGATATTCTTTCCTGGAATCTGACAAAGAAGTTTGGCGAATCGTTCTGTAAAATGTGTATTGAATGGATACAAAATACAATAAACGAATTGGAGACAAAATTATGAGAACATTAAAAAAATATGCAATACCTGTTATTATGTTTGCAATTTTTGAAATTATTGCAATTACACTTTGGCTTACATTGGACAATATGTTCTATTTTTTTAACTTCACTTATATCGGAGGATTTATTGCTGTTGGATTTGCGCTTTATATAAAAAGAGTAAAATATGCACGTCATATTGTCCAACTGGCAGTCGGCTTATATATGCTGCTCTACCTCGGTCTGATTTGCAATGAAAATATGCAGATAGAGGGTTTCTGGTATTACCTGTTTCTGGGCGTATTTGAATCCGCCACAATCCATTACGCAGTAGCAAAAATATTTGGACCGCTACTGTTCGGCAGAGGGTGGTGTGGTTATTGTTGCTNNNCNGCANTGGTGCTTGACTTTTTACCATATAAGCACCCCAAAGAACCGCGAAAGAAATTCGGTTTTATTCGTTATATCACATTTGTTACCGCATTACTTTTCGTGAGTGCTTTGTTCTTATTTCACATTGGTAATTTGAATACAATCATGTTCTGGAGTTTTCTGATAGGAAATCTCTTATACTACGCAGTTGGCATTGGATTAGCTGTTGCCTTTAAGGACAATCGGGCATTTTGCAAATATGTGTGTCCGGTAACGGTTTTTCTAAAACCAGCGAGTTATTTCTCCTTAATGAGAGTAAAGGTCGATACGGAAAAATGTGTCTCTTGTGGAAAGTGCAAACGCATATGTCCTATGAATGTCGAAATGACAGACAATTCTCGAAAGCGCGTAAACGGGACAGAATGCATCCTTTGTTTCGAGTGTATTGACGAATGCCCGAAGAAAGCATTACATATTTGAACTGCTGTTATCGGCTTTTGTTTTGTATAGTGAACTGCCGTTAGCAGCTCCCCCAGTNTTGTTNGTAGGTAATCATANAGCAGTAGNATAGGGGGAATGGCNACATAATGGGAGGTGGTAATANAGGAAAAATAATGNTGNTTACATTCAATGACAAGGAAGAAAAAGCAGTTAAAGAGATCATAGCCGCCCTTACTGATAGCATACAGCTTGAAACCATGCAACCCCCGTTGTCCCCCGTTCTTTCTTTTCCGGGACTAGAAATAAGACAGCACCAACGCCGGGTACTCCGGGACGGAACTGATATTTACCTTACCCGCCTTGAATATGGTACGCTT
>WFLX010037137.1_pt1 | contig 15681 bp, 11 predicted proteins | sample 4967041 | NCBI WGS metagenome assembly WFLX01 (sample SAMN12857096, study PRJNA449069) | gut metagenome | isolation source: stool from male and female vole | host: Microtus ochrogaster | place: USA:Florida | collected 2017 | reverse complement strand
CTATTCTCGACTCATACGTCGATGCCCAGCTCGCCCACTTCGACATAAGCCCCGACCTCTCTATGGACGTGGCGCCGGCTTTCTACACCGAGCCACTGACCCGACGATATTCTCTCGGCCTAAACTGGGCCTTCACCTTCTGAAAACCTCCAACCTGACAACATATATGCATACCAAGCTACTTATATCGCTCGCACTTCTCGCTGTAGGCACCTCCGGAGCCATAGGAGCGAATCCGAACGTAAACGACATAAAGACCTCAATCACCGACGACGCAATCGTCTTCCCCGAGGCGTTTGAGCAAGACACACAGAAACTGCTCGAAGGGTGGTATATGCGCAACTACACCGCCACCGACGAACACGCCACCGACAAGAAAGACCCCGCCACCTCCGACGAGGAAATCATGCGCCGCCTCGCCGCCATGCCCACAGTGGTGGAGATGCCCTTCAATCCGGTGGTGAGACAATATATAGACCGCTACACCAAAAACGGCCGCGCACAACTCGCGGCAATGCTCGGGCTAAGCCACTACTATATGCCTATATTTGAGCAGGCACTCGAAGAGCAGGGGCTGCCGCAGGAACTGAAATATCTCCCCGTGATAGAATCTGCGCTCGACCCCAATGCGGTGAGCAAGACCGGAGCCACCGGACTGTGGCAACTCACACTCGCCACCGGCAAAGGGCTGGGGCTCGAATGCAACAGCCTCGTAGATGAGCGCCGCGACCCATACGCATCTTCGAAAGCCGCTGCCGAACTCCTCAGACAACTCTTCGACACATACGGCGACTGGAGCCTCGCCATCGCGGCCTACAATTCAGGCCCCAACGCTGTGAACAAAGCCATCAGGCGCTCCGGGATAGAACCCTCGAAAGCCGATTTCTGGAGCATATATCCCTATCTGTCGCAGGAGACACGAGGCTACGTGCCTATGTTTATCGCCGCAAACTATGTCATGACATATTATCCCAAGCACGGCATCCACCCCGTGCTGCAGACAAAACCCCTCATCACCGACACAGTAGGCATCACCGACAGGATACACTTCGACCAGATATGCACCGTGCTCGGAATTCCGGCCGACGAACTGAAGATTCTCAATCCGCAATATCGTGAGAACATAATACCCGGCTCGCCGGAACACGCATATATGCTCTGTCTCCCCTCGAAGCAGGTGCACGCCTTCATCATGAGCAAAGACCAGATACTCTCCTATCAGGCCGACAAATATGCACGCCGCACAAGCGTGGAACTGGCGGTGGCGAAAGATGCCGCCACTGAAACGAATGACGCCCCTGCCACGAAGCCGGCAGACACGCAGCAGCCATCAGCCTCATCGCAGCCGGCACCCGCTGCAGGCCCTACCACTGTCACACATAAAGTGGCTGACGGCGAGACACTTGCCTCCATCGCACAGAAATATGGAGTGCAGCCGGCTGATATAAGAAGCGCCAACAATCTGCGGCGTAACGCGGTGAGGACAGGTCAGGTGCTGACAATCAACAATGTAGACCCAGAGCTTGCCGCTTCCGCCGCAAAGACCGCAGAGGAGCCGGCTCCTCAGGCTGCAGCGCCCGCCCAGAAAGCGGAAACCGCTCCGGCCAAAAAAGCGGATAAGGCGCCCGCTACCGCCTCGAAGAAGAAAGAGACTGCCGCTACAAAGAAAAAGCAGAAGGCCACCACACATNCCATCAAGTCGGNTGAGACCNTCAANAAGATCGCCAAGAAATATGGCACCACTGTAGATGCCATCAAGAAGGCCAACGGCATGAAGAACGACAACATCGTGGCCGGAAAGGAACTGAAGATTCCCGCAAAAAGATAATCTGACTGCGATATGAAAGACTTCCTACGGTTCCTGCGCCGCTTCGCCCGTCCATACACGGGCACACTCGCCCTGAGCATATTTTTCAATCTGCTCAACGGCGTGATGACCGTGTTCTCTTTCGCCTTCATCATCCCGATTCTGCAGGTGATCTTCGGGCTGCAGCGCGGACATTACGAATTCAGACCCTGGACGTCGCCGGATATCATCGACACAGTGACCAACAATTTCTACTGGTTCACCGGACAGATCATCTCCACCCAGGGGGAATCGCGCGCGCTGGCCTACCTCGGCGCCATATTCATCGTCATGACCCTGGCGAAGGTAATGACGGGATATCTGAGCGAATATTTCACCATTCCCATGCGCAACGGAGTGGTGCGCGACATTCGCAACACCATGTATGCCAAGATTCTGACGCTCCCCATCGGCTATTTCAGCGGAGAGCGCAAGGGCGACATTATGGCGCGCATGAGCGGCGATGTGACTGAGGTGGAAGCCTCGGTGATGTCATCACTCCATGCACTTTTCCGCTATCCCATACTGATCATCATCTATCTCGCCACGATGATTGCGGTGAGCTGGAAACTGACCATCTTCGTCTTCATACTGCTGCCCGTGATGGGCTGGGTGATGGGCACGGTAGGCAAGAAACTCAAGGCCCAGAGCCTGCGCACCATGGAGATAGGAGGGCAGATACTCGCCACGATAGAAGAAAGCCTCGGCGGACTCAGGATAATAAAGGCCTTCAACGCGGAGCGCCAGATGGACACACGTTTCCGCTCGGAGACGGAAAGCTACGTGAAGTCGGCCAACGCCATGCTGCGCAGGCAGGCGCTGGCTCACCCCATGAGCGAATTCTTAGGCACTATCGCCGTGATCGTGGTGTTATGGTTCGGAGGTACCCTCATCCTCTCAGGGTCATCGTCGATCGATGCTGCCTCGTTCATCTTCTACATGACCATCTTCTACAGCATCATCAATCCCGCCAAAGACCTGTCGAAGACTGGCTACACCGTGTCGAAAGGCATGGCGGCCCTGGCCCGCATCGACAAGATACTCGATGCCGAGAATCCCATCAAAGACCCGGAAAAGCCTGAATCGCTCCCTCACGGACAAGTAGAAAATATACCGGCTATAGAATTTGAGGGAGTCTCGTTCAAATACGACGGCGACGACCGCACCGTGCTGAAAGGCATCGACCTGCGCGTGGAGCCGGGCCAGACTGTGGCCATAGTGGGACAGTCAGGCTCGGGAAAATCGACACTCGTAGACCTGATACCGCGCTTCTACGACGTAGCTGAAGGACGTGTGCTGGTCAATGGCCGCGATGTGAGAGACGTGAAAGTGGCCGACTTGCGCGGACTCATGGGCAACGTGAATCAGGAGGCGATACTCTTCAACGACACCTTCCGCAACAACATAGCCTTCGGCTGCGAAGGCGCCTCACAGGAGGAGATAGAGCGCGCGGCGAAAATAGCCAACGCCCACGACTTCATCATGGCCACTCCCGACGGATATGACACCATGCTCGGCGACCGCGGATGCCGCCTCTCGGGAGGCGAGCGCCAGCGCATCAGCATAGCCCGCTCCATACTGAAGAATCCCGACATCCTCATACTCGACGAAGCCACCTCAGCGCTCGACAATGAGAGCGAGCGACTGGTGCAGGAAGCACTCGACCGGCTCATGAGCGACCGCACAACTATAGTGATCGCCCACCGCCTGAGCACGATAGTCAATGCCGACCGCATCTGCGTCATGAAAGACGGCGAGATAGTGGAATCGGGCACTCACGCCTCGCTTTTGGCAGCCAACGGGCATTATGCCCGCCTTCACGCGCTCTCCACAGCGTGAAGCGTGAGAAAACAGCAAGTCATAACCAGCACAGTTTGAATCTTACCCAATAATATCATGGTCAATATAGCAGTCTTCGCCTCCGGCAACGGCTCGAATGCCGTAAATCTCGTGAAAACCTTCAATTCCGGCAGCCGCATCAGGGTAGCCCTCTGCCTCACCGACAAGGAAAACGCTCCTGTCATAGAAAAGATGCAGGAGCTCGGCGTGCCGGTGGAGTATGTGGCGCGCTCGGTTTGGAAAGACGAGCCGCAGAAGGTGATCGATATTCTGCGCTCGCACGACATCGAGATCATAGCCCTGGCCGGCTTCCTCTGCTTCATCGACGAGACGATAGTGAAGGCCTACGAGGGAAAAATCCTCAACATCCACCCCTCGCTGCTCCCGGCCTACGGCGGCAGGGGAATGCACGGAGCGAATGTGCATAAAGCCGTGATAGAGGCAGGCGAGGTGAAGAGCGGAGCCACTGTGCATATTGTCACAAACGAGATAGACGCGGGGCCGATTGTGGTGCAGCGCTGTGTCACAGTTCTTCCTGAAGACACACCCGAGACTCTTGAGGCGAAAGTGCACGAAGTGGAATACGACATCTTCCCCGAGGCAATAATGAAGGTGATAGCCACCACTGCCGAGCCCCCGGCGCTGCCAAAGAGCGTAGACGACGACTGGGCCGAGACACTTGGTGTGCCTAACGATCTGCCACACCTCGACACTACCCCTCACGAGATGCCGTCGCCGTCGCCCGCAGCCGGGCAGCCGGCAGCCTTCATGCCCGGTGTCGCCGTCCCTGCATCCGAAGCCGGCTCGCAGGAGCCGATGCCCCCCACTTATCTGGTATGGGCTGTGGTGACGATGGTGCTCTGCTGCTTCATTCCGGGAATAGTGGCGGTGGTGAACGCCAGCAAGGTCAGCTCGCGCTATTTTGCCGGCGACTATGAGGGAGCCCGCCGCGCCTCACGCAACGCCGAGATATGGATCATCATCACCTTCGTGATAGGAGTCATAATCAATACTCTGTATCTACCCCTCTCGATAGCCGGAATGTTCTGACGCCATGAGCCTGCTTGATTCCATCTATCTCAGAATCCGGACATGGAGCCGCAATCTGGAGCAAAACACCCAGTTTATTGTGGTCTGCTCATGCGTCATAGGCATCTTTGCAGGCATAGGGGCCTACCTGCTGAAGAGGGTGATTCATCTCGTGGCCAAATGGCTCCGCCTCGGTCTTGACCACATCCCCATGGAATGGCACGGTGCCGACTGCTGGCTGCTTGTGCTTCCCCTTGTCGGAATCCTCATCGCAGTGGCCTATCAGCGCCTTGTGGCGCGCGCCGACATGGTTCACGCCACCGACAAGATCATCGGCTATCTCAACTCGAAAGACTACAGCATCCCCGGGAAGATGATGTATGACCCCATCGTGGCATGCGGCATCACCCTCGGATTCGGCGGATCGGCGGGAGCCGAAGGGCCAATCGCTTACGCGGGAGCCGCTATCGGAAGCCGCCTCGGCAAAATTCTCGGCCTTGACCAGGATCTGATGCGGGTGCTGGTGGGAATAGGCGCCGGGGCCGGAATAGCCGGAATCTTTAAATCGCCTATAGCAGGAGTTCTCTTCACTCTTGAGGTGCTGAAGATGAATCTCCCCTCCGGGCCGATGCTCGGCCTCGTGATGGCNTCGGTGTGNGCCTCAGTGNCGTNCTACGCCNTCACCGGNNCACATCTCTACCTCCCCTTCGACCTTCATCCCGAAAAAGGAGTGGCCATACACTGGGTGATGCTGCTCGGTGTCTTCTGCGGACTATATGCCACCGTCTATAACCTGATCACCCGGTGGATGCAGCGCTTTTTCAATTCACGCCGCCACAAATGGGTGTCGTGGATAAGCAGCGGCATGATTGCGGGCGTGAGCCTCTTTATCTTCCCTTCCATCTACGGCGAGGGCTATCCGGTGATGACGCGCCTGGTCAATGGCGATTCCGACATTCTCACTTCAGGCCTGCTCACGGCCGCGAGCGCTGACGTCACACCTTTTCTTTGGATGCTCGGTGCGCTCCTCCTCGTGAAGGCGCTCGCCACAGTCTGCACCAACAGCGGGGGCGGCGTGGCCGGCGCATTCGCGCCTACACTCTTTGCGGGGGCAGTGACGGGAACCCTCTTCGCCCTCCTGATGCAGCATCTCTTCGGAATCGACATTCCGGCCTCGCTCTGCGCGCTTTATGCTATGGGAGGCGTGTTCGCCGGCACCATCTTCGCGCCTGTCATGGGCATATTCCTCGCCACTGAAATCACGGGCGCATTCGAATACATACTCCCCGTCACAGTCTGCACCGCCTTCGCCTATATCACGGCGCGCCTCACCACTCCGGGCAAGCATTAGGGTTTTCTTCCGATAAGGTGCATCAACACACGGCTGCCTTTATCTTTGCAGCAAAAAAGAAGATGCCTTATCAGAAAGCCAACCGCGCCTGGAGGGAACTCCGGGATTTCCGCAGCGAGAGGGAACGCTGCAAGCAATACGTATTCGGCACTCAGCCCGACTGCTACGAGGAGGGGATGAGCGACGGCGAGATGAAAGCCCACTACGGCCAGCGGCCACTGCGCAACAACATTCTGCGCCGCATAGTGAGAAACGTCACCGGCCTTTACCGGGCCCGCTACAAGGTGCCGCTTGCCACGGCCTACGAATACCGCACGCGAAAGCCTAAAGAACGATTACGCAAGATCAACGACATGCGCCGCGAAGTGTTTCTCGCCAACCGGATGGAGGAACTGCTGCCGCGCATGCTTGAGGAATATCTAATCTCCGGATTGGCGGTGGCCAAGATCAGGATGGCCGGGCCGCTGCCCGACACGGAATCTCGCCGGCAGGTGAGAATAACCTCAGTCACACCCGACAATTTCTTCTTCCACTCAGACGGCTACGACCCGCGCGGCTGGGACATAGACCTGNTCGGAGAAGTCCACAACCTCTCGCCGGGCAATCTGATAGCCTCTTTCTGCACCACTCCTGCCGAACTGGAACAGATAGAACGGATCTACGGCATATCTCCAGCCACCCNCTGCCGCGTGATGGAGGTATGGGAACGCACCACGCAACTCACCGCNCTTATCCNNGACAAGNGCAACGCCCACCTCGAGCGGCTGCCAGCGGCGGAATATNTCAAGACTCACATAAGCAAAAANGCAGCAGCCNACGTGCATGTCAGCATCACCGGCACGCCGTCGTGGGTGTGCTCATGGTTTGCCGCCGACGGCACCCTNCTGCGGCGCGATNCCCCGGCCGAGACACACCCTTACGTGATGAAAGCCNANCCGTTCATCGACGGGGAGATACATTCATATATCTCCGACCTTCTTGATCAGCAGAACTATGTGAATCACCTCATCACTCTCTACGACTACATAATGCGCGCGAGTGCCAAGGGGGTGCTTCTAATCCCCGACGAATCGATACCACAGGGCATAAGGCCTGAAGAGATTGCCGAGACCTGGGCAAAATTCAATGGTGTGATTCCTTACAGGGCGGTGCCCGGCGTGCCGGCTCCCACACAGGTGAGCAGCAACTCCACCAATATCGGCATCACGGAACTGCTGCGGATACAGATGCAGCTTCTCGAAGACATCAGCGGCGTCTCTCCCACCCTGCAGGGAAAACTGGAGACTGCCAACGCGAGCGGGAACCTCTTCGCCCGCCAGAACGAGGCAGCCGTGACGTCGCTGCTCGACGTGCTCCGCTCTTTCGACTCCTTCACCGAGACGATAGCGCGACGCCTGCAGGCTTAGAAATTTCTTGAAATAGTAAAGTCGAAAAGTTCGGCAAAGCAATCGCGCCATTCATTGGCGGGAAGCCCCGCGAGGAGGCTTTCCGCCTCGCTGCGCATCTGCGCCATCCTTGTGTAGGCATATTCTATGCCGCCGCGCTCCTTTGCAAAAGTGATGAGCGTGGAGATCTCTTCATCGGTGAGATCGCCTCTTTCTATCATGGCGCGCATCCTCTCGCCCTCGGCATCATGGCTCACGCTCACGGCATGGATGAGCGGAAGGCTCACCTTGTTCTCGCGCAGGTCGTTGCCGGTGGGTTTTCCCACGCCGTCATCCTCGTAATAATCGAAGATATCATCCTTTATCTGGAAGCAGAGGGCGAGAAGGCGTCCGAACTCCACCGCTCTCTCCATCTCCTGCACGGGGGCATTGACCGACTCAGCCCCCATCTTGATGCACTGCATGAAGAGCGAGGCTGTCTTCTTGCTTATCACCTCGAGATAGCGCTCCTCGTCTACAGCACGGTCGAGCGCGGTGGATATCTGATCTATCTCGCCGAGCGAAAGTTCCTTGCCGAGCTGGGCCACAGACTTCACGGCCTTCATGTCTTCCGTCTTAATGGCTTCGGCCAGGGCGTTGCTGACGAAGAAGTCGCCCACAAGCACCGCGATGCGGTTGTCGAAGTCGCGGTTGAGCGTAGGAGTGCCGCGGCGGGTGTCGCTGCTGTCTACCACGTCGTCATGGATGAGAGTCGCGTTGTGGAGCATCTCGATGGCGGCCGAGGCGTGCATGGTCGAGGCATTGACATTGCCAAACAGTTTTGCACTCAGAAACACGAGCAGCGGACGAATCTGCTTCCCTTTGGTGCGAAGATATTGCTCCACAACCCTGCGCATCAGCGGATCGGGGGTGGCCAGCGAGTCGCGGATCAACGCATTCATCGCATCGAGTTCCCCGCTCAGTCTTTCACGTATTTTCTCAATCGTAGTCTTCGACATAGGTCTATGCAGAGCGAGCCCGGACAGTAAGAGGGCTCTAAATTTTTACAAAATTNNAAAANATTTTTNNAATTTNATTATGAATGGCNACGATATTTNGTTAATTTTGTAGTCGGANNGGATTTTTTTTCGTTCCGCCNCGTTTTTCACCCGAAAATCCACCCAAAAATGGCTGAACAAAGACTGTTTCTGCTCGATGCCTACGCGCTCATCTTCCGTGCCTACTATGCGCTGATAAAGGTGCCGCGCCTGACGTCTGACGGATTCAACACTTCTGCGATATTCGGCTTTGTCAATACTCTCGAGGAAATACTCCGCAAGGAGAAGCCGACACACATAGCGGTCTGCTTCGATCCGCAAGGGCCCACCTTCCGCTCCGAACTGCTCGATTCCTATAAGGCAGAGCGCCCGGCAACTCCGGAAGACATCAAGCGCTCCATCCCCATAATCAAGTCGATCATAGAATCCTACCGCATCCCGGTGCTCGAGGCTCCGGGCTACGAAGCCGACGACGTGATCGGCACCATGGCCACGCGGGCGTCGGAAGAGGGATTCACCACTTTCATGATGAGCCCCGACAAGGATTTCGGACAGCTCGTGGGGCCCAACATCATACAATATAAGCCGGCTTACCGCGGTCAGGATTTCGAACTCCGGGGCGAGAAAGAGGTGTGCGAGCGCTACGGTATAGAGCGCACGTCGCAGGTGATTGACCTGCTGGCACTCATGGGCGACAAGATCGACAATATCCCGGGCTGCCCGGGTGTAGGAGAGAAAACGGCCCTGAAACTCATTGCCGACTTCGGCAGCGTGGAGAACCTCATAGCCCACACCGACAGCCTGAAGGGGGCCCTCAAAAAGAAAATTGAAGACAACACCGACACCATACTTCTCTCCAAAAATCTGGCCACCATACGCCGCGACGTGCCTCTCGACGCCACTCCCGAAAGCTTGCGGCTGGGCAAGCCTGACGAAGACCGTCTCTTCGCCATCTTCCGCGATCTGGAATTCAAATCGCTTGCCGAACGCATAAAGCGGCGCCTCGACAGCGAGCGGAGCGCCGACTCGCAGGGCTCATCCGCCCAAAAGGGGGCAAGGTCATCAGCTTCCTACTCCACCCCGAGCCTGTTCGACTTTGACAGCGAAGAAGAGCCTCAGGCAGCCACCCCGGTACCCGCTGTGGAGGCCGGGTCGCTCGGTGCCGGCAGCATTCAGNTGGCCGACACGGAGGCCCTGAATGCNATGANCGAGNCNCTGCGCGGTGCCACTTNAGTAGNAATCCNCCTCGATTCTGACGGCGACAACGACATGGAGTCTGTATGGAAATCCACAGCCATCGCCCTTCCCGACGGCAGGGTGTGGGAAGTGCCGGCTACATTCACCGAAGGACGCGACGCCGTGCTCGCGCTGATGGCCGACGGCGATGTGGAGAAAGTGACCTTTGCCGCCAAGCGCGACATGGTGATAGCGCGCCGCAACCGCCACGATGCCGACAGAAACCTTTTCCCGCTCGCGGCATTCTACGACGTGACCCTCGCCCACTACATTCTCGAGCCCGAGATGCGCCACACTCCTCAGCTGCTCGCCGCAAACTATCTCGGCTATGAGATAGGGGCCGCAGCCTCTCCTGCCGCACTTGCCGCCCTTGCGCTGCGGCTCAAGGATGTATTCATCCCCATGCTTGAGAAGGAAGGCCTCACCGAAGTGCTCTCGAGCATAGAGATGCCGCTCGTGCCTGTACTGGCCGATATGGAATACACCGGAGTGCGTANCGACACCGGAGCGCTCGCAGCGGCTTCCGAAGGAATGGAGGAGCGCTCGCGCGTGCTCTGCNGCGNGATATATGCCATCGCCGGCGAGGAATTCAATGTGGGAAGCCCCGCACAGGTGGGTGAGATTCTCTTCGGAAAGATGCAGCTCGACCCAAAGGCGAAAAAGACAAAGACAGGGCAGTATTCCACATCAGAGGAAATTCTCGAGAAGGTGGCTATGAAAAGCCCCATCGTAGGCAAAATATTGGAATATCGGCAGATAAAGAAACTGTTGAGCACTTATCTCACGGCCCTGCCCGAACAGATCAACCCTCGCACCGGCAAGGTTCACACCAATTATAACCAGACCGTCACCGCAACCGGACGCCTCTCCTCCTCCTCGCCGAATCTTCAGAACATACCCGTGCGCGATGAGATGGGACGCGACATAAGGCGCGCGTTCATCGCCGACCCGGGGCATCTGTTCCTCTCGGCAGACTACAGCCAGATAGAACTGCGCCTCGTGGCCGACTTTGCCGGCGACGAGACCATGATACGCGCTTTCCGCGACGGAGACGACATACACGCCATCACTGCCGCGAAAATTTTCCATAAAGATCCTGAGGAGGTCACCGCCGACGAGCGCCGCAAAGCAAAGACCGCGAACTTCGGCATCCTCTACGGCATCACTTCTTTCGGTCTTGCCTCGCGCCTGCAGATACCGCGCCAGGAAGCGAAAGAACTGATCGACAACTATTTCGCCACCTTCCCCACCATTCAGAAATATATGAGCGACAGCGTGGAGGAAGCCCGCGAACATGGCTATGCCATCACCCGCTTCGGACGCAAACGCCGGCTNCCCGACATCAACAGCCGCAGCCCGNTGNTGCGCGGATANGCCGAGCGTAACGCCATCAATGCCCCGGTGCAGGGATCGGCGGCCGACATAATAAAGATTGCCATGATCCGCATCTGGAACTGCATGAACGAGCAGGGACTGCGGTCGAAGATGATCATGCAGGTGCACGACGAACTCAACTTCGACGTCTACCCGGGCGAGGAAGGCCGCCTGCAGGAGATTGTGGAGTCGCAGATGCAGGGCGCTTTCAGCGCGGCGGTGCCGCTCACGGCCTCGGCGGGAATAGCCGGCAACTGGCTCGACGCGCACTAATTCCGGATAATTTGGAATTTGGAATGGAGAATGGAGAATGGAGAATTTCCCTCGATTCTTGACATAATATTTAGTATTCTGCGGCGAACTTCAGTTCGCCAATCGTTCAAAGGAAAACCAATAATAATACATTACGATAATGAGCAAAATCAAAAGCATCGGCATTCTCACTTCGGGGGGCGACGCTCCCGGCATGAACGCCGCAATCCGCGCCGTGACGCGCGCGGCCATCTACTCGGGGTTCAAGGTCTTCGGCATATACCGTGGCTATAAAGGTCTTATCTCTGACGAGATCGAGGAGTTCTCCACCCAGAACGTCTCAAACATCATACAGCGCGGAGGCACCATCCTCAAGACCGCGCGCTGCAAGGAATTCGAGACTCCTGAAGGGCGACAGTGCGCCTACGACNTGCTGAAACGCCACGGCATCGACAGCCTCTGCGTCATCGGCGGCGACGGATCGCTTACCGGCGCACGCATCTTCGCCAATGAGTTTCAGCTGCCGATCGTAGGCCTCCCCGGCACAATCGACAACGACCTCTACGGCACCGACACCACGATTGGATATGACACCGCACTCAACACCATAATGGAATGTGTGGATAAAATACGCGACACCGCCACTTCTCACGAACGCCTCTTCTTCATTGAGGTGATGGGCCGCAACGCCGGATTCCTCGCGCTCAACGGAGCCATAGCAGCCGGAGCCGAGGCCGCGATCATACCTGAAATCTCAACCGAGGTAGACCAGTTGGCCGAACTCATCCAGAACGGCTTCCGCAAGTCGAAGAACTCCTCTATCGTGCTCGTGGCCGAATCTCCCATCACGGGCGGAGCGATGGGCCTCGCGCAGCGCGTGAAAGACGAATATCCCAACTACGACGTGCGCGTCTCTATCCTTGGCCACCTGCAGCGCGGAGGAAGCCCAACGGCCCACGACCGAATTCTGGCATCGCGTATGGGAGCCGCAGCCGTTGATGCCCTGCTCGACGACCAGCGCAACGTGATGATCGGAATCCGAAACGACGAGATTGTCTACGTGCCATTCGTGAAAGCGATCCACAACGAAAAGACCGTAAACCGGGAAAAACTCGAGACCCTGCGCCGTCTCTCCATCTGATGAGCCGGCACACATCCAACAAAACACTCATCGCCATCAACCGCGCCCTGCTCCGGGCTCTGTTCCGGAGTCTGGGCGCGCTTCCCTGGCGTGTGCTCTATGGCGTGGCCTCCTCGCTCGCATGGCTCGCCCACAGCGTGGTGAGATACCGCCGCGACATCTGCGCCGACAACATCCGCTCCTCATTTCCCGAAATGACCGATGAGGAAGTGGAGCGCACATCACGCCGCTTCTATTCCCTACTGGCCGACTACTTTGTGGAGACCGTGAAACTCGGCGCCATGGNGCGCGACGAGATGATGCGCCGCATGAAGTTTGAAAACATCGATGAAGTGAACGCCGACCTCCGCGCGGGGCGCAACGTGAGCGTCTTTCTCGGCCACATCTTCAATTGGGAATGGGTCTCGACCATGCCCCTATGGCTCGACACGGCTACCGGCGCCAGGCCATGCCAGATATATCATCCGCTCGATAATATCGCAGCCGACCAGGTATTCGGAGCCCTGCGCACACGCTTCGGCGCCACCAACCTCAGCATGGCCGAAGCGCCGAAAGCCCTTCTGGAGATGCAGCGCGACGGCACCACCACCATCACCGGATATATCGCCGACCAGACTCCGCCCGGAAATTCGCTGCACCATTGGCTCAACTTCCTGCATCACGACACCGCCGTCTTCATGGGAGCGGAAAAGATCAGCAGAAAACTACACGCGGCAGCCTACTACATCGACATGCGGAGCCCGGCAAGGGGAGAATACGTGGCCCGCTTCGTGAAGATGACTCCCGACGCCACCGGTGAGACACCGGGCGAACTGACACAGCGCTACTTCAGTATGCTCGAAGACTCCATACGCCGCGACCCTCCACGCTGGCTATGGACCCACCGCCGATGGAAACACCGGCGCAGCAACGACGCCGCGGCCCCTACCCGGTGAGCCACCCGCCTCACGCTTTTTTCATTTGCCCGTCTGATTTTTTTTTACTAACTTTGCATCTCCAACTAACCCTTTTACATCAATCGCATCATGCTTAACATCAGAGTCTAATGGAACAGGTATTCTCATACATCATCGGCCTCGGAGCCGCAGTGATGATGCCTGTCATCTTCACTATCCTCGGCGTCTGCATCGGAATCAAGCTCGGCGACGCGCTAAAGAGCGGCCTGAAGGTAGGCGTCGGATTCATAGGCCTATCCATCGTCACCGCACTGCTCACATCGGCCCTCGGCCCCGCCCTGCAGGACGAGCTCGACATCTACAGCCTGCAACTCAGGGTCTTCGACATGGACTGGCCGGCTGCGGCCGCCGTGGCCTACAACACTGCCGTGGGCGCCTTCATCATCCCCGTCTGCCTCGGCGTGAACCTTCTCATGCTCCTCACCAAAACCACCCGCACGGTGAATATCGACCTCTGGAACTACTGGCATTTCGCCTTCATCGGAGCCGTGATATATTTCGCCACCGACTCGCTCGCATGGGGATTTTTCGGAGCCATAATCTGCTACATCATCACCCTCGTGCTCGCCGACATGACGGCCTTCAAATTCCAGAACTACTACAAGGATATGGACGGAATCTCGATTCCCCAGCCTTTCTGCGCCGGCTTCGCGCCCTTTGCGTGGATAATCAACAAGGGCCTCGACAAGATTCCCGGCATGGATAAGGTGGAGATCGACGCCGAAGGCCTCAAGAAGAAGTTCGGACTCCTCGGCGAGCCCCTCTTCCTCGGCGTGGTGGTGGGAGTGGGCATAGGCTGCCTCACTTGCCGCTCCGGTGCCGAGATCATTGATAAAATCCCCTACATCCTCGCCCTCGGCATCAAGATGGGAGCCGTGATGGAGCTCATTCCGCGCGTGACGGTGCTCTTCATCGAGGGCCTGAAGCCTATCTCTGACGCCACCCGGCAGCTGATAGCCCGCAAGTTCAAGGGGGCCGACGGCCTCAACATCGGCATGTCGCCCGCGCTCGTGATCGGCGACCCCACCACCCTCGTGGTGTCGCTGCTGCTCATTCCCGTCACCCTTCTGCTTGCCGTGATTCTGCCCGGCAACCAGTTCCTGCCCCTCGCCTCGCTGGCCGGAATGTTCTATCTCTTCCCCCTCGTGCTCCCCTTCACTAAGGGCAACGTGCTCAAGACCTTCATCGTAGGCCTCGTCATCATCACGGCAGGGCTCTACATGGTGACCAACATAGCCCCCGCCTTCACGCTGGCCGCCCACGATGTGTTTGCCGCCACCGGCGATGCAGCCGTGGCCATTCCGCAGGGCTTCGAGGGCGGATCGCTCGACTTCGCATCCTCACCCCTCTGCTGGGTGCTATATCAGTGCTCGGTCAATCTTAAATGGATCGGCGCCGGAATACTCGTGATCATCTCATGCGCCATGATGTGGTGGAACCGTGTGCACATCGCACGCAACCAGCGCGCCATGGCCGGAAAAGACTCCGACCGCCTTCAGGAAAACATCTAACAAGACATAGAAATGAAAAAACTTATTCTTTCAATCGCAGCCGCTTTTGCTGCCATCTCGGCCTCAGCACAGGTGAGCTACACCATCCAGCGCGCCTGCCATCCCGACGACGTGAAGAAATACGACACCACCCAACTGCGCGACAGATTCTGCATGGAAAAGGTGATGGAGGAAAACAAGATCAACCTCACCTACTCCATGTATGACCGCCTCATCTTCGGCGGCGTAGTGCCCGTGGGCATGGATATCAAGCTCGAGACCATCGACCCGCTGAAGGCGGAATACTTCCTCGAGCGCCGCGAGCTCGGTGTCATAAACGTGGGCGGCGACGGCGTGGTGACAGTCGACGGCACCGACTACGAGCTCCACTTCAAGGATGCCCTCTACGTGGGTTGCGGCAACAAGAACGTGACTTTCCGAAGCAAGGACAATGCAAATCCGGCACGCTTCTACATCAACTCAACTCCGGCCTACAAGCAGTATAAGACACAGCTCATCACCATCGACGGGCGCAAGGGCACAATACCGGCCAACCGCATCGAAGGCATGATGAAATTCTCCTTCTGACCATCCTCTTTCCGCAGACCCTCCTGATACGATCACGCGCTTTTTCGCTCTGAGATTGCGCATTTCTGAAAAAATAGTGCTAATTTTGCCGCGCCTTAAGGCCCCGACCATCTTTGCCGGGCCCCGGGCGCGGCTCTTTTTATGGTAAGCAAGACTC
>WFLX010011684.1_pt1 | contig 15687 bp, 17 predicted proteins | sample 4967041 | NCBI WGS metagenome assembly WFLX01 (sample SAMN12857096, study PRJNA449069) | gut metagenome | isolation source: stool from male and female vole | host: Microtus ochrogaster | place: USA:Florida | collected 2017 | reverse complement strand
CGCAACCCAACTTATTCCCTGACTCAGGGGCGCATGAGAAATGAGTTCTCAGGTGCCCCTGAATTATTATTTGCACACTTTTTAAAAAATGCGTATATTTGCGGCGAATAATAATTCAACCGTTATGCAACTTCTCAACGAGGAATCGACTCCATACACTATGGCCGAGGCGATTGCCGAAGCCAAACGCTGCCTGCACTGCAAAAATCCGCAATGCAGAAAAGGGTGTCCGGTAGGAAATGANATTCNNGACTGGATTCACGAGCTNNCNATGGGCAACATAGGCAACGCAATGACCATTATCAACGCCAAGAGCAACTTGCCGGCGGTGTGTGGCCGCGTATGCGCCCACGAGCGTCAATGCGAAGGCCACTGCATAATGGGCAAGCTCGGCGACCATATCAACATTGGGCGTCTGGAGCGTTTTGTTGCAGATTTCGACACGCAGATGGGACTGCTCCGCCAGCCGATTCTGCCGAAAACACGCGGCAAGGTCGCAGTTGTGGGAAGTGGACCTGCCGGTCTGACCGTAGCGGGCGAACTGGCCCGCAAAGGCTTTGAAATTGACCTTTTTGAAAAAGAAAAGCGAGCCGGCGGAGTGCTTACGTTCGGCATTCCCGACTACAGGCTCCCGGCTGCTGTAGTCGACAGCGAAGTTGAGAAAATCAAAGAGTTAGGCGTTAAGCTGTTCGTTGGTGTTACCGTTGGCCCCGACATTACAATCGACGGGCTTTTTGAGCGCGGCTACGACGCAATTTTTATCGGCACCGGCGCCGGCAAACCTAACCCGCTCGACATTGAAGGTGGCAACAGCCGATGCGTAATGCAGGCCATACACTTTTTGCGACTTGCTTCACTATATAACAACAANGTTATCAAGCGCCGCGACGTAGGCATCAAACCGGGCGCAAAAGTATTCGTTGTTGGTTGCGGCAATACTGCCATGGATGCTGCACGAACCGCCCTTCGCCTTGGAGCTGAAGAAGTTACGATTGTTTATCACCGCACGATTGAAAATATGCGTGCTCTGCGCTCCGAATATGAGGAAGCACTGGCCGAAGGAGTAAAATTTCTTTGGGAGTCGTCGATTGAAAAAATCAGCACCAATCCCGACGGGGGCAACTATCTGCTGACAATGAACACAGCCGGCAATAGCCGCGAACTGCCCGCCGACAAAGTGCTATTGGCCGTTGGCTCCCGCCCGGCCTCACGAATAGTTTCAACCACTACCGGCATAGAAACCAACGATAAAGGCTATGTTATTGTGCGCGAGCAACCGCTGGGCATGACTACCCGCAAGGGTGTTTTTGCCGGTGGCGACGTTTCCGGAAATCAGGCAACGGTTGTTCATGCAATGGCCAATGCACGCGCCGTTGCCGAAAGCATAGCCTCCTATGTTGATGCAGTAACCCTTTTGCGCTCTCTCGACTAATGAAGATTTTAGTTATAAATCCAGGTTCTACATCTACCAAACTGGCCGTTTACGAAGACGGTATTCAAAGCTGGACCCACACTCTGGCCCATTCGGCCGAAAAGCTCAGTGAATTTCACCATCCGATTGAGCAGCTTGACTATCGCGACACCCAAATGCGGGCAGCTCTGCAAACAGCCGGAATATCAACCGACTTCGATGCGGTTATTGCCCGCGGGGGACTTCTGCGCCCCACCCCCGGAGGGGTTTATATTGTTGATGACCGCATTTGCCACGACCTTATTCATTCGCCCAACGAGCATGCCTGCAATCTCGGAGCGCTGATGGCTCGCGATATTGCCCGTCAGGCCGGCTGCCCGGCTCTGATTGCCGACCCGGAGGTCGTTGATGAGCGCATGGACATTGCAAAAATCACCGGGTTGCCCGAAATCAGACGCGTGAGCATTTTCCACGCCCTCAACTCCAAGGCCGTTGGCCGGAAGTATGCTGAAAGCCAGGGTTTGAGCTATGAGGATATGAACCTGATAATAGTTCATCTCGGAGGGGGAATTTCAGTGTCGGCCCACCAGCGCGGGCGCGTTGTTGACGTTAATGACGCCCTGAACGGCAACGGCCCCTTCAGTCCGGACCGCTCGGGTTCGTTGCCTGCGGCTCAACTCATAGACTTATGTTTTTCGGGTAAATACACCCACCGCCAGATGCGGCGTATGGTTAACGGCAACGGCGGCATCAAAGCATACACCGGCTCCACCGATATGGCCGACATAGCCGCCAGAGCCCAAAAGGGAGAAGAACCTTATCGTCTGGTACTCGACGCCATGCTCTATACCGTTGCAACCGAAGTTGGCGCCAGAGCCGTTGCCATGCGGGGCAACGTTGACGCAATCATTCTTACCGGCGGCATAGCCCACAGCGCCTATTGTGTCGGCAAGCTAACCGACTGGGTGAGCTTCTTGGGACCAATCGTGGTTCGCGCCGGTGAAGATGAGCTTGGAGCACTGGCCGACAACGCTTTGCGTTATCTCCAAGGACGGGTTGAACCGCGTGTGTACCGTCCGGAACCGGTCGAGGTAATCTGACAGCGCAGGCAGGATTTTCGATTTGCTAATGTCGGGAATTTTTTGTAACTTTGCGCGTTGAATAACCTAAAGAAGGATGAAGAAATACTTAATATTCTGTATATTAACCCTTTCGCTCGGAATGCTGAATTCATGTGGCGAATATCAGCGCGTGCTCAAAACCAAAGACCCCTCGGTTAAGTTCGAGTATGCAAAAAAATGGTATGACGAAGGGAAATATGCGCAGGCTGCCAGTGTTCTTTCGGAAATAGTTTCTGTATTCAAGGGTCAGGAACGTGCCGAAGAAACACTCTATATGCTTGGAATGTGTAATTTCTATAACAAAGATTATCCTTCGGCAGGCACATATCTCCACACCTATTATACCCGCTATCCGAAAGGTAAGTACGCTGAAGATGCGCACTTTTATGCCGGACGTGGCTACTTTTTGGACTCTCCCGACGTTCAGCTTGACCAAAGCCCTACAATGCAAGCCATTGAGGAGCTGACTACTTATCTGGAATATTATCCTAAGTCGGAGCGTGCGCCGCAGGTTCAGCAAATGATTTTTGAGCTTCAAGACAAACTGGCGCTGAAGCAGTTGCAAAATGCCCAGCTCTACTATAACCTCGGAACTTACATGGGCAATAACTATCAGAGTGCAATCATCGTTGCGCAAAACGCCCAGAAAAACTTTCCATATTCGGCCTACAAGGAACAGTTTGACATGCTGATTCTTAAAAGCAGATTCAAGGAAGCCGACCTGTCGGTAGCCGAAAAACAACCGGAACGTTTCCGCCAGGTAATCGACAACTACTACGTTTTCATCAACACCTACCCCGAAAGTAAATACCGTTCCGAGGCCGACAATATTTACAAAATCGCATCCAAACACGTTAACGACTAAATATCCTATATTTCAATGGACTACAAAAAGACTAACGCTCCCATCAACACCGTTACCCGCGACATGGTTAAACTTTCCGAGACCACAGGTAACGTATATGAAACCGTAGCTANAANTGCTAAGCGCGCCAACCAGNNCGGCGAGCANATGAAACACGACCTCNACAAGAAACTGCAAGAATTTGCAACCCTCACCGACAACCAGGAAGAAATCAACGAAAACCGCGAACAGATTGAAATTTCGCGCTACTACGAAAAACTTCCGAAACCCACTCTGATTGCCGCTCAGGAATACGAAGAAGGCAAACTGCACTTCCGCAATCCNGCCAAGGTTAAAAACATNGACTAACAGCCCGGTGGACCTCTACGGACTCTTGGGCTATCCGCTCGGACATTCCTTCTCTGCGAGTTTCTTTAACGAAAAATTTCGCCGGGAAGGAATTGATGCAGAATACCGAAACTTTGAATTGCCTGAAATAGGCGATTTTATGGAGCTCGTAGCAGAGCTTCCGGAGCTTTGCGGCCTAAACGTTACAATTCCATATAAGCAGCAGATAATTCCCTATTTGACAAAGCTTTCTGACCAAGCCCGCGAAATCGGTGCGGTCAACACAGTGCGCTTAGTTTATGACCAAGACAGGAATTTAACCGCACTTGAAGGCTACAACACCGACGCGCCCGCTTTTGCACGCACACTGGCTCCGCTTCTGCCGCAGCAGCCGGTGTCGGCACTGGTGCTTGGTTCGGGCGGCGCATCGCGCGCAGTTTGCGCTGCGTTGAACTGGTTAGGAGTAAGCTACACAATCGTTTCGCGTACTGCGGCCGAAGGCCGGATAGGCTATGATCAGCTCACAGATGAGATTATGGCGGCGAACCGGGTGATTATCAACACCACGCCGCTGGGAATGTACCCCAACATCGACGAGTGTCCGCCCCTACCCTATGAACTTCTGACAGCCAACCATATTTGCTACGACCTGGTCTATAATCCCGCCGAGACTCTTTTCATAAAAAAAGCAGCAGCCCGGGGAGCCACGACCAGCAACGGCATTGCCATGCTTCACCTTCAGGCTCTGCTGGCCTGGCAAATCTGGAATTCATAATGCTCGTAAAAACTTATGGCGCGGCCGTTCAAGGCATTGACGCACTGATAATAACAATTGAAGTCGCAATATCCAGAGGCTTCATGTTTTCTATTGTCGGGCTGCCCGACGCCGCAGTCAAGGAGAGCTATGAGCGCGTTATGAGCGCCATTGAGCAGAGCAACTCCATTCCTCCCCATAAATCGATTCTGGTCAACATGTCGCCGGCCGACGTGCGCAAAGAGGGCGCGGCCTACGATCTTCCGATAGCGGTTGGCATTCTTGCCGCCGACGGCCAGATTAACTGTCCGGACCTGGGCAGATACCTGATTATGGGCGAGCTCGGGCTTGACGGTACACTGCTCCCAATCAAAGGAGCCCTGCCTATGGCAATCAAGGCGCGCGAAGCTGGTTTTGAAGGAATTATCCTGCCGGAAGCCAATGTTGATGAGGCGGCAGTGGTGAATCGCCTGAAAGTTTATGGCGCGCCCAGCCTGAGCAAAGTAATAGCTTTCCTTAACGGAGCAGACACCATAGAGCCTAAAAACGTTGACACCCGGGCGGAATTTGCCAAGGCCGCCGATTGCTTTGACTTCGATTTCAGTGAGGTAAAGGGTCAACCGCTCGTTAAGCGTGCATTTGAAGTTGCGTGTGCCGGCGGCCACAACATCTTGCTGGTAGGGCCTCCGGGCTCGGGTAAATCAATGATGGCCAAAAGGCTGCCCTCGATTTTGCCCCCCCTTACCTTAGGCGAGGCACTCGAAACCACAAAGATTCATTCCGTGGCGGGCAAATTGCCCCGCGGTTCCCATTTGATGACGTCACGCCCTTTCCGCGCCCCGCACCACACGATTTCGTCAGTTGCCCTTGTTGGAGGCGGCAGCAATCATCCGCTTCCGGGAGAAATTTCGCTCGCACACAACGGTATTCTTTTTCTCGATGAGCTTCCGGAATTTTCGCGCTCAGTCCTTGAGGTTATGCGTCAACCGCTCGAAGACCGAACAATCAACATTTCGCGGGCCAGATACTCGGTTGATTATCCTGCAGGATTNATGCTNGTTGCGTCAATGAATCCNTGTCCATGCGGATATTATAACCACCCCACNAANNTNTGCACATGNCCCCCGGGAGCCGTCAACCGGTATCTGTCGCGCATATCGGGCCCGNTGATGGACCGCATTGACCTGCAGATAGAAATTCTTCCGGTAGGTCTTGACGACCTCCAGTCAGACGTTGCCGGCGAGCCAAGCTCCGAGATTCGCAAGCGGGTAATTGAAGCCCGACGCATTCAAACCGAACGCTTTAAGGATGAACCGGGTATTCACTGCAATGCGCAGATGGGCCCNCGACATATGAGCCGCTATGCGCGTCTCGACGGCGAATGCACGCGGATTTTGCGCAACGCNATGGAAAAGCTCGACTTATCAGCTCGCGCCTATGACCGGATTTTAAGAGTTGCCAGAACGATTGCTGATCTCGACGCATCGCCGGAAATCGGCCCGACACATCTGCGCGAAGCCATAAGCTACCGCAATTTAGACCGCTCATCGTGGGGAGCAACACTCACAAAGTATAATTCTTCTACTGAAATTTAATGTTCCGCAATATTCCACCGGTTACCAAGAACCTGATAATCATAAACTTGTTGATATGGTTGGCGTGTGAAATGATTCAGCCGTTCGGGGTTGTAATGAACCGAACGTGCGGGTTGCACTATTTCCTATCGCCCGATTTCCGTTTTTGGCAACCGTTAAGTTATATGTTTATGCACGGGGGATTTACCCACGTCCTATTCAACATGTTTGCCGTCTGTATGTTTGGCTCGGTTATTGAACGCGTGTTCGGGTCGGCTCGTTATCTGCTNTTTTATCTGACTGTGGGCGTCGGAGCCGCGCTGGTTCAGGAAGGNGTNTACGCCNTTTGGCTCAACCATTTGGCATCCGATTTGCCTGCTGACATAACCTTGAGCGAAATCGCCCGCCAGGGAGTCTCGCTGCTCAACAGAGGTCTGAACTGGACCGATGCCACACTCGGAAATATCAATCTGCTCATCAATGGNTCCACNGTTGGNGCTTCGGGCGCTGTTTTTGGCATTCTGCTGGCCTTTGCGATGATATTTCCGAATATGCCGATGTATATCATGTTCATTCCCNTGCCTATAAAAGCCAAATGGCTGGTTTTGGGCTANGGCGCACTCGAACTNTTTCTCGGAGNAACGGGACTGCAGCCCGGNGTTGCCCATTTTTCGCATCTGGGCGGAATGTTAATTGGCTGGGCACTGATTGTTTATTGGCGCAAACGCGGAGAAATCAATGATCGACCGCTATATTAAATGGCTGTTGATAGCCAACGCGGCTATGTTTGTGGTTCTGGTGCTTGCCTGCTTTGCATGGGGGCCGGAAGCCGTTAACTGGATTGCGGTCGGGCTGGAATTCTGGCTCCGGCCCTGGACCCTACTCACCTATATGGTGGCTGACACCGGAGTTCTAAACACCTTATTCAATTGCCTTTGGCTATGGCTTTTCGGTCGCATGGCCCTTGAAATCGGCAGTGGACGCCAACTATTGACCGCCTATATTGCCGNCGNGCTGGGAGGTGTGGCGNTGTTTATTGNCNNGGCCTCATTAGGTTGGTGCNCCTANCCCCNTATGGGCGCAAGCGCGGCGATTATCGGGGTTGTTTGCTACGCTGCAGCGAGAGTGCCGTATATGCGTATAAATCTGATGTTCTTAGGTGCGGTTAGCTTCAAATGGATAGCAGTGATAGCTGTTGGACTCAGCCTGCTGGTATTTATCGGCGGCAACATTGGCGGGGGGCTGGCACACATTGGAGGCGCTCTGGGCGGCATGGCCTACGCTTTTTGGCTTGGCAAACGCCGCAGTCTTGTCCGTCCGGTCAGAGAAGCCAACAGAAAATCACTCGACCAGCTGCTCGATAAAGTCCATCGCTCCGGCTATAAATCGCTCACAGCCGACGAACGCCGCCAATTACTCGATTATAGCCGGAAACTATGATGACTAAACTTATCAACGCGCTTAGAGCAATTGCACTGCCNGNATGGATAGGNNTNAACGTTCTGGTTGCGGGTCTGACAATTTTCAGCGGCTANGCGAGCAATATCGATCAGGAATATATGCCTTNTGCGGGTGTAGTGNCAATGNCTTTTCCTCTGTGGTATATATTGTCNGCCCTACTTTTGGTCATTANTCTGATTTTCAAAAGGTGGCTCTCGCTGATACCGGTCGCAACTCTTCTGATTGCCCTAAAGCCATTTTTAGTTTTTTCTCCGCTGAATTTTTCGAAAGAGGAACTCACTGACGCCGATGCAGAACGAACTTTCAAGGTATTAAGCTACAATGTTTTAAGCTTCGTTGATGAGGAAGACTTATCAACTGAAGAGAATAACCGCACTATGCACACGATTCTGCACTCAGATGCAGATGTCGTTGCTCTGCTCGAAAGCGAAAGCCAAGGTCCGATGAACAAGTTCGTTCCTCAGGCCCAAATCGATACTCTCAACTCTTTATACCCCTATTTTTCGCGCGGATCGTGTGGCACCGTATTGTATTCCAAACGGCCGATTCTTCACGTTGTGCCCCCCAACAATAAGCCGAGCAAAGGAAGTATGGAGATTTTCAGAACATCCGTAAACGATGGCAAACCGCTTACCATAATTGCTGTCCATCTGGAAAGCTTCGGGTTAAACAACGACGACAAAGAGCTCTATAAGGGTCTTGCCGACGCCGAGAAGCTCGAAGAAGCCAACAAAAGAGAAACCCTTCAGCGCGTTCGCGAACAATTGATTTCCAAACTGCTGGAGGCATTTAAGCAGCGTGCTCTTCAAGGAAAGATGCTTCGCTCATATATTGAGCAACTACCCGGAGATATCATTATCTGCGGGGATTTTAACGACGTTCCGGGCTGCCGCACGGTTAAAATTCTTGAGGAGGCAGGAATGAAAGATGCGTATGCCGAAACCGCAACAGGCCCTACAATTACTTATAACGCCCCCTATTTTAAATTTAGAATCGACCACGTTTTATGGCGCGGGAACTTCCGCGCGGTCGATATTCAGCGCGGAAACGTTGCTTCCAGCGACCATTATCCGATGCTTACAACCTTTATCTGGGACGAATAAAGCAGAATTCCGACTTTTATCAGCGGGGAACAAAAGACTGATAAGAATTATCGGAATAAAATACCATAATATTTACGATTGACTTAGAGCCGTCGGCAGGAATTGTCAACACAGGCTCTTCAGCACCGGTATTAACGGTCTTGGTGCTTTCTTTTTCGGAGTCTTCATCGCCAAAAAAGAGGGTATCACCACTAAAAAGACCGCCCATGTCGTCTGAATTCTCATTTTGGTCAACCGAGAATGAATTTCTCGGCGCAGGTTGCGCCGGAACCTGAGGAGTTGGCTCCTGAACCGAGGACTGAACACGAGCTGCCGGACCCGACTCCATAGGTCCCTCGCCGAAGAGGAGCCATAAAACACTAAGGCTCGGATAGGCACTATGAATTTTTGCGATGACCGCATCAGAAATTTTTTTGTTACGTCCGCTGAGAATTTGCGAGAGGGNGGGACGCNGAATTCCACATGCATCGGCAAATTGTGTGCTACCGATACCATAGGTTTCCATGAAGGTTGTAAGNCGGTTTACAATGTCCATTTCNGTTTGCAANTGGTAATTTTCAGGTTGNAAAGTTAAACATAAAAATTTAATTTTCCAAATTTATTTTTGCAAATTGTAAATANGGTAAATTTGNGATTGTNATTTCATTTGTAAACCAATGTTACATNCATTGTTANATTACATTTGCAAACAAGTAGCGCTACCATGAAGCTATGATTCACATAATAACTATATTAGCACTCGTTACCAGCTAATTAAATTAGATATTTAAGAGTATTTAAGCACTGTTCCTGAAAATTTGCAGAATATTTAACCATAAACTTGATATTACAAGCGTAATATATTGGATTATTGTATAGTATTCCAATTCTTAAAATAAACAAAATACTCCGAATTCCTTTTTGCAACCTAATTGCAATTGGAAATTCGGAGCATTTTGTATTTCTAATTTTTCGACCTCATTTGTAAACTTTCTTTTGTAAACACCTCTGCAGATTTGTAAATTTTACGTTCACAACCTTTTTGAACTATTTAACAAATCTAAAATTTGCTTTTGTTATTTGGCGTTTGGTTTTGCATTAAATAAGTCAACTCAAATGTAAATATTCAGTATAACGGAATCCGCTAATTTTTTTGACCTGAATTTACGTTTGATTTAAATGTTCGCTTCGAGTTTTCTAACCTCTATATCTATCAACGATTTGCAGATGAAAAAGGTTCACTACTACCCCATTTTGAGGCGATGAGAATTCAATATTTTTAATCATNGCGGGAAATGGGCCGAAATATCGAAATTTTTCGACTATACGGATTTCGGCCATATTGGTCTCAATCAACGAACTCACAATCAGCATATTACGATTTAAACACCGTCACGACAGATGAATTAAATCAGCGTTTTTGCTACACAATAATTTTTTCGCGCGTGCGTTAAATAGGTGATGAGAATTTTTCTGACGCTTATAACCCTACTTTGTGCACTTTCACTAAGCGCAAAGGTTACTATACACGGCAAGATTACACATGGCGACGGTTCGGCCAACGAGCCCCTTGAGTTCGTTCAGGTTTCAATTAAAGGAACCGCCATCGGCACCTACAGTGATCTCGACGGCACCTACTCCCTATCCGCTCCCAAGACCGACACGTTGACTGTTGTGTTTCACTGCATCGGCTATCACGACATTACCCGACAGCTTATTGACCCGCAACAGTCCGTGAGTCTCAATGTTAAAATGCTCCCGTCAACCGAGCTCGCCGAGATCGAAGTTACCGAATTCCGGAAACAAACCGACGGTATGCAACGCATCGATCATCAGGCCTACAANCTTGCGGCCGACGCGAGTGGAGGCACTGTTGAGTCGCTGCTCACCACCATGGCCGGCGTACACTCATCGAACGAAATGAGTTCGCAATTTTCGGTTCGCGGCGGTTCCTACGACGAAAACTCAGTTTATATTAACGGAGTNGAAGTATATCGCCCTCAGCTAATCNNTCTNNNGCCAGCAAGAAGGNCTNTCGGTTATCAATCCGNCAATGGTTAAAGAAGTAAACTTNTCAACCGGCGGTTTCTCGNCTGAATATGGCGATAAAATGAGTTCCGTTCTCGACATCACATATCGTCAGCCCGAATCGTTCGAAGGTCAGGTCGCAGCTTCGCTTCAAGGAGCTTCACTTGCCATCGGACAAGGGAGCAAACGCTTCTCGCAGCTCCACGGCATTCGCTATAAGCGCAATAACTCACTGCTTTCGTCGCTTGAAACCCGCGGCGAATATAATCCGAACTATTTCGACTACCAGACCAACCTGAATTTCCGGATAAATCAAAAGTGGAAGGCATCGTTTCTGGGCAATATTGCCATAAACAACTATGAATTCAAGCCCCAGACCCGCGAAACCAATTTCGGAACGTCGACCGATGCCAAACATTTTACCGTTTATTTCGACGGACGCGAAAAAGACCGGTTCGAAACCTATTTCGGTGCAGCCATGCTAAATTTCCGCCCCAATCGCGGAAATGATTTTACGCTGCTTGCTTCGGGCTATTATACCAACGAACTCGTCAGCTATGACATTTCGGGTGAATACTGGCTCGACCAGGCAGGCGCAGGCGAAATCGGCGGCGAGCTCGGCGTAGGCCGCTACAAAGAGCATGCCCGCAACCGTCTGCGCGGTTCGGTATTCACGCTATCGCTTCGTGGAAACACCGGGCTTGGCAACCATAATCTCAGCTACGGTATCAGCTATAATATCGAAAAAATCCGCGACCGCCAAAGCGAGTGGGAACTCCGCGACTCGGCAGGCTATTCCCTACCTTACGATCCGGAGGCGGTTAGGGTTATTTATAACCAGAGGTCACACAATGACCTGACGTCATCGCGTCTGGCGCTGTTTGCCCAGGATGCATGGCGCATGAACTCATCGCTCGGCTACTGGACCATCAACTATGGCGTGCGCGCCAGCTACTGGAGTTTTAACCGCGAGTTTCTGCTTTCGCCTCGCGCTTCGGTCGGATTCGTGCCGGAACGAAACTCATCATGGGCCTTCAGGTTCGCAACCGGCCTTTATTATCAATCGCCTTTCTACAAAGAATATCGTCAGCCCGTGCGCGATAATCTTGGTAACATCAACATTGTTTTGAACCGCAATATCAAGGCCCAGCGCTCAGTGCAGTTCATTTTAGGCACCGATTATTCATTCCGCACGCTCAATCGGCCGTTTAAACTCTCGGCCGAAGCCTATTATAAGGCTCTTGGCCGTTTGATACCCTACGAAATCGACAACCTTAAACTCAACTACGCCGGCGTTAATGGCGGCAACGGTTATGCCATGGGGCTTGACTTCAAGCTTTTCGGCCAGTTTGTTCCGGGTAGTGATTCATGGCTGTCGTTCTCGCTGATGAAGACAGCCGAAACCCTCAATGGGGTCCGCGTTCCCCGCCCCACNGATCAGCGCTATTCGCTGGCACTGTATTTCACCGACTATTTTCCAAAGTTTCCGAANCTGAAGTTTTCGCTCCGCGGCATTCTTTCCGATGGCCTGCCGGTTACTCCNCCGCGCTCTACCCGCGACAAAGGCTACTTCCGTACNCCGGCCTATAAACGCGTAGACATTGGCCTGAGCTATGCNCTTNTGTCNCCCCGCTCCGAAGATCAGGAACCGCGCTCCGGTTTCTGGCGCCATTTCAAAAGCATCTGGCTCGGCGTTGATTGCTTCAACCTGCTCGACATTTCCAACGTAAGCTCCTATTATTGGGTCACCGACGTTAACGATATCCAGTATGCGGTTCCGAACTATCTGACCCGCCGCCAGTTCAACGTCCGCCTCACAATCGACTTCTAACGGTTTTGTATTTTAATCTTTTTTTGTATATTTGCACTATGAAGTTGATTGAGATTAATATAGAAAAGATTAAAAGATTATGCCAAAAATACCATGTTTCCAAACTATGGGTTTTCGGTTCGATTCTTACACCAAAATTCAACGAGAAAAGCGACATAGATTTATCTGTCGTTTTTGATTATGACAAAATTCCCGATCTCTTTGTTACATTCTTTGATTTTATCGAAGAGCTTCAAAATCTTTTAGGAAGAAAAGTNGATTTAATAGACGAAACAGCCGTTAAGAATCCNTATTTCATTAAAGAGCTCAACGCCACCAAACAACTAATNTATGGATAACCAAGNCCTTAAATCANTATCNGACNTTCTTTCATCNATTGAGAATATTGAGNTNTTTTGTGCNACTCNTCCTCGNGAATTTAAAGTATTTTGTGANGACAAATGCTTTCGAAGCGCAGTGCAATGGGAATTGGCTATCATTGGTGAGGCAATGAACCGGATTCTGAAGATTGAACCGAACATTGCTATAACATCAGCAAGAAGGATAGTTAACACCCGCAATTATCTGATTCACGGTTATGATAGTTTAAAAGAGGACCTTATTTGGGCAATAGTTGTTAATCACCTTCCACTTTTAAAAGAAGAAGTTACTAACCTCCTAAACCAAAACAATAACGATTAGATATGAAAGAAAGGGTTGTTTATAGCAAAACTTCNTGGGTGCTGACGATTGTTTTAACGGCAGTCTTGGTCGGCGGTCTGGTTTGTACAGTTCATGAGCCGGCAGGATTCTTTTCTATTTTATTTATTGTGATCTGCATCTATCCCGTGGCTTTGCTCTACGCACCGNTNTCCTTATCGGCCAACGACAGTGAGATTACTATTCACTCGCCGCTTAAAAAGCGGACTATCGCCATGTCGGAGGTGGTTAAAGTCGAAAACCCGTTCAAGCCGCTGCCGGGCACCATCCGCATCTGCGCTTCTGGCGGCTTTATGGGCTTTTGGGGGAAGTTTCGCGATAGCAAAACCGGTACCTACACCGGATATTGGGGCAACGGCAACGATTGCTTTATGCTTACGCTTGCCAATGGCAAAAAATATTTGCTCGGCTGCCAGAATTCTAACGCTATGGCCGCCTACATTGAGCAGCATATAAAACCGCAGCTTTAGCGAAACTGATTTGCCTCGGGAAGATATTCGAAGCCGGCGTCAGCGAGCTTGCTTTCAAGAGCTGCACGGTCAACATTNAGGTCNTCACACANAGCGTTGAGCGATGAATATTCGTCGCGCAACTTAGTGTTGATATAACTCAGCAGAATAAATGGATCAGAGGGGAGCATTTTCGGTAAGACGTTGATAGATTTTAAGGCAAGCATACGCATCGAGAGCAGCATAGCGTTGCTGCGCCTCTGTAAGTTCTACTGCCTCCCAGTTGGTCAGGCGCTGGCCTTTAGATATTCGTTTCCCGAACAAGAGGGCATATACTTTCGTAAGCGATGCTTCGCCTATCCCATAGTCTTTAACAATCGACTGCAGTTCAACAAATCCCTGAGGTTGGATTACCTCCAGTTGATTAAGCTGATGAAAATCATCTTTGGTAGACAAGCCGACTTTTATAACATTCGGAGTTTCAAGAAACTCTTTGATTTCCGGCATGATACCAACGCGGTTTAGGCGAATGAGAAAACAAATCGAGGGGGTCGACAGTTGCAGTAGCGACACCTTGTGGTTATCGGTTTTGCGGAAATTCGGCCGCGTTTCAGTGTCGAAGCCGACCATTGGCTGATCCATCAGAAAACGCATGGCCTTAATCGCCGCCTCGGGTGTTTGAACCAGCTCTATGCGTCCGCTGAACTGCTCGCACGGAAGAGCGGCAAGAGTTTGTTTGTCAATCGTTTGAAGTTCCATCTATACGAAGCAGGGTCATTCCGTCGCGAAGCGGAAGAATTATAGGGTGAAGTTTGTCGGCCATAGACTTGACCAAATCGTTGAAGCGGCGGATACCCAGCGTTTGAGCATCATTTTCCGCAGGATCAACTACCTTGCCGGCCCAGAGGGTATTATCGGCTATAATCAGCCCACCCGGAGCCATGCGGGGCAACAACAGTTGCAGATATTCCGAGTATTCCCGCTTGTTGGCATCAATAAATGCCAAATCCCACGGTGCGGGGAGTGACTCGATGGCTTCGCAGGCATCGCCGACATAGAGGTGGATTCTCGGGTCAGCTGAAAAGAGTTCGTTGAGGGTATCGGCATCTTCCTCATTATGCTCAACGGTAAACAGTTCGCCGTCGGGCGCCAACCCTTCGGCCAGACATAATGCCGAATAGCCGGTAAAAGTGCCGAGTTCAATTACGCGGCGAGGACTAACGAGCTTCGACAGAAAGGAGAGTACCCTACCCTGCAGGTGGCCCGAACACTGGTGGGAATACAGGTGGTGGAGCTGGGTGTGGCGATTAAGCCGGCGCAGATGGGCCGGCTCGTCTGCAATATGGTTTAATATATATTCCTCCAGCAGGTTATCCACGAATAAGGGCCTCCACACCCAGGCGGTAACTATCGAGACCGAAGCCTGCGATTACCCCGCGGCAAACGCCGGAAATCATCGAGCGATGACGAATTTCCTCGCGCGAATGAACGTTGGAAATGTGCACCTCCACCACCGGCAGCTCAATAGCCGCAATGGCATCGGCCAGGGCGAGCGACGTGTGGGTATAGGCGCCGGCGTTCAAAACAATGCCTGCATATTCGCTGGTGAAGCCGATTTCATGGAGTTTATCAATCAGCTCTCCCTCGTGGTTGCTTTGAAAATAGTCGATTTCGGCGAGTTTACCGCACTCTTCAAGCGCCATATCCATAGTTTGCGAACCATAGATACCCGGTTCGCGGCGGCCCAGAAGATTCAGATTGGGGCCATTGATTATCAATACTTTTTTCATTGGCTTAGAATGTCGTTATAGTAATCGATATAAGCGCGTGCGGTCGTGTCCCACGAGAACTGAAGGGCATGAATGCGGCGACCGTTAGGATCCTGAGGGCCCGATAACTTTACAATAAGTTCCGCAGCCATGGCACCCGGTTCGAGTTCTGTCCAATAATACGCCTGATTTCCTCCGACTTCAGGCAGCGAGGTCAAAGTTGACAGGAAAACGGGCTTGCCGAGATGCATGGCCTCCAACGGGGGCAGGCCGAACCCCTCGGCTCGCGAAGGAAACAGAAATGCCGTGCAGTTTT
>WFLX010048074.1_pt1 | contig 15695 bp, 9 predicted proteins | sample 4967041 | NCBI WGS metagenome assembly WFLX01 (sample SAMN12857096, study PRJNA449069) | gut metagenome | isolation source: stool from male and female vole | host: Microtus ochrogaster | place: USA:Florida | collected 2017 | reverse complement strand
CGGACTCCATGCCGTTCCTATATAAAGTGAATGGCATGGACATACACAATAAACACCGCTGTTCCTATCGAGCAGCGGTGTTTATTGTGTATTATAATAATGACCTATTCCAACACTTATATCATTATCTACACCGGACTTATATGATCACAATATCCTGTCAGGCTACCGGACTGCGGGCGTTATTTCATGCTTGATAGAAAAGCCTTTGCCGAGCCGAACTTCAGAAACAGGTCCAGACGCACGGGAATGTGCCTCAAATCGTCCGTAACATAAAAGCGTACTATTTCCTTATCTTTCTTGTCTTCCGTCTCTATATACGACAATACAAGGCACGGATACTTCCGGTCATTATCGGCCTTTATAGTCTTTTTGCCACGATATACTAACTTGGCGGACTGCAATTCCTCACTGCCTGCTATATCCAGCTTTACGGTATATCCCTCTTTCCAGCCCTTCGGGTTCATNTTTCTGACCCTCTGAAAGCTGTNNAGCATATCAGACACACAACGGTCATAAAGATGTTTTGCCGTGCGTATCTCCCCCCTTGCTGTCAGATGCCGCTGCGTTGTCATACATTTTCCGTTGGGATAGGAATACCATAACTCGTCAACATAATAGCGTTTGCCTTCGCTTGCACCCTTTCTGTAATACAACGGTGTCAGTTGCGGGGTGAAATACACCATTATAGTATNACGCATNCGGAAATATTTGTCCNCCGNTGCCGATGTCTTTGTNACAAGANTGGTCTTATATGCCGTCTCACCCNNATACTTTNCNGGCACGGTAGCCATAGAGGCTGTACCCGCTTTCACCCATATAAACTGCCAGTTAAAATAAAGATTGTAGTTGATTGTCTCGGTACCCTTAAACGCTTTGTTCTCATAGGTACACTGCGCATACACCTCCATAAACGGAATGACGGTGAGAGCCAATAATATCACGGTGATGGTTTTCTTCATTCGCACAAGGGGTATTAATGGTTAAGTAAGTCATTAAGAATCAAACGATACTATAATCATAAAGCAAACGTTAAATATTGCATGTCATACATTAACTCTAACGGCCTGCTTATCAATAACAANGGCNNTNNTAACGTCANGGAGCCTCTATCCCCTTGTCCNCCGCGCGCTTGGNGTTANGGNNNTGTNTNTTNTTCTCCGCCTCCGCCTTCTGTTTGATTATGGCTGCCGGTTTCTGCTTGTCCAATGGCAANAGCGTCAGGTTCCANTCCTTTGTGATATCCCATTTCGNCTTNGTCTCNACCGTGCCATTNTANTAATACNCCTCTTCCGGCTGTATATCTTTCAGATAGTCGCCCGTGTCCCACTGTCCGTTACCGTTGCGGTCTATGATGGCCCGCATATAATATGTACCTCCGGTGAGGTAGTAGAACTCCGCCGTGCCGTTCACCACCGGCTCCGTGCGCCTCGGCTTGTCGCCACTGTCAAGCAACTGCACCAATATCCTCGGCGTGCCGTTGCGTTTGCCTGCCGCCGCCGGTGTGGTGTCATCATATTTGACATTGACAAATAACGTACCGAACTCATCCAGCCGCTTCACCTGCAAACCGGTCTTGTACGGCTCCGATGTCTTGCCGTAGATGTCCTCAAACGCCAGCGTATCTATCTCAAGAGAGTATTCCGCCCCCGGTATCCACTCCGAGACTATCTCCCAGCGGCGCGGCAACGAGTCTGTAATCATATCCTCATCACTCCGCACCGGACGGAAACGGAACGGCGCGCGATACCACAACGAGTCCTGTTCCACATATAAATGCACCGCCTCCCGGTCCACTTTCTTCAACGGATAGGGAAATATCACAGACAGAGCAGCGTCAGGCGTTATGGACTGTTGGAAGTCAAACTTAGGACGCAGGCGCGGTTCCGGCATTATTGTATCGGTCAGTTCCTCGCCGTCTGACAGTCTCTTACGGCGTTTCTCAAGGCTTTTCCGCCACTCCTGCAGCTCTTCCTCCTTCGCCTTCATACGCTTCTCATACGGCACTTTCGCCAATACATATAAAGTGTCCGTAAACATATTCAACTGTTTCAGGCTGTCGGTTATGAGCGTCCGCATCTCTATCTGCAGGGTATCCTGATTTACCAGTGCGGTATCTCGCAGCCAATACGTCACGGTATCGCCTTTCAGCGACGGCTCCACCACAAAAGCATCGGTGGAATCGAAGTTTATTCCACGTAGCGACGGCAACCGCACAGAGGCATAATCCATGCCAATCCGCTCCAAAAGCGCCGTATCCCGTTCCACAGGAGCGGTGAAGAACAGCGTAAACTTCTCTGCGTCCGTGCGCTCGGCCTTCAGATAATACCTGTCGTTTATCTTGTGGGCAAATGCCCGCAACACGATGTTGTCAGGCAGATAATGGTTATACTTCACACGGTTTATGTCCTTTATATGCAACTCATCCGCCCAGACGGTGTCCTGTCTCACGTCCACAAACACGCTTGGCCTCAGCGTCTCGTGCGAGAACGCCATAATCTCCGACAGCGAATTGAACGTATAGTTGTTGTCCAAGTCCTGCAACGCACCTATGGTATAGGCTCCCGGAGCCACGCCGCGCACTACAAAACGGCCGCGTGAGTCGGTACGCGCCACACGTATGAACACCGGCGACGCTATGGAGTCAACACGTACCGGCGACGACACGGTGTCTTCCACCGCCGCACCAGGCTGTGCCACGGTTGTGGCGAGAGCCGGAGAGTCTGCGTCCACATGCTGCGTATCGGCCTCCTCCGCAGGAAACAGTCCCACAAGTATTCCTTTCACAGGCTCCAGATCCTCTGCGTTCAGCACCGTCCCCGCCACCTCAAGGGTGTCTATCACGTCGCCTGTAGAGAAACTATATGTATAGTTACCCATAGGGTTGCCCTCGTTATAGTCCGATATGGCATCAGAGAAGTCTATTGTATATGTAGAATTAGCCTTCAGACTGTCATGCAGTTGCACGGTTATATACTTTCCGCGCGACTTTACCTCCGGCATCTCCATCTGCGGAGGCGACACCACCACCTTCTCCGTAGCGTTGTCTATCTTCACATATTCATTGAAATATATGCTCACACGGCGGCTTTTCACGCCGGTGCCTTTGTCCTGAGGGGTGGCCGCCACCACATAGGGCGGAGTCTCATCATACCACCCTCCGTCAGGGTTTCCCATGCGGGCACACGATGTCGGCAGCAAAGCCGGCAACACCACGCAGCACGTATATAATATGTTTGACAGAATACGGTTCATCAGTATTGTTGCATTGAGTCGCGGGTTTAGGAAAGCGGACGGCGTAAAACGGCACAGACCGTGACGGCTCTACACTCCCCCGCCCTGTTTATAGCCCTGCATCTGCAGGAGCTCTTCTATCTGTTTGCGTGAGTTGGACAGTCTCGGCACCTTGTGCTGCCCGCCAAGTTTGCCTTTAGAGCGCAACCAGTCGTTAAACAGCTCCGGCCGTGCCTTGACTATCTGCAGCGGCTGCAGGGTGATGTTCTTAAAACGTTTGGCCTCATAGTCGCTGTTCAGTTGCTGCAAATGCTCATCGAGCAACGTCGCGAAGCGTTCCATATCGTCCGGCTCTTTGGTAAACTCTATTAGCCATTGGTGCCTGCACTGCGCATGTTCGTCCATAAACACCGGCGCGGCGGTATATTCCCGCACCTCCGCCCCCGTCTCACGGCAGGCATAGAGCAGCCCTTTCTCGGCATTATCCACTATCAGTTCCTCGCCAAAGGCATTGATAAAGCTCTTGGTACGGCCCGTTATTATGAACTTATACGGCTTGACGGAGGTGAACCTAACAGTGTCTCCTATCATATACCGCCACAGACCGCACGACGTGGATATTATCATGGCATAGTTCCGACCCGTCTCCACGCCCTCCAGCGGCACCACCTTGTCGGGGTCTGTCAGCTGCCCTGCATCGTCAATGGCCTCCATCGGCGCAAACTCATAGAAGACATCATAGTCCAGCATCAGCAGCATGGAGCTGTCATCCGGGTCGTTCTGTATGCCGAAGAAGCCCTCCGAGGCGTTATAGGTCTCCATATAGCGCATGTCGGGCTTTGTTATCAGCTGCTCATACTGCCGGCGATATGGCGTGAAGGCTATGCCGCCATGGAAGAACACTTCCAGATTCGGCCATACCTCCTGCAGATATTTCTTGCCCGACAGCTCCATAACCCTCACCAGCACGGACATCATCCATGACGGGACGCCCGACAGGTTGGTAACATTCTTGTTCAGACACTGCTGCGCTATGAGGTCGCGCTTGACCTCAAAGTCGCTCATCAGCGCCGTCTTCTTGTTAGGAACCCTGATAAGGTTAACCAAAGGGTTGATGTTCTCTATAAGGATGGCGGAGAGATCGCCTACCATCGTGCCCTCGATATTATAGTTGGGAATATGCGAGCCGCCCAATATAAGAGCCTTACCGTCAAACAAACGGCTCTTGGGATTGTTCTGCAGATAGTATGCCACCACATCCGTTCCACCGGCATAATGTATCTTTTCCAGTCCCTCCACAGAGNCAGGAATGAACTTTGACTTGTCGNTNGTGGTGCCGGAGGACTTGGCATACCATNTCNCAACNCCCGGCCACAGCACATTGGCACAGCCGTGACGCATTATGTCAATATAGTTTTTCAAATCCTCGTAGGTGTTTACGGGGACATTCAGCCTGTAGTCTTCGTAATTGCGTGTTGCGGAGAAGATGTGTTCGCGGCCGTATTTCGTATCCGTGGCACGCTTTATGAGGCTCTGCAACACATTATCCTGCAAGGCCAGCGGCTCGGTAAAATGCTTTTCGAGTTGCTTCTGCCTGTTGCGGAATGTCAGTCTGGCGATTGATGTAATGCCCATTTCAAATTTCTTCTGATTCTTAGTAACGTGCAAAGTTAAGTAGTTTCTCCGTNATAGANAAATTAATTAGCCTNTTTTAACAACGCATATTTTTGCAATTCTAATTAGAATGAGTATTGCGATAANNATTNGGATGAGCAANATATCACAGCGGCGCACCCTNGAAGGGTGTAATAACCAAGCCCAGGGTTTCAACCCCGGGAATAGAATAGTCCAATCCCTCAACCGGTATTTCGCTCTGAAGGAGCGGGACAAGGGTCGCTATACGTCTGTATGTTTTGTTATTTGGTTGCCGTTATGCTTCTGTTGCGATGCGTTATATAATGCGATTGTTGTCCCGCCCCTTCAGGGCGAAATACATTTTATCATTTATGTGTGTCCATTGTTCCCGGGGTTGAAACCCCGGGCTTGGTTGTTGCACCCCTTCAGGGTGCGCAGACACAACACATTCGGTAGAGCATACATATCCATTATTCATAGAGATAAAACACAATAATAGGATAACGCAATACGTCAGGGGGCGCAGACACAACACGTGCGGTAGAGCATACATATCCATTATTCATAGAGATAAAACACAATAATGGGATAACACAATACGTCAGGGAGCGCAGACGAAAAAGTGAACAAATGTAATCGCACAATTATTTTGTGGTTTTGCACCCAAAACACATTCCCCATAATAGGAGCATGCAGGATGCCATGCNTCGCAATCGCACCCAAATCGTTGTGTGAAGGCACTGCGATTGCAACGTTATGTCAATGCGATTACAATGTAATCGCACCGCGATTGCAGCCACCGACGTAACACATTATGTTTCAACGCATAACACAAGACAAGGCGAATAGTTTTTTCTTATACCCGACCAACATCCGTGTTCACATTGCGGCACACCCTGCATGCCACAACGAAACCGCGGCAACACAAACGCCGGTCAATGCGCTTATGTTGCCGCGGATATGTATCCTGTGCCCGGATGGCGTTTATCTCACCACCACAGCCTTTTTGTTTATAATATATGTTCCGGCAGGCAGGGCGCTGATCTGCGCCTGTGTAGCATCCGGTATAAGCAGTATGCCACCTATGGAATAAACATAATTGGATGCACCGGCGGTATTTACGGCCGTAACGCCCTTCACTTCCGTAGCGTCAATCATCCTGACCTTGAGCATGATGCAAGGCTGCTGACCGGTGTTTGTGAATGTGAACTCCGACAGACCAGGCAACTCAAAGCTGATAATATCAGGGTTTGCGGCGTCTTTTGCCGACTGCATTACAACAGACTCGCCCTCGGTGTACTCCACACCGGCAACCTCTCTCCAGTATGACGGCTTGCTCAGCGGGTCGGCATTCACGTAAGAAATGAACGTCACACCTAACGCCACCTTGCCTGCGGGACAGTAAAACGTGTTCTGTGCGCCGTTAGACAATTTTATGGACTTGCCGTAGCTTGTAAGGCCTTCGTATGTGAGAGCTGTGGCAGGGTCGAGGGTCTTGGAGGCGTTACCTGTGATAGTCAGGCGTGCTCCGTCCTCCCATGACACGCTGTTGGNCNTATTGCCGNCAGGATGTGCGTATATTACCTCCGNAGCCTCCATCTCACCGCTCTGATAGTCGGGANAATACTCCTCGAAAGCGCCCTCTGCCGNCGGGNCGGCGTCNGCGTTTTGCGCTTTCANGAGGTCTTCNACGAGCGAGNTACAATACACCTCAAGGTTGGTATAGTAACGGTGTGAGTCAAGATCATACTTGTTGCGGTCGGCAGAGTTGTTAGGGTTCAGGCCGTGCGCTGTCTCCCATTCGTCAGGCATGCCGTCGCCATCGGTATCTTTCGGAGCCTCAAGGCTCTCCAGTACAGGCCATCCGCCGGCCTGCGTCTGATTGTCAATGAAACCTGTCGTAGTGCCGGGCGCACGGTGTGAGGCCGTACCCGTAAGCACATCGTTTGCGATATATGTATCATGAGAGTCGCGTTTGTATGACGCTCCCGCGTATGCCACAACCTTCTCGTATGCCGTCTCCGCCGTCTGCGTGGTGATATGGCCGAAGGCTATAGGCGTGGTGATGCGCATGGTATCTTTTGTTTTCTGCGTATATGTGCCGTCATTACCGGAAGCGTCAATCTGATTATACACTCCGTATGCCCAGTTGTCGTTGGTAACATCGGCATGTCTCGGATTCACATTGCCCTCAACGTAGTACTTTCCCCATACGTGCCACATCACATCCCAGCCGTTTGGTGTGGTGCTGTTGTGGTTGGTGTACTCCGTTGTGCGTATTCCCGGAGCCGCTATGCGGCGCTGTATTGTCGTGTTGCGTGTCAGAGTGCCGGGGCCGGGCTTGTAATAGTTGTTGACAATGTTCACATTCATGCCTTCGCCGCCATAGCATCCGAGGCCGCCCCAGTTGTATATCACGTTGTTACGCATATCCATGCGCTCATCGGTCTGAGTGCCCTGACGGGGGCCAAGGCGTGGAGTACGGCTGGTATGGTGCGCCATCAGGTTGTGATGGTATGACGCTCCGGAGCCGCCCCAGTTGCCTCCGTAGCCATGAGAGCCTTTGGAGTGACCGGAGTTTACGAGACTTTGGTCAACGATATTCCACTGTACGGAGATGTCATGAGAGCCGTAAACGGACAGGCACTCGTCTATTGACCAGCTCACGGAGCAGTGATCTACAATGATATTGGAACGGTCCATGCCGCCGAGGCCGTCGCCTTCGTGGTAGTCTACCTGTCTGTTGCCAAGACGGAAGCGCATGAAACGTATGATAACGTTATCGGCATGGATTGTAAACGGATAGTCGGCGATACATATTCCGTCGCCGGGAGCCGTCTGTCCGAGTATGGATACATCGCCGTTTTTCAGAGACAGGGCACTGGTCAGATAGATAGTGCCTGACACATCGAACACGATAGTACGCTTGCCGCCCTGATTGCAGGCCCAGCGGAAGGTACCCTGAGAGCCATCGTCGGCAAGAGACGTGACGTGATAAACGGCTCCGCCGCGTCCACCGGTGGTATAACGGCCAAAGCCTTCGGCCCCGGGGAATGCCGGAGCATGCTCAAACTGGGCTGTGGCACAAAGGCTTGTAACCGTTGCCAGTAACGTAAATAAGAGTTTTTTCATTATATATATTTGTTTAGTTAGTACGCTGACAGAACGTGAGCACCGGCTGGTTCCCACACTGCAAAATTACGATTTTTCCATTACATATAATAATATGTGTACTTTTTTTTGTACTTTTGCATCAAAATTCATACCTGATTGACATGAAATTAAGACTTTTCAACGCACGCATCCTTACTATGAAAGATGGCGAGGACATCTTTTGGGGAGAGATACATGTAACAGACTCACGCATAACATATATAGGCAAGGAGGCCGCGGGCGGCTCTTTTGACCGTGAGATAGACTGCCGCGGCAATCTGCTCATGCCCGGTTTCAAGAACGCGCACACCCATAGCGGAATGAGCGTGCTGCGCTCTCTGGCCGATGACCTGCCGCTAAACGAATNGCTTACAAAAGCAATATTCCCCGNTGAGGCAAAGATGACAAGCGNGGACATNTACTATATGAGCCAGTTGTCNGCACTGGAATATCTCACTTCGGGCATAACGGCGTGCTTTGACATGTATCTGACACCGGAATCGGTGGCCAAAGCCATGGACGACATGGGCTTCCGCTGCTGTCAGGTGGGTGGCATGAACGATTTCAGTCAGAACATAAACTGGCTTGAGAGAATGTATCTGACGGGCAATGAGCCTGACTCCCTGCAGTCATACATATTCGGTTTCCACGCGGAATACACCACGTGCATGGAGAATATGAAAGCCATTGCGGAACTGGCGCACAAATATCATGCGCCGGTATATACCCATGCCTGCGAGNCGGTGGCAGAGGNGNAGGGTTGCAAGGAGCGTTATGGCATGACGCCGGTGCNGCTGCTGGACTCCGNAGGGCTTTTCAATTATGGCGGGGGAATATATCATGGCGTGCACATGTCGGAAGAAGACTATCGCGTAATGACCGAGAAAGGACTGTATGTAGTAACCAACCCAGGCTCAAACACAAAGCTGGCGTCGGGCATAGCACCCGTAACGGAGTATCTGCGCAGAGGCATACCGGTGGCAATAGGTACCGACGGGCCGGCGTCCAACAACTGTCTGGACTTCTTCCGCGAGATGTTCCTCGTGGCGGGACTGGCAAAATTGCATGACAACGACGCAGCGGCACTGGACGCAAGGCAGGTACTGACAATGGCAACAGTGAACGGTGCCAACGCCATGGGACTGACCGACTGCGACATTCTGGCTCCAAACAAGAAGGCGGACATCATCATGATTGACCTGAACCAGCCCAATATGCAGCCGATAAACAACATAGAGAAGAACATTGTGTATAGCGGTTCCAAGCAGAACGTGAAGATGACAATGATAAATGGACGCATACTATATCAGGACGGGGAGTTCCTTTGCGGCATAAAGCCGGAGGAGATTTACGCCAAGGTAAATGAGATTAAAAAGAGAATATGCGGCGATTAAGTATTAACCGCTATTAACCAAAAGTAGGAAAGTAGCCTGTTTTTTAATAAAAATATACTAAACGGTAACGTAATTTAACTAAGAAATTTCAAGATTGAACCGCTTGTGCACAGTAGGACGATAACTTTGCAACCGAAATCATAACACTTTGGTGCAATAACTTAATCCTACTCGAATATGAAAACAGAAGCGACAATCACGACATTTACCCGTAAAGCCGGCATAGGCAGCGTAATAAACAGCAAGCAAAAAGAACTGTCACGACAGTTAGCGGCATTCTACAGTGCCATGATTGAGGAGCAGGTGACACCCGAAAAGGCTGTCCGCATAGCCAACGCGCAGGCCGCTTTCATTGCAATGTTGCTGTGCAGCACCGGCTCTTTGCTCTACTCGGCAGCATGCGCGGCATGGTTTGCCATTGCGCTATTAAAGTGCAGACAGGACTGACACAATACGAATGTAACCCAATGCGGCGGTGAAGAGAGTTCTCCACCGCCGCATTTTGGTTATAATATCATAAGATTATTGGAACTGCCACCAGTCAAGCATGAAGAGATTGTGCTTCTGACGCACTCCGCCCTTGAACACAAAATACAGGTCGTGCACACCTTTCGCACCGCTGACCTTGGTAGTGAACTCCTTCAACTCGCTCTTTGTGTTCACGATTTCCACACGGCCTACGCACGGCCCGTCCTCTGAGTCGAGGCGTATCTCAATCGTTCCGCCATACAAATGGCATGATGCGGCAACGGTAAACCGTGATGCTCCGCGTCCGAAGTCAACACCTTTCAGCATAATATACTCGCCATTGTCTATGTTTGTCACCAGCTGATTCNAGCGTTCAGACGACCATGGGTTCTTGATTACAGTCTTTAAGCCATATCCCCACGCCATGGTCTCAGCCTCAACCTTACGATANGGGTTGAAGTTCTCAACCTGNCGCAACGTGCAGTCTTGNAAATAAGGCAGCTCTTTTATTGTCCCNTCGGCGTTATACTCNATCTCCGCCGCTNCCACCGACCTGCNCTCGGCATGACGGCTTTCCTCAAGACGGAATATATCGTAGTTCAATCCGAAGCAGTAAGAGCGTCCCTTATAGTCTATTATGCCCGGGTGNTTACCCCTTGTGCGTGGCGTNTGGTTCATGATATGCCCCTTATAGTCCCACGGTCCTGTAGGAGACTTGCTCATAGCGTAGCCTATTCCCTCCGGACAGCAGGTGGAAGCAAACGCAAGATAGTACCATCCGTTGCGCTTATAGAACCACGGTCCCTCCTGATAGTCTTCAACATGTGGCAGCGTAACGATGTCGCCTGAATAGGAAATCATATCCTCATTGAGCTTGACATAATACAGATTAGGGTTGCCCCAGTACATATACGCCTGACCATCGTCGTCAATAAACACCGTAGGGTCAATGTCATACCAGTGCTCTTTCTGCCACACTAACGGCTTGCCCAAGGGGTCACGGAACGGACCGAAGGGCGAATCGGCCACCAAAACGCCTATGCCGTTGCCGTGTATAGGGCAATACATGTACCACTTGCCGTTGCGTTCAACCACACACTCGGCCCAAGCGNCGTTATCANCCTTANACCATTTGAAGNCCTTAAGCGACGCCACAGCACCNCTGTCCTGCCAGTTTACCATNNCGGTAGAGGTGTATAGCAGCCAGTCTTTCATCTTGAACCCCTCGGCATCGTCTTCATCGTGCGTAGTGTATAGGTACACAGTATCACCATGTACGTAGGGAGCCGGGTCGGCAGTGTACTTTGTCTGTACCAGAGGCATGTTTATTTCCTGCTGCGCCATTGCAACGGTTGCAACGGCAAACATGCCCATCATGGATAAAATCTTTTTCATTTCCAACTGTATTTTGTTTGTTATTATTATTTATTTCTAACCATATTAGCGACGGTCTGAGAGCTTTACGGTTGTTTTGTTGCCGTTATAGGCCACTGTCTTCACCGTACCGTCAGGCAATTCCACACGGAAAGTGCGCTTCTGTAACATACCCTTGTATGCTCCTTTGCGCTTGCCGATAGTCAGAGTGCGTGCCTTGTCGTTCCAGTTCATGGCTATTTCCGTAAACTCCCCCTTCTTATAATTATAGTTATCCCCCTCATCTTCGTAAAGGGTAAAGGCGGCATCGGCACCCGGATACACCTTCAACGTAATGTCATCCCATGCCTTTTCCGTAGAATACTGCATCTCCGGCCCTATCGGAAGTATGCTTCCGGCCTTCACATACAGCGGCGAATATGCCAACGACGCATCGGCAGTAACCTGCTGTCCGCCCTCAATACGTTTCCCCGTCCAATAATCATACCATCCGGTTCCGGCGGGGAGATACACCTTATACTGTCTGTTTGCAGACCAATCCACCTGCTTTCCGGCGGCATCGGCATTCTTTACGTCGGCCTTATCCCATCCGGACATCTCGTTAACCCTCACTATTTTCTCCTCGGTATACAGCGGTTCCAGCACAGGGCAAACCAACAGATTGCGGCCAAACATAAACTCACGGCCGTTATCCCATGTGTTTCGGTCGTCCTTGAAGTCCATAATCAAGGCTCTCATGAATGAATCGTCGTTCTTGCTGACCTGCCATCCGGTGCTATATATATAAGGTAACAGGCGGTAACGCATTTTAAGAGCCGCCAGCAATGCGTCATACACCGGTTCGCCCGGCTTGCCAAAATGATACAACTCACGGTAGACGTCAGTGCCATGGCTGCGCATCATCGGGCAGAACAGGCCGAACTGCATCCATCGTACATACAGTTCCTGATACTGCGGGTTCTTCGTTCCGGAGCTGACCACAGAGCGGTTGTTGTTGTATGATCCGGCAAAGAAGCCGCCAATGTCGGTGTTTACATTCGGATTGGCGGTGAGAGTGTGGTTCAGACACAACGGAACCTGCTTCCTCAGCGATTCCCATGAACTGCCCACATCGCCGCTCCATGTGTTGGCACCGTATCGTTGCTGACCGGCAAAGTACGAGCGTGTGAGGATAAACACACGCTTTGTGCTGTCCACAGCACGCTGATGCTCGTCCACACCGCCCACCGTCATGAACGGGAACAGGTTGCGAACAGAGCGGTAAGAACCCATTGAGCAGCACTCGTCAAGGTCTGAATCCTTATAATTAACATGATCCGGATCCGTGGAGTCCATCCACCATGCGTCTATTCCCATGCGGTGCNGACGCGAAAGGTTCTNCCAATATATNTCCNTTGCCTCAGGACTGNAACAGTCANATACCCTGACGCCGGACGGATAGTCCTTGCGTGGCGGCCATTGTGACAAGCCCGACTCCGGCCATGTATCGAAAGAGAACAGCAAACCACGATCCTTCAGCTGCCTGAAGGCTTTGGTATGAGGGCCGAAACTCGCCCATATACTGATGCTGATATGTGCGTTCTGGCGGTGTACCTCATCTATCATAGCCTGCGGAGAGGGAAAGTCCTCATTGAGAAACTCCATCGCATTCCATGTATAGTTACTGCCCCAATACTGCCAGTCCTGTATGATACCGTCGAATGGTATCTTCATATCGCGGTATTTACGCACCACTTCCAGCAGCTCCGCCTGCGATTTGTAGCGCTCTCGGCTCTGGTGGAAGCCGTAAGTCCACAGCGGCAGCATCGGCACACGCCCCGTAAGGTGTCGCATACGGCTTATCACGCCGTCGGCATCGCCGCCATACATGAAGTAATAGTCCACGGCTTTGCCCACCTGACTCTCCAGCAACAGCTCATTACCATCATGCAAATCCGTCGGAGAATAATTGTCCCAGTACACTCCATAGCCCTTTATGCTCTGGAAGAAATGCGAGAAATCCTCAAGATTAGACTGCTGCATCGTCCGGTGCTCGCCCCTCAGGTTCATCTTTCCGTTCTGCATCATGCCGATACCGTATATCGGCTCCGTGCTGTCAAGGGCAAAAGTCTGCCCCACTCGCCATGCCCCTTTGTCGGGACCTTGCGTGATAGGCTTGAAAAAAGCGTCGCCCTCACGCAGCAATGGCGTGCCGTCCGGTTTGGAGAAACTCACACGTCCGTCGCTAACAGTAACGACAAGCGCCGACGAACGGTACTCCGTTCCATTGCCGGTCTGTTTCCTCGACACCTTAACCTTCTCCGGAGCCGCCACCACAACGAGCGACCTCGGAACTGAGTTTGTCTCCGCCTGCGGTGCCATTTTGGTTATACGCACTATCTCCGGAGTATAAAACTCAACCAACTGCGCCTTTGCCGGCAGTAAAGACACGGCAAAGGCAGCAAGTAAAAATATATTCTTCTTCATATTAATGAGCGTTATTGTCAACGTCCTATCCCTCTATGGTGCGTATGGTTCCATCCTCATTGTAGTGCAGCTCGCACACCTTCAGCGAGCGCAGCCATGTCTTGCCCGACGGAACGGAGTCGTGATGGAACAGATACCATTTGCCCTTGAACTCCACTATGCAGTGGTGCGTGGTCCAACCGGCCTTGACCGGCGTCAGGATAACGCCCTGATATGTGAACGGGCCGTATGGGTTGTCACCTATGGCGTAGCATATAAGGTGCGTATCGCCGGTGGAATAAGACAGGTAATACTTACCGTTATATTTATGAACCCAGCTTGCCTCAAAGAAGCGGTGAGGGTCATTGGCCTTCAATGGCTGCCCGTCAGCATCCACAACCACTACCGGCCGCGGCTCTTCCGCAAACTGCAGCATGTCATTGCTGAGACGAGCTACCCGTGAGGGCAGCGCCGGCTCATCGCCCTCCGGCAGATACGCGCTCTCCAACGCCTTGTTGTCACGGTAGCGNTGCAACTGCCCTCCCCATATACCGCCAAAATAAAAGTAGTAATCCGCGGCGCCATTGCCGTCGGCTTTCACATCGTCCTTCAGCACGGCAACGTCTATTGAGTACGACCCTCTGACAGGATCGGGCAACGGAGTGAAAGGCCCCTCGGGACGATCAGCCACCGCCACGCCGAAGCGGAATATGTCATTGCGGTCTTTAAGCGGGAAGTACATATAGTATTTGCCGTCTTTCTCCTGCACGTCACAGTCCCACAACTGTCGTCCGGCCCATGGTATGTCGCTCACACTCAATACCACTCCGTGGTCCTCAAGGCTCTTNTNGCCGCGTNCCACCGCCTCTATGNNGTCGGTAGAGAACACATNGTAGTCCCTCATGNCAAAGTNATCGNCGTTGTCATTCTCCTCTATACCCGACTCCCTGTCGTGCGACGGGTATATATACAGCCTGTCATTCCACACGTGTACCGATGGGTCGGCCATATAATCCTCCGGCACCAAATAATGTTTTCCTTCCATTTTCTGTTTGTTTAGTATAGTTTTGTAGTTATTTTTTCTCCTTTGTCNGGTCTNTGAGCTTCTGCACTGTCGGCTTGGGCGTGTTGTCACGGCTGAAGAGTGTGGCNTAGTCCGTACGGCCANGAACGGGGAAATCGTTTCTCCAGCTGTTGCCATCGTTGAAGCACCAGTATCCCACACGCAGCACGTTGTCCCGCTGTCGTATCAGCATCTTGTAGAAATCGACCCAGAACTCGTCCGCCTTCTTCTGCACAGAGTTTGGCAATCCCTTCTTGTAGGGGTCCATTTTCTCGCTGTACTTGAAGTTATCGCTCACGTTGGCGCCTGAGAAGCCGAACGGATTGGGCAGCACCGAGAGGTCAAGCTCGGTAAACTGCGATGGCAAACCTAACTCCTTACGTATGGTTGTTATAGTATTGTCATACTGGTNTACATAATCTTCCTNGCCGAGTANGAGGTGTCCNTGCAGNCCTATGGCCGTCAGCNGCATGCCTTTNGCCATNANCGGCTTGAAGAAATCAANNANNCNCCTTACCTTTGCGGCNTTGTTCATNGAGTAGTCGTTATAGTACAGCTCTATGGTCGGGTCGGCCTCGTGGGCATACTGGAACGCCAGCGGTATGAAGTCCTCTCCCAATATCTCATAGAACTTGCTGCGTCGCAGCGAGCCGTTGTCCTCAAACGCCTCGTTAACCACGTCCCATGCCTCGACACGTCCCTTGAAATGCCCCAGCACCGTGTTGATATGCTCCTTCATACGCTTCTTGAGCTCCTCGGCGTTAATCTGCTTTCCGTTGTCATCAAGGAAGAACCACCGCGGACATTGTGAGTGCCACACAAGGCAATGGCCCACCACATGCAGACCGTTGGCGCGTGCCTTGTCCACAAACAGGTCGGCATTGGTGAAGTCATACACCCCTTTCTTCGGGTGCAGCGACTCTATCTTC
>WFLX010163305.1_pt1 | contig 15705 bp, 10 predicted proteins | sample 4967041 | NCBI WGS metagenome assembly WFLX01 (sample SAMN12857096, study PRJNA449069) | gut metagenome | isolation source: stool from male and female vole | host: Microtus ochrogaster | place: USA:Florida | collected 2017 | reverse complement strand
GCCACCTTCTTGACGGGGCATCCGAAATTTATGTCGAGGATGTCGGGACGCGCCTCCTCCACCATTTTAGCCGCCTCCACCATATCGTCAGGCTCGCGGCCGTAGATCTGAATTGCCACGGGACGCTCGCGCTCGTCTATATGGAGTTTGCGGGTGGTAGAGTTTATATTGCGCACGAGGGCCTCGGCCGAGACAAACTCGGTATAGACCATCGCGGCCCCCTGTTCGCGGCAGATGAGGCGGAACGACGGGTCGGTGACATCTTCCATAGGGGCGAGCATCACCGGACGCTCGCCTAAATCGAGGTTTCCAATTTTCATGTTCGGCAAATTAGAGGGTAGTAGCGCTTTTCATCATTTTCGGGGCGTGTCAGCGCAGGGTGAGCGTGGAGCACAGCGAGGGGACAAGGAGCTGGGCCACCTCGCGCATCTGCTCGGCTGTCACCTCGCGCACCTTGCGGGCAGTGTCGGCTATCGTATGCACCTCGCCGAAGTACATCAGGCTCTTGGCCATTGACATGGCCGAAGACTCGCGGTGGTCGGAGCCGACGAGCAGTTGTCCGCAATACTGGCGTTTGACAGACTCGAAAGTGCGCTCGGGCATGCGTGACTGCGCCAGGCGGTCAAGCTCGCGGAAGATGAGCTTCCGGCACTTGCCCACATTAGCCGGGTCTGCGCCGAAATATATGCTCAGCAGCCCCGTGTCGCTCATCAGGGCGACATTGCTGTCGACGGCATAGACCAGGCCGCGCTGCTCGCGCAGCTCCTGGTTGAGGCGGGAATTCATGCAGGGCCCTCCGAGATAGTTGTTGAGCAGCAGCAGGGCGTGGCGGCGCGGGTCGAGGCGTCCGAAAGTGCGCGCTCCCACTATGGTGTGCGCCTGGTGTCCCCCGCGGTCACGTACCTCGTCAAAGGGGGCCGCGGCCGGGGCCTGCGGATAAATCACCGGAACGGACGTGCGGCTCAAGTGGCCGAAATAGCGCTCCAGGAGCCGTGCTATCTTCTCCGGATCACCGGGGTCAGCCGCGTAGATCACCATGTTTTCGGGAGTGTAGCGGGTGGCGAGAAACTCCCGGCAGTCGGCCGGGGAGAGGGAGCGCACTGACTCGGGTGAGCCCAGAATATTGTGCGCGAGTCCCGAACCGGCGTATGCCAGCTCCTCAAACTCGTCATAGACCGCCTCTCCGGGTGAGTCGAGGTATGAATTGATCTCCTCTATGACCACCTCGCGCTCCCGCTCTATCTCCGCCTCGGGGAAAACCGAATCCGAGATCACATCGGCCAGGAGCTCGATGGCTCGTTCCGCATAACCTGCCGGCGCGTTGGTGTAGACCAGGGTCTCCTCTTTGGAAGTGTATGCGTTGAGCTCCCCTCCGATGCTCTCCATGCGGTTGGAGATATGCCAGGAACGGCGGCGGCGCGTCCCCTTGAAGATGGTATGCTCCACAAAGTGGGCCAGTCCGTAGCGGTCGGGCCCCTCGTCGCGGCTGCCGGCTCCGATGGCCACGCCAATGTAGGACACCATGCCCGGAGTGCGGCGGATGACCGCCCGCAGACCGTTGGAGAGAGTTATGATATTGACCGGATTATCCGTGTCTGGCTGAATATTTTTCATTAAAATTTATAACTACTGCTTACTCAAACTGCAAAAATAGTGAATATTCGCGGGATTTTCACTATTTTTGTCCTATAATTTCATCCCCCTCTGCATCAGCGGGGCCGGGAAGGGATTAAAAATCGGGGAAAGGAAGTATAAAATAAGGTTAACCTGAGAAACTCGTATTATGGAATACCGTCACATACCGGTCAGGCGTGCCGTCAGCCACGTGATAGCCGCAGCCCTCTGCCTGATTTGCTCGGCGCAGGGCTTTGCCAACAAGGCGCGGGTGTCGCTGCCACGCAAGGAACTCGCCGAACTGCAGCAAGCCTTCGCCCATGCCGATGAATACAGCCGGCGCCGCGAGGGGGAGCTCGAGGTGATGCGCGACAGCATGCGGCAGGCCCCCGACATGGCCCGGCGCTGGGAAATCGCATACCGTCTTGGAGAGAAATGGCTGACTTTCAACGCCGACTCGGCCCTCTATTATTCCCGTGCCGCCCTAAAGATGGCTACGCGTACGAATGATGCCGATTTCGTGGCTCTCAGCCGGATGCAGGAGGTAAGGTGCCTCGCCTCGGTAGGTCTGCTCATGTGGGCGCAGCCCAAGTTTCTTGAAATTGACACAGTGGCCTTCAGCAATGAGTTGATGATCAACTACTGGCGCACGGCGCGCCACTTCTCCTACTCTGCGCAGGGCATAGCGAGCAAGCTGGAGCCGTATGCTTCGGAGGCGGCCCAATGGTATGCGGATGCAGACAGCCGGCTCCTGGCCGTGCTCCCCAAAGGTGAGCCCTACACGGATTACCTGGAATGTGAGAAGAAGGTTGATGATGGCCAGTATGCGGAGGCGCGCGCAGGCCTGGAGAGGCTCCTGAAGAGTCTTGAGCCGACTGACAACCTTTACGGCATGACCACATACCGGCTTGCATCGGTCTACCGCCTCCAGGGCGATGATGCCAGCTATGCCAAGTATCTGACTCTCGCGGCGGTCTCTGATATCAAGGGTGCGGTGAGGGAGGGATGGGCGCTTCCCGCCCTCGCGATATTCCTATATGAGCAGGGGGAACTGGATGACGCCTACAAATACATGAACTTCGCCTTCCGNGAGGCGACNGTATCGAGCTCNCGCATGCGCACTCTGGATATCGCCCGGGTCGTGCCGATGATTGACGAGGCCTACCGCCATGACATCACATCCAAAAGAGACCAGCTGGTGACTTATTTCGTGCTGATGACTTTCCTGCTTCTCCTCTCCCTGGGCCTCTCGTTGGGCTTATGGCAGCAGATTAAGCGCGGCAGAAAGAATGCCCGGCGCCTCAGCGAGGTCACCAAGCGCCAGGAATCGTACATAGGCAACTTNGTCGCTCTCTGCGCATCATACTCCACCCGGTTTGATTCGATGTCGAAGCTCGTGGTGCGCAAGCTCTCGAGCGGGCAATCGGATGAGTTGCTGAAAATGATCAATTCCGGTAAGTTCGGCTCCTCCGATCAGGATGAGGATTTCTACAAAATCATCGACTCGGCAATCCTGGACATCTACCCGACCTTTGTGGAGGATGTGAACGCCCTGCTCAAACCCGAAAGCCGNGTTGAGCTCAAGACTCCNGGCGAGCTCACTCCNGAGCTGCGAATATACGCCATGATACGCCTTGGCGTAGATAACGGCGGCCGCATAGCCAAGGTGCTGGGATATTCCGTCAATACAGTCTATGCCTATCGCAACCGTTTGAAGCAGCGCGCTGTNGACCCGGATACGTTCACTTCGGCCATTATGGAGATTGGCAGAGGTGACGAGGAGTTCTGATAGCCGCCAGCACTTTTTCAGCACTTTCCCGGGTGGTCGGGACCCCTTTCCAGTACCTTTCAAGGGTCTTTTCAAGTCTGTATTATTTCCGGCTAACTCTATATTAAGGTCTATATTTTGATTTTATAAATCATTGATTAACAGTGGTCAATCATTTATATTATCTATATTTGCACCGTCACGCGTCCATATTATTTTGCGCTCCTTGACTTATTGACTAATTTTGCAGCGTGGGAAATCAACCACAATGATTTCTTCATCTCAGACTAGTAAACAAGGCAAGACTAAATAAGTAATAAGGATTTCATCCCGAAAGCATGGACAGGGCTGAAAGGTTACCTTGAAGGGTCGTGAAGACTTGACGAGGGAATCGCAAGGAAAGATTTTAATAGGTTAGTAAAGGTGTTAGATGTTCACCCTTATAATTAAGGTGACAAAGACAATTTTAATCGTTTATGTTAGGTTTGTAGAAAAAATTTGATTCGCAAATTTTGGGTCTGAATCTTGGGAAAGATTCAGACTTGCTTTTTTATTGGAGTAATTGGAGGGATTGGAATAATCGGAGGAATCGGTCCATAAGCTGTATTTCCGGTGCATATGTTAAAATCGGCAGTATCTATATGGTGCTGAAATGGCCCCGAAAGGGGCCTCACGGCGTTAACCCCGAGTGCAACTCGGGGGAACGGCCACGATATCCCAATCCACCACCCCGGAGGGGTGGCACGTTAATCTGAGGTGCCACCCCTCCGGGGTGGTGGAAGTAAGAAGATTTTTGCTGCCCCGGGTTACACCCGGGGTTAACGCTGTAGCCGCCCCTCCGGGGCTTTGTTGACGGGGCGCTTATGCTGAATCGCCACATCATCTCATGCACTGGAAAGGCGGCTTATGCCTGTAAAAAGAGGAATCAGAAGCCGATTCCTCTTTTTACAGGCATTGTTACGGGCACTGGATTTACGGGCACTGGATTTATGGGCATTGGATTTACGACCATTGATTTTACAGGCATTGTTACGGACATTGATTTTACGAGCATTGGTTTTACAGGCGCTGGCCGAACCAGTAGCCTAAGGCGCAGCCGAAGAGCCCTGTGAAGATTGTGGCGCAGGTGAAGATAGCCCAGGCAAACACCTGCCCCTCCTCAAAGTAGTGTAGGGAGTCGAGGGTGAATTCCGAGAAGGTGGAGAACCCTCCGCAGAAGCCTGTCATGGTGAGCAATGTGAGAGCGCTCTTGTGTTCGTAGCTCCAGGAGGAGTTGACAAGTATCCCGGCGAGCACACCTATTATAATGCAACCCAAGGAGTTTACGACAAATGTGGCCAGGCCGAGCCATTCCCCTTTGTGAGGGGTGGTCAGGCTTACCAGGTAGCGGCACACGGAGCCTACGCCTCCGCCGGCGAATACGAGCAGCAGTTTGACTGTGAAATCCATATGTCAATAGTTAAAGATGTCAGTAGTGAGGGATGTCAAAACTGAAGGCTATCAGTAATGACAGGTGTCATTAGTGAGAGTTGTCAGTAATGAAAGAGAAAAGGGCGTGGCTCGCAAGCCGCCGCCCTTTTCATAAAATAAGCAAAAGGTGTTTTATTATTTTATGAGAATAATCCTTTTTATTTGCCGATGCGGGCTTTTTCGCGCTCGATGTATGCGTCGATGGAGATGCCGTTGCCGAGCTGGAACTTCGGGAAGTCGCGCTTGATGATGTTGTAGCACTCCAGGGCGTCTGCATACTTCTTCTGGGCGTCATATACGACGGCCTTTTTCAGCAGGGCGCGGGGCACAATCTGGGGGTTGCCCTCTCCTTTGCGGACGGCAGTGGTGAAGGCTTCGAGGGCCTGGTCATATTTCTTGAGGTTGACGTAGCAGTCGCCGAGCAGAATCTCTGCGTTGGCCTCGAGCACTTCGTCTTTGGTCTTGAACTGCTTGAGATATTTGGCAGCCTCCTCATATTTGCCGGTGTTATAGAGGGCTTCGGCGGCGCTCAGGGCAGCAAGGTTTCCGGCGTCCGTGCCGGAATACTGGTCAGCCACCTGCTTGTATTGCGCTGCTGCCAGGGAGTCGTTGCCCATAGCCACGGTCTCAACCTTGTTATAGGCCTCGTAGCTCTTCTCGATTTTGGGGTTGCGCAGGAAGTATATGTAGCAGAGTGTTGCGGCAGCGATGACGATGATCGCGCCGAAGGCTACATAAAGGGCGGTTTTGTTGACTGCGACCTGACGGCCCATCTCCTGGAGATTGCGGTCAAGGACGTCGATGCCGGTTTCTTCGGTCTGTTGCTTGTTGTTGTCAGATGCCATAATATGTATATGTGGCTGTGGTTTTTTCTACAATTATGTGCAAAATTAGCTAAAAATTCGCGGACTGCCCAATTTTTCAATGATTTTTTGACCTTGATGACCGTTTTTTGCATTTTCCACGTTAAATATTAGACGGGATCTTAGTACTATCATGGCCGACTCTCAGAATCTCACGCAAGAACAGACGCTCGCGCTGCGTCTGACGCCTCAGCAGCTGCGCTATGTGCGGCTGCTGGAGATGAACGCGTCCGAGCTCGATGAGGCTGTCGAGCGGGAGCTGGAGGCGAACCCTGCCTTGGGGGAGGCTGAGGGGGCGCCTGCTCAGGAGGATGAGGCCTCCCGGGGTGAGACATTCGGTCTTTCTGCCGGATACAGAGGGAGGTATGGCGCCACCGATGATGAGGGTCCGGCCTACGTGCTCCCGGCCGAGGGGGCGACTATGTATGATATTCTTGACGAGCAGTTAGGCGCGCTGGTGCTCCCGGCCGATGTGCTGACGGCCGCGCGCTACATCGTGGCGAGCCTCGATGGCAACGGGTACCTGCGGCGCGACCTCGCATCCCTGGCCGATGATATGCTCCTCAATCATGGCCTTAATGTTTCCGAACCGGTATTGCGCGAGGCTCTCCGGGCCGTGCAATCGCTTGACCCGGCGGGAGTAGGTGGCGCTTCCCTTCAGGAGGCTCTGCTGCTTCAGCTCCGGCGCATGCCCGCTTCGGAGGTGCGCGATGATGCCATACGAATTATCGCCGATGACTTTGAGGCTTTTTCCAAGAAGCATATCCACCGTCTGCCGGGCTCCTTGGGAATCAGCCGTGACAGGGTGGGGAGGGCTGTTGACCTTATCCGCACTTTGAATCCCAAACCCGGGGCGTCGATAGGAAGCGGCAGCGGGGATGAATCGGCTGCAATCGTGCCCGATGTCGTGCTGGAGCGTGACGAGGGAGGCAACCTCTCAGTCAGTCTCAACAACCGTTTCCCCGAGCTGGCGGTCCAGAAATCCTTCTCGCAGGCTGTGGCTGACATGGAGGCCGGCGCCAAAAGCCGCAGAGCGCCCGGAGGGGAGAGGGAGTATATCTTGAGCAATTACAATGACGCACGGGAGTTCATGCGTGTGCTGAGCCGCCGCCAGAAGACTCTGTCGGATGTCGTGACGGCCATAGTGAAGATTCAGAAAGATTATTTCGACACTGAGGATGTCTACGCCCTGCACCCTATGATGCTCAAGGATATAGCGGCCTTGACGGGGCTCGACCTGTCGGTCATATCGCGGGCCACCTCCGGCAAATATCTCCAGACCCCCTGGGGCATATTCCCGCTCAGGTTTTTCTTCAGCGATTCCAAAGGTGAGGAGCGGAGCGATGGCCCGGAGGGTGCCAAAGCCGGGGAAGAGGGTGTCCGGGGTGGGGAAGAGACGCGCTCCGATGATGCGAGAGAGGGGGAGAAGACTTTGACCAACAGGATGATAGAAGCTATCATACGCCGTCTTGTAGAGAATGAGGACAAGCGTCATCCACTGAGCGATGAGAAACTGCGCATGGCAATGCAGGAAGAGGGCCATGAACTGTCGCGGCGCGCCATAACAAAATATCGCGACCGCATGGGGATTCCTGTGGCCCGTCTCAGAAAGGAATTCAAATAAGACCCCGTCTCATAAAATTTTATGAGACGGGGTTTAAATCAGAAGCGCAAGCCCGCGAGGGTATCTCACGAGGTCTCTGAAGCGGCGGAGCTGAGGGGGCAGAAAAATAATTTTTGCAGTGTGGCGAAATTTCCTTAACTTTGCGCACATTCCCAGGGAATGTNTNATNCACCATCAAGNCTTCATAATACAACAACATACCTTATGAGATACTTCAACCTTTCATCTGCGTCAATGCGCGCTGCCGCGCTGCTCTTGAGCCTGCTGGTTTTAGGTCTGCCGGCGTCGGCAGTGACAGACCAGGAGATGGAGCAGGCCCGCACCATCACGGCGCAGACTTATCTGCGTTATGCCAANGACGGCTCCGGCTATCTTGATGATCTGCATCNTACNACCNTGTCGGCTCTCCAGAAATCCTTGAAAGAGAAAGAAAAAGAGAACCTCAAGGCTTTTCAGGCAGTCCCCGTCCCTAAGGATTACGCATCATGGGGCAAGGATGAGCTTGTGAAATTCTGGTCAGTGACCTTTTTCAAGTCCCAGGGGCTTTCGGAGAAGGGCAAAATCGGCAAGACGCGCGTCAAATCGCGACTGCTCCGCATGAACGTCACTCCTCCGGCAAAGAAGGAGGAGCCCAAGAAGGAGGAGCCCAAAAAAGAGGAGACTCCGAAGCCGGAGGAGGCCCAGGCTGCTCCTGCGGTGCCCGATGAGCTTGCGTCCCCTTCGGAGTCGCGCGCCGATTCGCTGAAGCGTGTGCAGGAAGCGGGCGCCGAAGCGCAGGCCGAGCGTCTCAAGGAGATGGAGGCCAAGGCCGACAGCCTTGAGGCGATGAGCGAGGAGTCAATCGCTGATGAGGCTGTGCCTAAGCGGCAGAGTTCCACATGGATATATGTGGTGATTCTCTGTGTGCTGGTGGCTATCGTGGTGGCGTTGGTATTCTTCGCCTCGTCTACGATGAAGAAAAACCGCCTGGAGGACTACAGTGATGAAACTCCCGAGGGGCGCAACCGGCGCAAGCAGCTGGAGGGGGAGATACGCGCAGAGGAGGCGGAGCGCGCGGCTCAGCTGGAAGCCAGGCAGGCCAAAGCGCTTGACAAGGCGAGGAGCGAGACTGAGGCTGCGGCCACTGCAGCCCGGGAAGCAATAGCGGCTGCCGATGAGGAACGCGCCCGCGCCGGCGAGGCGCTGCGGGAGGTGGAGGCGCTCCGCAAGCGAGTGCAGAGTGCCGAGCAGGAGGCCCTGGCCATGCGCGCCGAGCGTGATGCCCTTGCCGAAAAGGCGAGGATGCTTGAGGAGTCTCTGCAAAAGATGGCGGCCCGTCAGAAAGAGCAGGCTGCGGCCGCTGTTGCCGCTCCGGCTAAGCATGTGGATACGGCCTCGGTGGCCGCTCCGGCTCCCGCTGCCGCTCAGGCTGAGCCTGCGGTTGCATCCGCTGCTCCGGCATCCGTCCGGCCCGAGCCTCGTCCTGAACCCCGTGCGGAGGCGCGTGCTGAGGCTCGTCCTGATGGGCGCCCGGAGGTGAGAAAAAGCAAGATTTATCTGGGCCGGGTAAATTCAAGGGGGCTCTTCGTGCGCGCTGACCGGGGACTGAACCTGGAGAGCTCGGTGTACGTGCTTGAGACAGAGGATGGTTTCTCGGGCTCATACAGGGTGGTGCGTAACCGTGAGGTATGGGCGCGACTGCTGGAGGACCCTGAGCATTGGCTTGAAAAGGGGTGTATCATACGTGACGAGGACACCGACGAGGATGTTACCTCCGTTGTCACGGAGAGCCCCGGAACAGCGGTGTTTGAGAATTCCTGCTGGCGCGTGATCCGCAAAGCCAAAGTCCGCTTCGAGTAATGTCCAAATGAAAACAATGTAAAAAACATCGGAGATTCAAGAACGAAGTGAAAAAATCATGACTGCACAGTTGGCGGAGTGAAAAATAATCGCTAACTTTGCAGTCCGCAAGCCCTGATGGCGGAATCGGTAGACGCGCTGGTCTCAAACACCAGTGGAGCAATCCGTGCCGGTTCGATCCCGGCTCAGGGTACGTGAGGAGGACGCTCCATGGGGCGTCCTCCTCTTTTTGTTCTCGGTCTGACTTTTTTTTCGGCCTGACGTAATGTCTTATCGAGTCTGATCGGTGAGGTCGCGCATGCGGTCGGCAAAGCGGGTGTTGCGCGTGGATGCGGGGGCGTTGCCTACTGCATAGCGCAGGGCCTCCTCTTCGCCGACAAGGACGCATAGGTCAGTGGCGCGGCTCACGCCTGTGTAGATGAGGTTGCGGTAGAGCATAGGCTTGTGTGCCATGGTCACCGGGAGGATCATGTTGCGTATTTCTGAACCCTGGAGCTTGTGGACGGTGGTGGCGTATGCGAGGGTGAGTTCGCTCAGCTCGGAGCGTTGGTAAGTGGAGCGGCGTCCATCGGAAAATGTGACAGTGAGCGTCTGCTCATCGGGATTCACCTCAGTGATGCGCCCTATTTCACCGTTATAGACATTACGGTCGCGCGAATTGGCTGTCTGCATCACCGGGTCGCCCAGGCGCATCACCGTGCCGCCGCGCACGAGGGAGGGGCCGTCGGGATTGAGGCGCTCCTGGAGGTCAATGTTGAGCTGGCGCGCGCCGAGAGGCCCTATCTGCTGCGGGGTTACCACTAAGATGTCCGTCGGGCTTATGCCCTTTGATGAAGGGAGCTCTTCGGCCACGAGGGAGAGGATCTTGTCATGTATGCGGGGCACGGTCGATTCCGGGATTATCATGAAATCGCCTGCGGGGTCTGACTCAGGCATTTCGCCGGAGTTGATGGCGCGGGCCCCCGAGGCGATGAGACTGCCCGAAGACTGGCGGAAGTTCTCATTAAGGCGCGCCACCGGCACGGTGCCCGACTCCATCATGGAGCGGAGCACATCACCGGCCCCGATGGCCGGAAGCTGGTCGGCATCGCCCACCATAACCACGCGCGTGCCGGGCCGCAGAGCCTGCAGAAGATGGTTGAAGAGCACCTGCTCCATCATTGAGCTTTCGTCAATGATGAGAGTGTCAGCCTCGATGAGGCGCGTGTTATAGCCGCGCCCGGAGGTATAGCCGAGCAGGCGGTGGATGGTCATGGCCTCATGGCCGGTGAGAGTGGCCATGCGCTTGGCCGCCCGTCCTGTGGGAGCGCACAGCACTACTTTTTCTCCCTGTTTTTCAAGAGCCTCTATGACTCCGCGCAGCACGGTGGTCTTGCCCGACCCGGGGCCTCCGGTCAGGACGCTGACAGGATTGTCAAGCACCATGCGTATGGCCTCTTTTTGCGCGGGGGTGTAGGGGGCGCCATTGCCCGTGACATCGGGTATATCCTCCTCGGGGACAGGCTTCACGGGTGCGGATGCGAGAAGCGCGAGTTTCTCGGCACCCTGTTTCTCGGCCTTGTAGAACACAGGCAGGTATAGACCGCCCCGGCTCTCAACGAGCCGTCCCGAGGCCACTGCCTCCGGGATTGCGGCACGCGCTGCGGGGAGCTCGGCGCCCGTGATCATCGCGGCGCGCTCGGCCGCCTCTTCGGGGGTGGCAAAGACGCTCCCCTCCTCGGCATACAGTTTCACCGCCGTGACCAAGGCCCCTTGGAGCCGCCTCGGGTCATCGGCAGGGATGCCGAGAGCCTTCCCGGCCTTGTCGGCTGTGAAGAAGGAGAGCTGCCAGACATCCTCGACCATCGAGTAGGGGTCGCGGACAATGACTTCTGCTGTCCTGTCGCCATATTTGTCTATGATGCGCTCAATCAGAGTGTCGCCTATGCGGCAGGAACTCAGAAAAGCGAGCAGCTCGGGCGAGCAGGGGAGAGCGCGCAGGCTGTCCGAAGCTTTGGCTGCACGGGCGGCTCCGAGGCCGGGCACTTTCTCGGCAAGCGCCGGAGTCTGGGCGAGCACGCGGAGCGCGCCCGTGCCGAATCGTTCAACGAGTTTGCGCGCGTATGCAGGTCCGATGCCCTCTACGCAGGGGCTTGACAAAAAAGCCTCCACCCCTTCAGGGGTGAGAGGCAGTTGGGGAATATCATCAAATATCATGAGACGGGGTCTTACATGCTGAGCAGGTATTCGGGCACCTGGAGGATGCGGAAGAGGATGAGGTTGCAAAGGCACACCGCAACGGCGGCGATGAGAGTGCCGTATATAATTATGTTGCGGTTGTGGGCACCGTGTCCCATGTACCACCACACCCAGATGAGGAAAAGCGTGTAGAGGGTGGGTATGATCATGTCTACAGCGATATAGCGGAAATCAAGCGCGAAGCACATCCAGAAGAATATGCCATAGGCCACGATGTTGCATGCCAGGAATGTCCATCGTGTAGCCTGGCGCCCGAAAGCCACCGTGAAGGTGCGTTTTGAATTGCGCAGGTCCACGGGATATGACACATAGCAGTATGCGAGGTGGCAGCACACTATCATGAGGCCGATGCGCAGGCTGAGAATGGCAGGAGGAAGAAGGTCAAACTCATTGAAGGGTATTGGGGTGCCCATCTGCGATTGCACCAGCGATGTGCCGATCACGCCGATGGGGCCGAACAGCAGGAAGGTGATAATGAGTCCGAAAGGTGTGCGCACCAGTGCCATAGGGGGAGCCATGTCTATCCAGGTCAGGATAAAGATGATTGCGGCCAGGCCGATGCTCCACCATCCTGAGAGCTCCATGATGGCCAGGCCTGACATGGCTGTGATGATGAGCAGCCCCGTGCAGAGGGCCCGGTAGACGGGGAGGAGCGTCTCGCGCCATGTATGGCCGGTGTCAAACACCCCCTCGCCGAAATTGTGCTTCAGGGAGATATAACGGTATGCTATGTTGGCTGTCAGCTGAGCGAACCATGCGAATACCAGGCAGGCCAAGGCCGGGAGGAACTCAAAATTATTGTGAAGATAGGCGGCCACGCAGCCGGCCAATACAGTGGCTGTGCCCATGCATAGCGAGGGGAGGTTGAAGGAGCGGATCACCGCTTGCCTGACCTGGTCGCCGGTAGGCCGGAGGAGTCTCTGGTGGTAAGCTGAAGACATGGGGTCGTCGGTATTATCTTGGGTTGGGGATTATGGGAATGATTGAAGAGATTAAAATAATCGGGCAGGGGGCTCAGACGCCGAAATACATTATCACGAAGAGGCTTCCGGCTCCTATAACCATCCAGAGAGTCAGGGCCTGGATGAGGGGCTTGACTCCTACCTGCTTGATGACCTTGAGGCTCAGGCTGGCGCCGATGGCAAAAAGGACGGCGACCAAGCACTGTTTGGCGGCTATGACCAATCCGTCATAGACGGGGCGCATGAACCCTATGATGCTTGCGGGCGTGTAGGTGTTGATGATCATGGCAAGCACGAAGAGGAAGATGAACCAGGGGATGNACACCTTGGCCTTGCCTTCCCCCTGNTTGTCGTTGCGATTATACCACNTGNTGAAGANTGCCAAGGGTNTNATCCAAAGGGCGCGGGTGCACTTGATGAGGGTGGCGAGTTCGCAGGCTTCGTTGCCATAGGCGGCTCCGGCTCCGACCACGGAGCTGGTGTCATGTATGGCTATGGCGGCCCATGTGCCGAACTGCTCCTGGGTCAGCCCGAACCAGTGGCCCAAGGGGGGGAATATGAAGAGGGCGATGGCATTGAGTATGAAGATGACTCCCAATGAGACCGCCATCTCGTTTTCGTTGGCCTTGAGCACTCCTCCTACGGCCGCGATGGCGCTGCCGCCGCAGATGGCCGTGCCCGAAGACACCAGGTATGAGGTCTTGGAATCAATGCGCATGTAGCGCCCGAGCAGCACGCCTATCACCATGACACCGATTACAGACACGATGGTGAAGAGCATTCCCTCGGCGCCGGACTGCAGCGACTTCTCGAGATTCATGCCGAATCCCAGACCGACCACAGAGGCCTGGAGGGCGAATTTGGAAAATTTCTTATTGAACTTTGGGTGGGGTATTCCGAATATGAATGCGAACACGAGGCCGGCGAACAAAGCGATGGGAGCGCTTATGTATTCGACGCCGCATATGACCTTGAAGGGTATGAGCATCACTGCAAGAAGCACCCAATAGAGCCACTTGCCCGCCTGGCGCACGGGCGACTCAGCCGCTGCGGCCTGCTCCGGATTTGTAGTCATAATTCAGTCAGTCAGTTAGTGTTGTTCCAATAAAATAGTTGAGGCAGCCTCCCTACGGCCGATGCCCCGGCCCTGCGAGGGGATGAGGCAGCCTCCATAAAGAAGATGCGGCTTTATGCAGCTGCCGACGCCGGATTGCCGGGCTGATGTTTGGCAGCTTCCATATATAAAAACACTCCGGAACTTAAAATTATTACGTGCAAGGATAATTTTTTGCAACATTTTTGCAACATTATTTCCCCCTGCGCTATTTCTTCGCCTCCCTCTTCATGGCTGCCGGGAGCTCAATGCGGAATGTTGTGCCCTTGCCGAGCTCGGACTCCTTGACGAATATGCGGCCGCCGTGATACTCCTCTATGATACGCTTGACCAAGGTCAGTCCCAGGCCCCAGCCCCGCTTCTTGGTGGTGTATCCGGGATTGAAGACATTGCCGAAATTCTTGCGGGCGATGCCCTTGCCCGTGTCGCTGACCTCTATCCAGACTTTGTCGGCCCCTCCGCCGGTGGTGATAGTCAGCGACCCCACTCCCTCCATTGCGTCGACGGCATTCTTGGTGAGGTTTTCCATGACCCATTCGAATAGGGCGCGCGAGAGCCACACACCGTGGTCGTCATCGCTGAGGCTCATTGTGACATTGACCTTGTCGGAGATGCGGCTCTTCATGTAGTCGAGCGATCCGGCCACTGTCTCGTTGAGGTATTCCAGCTGCAGCTCGGGCACGCTGCCGATTTTGGAGAAGCGCTCGGCGATGGTGCTGAGGCGCTTCACATCCTTGTCTATCTCGCGTGTCACCTCGGGATCTGTGCCTATGGCTTCGAGGTATTGCGTCCAGGCCATAAGGGAGGATATGGGAGTGCCGAGCTGATGCGCGGTCTCTTTGGAGAGGCCGACCCACACGCGGTTTTGTTCGGCCCGTTTGGTATAGAACACTCCCGCGACGACTATGATGCCTAAGAGCATCATGACACCTAACTGCACGTAGGGGTAAAGGCTGAGGCGCCAGAGCAGGATTGAGTCTTCGTAATATATATATTGATAGGTGTTGTCATAGACCTTCACCTCCAGAAAGTGGGGGTTGGTCTCGGCCAGCTCATGCAGGGGCCTGCCTCCGCGGGCTTTGGCAAGGCGGTTCTGGAGATACTCGCGGTTGCGGGGCGAAAGCGCCTCGAAGCCCTCCTCCCCCTCCCGGACCTTCTCGGGGAGTTTGAAGTTGCGGTGGTCGAGGATGTGGGACTGGTCATCGGCTACAAGCACAGGGATGCTGTTGTTCTGGCTGATGATGGAAAACAGGAATTCGAGGTCGGCCTCGTTTTCGGCCTGGGCGAGTCGTTCGGTGGCATGCGCCCAGATGGACATGCGTTCGCGCTCCTGCTGGGCCAGCTCCTTGACGAGGCTGTTGGAGATGAGCAGAAACATGATGATGGCCAGGGAGAATACGGAGAGGAAAAGATATTTTCCAAGTCGCTGCCGCTCGTAGATCGCTATTGCCACGGGATTGGGAGGGGTTAGGGGTTATGTGAGTCCGCTGCGTATTGCGCAGAGTATGTCTTTGGCCACGGAGTCGGATGTATTGGGGCCGATGATGCGGTCGGCCTCCTCCTTGACTTCCGGGATCGCGTTCTCTACGGCCACCGCCTCATCGGCCACGCGCAGCAGGGGGCGGTCGTTAAAGTTGTCGCCGAAGGCCACTATCCTGTCCGCGCCGGTCATGCCGGCCAGATGTCTGACAGCCTTCGCTTTGGTGGCCTCGGCCGGAAATACCTCCATGTTGGCGAATTCCGGGCCGTTCTGGTCATGGTAGTACATTGGCGAGACCCCGGGCACCATCCTCTTCACCTCCTCGAATATCCTGAGGCCGGGGGCGGAAGGCTGCATGGCAAACAGCAGCATGACATTGTCAAGCCGCTCGGGGAGCTGCGAGCTCCCGTCGGGATTGATATGGAACTCCTTGTAGGGATTGCCTATGCGCTCCTGCATGAACTTGCGCTCAAGGTCGTTGAGGGGCCCCTGGTGATAGATGTGTATCTTATGGTCGCGCATGGTGTAGATGAACGTCGGAAACTCCTCGCGGGCGTATAGCTCGAGGAGCCTGCGGACGGTCTGCTCGTCATGAAAGCGGGTCTCGAGATAGCGTTCTGTCACCGGATCCCATATCACGGCCCCGGTCATGAGCACCAGGGGATGACGCAGGTGGACATCCTTGAAAATCCCGGCCACTGTGGCGGGAGTGCGCGCCGTGGCCACGGAGAAC
>WFLX010114282.1_pt1 | contig 15725 bp, 13 predicted proteins | sample 4967041 | NCBI WGS metagenome assembly WFLX01 (sample SAMN12857096, study PRJNA449069) | gut metagenome | isolation source: stool from male and female vole | host: Microtus ochrogaster | place: USA:Florida | collected 2017 | reverse complement strand
TCTTACCACGTCAGCCACTCAGAAGCGGAAGTACGCCCTGACTTTGACGGCGAAGAACGGATCATCGGCATTGACATGGTTCTGGATCTTTCCATCCGGCTATTTACCGAGACGACGCTGCCGGTACTGTGCGACATCTATGGCACACAACATGATTATCGTGCTGTTACTAAAGAAGCAAGAACTATGCGGCTGTGTGTGAATAATTCCAGCCAGTATACACTTAATGAAAAGGTGTCCCTCGCCGAAGATGCCCCTGCCGTAATGCAGCTATGCTACTCTAATGGATTTTTAAAACTTGACGATCCGAAGATCGTAGAAAACGGCATCGAAATGTGCGGCGTCCTGCAGGTACAGATCTTATACGTTACCCAGGAAGATGCAGCGCCATACGCTTCCTTTACGAAAGATATCTCTTTCTCCTATGTGATAGAAGCGCCACAGATTACAACGGATTCTGTATTTTCCATCGACAATTGCCTTGACCAGTTGAATATTAATATGGTCAATGGAACGGAACTGGAAATCCGCGCTGCCATCTCTTTCAAAACCTTTGTTTATGAGACTGCTGAATGCAATCTCATTACAGATATTGAGATGAATGAGATTGATCCGCTAAAATTAAACGCCCTTCCAAGCGTCATCGTATATTTTGTCAAGGAAGGCGACAGCCTGTGGAAGATCGGCCAGCAATACTATGTCACGGTGGCTTCCATTATGGAGCAGAACAATCTTTCCTGTGATGTGATCCATCCGGGCGATAAACTTTTTATCGTAAAATAGTACGGTTATAAAAATGCAGGGGTCAAAACAACCCCTGCATTTAAATTCAATTTGTTCCTGCTGAATATACCCCACCGGCTATAGATCCATCATACGCCTAAATATGCTTTTTTGACGTCTTCATTTTCCAGCATTTCCGCCGCATTACCGGACATTGTAATATTGCCGGTTTCCAGAACATAAGCCCTGTCCGCTATGCCCAGCGCCATCTTCGCATTCTGCTCTACCAAAAGGATCGTAATGCCGCTTTCATGGCAATATTCTATAATAGAAAAGACTTCCTTTACCAGCAACGGAGAAAGTCCCATGGACGGTTCATCCATCAGTATCATCTTCGGAGTGCTCATCAAAGCGCGGCCCATGGCAAGCATCTGCTGCTCTCCGCCGCTAAGCGTTCCGGCAAGCTGGTTTTTTCTTTCCTCCAGCCGCGGGAAATGCTTGTAAATCATCTCCAGCGTCTCACCGATCACCTTTTTATCCTTCTGGATATATGCGCCCATCTTCAGGTTCTGATATACTGACAGATTGGCAAAAACCCGTCTGCCTTCCGGCACATGCGCCATCCCCATGGAAACGATCTTATGACCGGGAATCTTTGTAATATCCGTTCCCTCAAAAATAACTGAGCCTGCTTTGGGCTGGATCAATCCGGTAATCGTATGAAGAATCGTCGTTTTACCTGCGCCATTGGCTCCGATCAGCGCAATGACCTCTCCCTGGTTTACCTCAAAGGAAACACCCTTGATCGCCTGGATCAAGCCGTAATATACTTGTAAATCCTTAACTTCCAACATTGCCATAAATCAATCCTCATGCCTTTCCATAGTCTGAATCGAAGATTTTTCAATTTTATTCCCCCAGATATGCTTTCACAACTTCCGGATTATTCAGCACTTCTTCCGTGTCTCCCTGACACAATACCTGTCCGAAATTAAGCACCGTCAGCTTTGAACAGATTCCGGATACCAGCTTCATATCATGTTCGATCAAAAGGATCGTCATCTTAAACTGATCCCGGACAAATCGTATCGTATTCATCAATTCCAGCGTTTCATTAGGATTCATACCTGCTGCCGGTTCATCCAGAAGCAATAGCTTGGGATTGGTGGCAAGGGCTCTTGCAATCTCCAATTTACGCTGCTTACCGTAAGGAAGGTTGCTGGCCAAAGTATCCGCATCCTGATCCAGATCAAATACTTTTAACAGCTCTATGGATTTCTCCCTCATTTCCCTTTCCGCCCTGCGATAGGAAGGAAGCTTCAAAATGCCTGCTATAGTAGGATACGTGATCTCATTATGCAGACCGACCATAACATTTTCCTGTACGGTCAGGTCTTTAAACAAACGGATATTCTGGAAGGTTCTTGCAATTCCTTCCTTATTGATCTCTATGGTCTTCTTTCCGNTGATATCCTTACCATCCAGAATGATATGACCCTCATTGGGTTTATAGACACCGGTAAGAAGGTTAAATACTGTTGTCTTTCCCGCTCCGTTTGGTCCGATCAATCCGTATAAAGCGCCTTCTTCAATGGAAATATTAAAGTCGTCTACCGCCCTCAGGCCGCCAAATGAAATGCTTAAATTGGTAACATCCAGTATCGCCATACTAATCTACCTCCTTTTCCGAAGGTCTCTTTTCCTTCATTGCCTGACGCTTCCCGGAAAGCTTTGCTGCCAGACCCTTTTTCCACTCTATTGCCTTAGGACTCCAGTTAAGGAGCATCATTCCAATCAATATAATGGAATAGATCAGGAGACGATATTCCGACAGATCACGCAACAGTTCCGGAAGCAGCGTTAATATAACGGCGGCAATCATAGAACCGCGGATATTTCCAATACCTCCAAGTACCACAAAAACCAGAATCATAATGGACATGTTGTATCCAAAGTTATTTGTGGTAGCTTGCATTGTCTGATAATTGTGACCATAAAATGCCCCCGCTGCACCGGCAAGAGCCGCGGATACAGAAAATGCCATCAGCTTATATTTCGTAATATTGATTCCAACGGATTCCGCTGCAATAAGGTTGTCGCGAATTGCCATAATAGCACGACCGTCTCTGGAATGAATCAGATTCAACACAATGACCAACGTGATCAAAATCAAAATGATTCCAATGGTAAAATTCGCGTCGGAAGGCATACCGGAAACGCCCTGCGGTCCTTTGATAATGACAGTTCCTGCCTCCTCCAGATTCAACGACACCGTATCTTTTGTAGAAATATGCAGCCCAGAAGAATCTTTTCCAAGATAAATAATATTCACTACATTTTTAATGATTTCACAAAAAGCAAGGGTAACGATCGCAAGATAATCACCTCGAAGCCGGAGAACCGGTATTCCTATCAACACCCCCATAATACCTGCCGCAAGGGCGCCTATCAGGATCGCTATAAAAAACCTCAGATAGGGCACTGTAATCACATCCTGCATAGAAACGGAAAACGTCGCGCCGATAAATAATCCTACGCAGGAAAATCCGGCATGACCAAGACTCAGTTCTCCCAGAATTCCAACTGTCAGATTTAAGNATACTGCCATGATCACATAATAGCAAAGGGGAANCAGTAATCCTTTCATCTGATTGNACATAACGCCAGTCAGAANACAGATTTCACAGATAAGATAAGTAATGATGACCATACCGTAAGTAATAAACATCTGTTTTGCATTTGCAGTAAGTAATTTTCCGGTTTTCTTTTTTTCTGTTTTCATATTTCGATAACCATACCTTTCTCTCAGACCTTCTCCTGAATCTGCTTACCGAGAATACCGGTAGGCTTTACAAGAAGAACAATAATTAGTACGGCAAATACAATGGCATCCGATAGCTGGAAAGAAATGTATGCCTTACCCAGCGCTTCAATCAATCCTAACAGAATTCCACCGATCAAGGCGCCCGGAATCGATCCGATACCGCCAAATACTGCTGCAACAAACGCCTTGATACCGGGCATTGCTCCGGTATAAGGGGAAAGAGACGGATACGCGGAACAGAGAAGCACACCCGCAACTGCTGCCAGAGCGGAACCAATAGCAAATGTCAACGCAATGGTTCCATTGACATTGACACCCATCAAGGCTGCAGCTCCTCTGTCTTCCGAGACAGCCAGCATCGCCTGCCCTGCTTTCGTCTTATTAATAAACAAAGTCAGTCCCACCATAATAACAATACACACCAAAACGGTCACTATCGTTTCTCCTGAAATAAATAGTGAGCCGCCAGCCAGTCTCAACGGCGGAATAGATACTACAGAAGAAAATACCTTAGCGGAAGACCCATATATAATCAGTGCAATATTCTGCAGAAAATAGCTGACGCCGATCGCGGTAATCAATACAGCCAGCGAAGAAGCAGCATTTCTCAGCGGGCGGTAGGCAATTCTCTCTATAACAACGCCAAGAACTGTGCAAAAGATCATGGAACAGATCACACTGACCAACGGCGGCATTCCCATGCTATTGGTCAAAGAATATACTACAAATCCCCCTACCATAATAACATCGCCATGGGCAAAATTCAGCATTTTAGCAATACCATACACCATAGAATATCCCAGTGCAATGATCGCATATACGCTCCCCAGACTTATTCCACTGATTACATAGGTAATAAAGCTCATAAAAAATAACCTTACCCTTCCGGATATTGTCTTAAATAGACAATTCCAAAAATAAAACCATAAAATGACATAAAGGGGGGTGCTATGGAAGCATCCCCCTTTGGACAACTTTTCAATTATTGAAAATTAGTATAAACCCCATCTTCAATAACCATAGCCTTAGGATCTTTGGAAACCTCTCCAGTTGCGAGCCAAGTCATTCCGTCGCCGGTCAAACCGTCTACTGTAATGGTCGGCATCGCTGCCACAAGCTTATCACAGACCGCGGAGTAACCGTCCTGCGGAGTTGCACCGCTTGCTTCAATTGCTGCCTTAACGATATAAACTGCATCATAAGCATCCGCCGCGAACTGGTTAGGAATACTGCCATATGTTTCCATATATTTGGAGACAAATGCCTGTGTTCTTTCATCTTCTGCATCGGCAACAAACGGTGTCAGCAGAACAACACCCTCTGCAAGGGAAGTGTCAAAACCTTCAATCGCCAGAATACCGTCAAGACCGTCACATCCAAAGAATAACGGATGGAAATCCATTGCTTCCGCCTGTGTCAGAATCAGAGAAGCTTCTTGATAATAAATCGGAAGGAACACCAACTCAGCGCCCGCATCCTTCGCCTGCTGAAGCTGTACCGTAAAATCACTCTTACTGTCGTTTGTAAAGGATGTTTCAGCAACAATCTCAAAAGACTGGTTTGCTGCCTCTTCCCTAAACTTCTCATAGATACCGCTGGAATAAACATCAGAGCTGTTGTAAATTACAGCAATCTTCTCTGCCAGAGCATTACTGCCAATGTATTGTGCAGAACCTACTCCCTGGTTAGGGTCTGTAAAACAAACCTGAAATACATTGTCACTCTTGATGATCTCTGTTGAAGATCCTGATGGTGTCAACTGGAACATATTATCCGCCGCTGTAAGCGGTGCAACTGCCAAACAAGGAGCGGTGGTCACATTGCCGATCAGGATATTCATCCCCCAATCCTTCAATGTATTATAGGCATTCACCGCCTTCTCCGCATTGTGCTCATCATCCTGAAAATTATATTCGATCTGAACACCATTGATACCACCTGCCTCATTGATCTCGTCAATCGCAATCTGTATGCCGTTTCTTACTGCAATGCCATATTCGGAAGCATCGCCTGTGATAGGTCCGATTCCGCCGATCTTCCAAGTTGTGGCAGCAGAATTACCGCAACCAGCCAAAAGCGTAAGTGACAAAACTGCAACAAGAACTAAACTAAGTAACTTTTTCATAATCTGCTCTCCTCCTCTATATTTTCACTAAAGAATACCACCGGTTCTTGTAAAAATCAATAGTTTTTTAGATTTTTTTTGTATAAAATGTTAAACATCTCCATTTATTACATGGATTTGCTATATTCCCAATTTGATATGCAGATAACTCTTTACTACTGCAACACACTGCTCATAGGTAAGCTCACCGGTATTTAAACAGAGATCATAATTATAAGGATTCTCCCATTCTTTGCCGGTATGATATTTATAATATGCTCTTCTATGCTTATCCTGTTCGGAGATCCGCTTCTCCGCTTCCTTTCTGGAAAGCGCCAAGCGATCCATCTCCGTCTGGATACATTTTTCCAACGGCGCATAGACAAAGATGCTGATGACATTGGGATAATCCCTGAGGACATAATCCGCCGCCCTGCCGATACAAATGTAGGATTCGCGCTCCGCCAGTTCCTTTAGCACCTTTGCCTGAAATGCAAACAGATTGTCGTTTTTCGTATAATCGGAACTTTCCGGAGGAATGATCTCCCCATGATAAACTTTCTTCGTTACGCTGTAGAGAATACTTTTCTTCATGGTCTCGTCCGCCTGCGCAAAGAGGGCTTCACTGATACCGCTGTCATCACTTGCCATACGCAGGATATTTTTATCATACATATCGATCCCATATTCTTTTGCCAGCATCTGTCCGATAATTGTCGCACCACTGCCGCAGGTCCTTGTCAATGCCACCACAAATCTTTTTTCACCCATACGAAACACCCCTTTCGCTAATATACTTTTATTGTTGCGCTTATTTTACCACATTTATGATTTCCTGGATATCCTTATGCCCAAACTTCTTCATATAAGCCTCGATACCATCCACAACCTTTATCGTTGTCTCAGGATCCACAAAATTCATCGTACCAACGGAAACCGCTGTCGCTCCTGCCAGTAAAAATTCCACAGCATCCTCGCCGTTGCCGATGCCTCCCATACCAATCACGGGAATCTTCACAGCATGCGCCGCATCATATACCATCCTCACCGCTACCGGTTTAATGGCAGGTCCCGAAAAGCCGCCGGTCTTGTTGGCAAGTACAAATGTTTTCCTGTTAATATCGATCTTCATGCCAATCAGGGTATTGATCAGGGATATTGCATCCGCGCCGCCTGCCTCTGCCGCCATCGCCATATCCTTGATGTTCGTTACATTGGGACTGAGCTTCATGATGACAGGCTTCTTTGCCGCCCGTTTGATCTCTGTTGTCACACGCTCCAGAACTTTAGCATCCTGTCCGAAAGCCAGTGCGCCTTCTTTCACGTTAGGACAGGAAACATTGATCTCCATCATGGCGATGGGCTGGTCGTTTAACCGTTCTACAACCGCCAGATATTCTTCCACGGTTTTGCCGCATACATTCACAATGATATTTGTATCAAACTTCTTTAAAAAAGGAATATCCCTTTCAATAAATACATCGATGCCGGGATTCTGCAGTCCAATGGCATTCAGCATGCCTCCATAGACCTCCGCCACTCTCGGCGTGGGATTTCCCTCCCATGGAACTGCTGAAACGCCTTTTGTTACCACTGCGCCCAGACGGTTAAGATCAACCATCTCGCTGTATTCCTGTCCTGAACCGAAGGTTCCTGACGCTGTCATAACGGGATTTTTAAACTCTACCCCTGCAATTGTCACTTTGGTGTTCATCAGATCTCCACCTCCTTCGCATCAAATACGGGGCCTTCCGTACAGATTCTTGTATTATTAACATGGGTGTGACCATCCTTCTTGACCGTCCTGCATACGCATCCAAGACACGCACCGACGCCGCATGCCATCCTTTCCTCCAAAGAAATATAGGCTTCTATCTGATGTTCGGCAGCATACTGCTTCACTGCGCGGAGCATCGGCATCGGACCACATGCAAAGATCACATCGCCCTTCACCTGAGCGGCATCCATGGCATCAAGCACCGTACCCTTAGTTCCAATGCTTCCATCCATGGTTGCAATATGTACCTTTGCTTCTTTTTCAAATTCATCCTTTAAAAAAGTTTTTGCATCGGCATATCCCAACACGATTTCCTTTTCCCCGGGAATAGACTTCACAGCAAGAAGCATCGGCGGAATACCGATTCCGCCGCCGATCACAATGGTACGCTTCCCCTGCGTCACGCTGATATCGTATCCATTGCCCAGCACACCCAAGATCTCCAAAGCCTTGCCTTTTTGATAACCGGATAACTTCCTTGTTCCTTCACCGCTGATCCGATAAACCATTCTGATCAGTCCCCTTGTGGTATCTACATCACAAATACTGATCGGTCTCGCCAGCAGACGGCTTGCATCCTCAATATAAACGCCTAAAAACTGTCCGGCATGGGCTTCCTCCGTCATGGAAGTTTCAATCGTCAAGGAAAAGATATCATTTGCCAGCATTTCCTGACGATAGATTCTGGCGGTTTCTTTTCTTTTTGCCATATCAATAACCATACCTTTCCGTAACCTGCAGACTTTCATGCACTTTAGTGCTATGTCGCAGGCACAATTATTGTTCTTTCTTTTGCTTTCTGCTGTACACGATCTCCCCGCCGCAGATGGTATATTCCACTACGCCGTCCAACGTCTGTCCTGCAAAGGGCGAGTTCTGGGATTTGGAGAGGAATGGTCCTGCCTGTCCTTTTTCCTGCTCATGAAATATCACAATGTCCGCCGGTTTCCCAACCTCTATGGAGCCTGCATTCAGATGATACAGCTTCGCCGGCGCGTAACTCATCCGCTCGATCAGCTCCATCATGGTCAGATGTCCTGCATGGACCAGATTTGTGACTGCCAGAGGAAGGGCGGTCTCCAGACCGATAATGCCGCTGGGGGCTTCTGTCAATGGTTTCGCTTTTTCTTCCGCACTGTGGGGCGCATGATCTGTTGCAATCAGATCGATGGTTCCATCCTTCAAGCCCTCTATGATCGCCTGCCTGTCGTCCTCCGTCCGAAGCGGCGGATTCATCTTCGCAAGGGTTCCATGCTCCAATACCGCCTCCTCTGTCAAAGAAAAATGATGCGGAGTTGCTTCCGCATGTATCCTGTCGCTTTTCTTTCTGGCCTGTCTGACCAGCTCTACGCCTTCTTTCGTACTGATATGCTGGATATCTATAGATGCGCCCGTCTCCAGCGCCAGCGTCAGATCCCTTTCAATCATGGTAATCTCCGCTTCCCTGGGCGCACCTCCAAGACCAAGCTGTTCCGAAACTTTTCCCCTGTTGATACCGGGATTCGTAATCAACGAGGGATCTTCTTCGTGAAAACTGATGGGAACATCCAGACACGCCGCCTGCTCCATTGCCCTTTTAGCCACTTCCGCTTCCAGCAGCGGCAGTCCGTCATCCGTAAATCCCACAGCGCCACATCTATGAAGCTGGTCCATATCAACAAGCTCNTGACCTCTCATCCCTTTGGTCACACAGGCACAGGAATATACGTGAANCGGCGACTTTCCNGCCTTCTCCAGAATATAGGAAAGCGTCTCCTCCTGATCCACCACAGGCTTTGTATTCGCCATCAGGATCACACTGGTATATCCGCCCTTCGCCGCAGCGAGGCTGCCTGATTCAATGTCTTCCTTATAAGTAAATCCCGGATCCCTGAAATGCACATGGACNTCCACCAGACCGGGAGCCGCAATACAGCCTTTAGCATCAAGNATNTCCTGTGTCCNGGAGGAATCCTCNTNAAATTGTTTGTTCTCAGTAGATTCCCCCTGTGAANCCNGTCCCACGATTTCTTTTATCAGACCGTTCTCNATATCGATCCGGCATATTTCATCCCTGCCGTCGGCAGGATTGATCAGTCTCACATTTTTTATGATCAAAGCTTTGGCTCCTTTTTCTTTCAATATACCAAATTATACCACAAAGAGATCCTTTTTAGAATCCCCTGATCAAATCTCAAAGCCGTTCACTTATTTCTTCAAAGGCATTTTCAAATGCCTCTCCTACGGAAACATTATCCCGTAGCAGATCGGTTTGAAGCGCATCTTGAAATATCCTAAAATTATATTTTGTAAGAATCGGATCAGTATCATCTCCCTGGATGGCTTCCCATGCCCATTCCACAAAATCCAAGTCTACAGCATTTTCCGGTTCCGAATAAACAATCAGAAAATGCAGTTCATCCGAAAACGTATTAATATATACGTCATAGGCATATTGCCAAAGTTCATCATAATCCTGATTCCAATCCGAATCATACACTGTCATTACGCAAGGATAAATTCCTGTCAGATCTTCAAATTCCTGCATCACCTCATTCAGTGAATCTTCATTATCAATCACTCCGATATTGTCTACAATATAAACATCCCCATCATCTGCTTCCACCCATAGCTCAATCTCAGAGATTTCTTCAGATGATCCTTCCTCTTCCGACAGTAAGGATTCCTCCGCAGAGTCTTCCTTCGACAAAATAATTTCCTCCGCAAGATCCTCCCTCTCCGCCAGCAATTCCTCTACCTCTTCCAGTTTTTTCAAGATAGCACGGGAATCTGTCTGCGCCAATCCTTCTTCCAGTATCTTTGCCGCTTCTTCGTATTCTTCCTGCTCTATGTAGATATCCGCCAATCCCAGATATGCATCCCTGCATCCCGGGTCTATCTCAATCGCCGCCTCATATGCCACAATCGCATTCTCATAATCCGGCTCTGACAGATATCCTTCTGCCAGATCAAGCTGTTCCGCCAGCTTTCTTTCTGTACTGTTACCTGTTACTAAGATGACCGCCGCTACCGCTATGCAGACCACTGCTGCAATGGCGGTTACTATANTGNTCCATTTCNTGTTTGTTGTTTNNTTGGTCTCCATACTTTCCTCCTANNCTGCTCCGCATTTTGAANAATACATATCTCTCTCCTCTTTTTCGCGACTGCACATAATCTGATCAATGATTCACTACATAAGCTTTTCTCAATCAATATCTACACTATACAGCAATCAATTCTATTTTGCAATTTTTAATAAAATGAAAAAATTTAATTAAAATTATTTTAATCTCAATAATTTGCCCTTTTCAATTGTCTATATTATGATAGAGTTCGGTTACATGTTATTTATTACGTTAAAAAGCGGCAAGGAGGATTAATATGGCTATAAAAACGGAAGAACTTGATCAATATGTAAAGCTGGCGGCGGAGGGGGACAAAGCTTCATTTGAAGAGCTCTACAGGCAGACTTACAGCACCGTATATTTTACCTGTCTTAGCTTTCTTAAAAATGAGCAGGATGCGGCGGATATGACGCAGGAGGTCTATGTTTCCGTTCTCGACAATCTTTCCACCCTGGAAGACCACAGTAAATTTCTGTCATGGCTCAACAAAATCACCGTAAACAAATGTAAAAACCGTCTGAAAGCAGCCAAGGCAGTTCCTATGGATATGGAGGAGGAGAACCAGCCCATGGAAGAAAATGAAAATTTTCTGCCGGAGGAATACATAACAAATCAGGCAAAACGCCGGATCGTAATGGACATCATGAAAAACCGGCTCACCGAGGCACAATATCAGACGGTGATCATGTTCTATTTCAACGAGTTTACGGCACAGGAAATTTCAGAGATCATGGAATGTTCCATCGGTACGGTGACCTGCCGTCTCAGCGCGGCAAGGGAAAAAATCCGTCAGGGCGTATCCGAATACGAAAACAAAAATCATGACAAACTCTATACCTACGCCGCAGCCGTTCCTCTTCTTGCCGGAGTGCTTACAGCGGAAGCATTAAGCCTAAATGTTCAGGCTGCCGCCGCAGACGCCGCCTCTATCACCAACGCAGCTTCTACCAATCATGCTGCCCATACTTCAAAAGGAGGAACAATCAAAAAAATGTTAAAAACACCAAAAACCATGATTGCGGCTATTACTGCCGCCGTTGTGATCATCGGAGGCATCACTGCCGCGGTCATCGCCACAAAACATGAAGACTCACCATTTTCCGGTACGCAGACAAGACAGGAGGGTCAACAGGCTTCTTACGACGCAGAAACAGATTTGGATCATCCACAGACTTCTTCCGGTGAAGAATCAGATCAGGAAAGCCAGCAGGCTTCTTCCGGTACGGAAGCAGATCTGGATCATCCACAGGCTTCTTCCGATGCGGGTGAAACCGTATTCTGGTTACATACGGCGGACTGGGGAGAAGAAAAAGACCTGACAGGCATCACTCTCTTTAACGGTGAATGTACGGTCCCTATCCATCTGGAAGATTTCGACGGAGACGAACGTCTGGCGCCATATAGCATGTCATATGAATTACCTGATCATAGCTATGCGAAGTTATATTCCTACAATCTCACTGAGCTTCTTCTTCCGGACAAAATGTTAAGTGGAAGCAGAACCGAAACGATTACTCCACAGCGATCATATGATGAAGACGGACACCCTGTTGATCACGATCAAGAATATAAATCTGTCATCTTCGAAATTCAACTGTGCAATTTTTCAGAAGAGGAAGTATCTCTAAGACAGGCATATGAAAATAACTGGTTTTACATTACTAGTAACGGAAGAGAATTAACAGAATTTGCAGATGAACTTGGATGTGATTATATAAACGATAACACCCGCGCCATTCTTAAAGCAGTAATTAACAAATATGGGAGACCTTCTTATCTTATTGCTTACGATTACGACGATACATTCCTTGAAAAATATGAAAGAAATAGCGATTATATTGATTATATATTGGTGTGGGAAAAGGAAGAATTTGTGATAACCTTAGAGGTTAGAGAGTTATTTTCTACTGATACAGGGGAATATGCTATGGAAATAATAAATATAGCAGGCATGCTAAGATACATAACCAGAGAAGTTTGGGATGGCTACAGAGATAAATACATTCAAGTTGATTATCGCTGGCCTGGATATCAAATTTTTGAATTAGACGATCTGAAATAAACATATTTTGTGCGATCACAAATAACCCCTTTTGTCAGACAGAAATCAAAGTTTGACGAAAGGGGTTATTCTATAAAGGAATCCTTTTTAGAATCCCCTGTTATAATCTTTCTATCAATGCGCTTCCTTTTTCTTTCAGCCACTTCCTTCTCTCCCGATAGTCCGGCAGCACGCTCTCCACCAGCTTCCAGTACTTTTTAGAGTGATTCATTTCTATCCGGTGGCACAACTCATGTACGATCACATAATCACGGACATCCTCCGGCACTTTTACGAGAAGACAGTTGAAGTTCAGATTGCCTTTGGCGGAGCAGCTTCCCCACCGGCTCTTTTGATTGCGGATCGTGATCCTTCCATAACTTACTCCCAGAACGGCGGCATATTCCTGTACTTTGGGAGGGATCTCCGCAAGCGCTTCCTCCGCCATCTTTTCCACCTCTTCTTTGGTAAATTTTGGATTTTTTTCCCGTTCCTTCTCTCTTTCCTGCACAATCAGCATATGCTTGTCGATCCAGTCCCGGTATTTTTCCATTTCCCGAAAAATCTGATCCCGGCTCACGGAAAAAGGCACGCGGACAATCAGTCTGCCGGCCTCTTTAATTTCAAATCCGATACTCTTTCTTTTACTTCTTATTATTTCTGTGGTATAGTTCATTACTCTCGTATCTCCGTAATCTGAAGATATTATACCATGTGCTTTGCACATGGTATGCGCTTCGCGATGCACACTCGCTTCGCTCGGCGCGGTATAATATCTGTCGATATTATACCATGTGCTTTGCACACGGTATGCGCTTCGCGATGCACACTCGCTTCGCTCGGCGCGGTATAATATCTGTCGATATTATACCATGTGCTTTGCACATGGTATGCGCTTCGCGATGCACACTCGCTTCGCTCGGCGCGGTATAATATCTGTCGATATTATACCATAATTGCGCACGCTTTTTGCGCATAATTCAAATTGCGAAGCAATTTGTAATAAGTGCTGGTTCTGCACTTATTTTACCATATCCTACCCTTTTGGGGTCAATTAAAAATAATTTATTTTTATCCCAATAATTTGCCCTTTTAAATCGTCTATATTATGATAGAGTTCGGTTACACTTTTTTATTTGAGCNGCCAAANGCGNCAAGGAGGANAAATATGGCTATAAAAACAGAAGANNTNGATCAATATGTAAAGCTGGCGGCAAAAGGAGACANAGCCTCATTTGAAGANCTTTACAGGCAGACCNACAACACCGTCTATTTTACCTGTCTTAGCTTTCTTAAAAACGAACAGGATGCGGCGGATATGACGCAGGAAGTCTATGTTACCGTTTTTGGCAGTCTTTCCACCCTGGAAGACCACAGCAAATTTCTGCCATGGCTCAACAAAATCGCTGTAAACAAATGTAAAGACCGTCTGAAAGCAGCTAAGGCAGTCCCTATGGATATGGAGGAGGAGAACCAGCCTATGGAAGAAAATGAAAATTTTCTGCCGGAGGAATACATAACAAATCAGGCAAAACGCCAAATCGTTATGGACATCATGAAAAATCGGCTCACCGAGGCGCAATACCAGACCGTGATCATGTTCTACTTTAATGAATTTACGGCACAGGAAATTTCTGAAATTATGGAATGTCCCATCGGCACGGTGACCTACCGCCTCAGCGCGGCAAGGGAAAAAATCCGCCAGGGCGTATCCGAGTACGAAAACAAGAACCATGACAAACTTTATTCCTATGCAGCCGCCGTTCCTTTTCTTGCCGGAGTGCTTACAGCGGAAGCATTAAGCCTTAACGTTCAGGCTGCCGCCGCAGACGCCGCCTCTATCACCAACGCAGCTTCTATTAATAAAGCTGCCAATACTTCAAAAGGAGGAACGATCAAAAAAATGTTAAAAACGCCTAAAACTATGATTGCCGCTGCTGCTGCCGCCGTTGTGATCATCGGAGGCATCACTGCCGCGGTCATTGCCGCAAACCACGAAAACACACCGTCTTTCGGTGGGCAGACAAGGCAGGAAGGTCAGCAGACTTCTTCCGATGCAGAAACAGATCTTGATCATCCACAGGCTTCTTCCGGTGCAGAATCAGATCAGGAAAGTCAGCAGGCTTCTTCCGGTACGGAAACAGATCTGGATCATCCACAAGCTTCTTCCGATGCGGGTGAAACCGTATTCTGGTTACATACGGCAGACTGGGGAGAAGAAAAAGACCTGACAGGCATTACCCTCTTTAATGGTGAATGTACGGCTCCTATTCGTCTGGAAGACTTCGACGGAGACGAACATTTGGGGCCCTATTTCTCCGGGCATTACCAACCTATTGATGATTCCTATGAGACATTCTGGGATACTGCGTCTTCGTACAATCTCACGGAACTGCTTACAGACCAAAGGATCCTTCGCGGCGACGAGGACCAGATTACTCCACAGCATTCATGTGATGAAGAAGGTCACTCTGTTTGGATGCATAGCTATGAAGATGATACTGCCATCTATCAAATTAATTTGTGCAATTATTCAGGAGAACGTGATGTATCATATAGGCGGATATATGAAAACAACTGGTTTTTCATTGAAGCTAACGGTTCAGCAATACTGGAATNCGGAGGAACAGTAGATATGAGTACCGATGATTATCANGATCNCCACGNCATTCNTAATACAATGATNGNCAAATATGGAAGNCCTNCTTATCTGATCTCNTGTGACGATACATTCCTTGAGAACTATGAAAAAAATCTCGAGGACATTATATATATACTAGTATGGGAACAGGAAGATTTTGTAATTACCATGCAGGTTTATGAAGCGTTTTTCAGTGATACAGGGCATTATGTTAATGCCCTAGAGCAAGTTCGCACCTATACGGGAAAAGATTATGGCATGTATATAAATACTCTGGGTGATCTTGTATATATAACCAGAGAGGCATGGGAGGATGGTTACAAAGAATATTATTATCCTCAAGAAGGATATGGAGCGGATTATAATACACATACATATTATGATTTGGACGATCTAAAATAAACTTATCAAAATAGTGTATCGAGCGGCAAAATTTTAAAGGAGGATTTTATGAAAAAGAAAGTTTTATTAGCAGCTTTAACATTAGCCTTTTGTCTTACAGCATGTG
>WFLX010058187.1_pt1 | contig 15730 bp, 7 predicted proteins | sample 4967041 | NCBI WGS metagenome assembly WFLX01 (sample SAMN12857096, study PRJNA449069) | gut metagenome | isolation source: stool from male and female vole | host: Microtus ochrogaster | place: USA:Florida | collected 2017 | reverse complement strand
CCGAGGAGGCTCTGCCGTTCCGCCTCATCCCGCGCGAAGGGGCGGACGCAACCGAGTAGGAAGGAAGAAAAAATCACTAACTAAACCGATATAACGTGAAGACCATAAGAAACATCATAATCGGAAGCGCCCTCGCGGCCACCCTCGTGGCTGTCGGCGCCCCCAAGCGCAACGCCATAGACGAGGTGGTCTGGATTGTCGGCGACCAGCCGATATTCCGCTCGGATGTCGAGGACCTCTACCAGCAGATGCGCTCCGAGGGCACCCCCCTCAGCGGAGACCCGTACTGCACGCTCCCCGAGCAGATAGCTGTCGACAAGCTCTTCCTGCATCAGGCGCGCCTCGACACCATCGAGGCCCCGGAGGCGCAGGTGCAGAGCTCCGTTGACCGCCGCCTGGAGTTTTTCGTAGCCAACCTCGGCAGCAAGGAGAAGGTCGAGCAGTATTTCCGCAAATCCTTCCCGGCCCTGAGAGAGCAGCTCCTCGAGGTGATGCGCAACAACTACATAACCGAGCAGGTGCAGTCAAACATCACCAAGGGAGTGAAGGCCACTCCCAATGATGTCAAGAAATACTACTCCGCCCTCCCCGAAGACAGCATCCCCTATGTCCCAATGCAGGTCGAGGCGCAGATCATCCAGCTCAATCCCACCGTGCCCAAGCAGGAGATCGAGGATGTCAAGGCGCGCCTGCGCGACTATGCCGACCGCGTCAACCGGGGCGAATCGGATTTCTCCACCCTCGCAATCCTCTACTCCGAGGATGGCTCGGCCATGCAGGGGGGCGAGCTGGGCTTTCACAGCCGGGCCGACTTCGTGCCGGAGTTCTCAAACGTGGCCTTCAACCTCTCAGACCCCGACCGCGTGTCGCNCATTGTCGANACCGAGTACGGCTACCATNTCATCCAGCTCATCGAGAAGAGGGGAGAGCAGGTGAATGTGCGCCACATACTGCTGCGCCCCAAGGTGTCGTCCGCAGACCTTGACATGGCCGTCCACCGCCTTGACTCGCTGCGCAAGGAGATCGTAGGGGGCAAGTTCTCGTTTGACGAGGCCGCCCGCTACGTCTCGCAGGACAAGGACTCGCGCAACAACCGCGGCGTGATGGTCAATCCCAAGACCGGCTCGAGCCGCTTCGAGATGCAGGACCTTCCCGCCGAGGTGGCCCGCAAGATCGAGTTGATGAACGTTGGTGACCTCTCCGAGGCCTTCGTGATGAAAGACCAGGCGAAAAACCAGGATGTGGCCGTCATCGTGCGCCTCACCGAGCGCATTCCCGGCCACCGCGCCACCATGAGCGAGGACTATAACCTCATCAAGCAGATGTATGAGAACCACCGACGCCAGGAGATGATCACCGAGTGGGTGGAGAAGAAGATCAAGGACACATACGTCAAGATTGAGGAGGGGTGGGACAACTGCGACTTCAAGTATGACGGGTGGATCAAGAAATAACTATCCCCCGAGGGGGTTTGCGGCATGGGTCCTGGCGGTGATTCTGGTCATCGCCGGGGCTGACCTCGCCATGCGCGCCCAGCAGCAGAAGGAGCGCCGCAGCGTAGCCAAGCGCGAGCAGGAGTACACGCGCCCCAAGCCCACGGCCCCCTCCAAGCCTACCATACCCTCGGCCAACCGCTACAGGCCCGACAAGGTCTTTCTCGAGCAGGCCGATTCGCTCTACCGCCACGGCTTCGACACCGTGGAGCGCCAGATAGTCAAGGGTGACGTCCGTTTTCGCCAGGGGGCGATGTGGATGTTCTGCGATTCGGCCTATTACTATCCCGAGCGCAACTCGATGGATGCCTTCGGCAACGTCCGGATGCAGCAGGGCGACACCCTGACAGTGCGCGCCGACAAGCTCTACTATGACGGCACGCGCCGCTTCGCGCAGCTGTACCGCGGTCCNTCCTGCGCTAAAGTGACCCTGCGCGACTCGCGCGGCGAACTCGAGACTGACACATTATATTATGATGTGGCGACCGAGGTCGGAAGCTACAACACCGGAGGCTTGCTGCGCGATGACGTCAACACGCTCAGCAGCATCTATGGCGAGTATTCGCCGCGCACCCACGATGCCTTTTTCGAGCATGACGTGGAGCTGATCAACCGCAAGGANGACTANCGCCTCTATTCNGACCGNCTGCGCTACAACACCGCCACCAACATCGCCCGCATCGAGACCCCTACGCGCATATTCGGGCGCACGGACTCAATNGTGACNTCCTCGGGATGGTATAACACGGCCAACGACAGCCTNGAGCTGACCTCGCGGTCAACGGTCTTCCACCGCGACAGCCTCGGGCGCGTAACCACACTGACGGGTGACAGCATCGTCTATGACCGCCGCACGCGCGTCAGCCGCGTGTTCGGATTTGCCGACCCCGCGCGGCGGGGCCTCATGGAGATCAACGACACCGCGCGCAAGGTCATCATAACAGGCTACGAAGGATACTATAACGACTCGACACGCGAGGCGTATGCCACCATCTATCCGCTGCTGACCGAATACAGCCGCCCCGAGCCCTTCTTCCTGCGCGCCGACACCATCTACTCCTGCATAATCACCATGGCTGACACCATCCGCCCCTCTCTCTCTCCCGCAGCCATTCCGGACAGCGTCGCTTCCTCTGCGGCAGCGTCCGATAGCGTCACCTCCCCGGCTGGACCAACGCCGGGCAGCTTAGCCTCCGGCTCCTCTCCGGCTGTGGCTGACAGCATTGTCATGCGCGAGTGGCATTATGCCCGCGCCTATCCGAGGGCGCGCTTCTTCAACAGCGAGGCCCAGGGGGTGGCCGTTGACTCGATGGTGTATCTCGAGCGCGACTCCATGGTGTGGATGCACGGGCGCCCGGTGGTATGGAGCGGGGAGAGGCAGGTGAGCGGCCCGCTGATTACGGTGCATCTCAACGACTCCACAGCCGACCGGGCCGACCTCCCGTACGGAGGCCTGATGGCCGAGCATATCGAAGAGGACTTCTTCAACCAGCTTTCCGGCAAGGAAATGCACGCCTGGTTGGCCGACCGCGCCCTGCGCCGCCTGGAGGTCAACAAGAACGTTGAGACCGTCTTCCTCCCCCAGGAGGAGGATTCGACCTACAACCGCCTGGTCAACGCCCAGGGTGACTCGCTGGTCATCACGATGGATGCCGGTCAGATAGAGCGCATCAAACTGTGGCCGCAGGTGTCGGGCACCGTCACGCCGATATTTCTGGTCAAGGCTGACCAGAAGTTCCTGCGCAGCTTCAAGTGGCTCGACGCCATACGTCCGCGACGCGAGGAGGATGAGGAGGGCAACCTCAAGTGGGGCGACGACTTCGGCGAGATCTCAGACGAGCTCGAGCTCTACTTCTCGCAGCCTGTCGGCGAAGACGAGCGNCCCGGCCGAACCAANCGCCCCGAAATGCCGGAATAGCTCGAGAAGCTCGAGNAGCCCGAGAAGCCCGAGAGGCTCGAGAGGCTCGAGATTGTCGAGAAGCTCGAGATTGTCGAGAAGCTCGAGAGGCTCGAGATTCATGATAAATCATGATAATTCATGATTCATCATGATTAATCATGACAAATCCAACCCCGATTAGATTATGGATATCATCAGACTGCTCCCGGATTCAGTAGCCAACCAGATAGCCGCCGGCGAGGTGATCCAGCGTCCCGCCTCCGTGCTCAAGGAGCTCGTTGAGAATGCCGTCGACGCCGGCGCCACCGAGATCCGCATCTTCGTCAAGGATGCCGGACGGACCCTCCTGCAGGTCACCGACAACGGCCGGGGCATGAGCGAGACCGACGCCCGCATGGCCTTCGAGCGCCATGCCACATCCAAGATCACCGCAGCCACCGACCTCTTCTCGCTCCATACGATGGGCTTCCGCGGAGAGGCCCTCCCATCCATCTGCGCCATATCCGAGGTGGAGGTGCTCACCGGCACCGGCGATGAAGGGATCCCGGGGACGCGCCTGGTGATACGCGGCTCGCATGTCGAGGTCCAGGAGCCCTGCGCCCCGACGCGGGGCACGAGCATGTCGGTGCGCGACCTCTTCTTCAACGTCCCGGCGAGGCGCAAATTCCTCAAGAGCGACAGTGTCGAACTCTCCAACCTCATGCGCGAGTTCGAGCGCCTCGCGCTGGTCAACAACCATATCCGTATGTCCATCGACACCGGCAGCCGCCGGATAGACCTGCGCGCCACGACCCTCAAGCAGCGCATCCATGACATCTGGAAAAACAACCTCAACATGCAGCTCGTGCCGGTCAACGTAGACACATCGCTCATACGCATCGAGGGGTTCATCTCGCGCCCGGAGTTCGCCCGGCGGCGCAACCCGCTGCAGTTTCTCATCGTCAACGGGCGCAATATGCGCCATCCCTACTTCCACAAGGCCGTGGTGTCATGTTACGAGGGGCTCATCGCCACTGACACCCAGCCATGCTATTTTCTGAAGTTCACCGTCGACCCCTCGACTATCGATGTCAACATACACCCCACCAAGAACGAGATCAAATTCGAGTATGAGCAGCAGATATGGCCCATACTCGTCGCCTCGGTAAAGGCTGCTTTGGGCAAGTATGCCGCGGTGCCCTCGATCGACTTCGACACCGATGTCGTCCCGGTCGCTCCGCTGCATCCCGGCGAGAATCCGGATGCCCCGAGCCTCGACATATCCTCCGATTACAATCCCTTCACGCAGCCCAACGTCTTCGAGACGCCGCGCGGTATGCCGGGGCAGGTGTACGAGCCGAGCCGGCGGCGCGAAAAGGTGGCGCGCGGATGGGAGACGCTCTATAACGACTTCATGCGCCAGGCTGATTCGCGCGGGGGAGGGCAGGGTACCCCGGCGGAGCCCCTCTTTGCCCCGGCGGACTCTCCGACCGGCGCTAACGGCGCGCCCGGGGCGCATGATATGCTCGATGAGGAGGGGGGCAGCCTTGGACTGCCCGTGATGTGCCTGCAATACGGCTTGAAATACATAGTGACCGTAACGCGCGAAGGGGTCGTGATAATCGACCAGCACCGCGCGCATGTCAAAGTGCTCTATGANAGCTGCCTGCGCGAGGTCGGCAGGCAGGAGGGTGTGTCGCAGCGGGTGATGTTTCCCGAGACCGTCGAACTCGACCCGGCCCATCAGGCCGCNCTGACGGCAGTCACAGACGACNTGGCNCGGCTCGGGTTCCAGCTGGAGTATGACGAAGACAACCTGNGGCGTATCATAGCCGTNCCCGGCATGNTGAAGGGGTGCGATCCCAAAGATGTCGTCATGCGGATACTGGACTCAGTGTGCGACTACAGCGCAGGATACGGCTCTGACGGAGCGCCGGCCGACACCATGCTCTCGCGCGCCGCCCTGCTGATGGCGCGTGCCGCCGCCATCACCGGCGGCCGCAAGCTCAGCGACGGCGAAATGGAGCACCTTGTCGGCGAACTCNTCTCCCTGCCCGACCCCTCCCTGACCCCCGACGGCCGCCGCATCTACGCCCTCCTGACCGCCGAAGCCCTCGCCGCCCTCCTCCCCTGAGTAGCGGAGGCTTTCCAGCCTCCGTNAATGTAGCGGAGNGCCGGCAGTGGCGGAGGCTTTCCAGCCTCCGTAAATGTAGCGGAGGGCCGGCAGTGGCGGAGGCTTTCCAGCCTCCGTAAAAGTAGGACAGCCCGGCAGTAGCGGAGGCTTTCCAGCCTCCGTAAAGACCATCAAATAACAGGAGGCACACTCGTCCCGAGCATGCCTCCCGTAAATAAGATAGGCTTAAGTAATATTGTATTCATTATGGCTATGTGATTGTAAGCGGGGGCGCTGAGCGCCTGTCCCGTCTTGACACTGCAAAATTACAGCTTTCCCGCTCCCCCGGCAATACCCAAAAGTGAGTAAAAGCGGCATCCGGCACGCAGCATTATTGCCCCGGAGGGGCATCACAGTGTTAACCGCGGGCGTAAGCCCGTGGAGCAGATCCCCGCCTGCACCACCACCCCGGAGGGGTGGCACTGAGGGTGCATCTGCCACCCCTCCGGGGTAGTGGTGCTGTAGAGTGCAGAACCGTGGGCTGACGCCCGCGGTTAACGCTGTTCCGCCCCTCCGGGGCTATCCTGCGGGTGTGCATGAGGTATTTTTTATGCTTTTTTGCGGGAAGCTCCGATTTTTTTATTATCTTTGCGGCGCAGACCGCTATGCGGAAGCCCGGTCGGGGTGAGCGTGGCGGGATGCGGTAATTTTTTGGAAAGCGTATACCGCTCTCTTTCCTGACACACTGAAACTTCGCAACTTTCAATCGTAATCAGGAATGTGGCAGCTGTAGACGCCTTTGTGGGTATGTAATATCGCTATCTCAGGCGGCGCGCGAGCGTCTGCCTCTGATGCTTTACATATGCGCGCGAGGCTTCTGCATGTCTGTCCGTTCGATTGTGATGGGCATTGCGAAGGCCTCAGTGCGTGGAACGGACAGACGGAATGGCTCTCGCGCTTTTNTTACTGTTAACTAACCACTTNTGCCGGNATAGAGAGCCTGCCGGTGATNCAACATGAACCGATTCAATCAACNATTGCTTCTTGTCGTCATGCTGTGTGCCTTGCCTGCCGCCGCGCAGAAACTCGCTGTCCGTGATTTCGAGGCCCGTCCTCACGACATGGATGCGCAGAGCAACACCCATGAGCGACGCGACCGCAACGGCAAGAGGGCAGCNATNATCAAGATCTACACTTCGCTGCCGAGTTCGGAACTCACTTTCGGNGGCTCCGGCCAGGGTTTCGCGGGCCAGGAGCAGCATGGCCCGGGCCAGGTGTGGCTCTANGTGCCNCGCGCTTCGCAGAAGGTCACCATCTCCCATCCGAAGTATGACCCCTACACATTCTACTATCCCTCCGACATCCAGGAGGGGAGGGTCTACTCCATGATTCTCTCGCCCGAGGGCAAGGAGGTCTCCCTCTCGGCCTCGGCGCGCAACGCGCAGATCTGGATTGACAGCGACAGCATCGGACTGAGCCCCGTGACGACCTACGTCCCCTACGGCACCCATGCCGTGCGCGCCAAACTCGGCTCGCTCCTCTTCGACGACGATGTGGTCATCGAGCGCGAAGGCCCCTCGCAGTTCAGCCTGCAGATGGAGGANGAGAACCTGAAATATGGCGATGTNGTGGTCAATGTNGACGGNGGCGCCGAACTGTGGTTCCAGGGGCGNCGCGAGGGCGTGGGGCAGTATGCAGCCCACCTGCGCGGGGGCGACTACGTGATCGAGGCCCGCAAGGCCGACCATGAGCCCGTCACCACCAACTTCCGCGTAGTGCCAGGGCAGGTGACCCACGTGCAGGCCAACGCACCCGTGGCGCATCTGGGCTACCTGAGCTTGGTGACCGTGCCCGAGCATGGCGTGACCGTCTCGCAGGCCGACACCGTGATTCAGACAGAGCGCGAGATGCAGCTCNCNGTGGCCAATTACGAGTGGACCTTCTCGCGCCGGGGCTACACGCCCGTCACGCGCCGCTTCCACATATCGCGCGGCGAGACCCTCATCGACACTGTGACCCTCAAGAAGATACAGTACGTGCCCCGCACCACCGCCTACGCCGCCGCAGCCTTCACAGCCGCGCAGCGGTGCGGCGTATCCTTCACCGTCGGGGGCATGGTGAGCGGCTTCGACCTCTCGGCCACCTACACCCTCGGGTTAGGGCGCACCGGCGCGGTGAACTGGTATAATGAAGTGGACAATATTTTTGACCAGTCCGTGACATACCGCGTCGATGAATGGGGCGTGCGCCTCGGATACGGGCTGCGGTTTGCCGAGCGTTTCGGCCTCACCCCGCAGGCCGGGTTCGTGCAGCAGCGCCTCATAGCCAAGGAGGAGGCCGGCAACGGCTTCAGCGTCAACTGCGTCTCAGTCGGCGCGCGCCTCGCCTGGCATCCCGTGCCGCACCTCGGAGTGTTCGTGACTCCCGAATATGCCATACCGGTGGCCGACAAGGGTGATGTGGCCGAAGTGTGCCGCCTGGCCGGAATGACTCGTGGCGGCTTCCGCGCCCATATCGGCGTGATGGTCAACCTCTGATAACTTTTACAACAATATTGACATGAAACTGACAAAACATATATACGGAGCGGCTGCGGCTTGCGTCTGCCTTGTCCTGACGGGCATGGTGGCCACCGGCTGTTCCGATAACCTGGAGCCGGGCCTCTATCCCGACAGTGAGGCGCATATCTCGCTGTCAGTGTCCGCGCCCGGCTATGAGAACGGCCTTTTGGCCGTTGGCTCTGCGGCGTCTGCCACAACCTTCACCGTGACCAGCACGACTCGCTGGACCGTTGCGGTCACCAACTGCGAAGGGGCCTGGTGCAACATAGTCTTCTACAGCGACACATCCGCCGATGAGGCCGGCCATATTGGCGACGGCACCTTCACCGTCGAGACCTCTCCCAACCGCGGAGGCGATGTCCGCTCGTGCGATGTCACCGTCTACGCCATCGAGAGCGACGGCACCCACATCCCGGGGCGCAGCGTGGCCTTCCGCGTCGAGCAGGACCGCCAGAGCATCAGCGTGGACTATGCCGGAGATGTCATCTCCGCCTACGGCACGGTGCCCGGCACGCAGCCTGTGGTGTCCGTGACGGCCAACCAGGCTTGGACCGCTACCCCCTCCCATTCCTGGGTGAGCATCATCCCCGGCGACGGCATGACCGGCGACGGCTTCACCCCGGCCCCCGGCAGCGAGACGGAGCAGACAGTCTCCTTCCGTCTGAGCGTCGAGGCCAATCCCGGCACGTCAGTGCGCACAGCTGAAGTCACCCTCTCCAGTCCCTCGTCGGCCTTCACACCCATACGACTGAACGTCACCCAGGAGGGATCTTCGGAGATTTTCTTCGTCACCACGCCCCCCGATGTCGAATCGCTCCCCGCCGCAGGGACCACGGTAGAGTTTACCGTCTACTCTCCGCGCGAGGCCTGGAGCGTCACGGCCATTACCGCCGGTGACTGGGTGACGCTCGACCGCACATCGGGCGAGGCCTCATCCGAGCCGGTGGTGATCCGTGCCACCGTAGCGCCCAATCCCGACCGGGCCTCCCGGCAGGGAGGCCTGCGCTTCACGCGTGGCGGAGACCGCGGCGAGAGCTTCGTGACCTTCAGCCAGAACGGCGCTGAGGGGAGCGGCAGCGAGACGCCGGAGCCTCCGACGGGCGACCAAAGCCCGCGTGTCAGCGCAGCCTGGATCATCAACGGCTGGACAGCTACCTGGGCGCAGCTGAGGGCATACTATCTCTCGCCTGTGCAGGAGGTGACGGGCTGCGGCGCTTACATCTATCCGGTCAGCAATCCTGATGCCTTCAGGGAAATCGGTGGCCATTTCGGCGAAGGGGGCCTGATAATAGTCGACATGAGCGACCTGGAGCCGGACACGGAATATACAGCCTACGCCTTCGTGGACTATGATGACAGCGGCCGCCATCAGAGGACGACCGGCGGAGCGACCAACTTCACGACCCCGGCCCGCAACGGCGAACCGGAGCCCCCGGCTCCTCCCGTAGTCCCCAACCCCGGCGACAACAATCCCCCAGCCGCAAAGTAGCGGAGGCATCCTGCCTCCGCAAGCAGCAGAAGTGGCGGAGGCCCAAGTAGCGGAGGCCCAAGTGGCGGAGGCTTTCCAGCCTCCGTAAAAAACAGCAGTGGCGGAGGCTTTCCAGCCTCCGTAAAAACCAGCAGTGGCAGAGGCTTTCCAGCCTCCGTATTCCGCGGCAGTGGCAGTGCCAGAGCCTTTCCAGCCTCCGCATAAAACCTCAAGCCAAGGCGAGGCAAGCCTCGCAGCAATAGCAAAAGGGCAGACAGCCCCAACCCAAAAAATAAACCCAACCAAATGAAACAAATAAAACAAAGAATCCTCCTACTGCTCCTCGCGCTCCTGAGCGCCGTCCCGGGCATCGCCCAGACGGCAGGCACCCCCGAGCATCCGCTGACCGTAGCGGAGTTCCTGGAGCAAGGATTACCCTCTGAACCAGTTCCGGATACCTACGTCTCAGGATATATAGTGGGGNTCNNNAATGNCAANNCTCTTGATGAATATGNTATCTTTGGNCTGCCNGAANCCAACGGNATGAAAACCAATATCCTCATCGCAGCTAAACCGGATGAGACAGATATCAATTTATGTATACCTGTCCAGCTGCCAAGTGGAACGGAAGAGCGCGATGCTCTGAACCTCGTCGATAATCCTGGTAATCTACATCGCCCTGTTATCTTAGGTGGCTCTCACGAGAAATATTTCGGAACCAATGGCCTAAAGTCCGTATTCTACCACTTATTTACCGGACCTGCTGCTGTTATGGTTGGCGACGAGTTCGAGTATGAGGGGCTGCGGTATCGGATTCTCGATACGGAGGCCCGGACTTGCGAGGTGATTGCTAATCCTGCGGGGGTGCAATACGCCGGAGATGTGGTTATTCCCGCTGTCGTCGTGACCGAGGGGTATGAGTTTACTGTGACTGAGATAGGTGAGAGCGCCTTCCAGGATTGTAACGCTCTGACGAGCGTGGTGTTTCCTGAAACTTTGACTTGGATAGGCATGTATGGATTCATGAGGTGCACAAGTCTGGTACGCGTGGATTTCCCTGAGTCGCTTATGCGTATGGCATATCATGCATTTGATGCTTGCACGAGCCTCGAAAGTGTTGACCTTCCGGACTCGCTGACTGTGGTTGGAGGCTATGGATTCCAAGGCTGCACAAGTCTGGTGAATGTGAAGTTGCCCGCAAACCTGGAAGTGATTGAAGTTGCCGCTTTCAACGGCTGCACTCAGCTTGCGGAAGTCAATTTCCCGGAGACGCTGACAAGAATAGAAAGTACCGCCTTCAATGATTGTACGAGTCTTACGGGCATTGAGTTCCCGAATTCACTGACCGAAATACAATTCTACTCGTTCCAGTCCTGCACGAATCTTGAAAGCATAGTGCTGCCAGCTTCACTGGAGGAGATAGGGCGAAGCGCCTTCTCCGGTTGTGCTAATCTTTCGAGCGTGACCTATCTTGCGGAGAAGCCGATTAGAACAGACGCAGACAGATTTGACGCGGCAACCTATGAGACAGCCACGCTGAACATGCCCAACGCGACATTAGAGGACATTGAAGCCACAGAGCCGTGGAGCCAGTTCAAGAATGTGGTCGCCAAGGACGGGACGCTGCCCGCTGAGAATCCGCAGGTTGGCGAAGCGTTCGAGTATGAGGGGCTGTGGTACTCGGTGCTTGATAGTGACGCTATGACCTGCCAGGTGATTCATGACCTTTCCGGGTCGAAGTATTCCGGTGATGTTGTCATACCGGCTGAGGTTTCCTTCGGCTCATATTCATACAATGTTATTGAAATAGGATATGAAGCTTTTCGTGAAAACGACGGACTGACGAGCGTGACTTTCCCCGAATCTATTCAATTAATACAGACGGGGGCGTTTTATGGATGTACCGGTCTGCAGAGTGTGACACTGCCCGAATCTTTGACTGAAATATGGGTTAATGCGTTTTATGGATGTGACGGACTCACGAGCGTGACTTTCCCCGAATCGCTTCAATCAATAGGGATGTGGGCGTTTTATGGATGTACCGGGCTAACAGGCGTGACCTTCCACAATTCATTAACCAAGATTGAGAAGGAAGCGTTTTATGGATGTACCGGCCTGACGGACGTGACCCTCCCCGAGTCGCTTTCCACAATTGGCATTGGTGTGTTTTCGGGATGCACAAAGCTCGAAACTGTAAGGCTCCCTGCCGCCTTGGAATATATAATGTCTGGAGTATTTTTGGAGTGCCCGAAATTGATGAATGTGGAATACGAAGCCGAAATTCCTGTTGAGGCTCCGGAATGCTTCGATGAATCTGTATATGAACTCGCTACGCTGAAGATGCCAAACGCGATGCTGGCTGACATCGCAGCTGTCACCCCGTGGAATCTGTTCAAGAACGTGGTGGCCAAGGACGGGACGCTGCCTGCGGCGGAGCCGGTGGTCGGCGATGAGTTCAAGTATGAGGGGCTGCTGTTCAGGGTTCTTGATACGGAGGCTATGACCTGCGAGGTGATTCAGAATCCGAACGGTGATAATCGTGTGCAATCTGTGGTGGTTCCGGATGTTGCGTATATTGACAGTTACGGTTACAATGTAGTGTCAATTGGCGACAAGGCTTTCTGGAACTACTTTATAATGAGCAGTGTCGAACTGCCTGAATCCGTTACCANTATNGGGTCCGNCGCGTTCANNTATTNCAAANGNCTGCCTTNTATTGACCTCCNTTCANGTTTNACATCTATNNGNTCTGANGCTTTCATGAANTNCGAAANTNTCNTAAACGTCCGTTTGCCCGAATCTCTCACAATTCTTGGGGAATCTGCCTTTTCCTATTGCACAGAGCTTCAGGAAGTGTATTTGCCTGAGTCTTTGGTCGAAATTGGCCCTGGAGCATTTGGTAGTTGCACGAACCTGAAGGAGGTAACTTTGCCCCAAAACTTGACAGAATTGGGGAACAGCACTTTCGTTTACTGCGAAAATCTTACCAGTGTTTCTCTACCTGAATCTCTTGTTTCAATAGGAAAAGGTGCTTTTAATCGATGCAGCTCGTTGCAGGCCGTCAATATCCCGGAGCAAGTGACCTCAATAGGGGCTTCAGCTTTTGCTTCATGCACCTCTTTGACTGAAGTAGTGCTTCCGCCTTTGATGACCGAAGTAAGGAGCGAATTGTTCTATAATTGCGGAAACCTTGCCAATGTGGTGCTTCCTGACTCTCTGAAGACCATCGGAGTAGGCGCCTTCATGCTCTGCAGTTCTCTCACCGACATCACTATACCTGCATCTCTGGTTTCCTTAGAAAGGATCGCTTTCTCGGGAGCTGTCTATTTAAGGGACATAAAATACTTGGCCGAGAAACCTTGCCAGGGTGAGACGAGTTGCTTCACCAATTCAGTCTATGAGGCAGCTATGCTGACGATGCCAAACGCGACGCTGGCGGACATTGCGGCTGTTGCGCCNTGGAATCAGTTCAAGAANGTGGTGGCTAAGGATGGGTCGCTGCCTGCTGTTGAGCCGGAAAGGGTGACGTTTGAGTATGCTGACCCGGCGGACGGGGCTGTGGTCGGGGAGCTTACGCTTATTGAGACTTACTGGAATGTGGACGGCAATCTCTATAATACCAATCCTGATGTGGAGGTTGAGGTGCGCGATTCCGGTGAGACCCTTGTGGCTACGGGCTATATGGAGTTTGACTGGGATGTCCCGGAGCTGTTCCATGTGCACCTTAATCATCCTGTTTCCGAGCCCGGCTCGTACACTGTGCTGATTCCCGCCGGCATAATCGTCAACGAGGATTGGGTCGGTGTCAGCGAGGAGGTCACTCTGCATTATACTGTTGAGGCTCCGGTGCCTCCTGTGCCGGATACGCTGACTTTTGATTACGCTGACCCGGCGGACGGCGCTACGGTGACTTCGCTGGACACCATCTATACTTACTGGAACACCGGCGATACGCTCTATGATGTGAACCGGTCTGAGGAGATTGCTGTGGTCAATTCCTCGGATGAGATTGTGGCTACCGCCCGGCTGGAATTTAGCTGGGAAAATCCCCGGTTGTTTATCCTGACCTTGGACACTCCCGTTACCGCTCCGGGCGAGTACACCATCCGTATCTTCCCGGGAGCTCTCGAGTATGGCAACTACACAGCTCTCAGCGAGGAGGTGGTGCTTCATTACACTGTTGAGGAGCCTGCCCCGGAGCCGCATACTGTGTTTATTGCGGGTAAATGCACCGACTGGAGCACTACTAACTCTAATTTCGAGCTGACTGACGAGGATGGCGATGGCGTGTACACGCTGTCTTTGCCGGAGTTCTCGGGCGAGTTCAAGATTATGCGCGACGGGATGTGGACGAGCAACGGCGAGACTCTTGCTTCGGGCGAGCCTTACCGCATCTTCGAGGATAATTCTGACTACACCATGACTCTCGCCGCTGACCCGGCACTGAGTGTTCATTTCTCTTACGAGTTTGAGAGCGGCACGCTTACGGTCTATTACGAAACGCCCGTGGTTGAACCCGAGTATATGTATCTGCGCGGCATGATGAATGACTGGGGTACGTATCCCGAATACCGCTTCGAGGAAGAATCTGACGGCAAGTTCGTGCTCCACCTTGATAAGCTCGCTGCAGGTGAACAGTTCAAGGTTGCCAGTGATAACTGGTTAACATATAACTATACCTCTAACAATCTGGAAATGCAGGCTGGTGAGGTCTATAAGTTATACGATGCCAATGACACCTTTGATGTGTATAATATGGCGATGGCCCGTTCACTTGAGGATGTCACTATCACGGTAGACCTTGAGGATATGACTATACTGATAACGTCCGGCGTGGCTGTCGGGCCGGAGGTCGGCGAGGTGTTCGAGTACGAGGGGCTGTGGTACACGGTGACGGATGGCGAGGCTCTGACTTGCGAGACTCGCGGGGGCACCGACTGGACCGCCGGCAATACGGCTTCGGGCGACCTGGTGATTCCCGGGACGGCTGTCTACGGTGAGTTTGAACTCACTGTGACCGGCATCGGCGAACTTGGTTTTGACGGTTGCGATGAACTGCTGTCGGTGGATCTGCCCGCTTCGGTGAGGTCTGTTCCGGCTAACGCCTTTACCGGTTGCGAGCGTCTCACTTCGGTGATTCTGCACCGCGCTGACGGGGCTTACAGCAATTTGATTGATGCTGTCGGCAATCCTAACATGCTTGTCTACGTGGACACCGAGGAGTTCGCTCCGAAGGGCATGAGCAGCAATGTGGTNGTGATGCAGACTGAGTCCGGCGAGGCGGAGTGCGCTTCGCTCGTGCTTGAGCCGGGTCATGCGTTCCGCGCGGCCAAGCCCTTCACGGCACTGCGCAGCGAGATGACGAAGTCGTTCACGCAGAAGACCCCGATTGACGGATGCGCCGGTTGGGAGAGCATCGTGCTGCCGTTTGACGCGACAAGCGTGCGTGTGGACGACGCTCGCGGTGAACTGACCCCCTTCGGGCTGGTGACGGACATCATGAGCCAGTATCCCTATTGGCTGTATGAGGCTGACGGCGCGGGCGACTGGAAGGAGGCCTTCGGCATCAAGGCCGGTGTGCCCTGCATCATCTCCATGCCCAACAATGAGGCGTATGAATCGCGCTACAACATCGACGGCAACGTCATCTTCTCCAACGACAGCCCGTCGCGCATCACTCCCGAGACTACGGCTCCCTACGCTGTGACGTGGCCTTCGGGTCGCGAGTTCCGTTCGCTGTGGCTGCCGCTGACCCCGGAGGAGGCGGAGACCGCCATGGGCCTCAACATCGGGATGGACAACGTCTATGACGACGGCGAACTGCTCCTGCCCGGATCCGCATTCTGCCGGGAGGCTGAGCCGCAGCCTCTCGAGGCGTACGTGACGAGCGGAGGAAGCTACCGCCCCATGCGCATCACGCGCAGCCAGTCGGGCATCCTGATGACCGAGGCTGACGCCGCGCTGCGGATTGAGCCGGCCGATGGCGGCCTGACAATTTGGAGCGGCGCTGACCGATGGGTGGACGTGTTCCGCGCTGACGGCGTGAGGGTGGCTTCATGCGATGTGAAGGCCGGCGAGCCCTGCCGCGTGGGCAACCTCGAAGAGGGTGTCTATATCGTTGCAGGCCGCAAACTCATAATCCGATAAAGTAGAGGAGGCATCCTGCCTCCTTAAAACCGGAGTATAAGGGTTTTAAGGAGGCAGGATGCCTCCTCT
>WFLX010006627.1_pt1 | contig 15735 bp, 13 predicted proteins | sample 4967041 | NCBI WGS metagenome assembly WFLX01 (sample SAMN12857096, study PRJNA449069) | gut metagenome | isolation source: stool from male and female vole | host: Microtus ochrogaster | place: USA:Florida | collected 2017 | reverse complement strand
TTTCATCAACACCTACATAGTGAACGTATACCCCGACACCACCTGTTGGATCAATGACTTCGACAACGCCTATAATGAGCCTTACACCAGAATGTATTTCTCTCACGCCGGCTACAACAACTATCCTGTGGTAGGCGTAAGCTGGGAACAGGCGACCGCCTTCTCCAACTGGCGCACAGATTTCCTGCGACGCTCATTAGGTAAAGACGGCATATATGTAGAGCCATACCGTCTTCCTACCGAGGCCGAATGGGAATATGCCGCCAGAGCGGGAAACTCAGAAAGTTCCTACCCCTGGGAAGAGACACTGCCCTACGATGAACGCGGCTGCTTCTATGCCAACTTCAAACCTATGGACGGAGACTATGTGCGCGACGGACATATAATAACCTCAGCTGTGGGCACATACGCGCCAAATGACTTCGGGCTTTACGATATGGCCGGAAACGTGTCGGAATGGACCTCGACAGCCTATACCGAAAGCATAGACAAACTGACCTCAGATGTGAATCCGGAGTTCCGTTATGACGCGGCTAAGGAGGATCCCTACAAGATGAAACGGAAGATCGTGAGAGGAGGCTCATGGAAAGATGTGGCCCATAACCTCAGAAGTGACCTTCGTACATGGGAGTACCAGAATGAGCAACGGTCGTACATAGGTTTCCGCAACGTGCGTTCACAGATAGGATTTGCCAAAGGCACCCAAAAGAAAAAGAAATAATACTCTCCCAAGAACTAAGTTTATTTTCCCAAGATGGTTAAGATCAGAAAATACACCAACTGTATAGAGCGTTTCATCCACGGAGAGAAAGGACAACGATTCTTTAACTTCACCTACTCCATAGGCGCCGCTATCGTAATCTGGGGCGCACTCTTCAAGATACTTCACTTGCCCTGGGGAAATACCCTTCTGTGCATAGGCATGGGCACAGAAATAGCCATGTTCATTCTCACGGCCTTCGACCGGCCGCCTAAAGATTTCAGCTGGGATGAGTTTTACGAACACGTAGGAGATCATCCGGGTCACCACAACTATATGGAAGGCCCTGTAAACGTAGGTTCATCCGGCTATGCGGCACAACCCGTCAACATGGATCAACCTGTCACGTCCGGTTTTGTCGGACAATCAGATTTTGTCGGACAACCGGGGTATGCAGGACAACCCGGTTATGTCGGGCAGCCTGTCGTTGTGGAGCAACCACAATACACGGAGGCATTGGAAGTGATCTCCGAGCAGATGCGTCAGCTTCAGGAGACAACACGTGCCCTTACGGAGATGAACTCCATCTTGCTTCATTCGTATGAAAGCGTCAACCGCAGTCTGAACGATATCAAGGAGATGTATGAGAAATCTGCCGGAGAGGCTACAGACTATTGTGAGGAGATGGCACGGATGACCGGCAATATGCGTGAACTGAACTCCATATATGAGAGGATGCTCGGGGCCATGACCGTAAACATGGGAGCCTCAGGGCGGAAAGAAAGAGAACAGTAAGCAACCGAGCAACATTATTTATCAATAATAAGAAAANAGAGAGAAAGTGGCAGGAGGAAACAATGTAATGAGAATGTCGCCGCGTCAGAGGATGATAAACCTTATGTATATCGTCCTCACGGCTATGTTGGCCCTGAACGTATCAAGCGACGTGCTCAACGGCTTCAACCAGGTGCATGACGGACTCCACCGCACAAACCTCAGCATGTCGGCAAAAAACGAGGTGCAATTCCGTTATCTTAAAGATCTGTATGAGAAAAATCCTCTCAAGGCCGGACCATGGTATGAAAAAGGGGTCGCCCTTAAGAATTTATCCGGTCGCCTCACTCAGGAAATAGATTCACTCAAGACAAGTATAGCACGTCAGGCCGACGGACCGCAGGGAGACCCCGCATCACTTGTGAATGTGGATGATCTCGANGCGGCTTCAGTGACTATGCTCAACCCTTCTACTTTGCGAGGTCAACGGTTGCGCGAGAATGTAGATCTCTTCAGGGAATTCGTGGCCCCGCTCATCAACGACTCCACAAAGAGAGAGGCCATAGAAATTCTTCTATCGACAGAGGTAACGAATAAACCCGGCACCATAGGTCCTACCAAATGGGAGGAGAAGATGTTTGACAATATGCCGGCTATAGCAGCTGTGACACTTCTCACAAAGCTCCAGAACGATATCAGGCAGGCCGAGAATGAAGCGCTCTCCAACCTTATAACCGGTGTAGACATGGGAGATGTGCGTGTAAACGAACTGAACGCCTATGTGATTCCCCATTCCAACATGGTGATGCGTGGGGGAAAATATACCGCTGACATCGTATTGGCAGCCATAGACACTACCCGACGCCCGACGATATTCGTAAACGGTAAACCGTTGGCCAACGACAAAGGTGTGCTTGAGTTTACAGCAGGCGCCACAGGACGCCACGAGTACTCAGGATATATAGAGGTGGCCCGCGGAGACGGTTCCGTCGACAGGCGACCTTTCAGTTCGTCATATACCGTCATGGAACCTATGGCTACCATCTCCCCCACCATGATGAACGTGCTCTACGCAGGTATCGACAATCCCATCAGTATATCTGTTCCGGGAGTGCCGATGTCGGGCGTACAGGCTACAATGACCAACGGCACGCTCACCCGCACCGGCGATCATTGGGTGGCACATCCGGGAAAGGTGGGTTCGGAATCCGTAATATCCGTTTCAGCACAGATAGACGGCCGAAGTCAACCGGTGGGCTCCATGACTTTCAGAGTGCGCAAACTGCCCGACCCTGTCCCATACATCCCTGTGAAAGATGCACAGGGTAACACTATCCACTATAAAGGGTCGCCGAAAAGAATCTCAAAAGCCGCGCTTATGGCAGCCGAGACACTTGGAGCAGCCATAGATGACGATATACTTGACGTGAAATATACGGTGGTGTCATTTTCCACCGTGTTTTTCGACTCCATGGGTAACGCCATACCCGAGGTGAGCAACGGTGCTTNATTCTCGCAACGCCAGAAGGAGCAGTTCAGACGGCTGAAACCGGGAAAGAGCTTCTTCATTTCAGATGTAAAAGCAAAAGGCCCTGACGGTATCACAAGAGACATACCGGCCTTGCAGGTGACCCTCAACTGATTATAAAGATATTCCTATAACGAGACAAAGAGATGATGAATTTCTATAAAACAGCAGCAGTAGTCATAACCCTCTTCATATCCACAGCAGCGGTGGCACAGGTGGAGGATGCCGGAGGAGTGCGCCGGCGTTCCGCAAACGACAGCAAGACTACGGAAACAAGCGTGAAGGTCTCCGACAGAATGCAGGATGTTTACAACACTCAGCAACCGCACGAGGCCGATCTTGCCTATATGCGCCGCATTTACCGTCAGCTCGACCTTACAAAAGCTGCCAATACTCCCCTTTACTATCCTGAGGATATTATCGACGGGCAGGAAAATCTTTTCAGGATAATACTGCGTCTCGTGGTGGATGGAAAGGTTTCAGCATACGAATATCTTGACGGAAGAGAGATTTTCACCGACCAATACAAAATGAATGTGGGCGATATGCTTGACCGTTTCAGCATATANGCACAGAAAGCCAAAGGCTCCACCGAGAAAAATCCGAAATTCGTGATTGAGGAGGCCGACGTGCCGACAGGACAGGTGCTCAACTATTACATACTTGAGAAATGGGAATTCGACCGTCGTTCAAATCAAATGAAAACACGGGTGGAAGCCATCTGCCCTGTGCTCAACCGCTACAGCGACATAGGGGACGGAGAGGCTAAATATCCTATGTTCTGGGTGAAGTATGANGCTTTACGTCCCTACCTTGCCCAACAGTATGTTTTCCTGACCGACGACAACAATCTGCCTCAATATACACTTGATGACTTCTTTACCTTAGGCAAGTATGACGGAGAGATTTACAAGACCCATAACCTGCGTAATCTTTCCATGAACCAGATGTTTCCCGATGAAGACGACCTTAAGAGGGCTCAGGACAGTATCGACCACCGCCTGCGCACTTTCGGGAAGGACCTTTGGGTGCCATCGCGTGAGGAATACCTGGCAATGAAAGAGAAGCAGGCCAAAAACAGAGAGGTAGAAGAAGATGAGGTGCTTCCCGAACGCACGGAAGTGAATGCCTCTTCTGCGAAACAGGCGCGGGCTGCAAAAAAACGTACCTCCACAAAGAAGACAAAGAAGCCGAAGGTAGATAAAAGCAGCGATTCAGGAAGCAACAGTAATGCCGTGAAATCAGTGCGCCGACGCAGAAGATAGTAAAATTTATGCGGCCATCGATTTCTGTAGTTATTCCCCTGTATAACAGGGAAAAACTTATCGAACGCACTATCCGGAGCATTTACGGCCAGACCTATCGCCCGATACGCCTTATTGTAGTTGACAATAATTCCACTGATAAAGGTAGTGAAGTGGTGAAGAGTTGGGCCGCCACACATACCGGTCCTGACTTCACGATAACACTGTTACATGAACCGCAACAGGGTGCTCCGGCAGCGCGCAACAGAGGTCTGGAAGCAGTGACAACCGATTGGGTGATTTTCTTTGACTCGGATGACGTGATGCTGCCCCCACTTATAAGCGAGGTTATAGAGGCGGCCACCCGAGAGGAGACGGCTAACCTTGTGTATTGGCCTTCCGCTTTGATCTCACCCGACGGCTCCGCACACCGACGACGGTTCGGCACAAGGAATCTGCTGCGCAGACATCTATTCAACGCACTACTCTCGACGGCTAACTTTGCTGTAAAAACAGAATTCATAAGGAAGGCCGGAGCATGGAACCCGGAATTGACATGTTGGGATGATTTTGAACTNGGTCTCAGACTTTTAAGCCANAATCCCCATTCTATAGCATTGACTGCCACCCGAGTTCATGTGTATCCACAGAAAGACTCTATAACCGGTAGTGACTTCCATTCAAAGAGGGGAGAATGGGAAAAAACCCTGGACACCATGCAAAAATATGCCCACTCCCTACCACCTACATTACGTGACCGTATAACACGATATATCACTTACAGACGTATCAACTTAGCCGCTTTGTATGCTAAGGAGGGAGCGACCCTCCCGGCCACTGATCTTCTCAAGAATACGCTTGAGGAGTGCAGTCACCCTTCGTCTCCTCTCTATCTGCCACGGTGGCGCCGAAAGCTTCTGAATGTGATTTACCATTACACACATCTCGGAGGACGTGCGGCCTATTTGATGTGGCGCTGATTCACTCATCAGCATTATCAAGGAGGTATATTGCCGTAAGGTTACGAGTAGGTGAGCCCCCACTTCGACGATGACTGCGATAAATGTAACTTCCGTCAGGATTTACCGACCCGTATGTACATCCATCGTGCAGATGAATATTCTGAAGTTTTACGCCACGACTCAACAATCGCTCCTTATTTACACCCTGGAGATCTATATGAGGCCTGCCATTTTCTCCGTCCGGATAAAAAACGCAGTTGCCAAATCCTGCTTCTATGAATTTATCCGCTAAATCCTGACCCACTTCATATTTTGCCATACTGATAGAGGGTCCGAAGGCCACAATAAGTTCAGAGAGATCAGCCCCATAGTTTTTCAGCAGGTCAAGAGTNTTNTTTACNATNCCACCNANANTACCTTTCCAACCGGNATGAACAGCCGCCACCCCTTCAATATCAGGAGCGTAGATTAATATGGGAACACAATCGGCTGTCTTCACGCCAATAGCGAGACCNGGCACAAATGTGACAAGCGCATCCGTATCAGGAAACAATTCACCCGGACCGGTAGCGACAGCCACATTAAGAGAATGAGTCTGGTCGGGCATCACGGCGTGGCTTCTGTAGATTGACGACTGTTCATCCACAGAGACTATGTCATTATCCGGGAACATACAGAATCCGCATGCTCTACCGGTTTTCAGGAGTGGTTGGTTGATAAAATGTGTGGTCATAAACGAATCTCGATTCTATTTACAGCGTACAAATTTATAACATTTCTCTTATCCTGACAACAAAACCGGTAGATTAGCGTAAGATAACCCTCACGGCAATTTTAGAGAAACCGGAACGTTTATTTGGTAGGAAGATTCTATTTATCGGCCATTTGATATGAGGATTCTATTTATAGGTGATTATTCCAACCTGCATGCCTGTCTGGCAGCCGAGCTGCGCAAAAAGGGGCATGAAGTGACCGTGGTCTCTGACAAAGGTGGATTTATGAATACATACGCTGACATANCGGTGATACGACAACCCGGCATAGTAGGAGGATTCAAATACCTTAACCGTCTTTTCTCCCTTCTTCCCATGCTTAAAGGTTACGATGTAGTACAGCTCATTAACCCCAATTTCTTTAGTCTGAAACCGGGAAAGATAAAATATTTCTTTGAAAAGATCCGGCATCAGAACGGCTCCATATTTCTCACTCTGGCAGGAGACGATTATTACTTTGTTAAAGCATGCCGGGAAGGCAAAATCTTTAGATTCTCAGAATTTAGGATAGGTGACGAACCAACCGAATATTATAAATCCTCACCGGAGAAAATGGACGGTTGGTTTACCCCCGCTAACAGACTATGGAACAGTTATCTCTATGAGCATATCGACGGTGCCATGTCTGTACTTCCGGAATATGACATGGCTGCCAAGCCCATCTTGGGAGGAAAAGTCACGTTCACCAACCTTCCTATCGATCTCTCCACTCTCCCCTACGCCCCATTGTCAGACACGGAGAAGTCGCTTAAGATTTTCATCGGTATAAAAACCGGAATGGAGATACAGAAAGGCACCGCACGGATGCTCGCGGAAGTCAAAGAACTTGAAAGAGAGGCAGGGGGGAAAGTGGAGGTGGAATGTGTGCGCAACCTGCCTTTAGAAGAATATTTACAACGAATGCGAGGCAGCCATATCGTGCTTGACCAGATGTATGCCTATTCCCCGGCCACAAACGCTTTGCAGGCAATGGCACTCGGACGTATCCCGGTCACCGGGGGAGAACCGGAGTATTACGAATATGTAGGCACTCCGGCCGAACGCCCCATACTCTCCATCTCTCCTTTCACACCATCCCTAAAGGAGAGACTCCGTGAACTTGCCGAGGATCCCACACCATTGATCGGGATGAGCAGGGATGGCAGGAAACTTGTGGAAAAGAATAACGACGTACGTATCGTGGCCGGACGGTTTATGAGAGTATGGGAACGATGAATGGAGAACTGTGAACTTGAAATATTGATAAGCACTTCCGGCTTGGCAAGACTGCAGCGATTGTCGGAAATTTCTCTTCCTCAGACGGAGGGAGTCAGATATATCGTATCATGCCAATGTCCGGACCCTACATCACTGAATATCCCGTTAGCTCTTCGACGACCGGATATAAAAATAGTGTTTACCTCAACCTGCGGAGTCGCTGCCAACCGCAATAATGCCTTACGACACGCCACAGCTCCGTTGTGCCTTATCGCCGATGATGACCTCACCTATACCGAAGAGGCCTTCTCTATAATACGGAATACGTTCAGACAACACCCCGATTTAGACATAGCCACGTTCATGTACACCGGGCCGGAAGGAATAACTGAAAAGACATATCCTCCGCATCCGTTTCATCTTTCACGGCCTACGAAAGGTTACTATGTAACAGCTTTCGAGATTGCGTTCCGACTGGAACCGGTAAAACAAAAAGGGATATGGTTTAATGAAAACTTCGGTGTTGGCAACACACGTTTCGGTGCAGGTGAAGAGGACCTTTGGATATATGATTTACTGAAATCAGGTCTTAACGGATGGTTTTTTCCACACATCATAGCGTGTCACCCACGAAATAATACTACAGGTATCAGGCAGATGGCTTCTCCGGCGGTGCTACGTGCCCAGGGAGCCGTGATGAGGCGTCTTTATCGTTTTACCTCCTTACCCCGTGTCATTCTTAAAGCCAGGCGAGTAACAAGACTTTCCAACACAACCTTCTTGGCAACTCTCTCACCATTGTTGTATGGATGGTGGCANGCGACTGTAAACGGCCGGAAATTATTTAATTATGAAAAAGAAAGATGANAATTCCTACCGTAACATCATCAAGAGCACATCTCTATTCGGAGGAGTGCAGGTGTTTCAGGTGCTCATCAATCTGGTGAGGGGTAAATTTGTAGCCATGCTCTTAGGGCCTGTCGGGATGGGTATTTCAGCATTGTTCGCCTCCTCGGCAGCCACTATCCAGAGATTCGCCTCATTAGGGCTAAATTTAGCCATAGTAAAAGAGACATCTGTAACGAGAGAGAATCCGGGGNATACAGCGGTCATACTGGCGGTAGCNCACCGACTCGTTATAGCCACGGCCTTTATCGGCGGTTTAATCTGTATCATTCTCTCTAAATTTCTGAGTAAACTGACTTTCGGGGATGAATCCATGACATTTCAGTTCATGCTTCTCGGAGGGGTGGTGGCACTGACGGTGGCTTTCAACGGAAAACTCTCGATGTTGCAGGGTCTACAGGAGGTAAAACGTATCTCCAAAGCCTCTCTGGTGGGAGGATTAACCGGCCTCCTGACAGGGGTGCCGCTATACTATTTTTTCGGTGACAGTGGTATCGTGCCGGCAATGTTGGTTTTAGCCACAGCCATGTATATTTTCTATTCCGTATCNCTCGCCAAGTCAGTAAGACTACCCGAGGTAAAATTTCTATGGAGCCGGCATAAACAAATTGTAAAGACACTTCTTTTGGCGGGGTTATTGCTGATGGCAAATGACCTTATCGTCTCATTAGTGGAGTATCTTATCAATATTTTCATAAAGTATGAGGGTTCCACAGATACGGTCGGTCTTTACCAGGCCGCCAATTCAGTCACCAATCAATACGCCGGTGTGGTATTCACTGCCATGGCTATGGATTATTTTCCACGTCTCTCAAAAGATGCCGGGAATAACCGGAAGATGAGAGACACCGTTAACCGACAGACGGTGATCGTGGCACTGATGATTGCCCCGGCAGCCGCACTTCTCATACTTACGGCACCTGTGGTCATACGGATTCTTCTCACTTCAGAATTCCTTGCCGTCACACCCCTCATGCGTTGGATGGGACTCGGCATACTGATACGCGCCCTGACATTCCCAATGGGCTACATAGCTTTCGCCAAAGATAACCGCAGACTCTTTTTCTGGTTTGAGGGAATAGGTTGCAATATGCTTACGTTAGGAATAACATGCGTTTTCTTCCATTTTTTCGGTCTCATCGGCCTCGGATATGCTTTGGTAGTGGATAACCTATGTTGTTTGGCGCTCTACTATGTGGTCAACCGACACCTGTATGGCTACAGGCTCAATAAAGAAGCCGCCTCCAATATGGCTATAGCTATAGCAATCGGAGGCGGAGTATTCAGCGCTTCATTCATAAAGGCTGCAACGATATCTTACGGTCTAATGGTGGTAGTGACGTTATTCTCCTTATTTTGGTCATTCAGAATCTTACGCCGGAAATTCACCACAATCAGTGAATCCATTCAAGAGGATTGAGTTTCTCGCGATTGCGCCACACTTCAAAATGGATGGAGCTATGCCCGCGGTTATCCTCATCCGGACTCAGTGAACCAAGACCTTGTCCGGCCTTTACCTGATCGCCCACCTTCACTACAGGAGAGGCAATATTGCCATACACAGTGTAATAATTACCATGATTTACTATCACCACAGTGTTATAGCCGGGAATCATATACACACCTGAAACTTTCCCTGCATATACAGCCAATGCGGAGACACCCTCACCCACTTCTGCATCTATGCCGGGATTATCATAAACAATGTCAGGCAACTCCGGGAGAGACTGGCGTCCGAAGCGACTGGTAATTCTGAAAGCTCCGGAGACAGGGCGAGGCAGACGACCACGCATATTGGCGAAAGAGGCTGTCATATCGCCACCGGAAGTTGACCCCTTAACCGTAGAGCTTTTCTCGTCGCGCGGTTGACGTTTCCGGGCATTGGCATAATTCTGATTATCCGCTTTGGTTTCGGTTTCAGTAGCTTTACCCTTCTTATTATTTGACTTGGAATCCTTTTTATCAGATGCTTTGGAATCCTTCTTGCCTGACTGTTTATCTTTCTTATTTTCTGTCTGCTTTTTCTTATCTTCAGCCTGTTTATCTTTCTTATCTTTTTGAGCCACCAGCTTCTCATCCGCCGGCTTCTTGGCTTCTTTCTCAGCGGCTTCTTTTTCGGCAGCCTCTTTGGCTGCTTTCTCTTTTGCAGCATCAGCTAAAGCTTTTTCACGTGCCAGACGTTCCTCTTCAGCCTTACGTGCGGCCGCCTCCTTACGTGCTTTCTCCTCCGCCGCTTTTCTGGCAGCTTCCTCTGCACGCCGCTGTTCCTCGGCTATCAGTGTTGCGATACGATTCTTGAGTTCATTAGCCTCAGCCTGTTTTTTTGAAAGGTGATTTTTCAGGGTCTCACCGTTCTGCTTGAGTTGCGCCACCAAGACATCCTGTTTTTCAAATTGCTTCTGTAGAGCCGTTTGTTCAGCCTGCTGGCGCTTGAGGACCTCATTATGTTCATTCTTGGCTTTAGCGAGAGACTCGCGTTGGGTCTTCAGCTGAAGTGTCTTACTGTCTATAGCAGCCGACTGACGGTCTTTCCATTCGGAGAACTGACGAAGATAGCGCATACGACGCAGAGCCTGATTAAAATTCTCGGAAGCAAAAATGAAAGTAAGTGCGGAATTTCCCCTGCGGGTAAGACGCATCTTTTTCACCGCCTTAAGATATTCATCCCTCAAGCGCTGCAATTCTTTTTCGTTGGTTGTGATATCGGTCTCAAGTCCTGAGATTTGGTTGTTCAGATTGGTGATGCGTGTGGCTGTAGAGGCGATTTTACTTTTCGAGGCACTGATATCAGTCTGCAACTTGCCCAATTCATTGAGCCCGTTTTTTACCTGACGCTCATTCTCCTTGATCTGTTCTTCGGTGAGACGTATTTCTTTCTGAGTAGCCTCCTGCTTTTTTTTCACATCAGAAGAGGTCTCCCTGGCAGCAGGTTTAGTTCCGGTAGATTTCTTTTGAGTAGCAGTGCCCGTTTTGGCAGCACTCTGTTTAGTGTTCTTAGCCGGTGCAGCCTTATTTGTGGTTTTTGCAGGAGTGTTCTTATTAGTGGTTTTTGCAGGGGTAGTCTTAGCCGGTGCCGGTTTAGCGGTTTTATTACCGGTATTCTTGGCCGGGGTAGTTTTCTTCTGAGTGGTTTGCTGAGGGGGCTGCGAAGGTTTTCCTATGGCAGCCTCCGGGGCCGACAGCCAAAGGGCTACAACCGAAAATAATCCGAAGATGTAAGACAGATTAGCTTTCATATCTCAGAACGACTTCATAAAATCCTTTAAATCCACTTTCCTGTATTTGGAATTGAGCTTAATCCTGTCGAAGGGATTGCCATCCCATACGGGATTGTCAAGTTGAAGGGTGGCTTGAAAATTTTTAGTGTCAGATTTATAGGAAAGAGAAAGGTCATAACCTTTGTCAAAGTATTCATAATCCAATCTGACGACCACATCAGGATTCCTTTCAGGGAGCACCAGAAGAGTCACGGGCGAGAACTCATTATCTATGACATAGCCGTAATTGAAACCCGGTATGGCAGCCGCTTCCTCCACCACAAGCGACATAGAACCGTCAAGAGCTTGGTAAAGCTCCACTTCTTCCTCCACCTCATGGCTGAGGAGCCCGAGGCCCGGAAGAGAGATACGGCCTAAAATGATATTCTGTATATCAGAAAGGCCACCCGGATAGGCTGAGAGAGCCTCCCTGATAGGTTCCTCCACATATATCTTCTTCATTTTGTTAACCACAAGAAGGGTGCTGTCGGTGATTTCGGCACGTCCGACCTCCCCCACAAAAGGAGCACGGAGTGAGATCAGTATACTGCTGTCACATTCCATGAAAATTTTCACATTAGGACTGAGCGGCAAGCCGGCCATCTTAAGTTTTCCGTTGACAGCTACCTTGGTCCAGGGTTGCCACGGGGAGATGATAGAATCCACCATGGCCTGTCTGGTGTCAGGGGCGACCGGAATCTGAGCCTTTATCTGCCCGACAAAGGATAGGATCATTGCGACAAGTATCCCTACTGTCCGCATAATCATTATAGAAGGATATTTCACTTTTTATCTTTTTGATTCTAATAATTTGACCAATAACTTTCTGTGCGGTTTAACCGATAAAGATCCGATTATAAAAGATAAAGTATTGTAATCGGATGTTTCGGTACCGTTCAGTCATTTCACCGCTCCATCATTCAAAGAAGAATGTCTTGTGAGTGACTTTCTTTTTCAGCAGTGCATTGTCCGGCTCAAGCTTCAATGCCTTAGACCAATTCTCAAGAGCCTCAGCGGGTTGATGATTCATGAAGAGGATATCTCCGAGATGATTGTAGAACTCCGCTGCCGTTTCTCCTTTTTCCTCGGCGATTTCTATGGCCTTAAGTTGAAACTCAAGAGCTTCCTTATATTCTTTCTTTTTAAAAAGCACCCAAGCCATCGTGTCGAGATAGGTATCATTGTCCGGCTGGAGCTCTATGGCTTTTCGGGCCATATTCTCCGCCTTGTCAAGATCACCTTCATTCTCACTTAAGAAATAGGCATAATTATTAAGCGTAAGGGGATTCTCGGGATTGAAAAACAAAGAATTGTCGTAAGCACCGTAAGCCTTCTGAAGATCTTCGGCAGAATAATACATGTCGCCGAGCATACTATAGATCGAACTCAGGCGCTCCAAATTTTCAAAACTGAGATTCTGAATAGAGGTACCGTCGGGAATCGGTTCATGCAAAGGGAGATTCTCGTCATAATAGTGGAGCAGGTCACCGAATATCCTTTCAGCCTCGTCAAACCTCTTGGCCATTGTAGCCGCTGATCCATACATGAGACGCAACTGATCATTGATCGCCACGTGAGATGAAGCCCTGTCAAAAGTAGCCATGGCATCGGCTCCCTTGTCATCGGCTATCTGATAGCCCATAAGCTGTTGCCAGTACATTGGATTAGCCGAATCAAGGTCAATGGCATAGCCGATCTGCTGGATAGCGGTGTCATAATCCCCCTTGGCGCTGCTGTAGCGTGCAGCCAGATCGAGCACATGCGGCTCATGAGGATATTGTTCCATCAGCACATCGAAAAGATGATCGCCACGCGACGTGTCGCTGCGGTCGTCAAGAAGAGTCTGCAGATATTCACTCAAGAGAGATAGTTTCTCGTCCATCTCAAAGTCTTCCGATAACAGAGCTTCATAAACTTTCTTGTCATACTGCACACTGTCACCGACATTTTTATAATAGTTGGCCAAAGAGATTTTGGCAGTGCCATTATCGGGATTCAACTCTTCCGCTCGGCTATAGGCTGCGAGAATAGAATCATTGTTACCTATCACCTCATAGAGATTGCCTTTCAGAATATGATAATAAGGTTCGGAAGGGTTGGATGCTATCAATTCATCGGCCTCTCTGACAGCGTCAAGGGTATCGCCTTTCACCATCAGGTAAGACATCTTTCTGAGTGAAAGCTGAGGAGACTTGCCATCTATTTTCTCAAAACGGTTAAGAGTGGCGATAGCCTTATCCTCCTCGTGAGCCATCATATAAGCTTCCGCAAGCTGCAGGAGGGTCATGGTGGTGTTAGGACGCAAAGAATCGAGTTGCTCATACACTCTGATTGATTCCGCGACAGTGTCGAGACGTCCGGCTATATATGCGTAAGTGCGTCCCTCATATAAATCGGCGGGATAGGTATCTACATAAGGCCGCATGAGAGACAGAGACTTCAGCAGTTGTGTACGAGACTGCATGGAATCTGTAGGAATCATTATCCGGGTCATACCGTAGGCCGAGGCAGCCTCTTCGTATGAAGGGTCGATCAGATAGGCTTTCTTATAATATTCGAATGCCTCCGGCATGTTGTCCATGGCTTGACGCCGGGCCCCCTCCAGATAGTAATAACGGGCCTTCTCCCTTTGGACGGAGCGAGGAGAGGCAGTAGCCACAAATCCGGATAAAAGGATTGCGCAAGCGAAAAAGATGAGAATTGGCGATGTTTTCAACGTAGTAAATTTATTTATCGGACAGAGGGTGCAGAAATGAGGTTAGGGATGAGGCTCATGCAGTGCCGGTGTGGCCGAAAGAGCCGTCCTCCCTCTTGGTGCGGTCAAGTTGCTTAACCTCTTCCCAAGTGACATGTGAATATTGCTTGATGACCATCTGGCAGATTCTCTCACCATCGTTTACCACAAAATCATTTTCTCCGAGATTGATGAGAATGATACCTATTTCGCCACGATAATCGGCATCGACCGTACCGGGAGAATTGGCAATCGATATTCCATAATTAAGAGCCAGGCCTGAACGCGGGCGGATCTGACATTCATAACCCTCCGGAAGCTGTAGGAACAGTCCGGTGGGAATAAGGGCTCGCTGCAGGGGCTTCAGTGTCACCGGACCGGCCGGCAGATAAGCTCTCACATCCATTCCGGCTGCTTCAAAAGTGGAATATTCCGGGAGGGGATGATGACTTTTATTTATAACTTTTACTTTTACTCTATCCATAGCAAAATAACTCTTAAAAATAGTTCCAAAGGTAGGGGATGTCACTCATTCTTTGCTGAGCTTGACTAACCTGACCGCATATCACTGCATGGGGAAACAGGTCATAGGCTATATATGATCCCATACAGTTTGATACAACTAATAGTTTAACTGAAAAACAAGGATAAAAGTTATATCTATCTCCTTGTTTTTCCTGCAAAATTACTAAAAAGAAGATATAAACCCGCTATAACAGGAAAACAATCTGTGTGGACATACAAAAAAAATCGGCCGCCATTAAAATAATAAGGCAGCCGATTTATCCTTTTTGACAAGAATAGCGATTAACCTTCGCTGATTGCGTCGTTAGGACAAACCTGTGCGCAGCTTCCGCAGCTGATGCAGGTATCGGGATCGATGTGATAGATATCGCCCTCTGAAATTGCGTCTACAGGGCAAACAGACATGCAAGTGCCGCATGCGATACAGTTATCGCCAATTACGTATGCCATAGTTGTAAGATTTTTAAGTTTTAATTGTTGTTGGTTTTATTGGTGCAAATTTAAACCATCCCTTTCTTTTAGGCAACTAATTCGGGCGCATTGTGCCTTAATTTATATTCAATCCAAATTAGACCCTTACCCTAATTTATAATCATTTTAAATTAGCGTGGATAATTATTTCATTTGTCTTGACTGACATCTTCAAAACGGGGTGTAATTCCCTAATGTGAGCATAGCACTTACTACTGTTTTTCTTTAATGTGAGCATAGGCGCTTACTACTGTATTACACTTGATATCATAAGAAGGAATTATTATTACAGAAAATTACAGATAGACAGGTATTTTACAAAGTCTCTCACAGAGTTACTCAATTTTGCAACCCATTACAGATGGAAAGGTATTGTTACAGAAGATTACAGATGGTAAGGTATTTTTTAAGCGGGTTACAGATGGATAAGTAATTTTACAGCCCGGTACAGATAGATATCTCAGGAATTTTATTTACATTTGTCAGATAAATCAGCTATCAGGGTAGCCTCAAGGAGAAGGGATAATACGCGAAACCATAATCCGAGATAAGCAACTGATAAATCTATTTTTACAGAAAATAAACAACTGTGAAATTATTTTATAGGAAACAAACCTCTGAGAAATAATTATCTGAGTAAGTATCAATAGAGAATTTCTTTATA
>WFLX010041880.1_pt1 | contig 15753 bp, 15 predicted proteins | sample 4967041 | NCBI WGS metagenome assembly WFLX01 (sample SAMN12857096, study PRJNA449069) | gut metagenome | isolation source: stool from male and female vole | host: Microtus ochrogaster | place: USA:Florida | collected 2017 | reverse complement strand
GAATGAACATTGGCATTCGCAAAAAGGAATGCCAATGATAACAAACAGATTATTGAGCAAAGCCACCGGTGTGGCTTTACTCTCATGTATTGCTGTCAACAGCCCGTCGTATGCGGCTGTCGAGACAGCCACCGATTCTATCGCACTATCGGACACGCTAACATCAAACCACAAACACAAGTTAGGAACAAGCCACATGAGGCTCAAACCTACACGGCTGATACTTCCCGCGGCACTCATTGCAACGGGAACGTTTGGCGTGTACAACGGATGTTTTCATGAAATAAACAGCTCCGTCAAGACGAGGATGACAGATATGCGGGGAGAGTGTTATTTTCGTATTGATGACTATGTGCAGTATCTTCCGGTCTTTGCATACGAATGCCTGCCTTTCACGGGTGTGAAGGCAATACATTCGTTTAGGGAACGCCTGATAGTTGGAACCACTACATACATAGTTATGGCCGCAATAGTAAACACCACTAAATACACGGTAAAAGAAATGCGCCCCGATTCCGAGGCGCGCAACTCCTTCCCGTCAGGACATACCGCCACAGTGTTTGCCGGGGCGGAACTGTGTCGCGAGGAATATGGGACGGGAATAGGCATTGCCGCCTATGCGGTAGCGACAGGAATAGCATTCTTGCGATTATACAACGAGCGTCATTGGCTGAACGATGTCATTGCCGGTGCAGGGGTTGGGATATTGTCTGCGAGAATAGGATATTGGACACTTCCACTCTACAAACGATGGCTTGGACGAGATAGCGACAATAACATGCACGGCCTTGTATTCGCTCCAATGTACAATTACGGAGCACGGGCAGTGTCACTAAACGCTGTCTATACCTTTTAGTTACACCGCTGGTGCCCGTCTTGTATTTACTTATTTATCAAGATATTACAAATACTACTATAAACGCAATGCGATTACACTGTAAAAGCTATGCCTTTGCAACGTAATCGCACTGCGTTTACTGTCTGATCGCACTGCGTTTACTGTCTGATCGCACTGCGTTTACATCGCGTTTCAATCAGACATGTTTTGTGACGGCCTTATACCGCCTCACATTTATTTATATAACGGGCCATAGTTCTGACAGGCGCGGTAGTCCTGTCCTTCCTTGTCCATGCCGAAAGCATTCCATGCGGCAGGGCGGAAGATGTCGGAGTCACTCACGTTGTGCATGCACACAGGNATGNGAAGCATTGACGCGAGTGTGATGAGGTCTGCTCNGATATGCCCGTATGAGATGGCTCCATGATTGGNGNCNCAGTTGTTCATGNCGNTATATACANCNTTANAAGCGTCTTTTGAGGCATCAAGACGAGGCACGAACNATGTCNTCGGCCATGTCGGGTCGGTGCGCATATTGATGTGATTGAATATCTCCGGATCGACATCGGCGCTCCATCCCTCGGCAATCTGCAACACAGGGCCAAGCCCTTTCACAAGGTTCAGGCGGGCCATGGTCATCGGCATGCCTCCTTTTGTGAGGAACTGGCTGGAGAATCCCCCTCCACGGAAATAGTCACGGTCGGCCGGACACCATTGTGTGGCGGCCAGACAGGCCTCTATGTCCTTTTCGGTCATGTCATACGAGTTCTTCATTACAGGGTTGCCGGCAGCGTCGGTGCAGGCTCCTGTAGCGTCAAGACATGTGGCACCGGAGTTGATCAGGTGAATCATTCCGTTCTCTGCTATTCCGCCAAGCGCCTTGCCCGTGGTACGTTTCACGGCCTCAGGACTCCAATATGTGCGCACGTCCGAGAACATCTGCGCCTTGTTGGTGAGCAGATGCATCAGCATCATCGTTACACCGTTCAGCGCGTCATCCTCTGTTGCGAGGACACCGGCCTCTCGAGGGCCGTTCCAGTCGAACGAAGAACAGATGAGTGCTTCGGCAAAGTCACCGTTAGGCTTCCAGTCTGTCCACTGTCTCTGCCCCTGAAAACCTCCGGCTATGGCGTTGTGTCCTAACGCCTCCTCAGGAAATCCCAGCTCACGCAGTTTGGGGTTTCCGTGCATGAGGTCTTTGATGATTATCATCATCTTCACCACAAACACCCAATCGGCGTCTTTCTCCTCACNGGTCTTCTGACGTTCAGGCCGGTTTTTGTCAAAGCCCTCATTGGGCATACAGTACTTCCTTGTCCATGCCATGGCCTTATCGAACTCTTCCGGATCATATATCCCGTTCTCCATGCGCCGTAACAGCTCCACCTCGTCAACGTATTCATTGCGCATGCCAAGATATTCCTGAAAGAAATCAGGGTCTATTATCGAGCCGGCAATGCCCATACATGTCGTTCCTATGGCCAGATAGCTCTTGCCACGCATAACAGCAGTGGCCTGTGCCGCGCGTGCAAAGCGTAGCAATTTCACCGCAACGTCATCGGGAATGGTATTATCGGCCAAGTCCTGCACATCGTGACCATATATGCCGAACGCCGGCAAGCCTTTCTGTGCATGGGCGGCAAGCACTGCGGCGAGATATACAGCACCCGGCCTCTCCGTGCCATTGAATCCCCATACGGCCTTGGGCCACGACGGATGCATGTCCATTGTCTCCGAACCGTAGCACCAACAGGGTGTCACACTGATTGTTGCCCCGACTCCTGCCAGTTCAAACTGTTCCGCACAGCGGGCTGCTTCGGCAACACGGCCTATCGTACCGTCATACACCACGCACTCAACCGGGCTGCCATCGCCATTCTTTACGTTGTCGCTTATAAGTTTTGCCACGGCGTATGCCAGGCTCATTGTCTTCTCTTCAAGACTCTCACGCACTCCTCCCTGACGTCCGTCAATAATGGGACGGATTCCAATCTTCGGGTATTTACTCATTTAATTGTTAGTGTTAGTTATACATTCTGTCATGCAATACATCCGCTCCATCAGCTGCCACTTCTCTGCCGAGGCTGCTCCCNGCNCCGCAAGCTGGAACTGTGCCATGTAATCTTCCCACTCCTGCTGCCGCTCAAGGGTAGCGAGACGACCGAAAGAGGCGTCCCAGTCAAAGTCAACAGGAGTGTCAACTATCATGAATAAGGTGCGCCCGCTGATGTAAATCTCCATCTGTAATATACCAACCTCTTGCAGTCCACGCGGTATTTCCGGCCACATGTTACGCGGCTCGTGGCGACATCGGTATTCCTTTATCAGTTCTGCGTCATCACGTAGCAACATGGTCTGACAGTAACGTCTGACGGGTTCTGTCCATTGTTGCTGTATATAGCCTTGCTTTATCTTCTCTGACATACATTTATCCTTTCATAACCTTGAACACCCTGAATCCATATACCGCTATTACTATAAAGCAGATGAACGGCAATATAAACGAGACATTGACGTATGGCAGTCCAAGTAAAGTGTCACCGCCACGGCCAAGGTCTATAATGGCACCCTGTATAGGGGTGAGTACACTGCCGCCGAGAATAGACATGATAAGTCCTGCCGCCCCAAATTTGGCGTCATCGCCCATACGGTTTAGGGCTATACCGTAAATGGTAGGGAACATTACCGACATGAACCCGGACACGGCAATGAGGAAATACATTCCCTTAATGTCCGTAGAGGTTATGACTCCCACTATTGACACGCCACCACCAATGGCAAGACACATGAGAAGTTTGCCGGCAGACATGTACTTCAGGAAGTACGTGCAGACAAAACGTCCGCAACAGTGTATCGCCATTGCCATGATGTTAACCATCTGCGAGATGGTGGCCGCACTCTGTACAGAGAGCAGTCCTCCCGCCGCCACTTCCTGATCTATGCGCACTGCCGTTGCAGGATGCAGCACACCGAGTATCTCCCGCGCCACGGTCATCAACGGATTGTGTATGGCTGTGGCGTCATGTGTAAACAGATACTTTCCGTATTGGATGATGAATGTCCAGCACATTATCTGCGCTCCCACATAAAAAAACTGTGCGATTACACCCTCACGGTAGCGGGGCAAGGAGAATATACGCCTCAGGGTGGGCAGAAAATCGATATTGGTATTGGCGTCGCCGTTCTTCGGCATCTTCTTAAACAGAATGATAAGAAACATGACAAGTATTACCAGACCGATGGCAAGATATGGTGTTATGAGCGTGGTCAGGTCAGCGTTACGTATCGCCTGCAATGCCTCTCCGGTGGCAGTGTCGTACTCTGTGGAGTCATGCAGGTTGGCCTGAATGAACACCATTGCCGTCATCATGCCGCAAAGCGAGCCTACCGGGTTGAAGCATTGGGCCATATTCAGCCGTCGGGTAGCTGTCTCCTCGGTGCCCATTGACAGGATATACGGGTTACAGCTGGTTTCAAGAAACGACAATCCGCATGTAAGTATGAAATAAGCAAGCAGAAAAACAGGGAACACACCGATAGCCTTGGCGGGGAAGAAGAGAAAAGCGCCAATGGCATAGAGTCCCAGTCCCATGAGCACACCGCTCTTATATGAGAACTTTCGTANAAACATTGCGGCNGGAAATGCCATGGCAAAATAGCCGNCATAGAATGCCAATTGCACCAAAGAGCCCTCGGCTGTGCTCATTTGGAAGATACGAGAGAATGCCTCAACCATAGGATTGGTTATATCATTGGCAAAGCCCCACAGGGCAAAACAGAATGTTACGAGTGCAAAAGGCACAAAGTAACTGACCCCGTCTTTACTGAAAAGAGAATTCATTAGATTTAGTATTTATAAGGTTTTAGTTATTATTTATTCCGGAAAATATCATCATTCACTCATATTCTTTATATAAGGCAGCTCCACAAGCTCACCGAAACCATAGAAACGGCGGGCATTCTCACTAAGGAACAGCTCCTTTTCCCTGTCGGTCAGCTCCGTGCTCTTGGTGATAAAGTCATACGACATCTTATATGTTATGGCGCAGATGGTGCGTGGATAGTCGCTGCCCCACATGAGTTTCTCCACCCCTACGGTGTCAATGGCATGACGAATGGAATGGATTGCCGTAGGGAACGGATAGAACTCGCTGTTGAACAGCCATGTGATACCTCCGCTTTCTATCATCACATTATCATTGCGGGCAAGCAGAAGGTTCTGCTCAAAGTTGTCCATCGTGACATTTGCGAAATGCGATATGGCTACCTTCATTCCCGGACACTCCTGTATTACCTCCCTCATCTCAGCTGTCTGTGACGGATCCGCGTCGAGATCAATGCACAGCATCACGTTGTTTCTCTCCATCTCGTGGAACATCCGCATCATCTCATCGCTCGTAAGTGACACTCTTCCCTGCGGGGTCATCAGCCTATGGGCGGGAATTTTCAATGCTTTCCAACCGTCATTGATCAGCTGCAGGGCGTCAGGCAAAAAGCCGGGACGGCGGAAATCGCACATACCCGTAACAAAAAAGCGCTCCGGATACTTGCTTATCACCTCCTGCAGATAATCATTCTGATTGCCGTCAATAAACTCTTGCACTATCACCGCAGCCGATACCTGCGCGTANTCCATATTGGCAAGAAAGACTTCAGCGCTGTTACGCCCGTCAATCATGAAGGGAGGCAACATCTGTACCTCCTCATCAAGAAAGATAGAGCGGCCACGGTCTGTAGTGCGGATTACCTTACCGTCTATCATTGTGTCCTGACGCAGCCACAAATGGGCATGGGCATCTATTATCTTCATTTCCTAATGTGAATATGATTCTTGAACATTAAAACTCCACAAGAATACGGAACACCTTGCCGGGGTTCTTGTCCCAGTATTCCATTGTTTCCTGTGTCTCCTCCGGTCTGACCACTTTTGTTATCAGTTCATCCACAGGACAGTCTCCGCTCTGCATATAATGTATCACTGCACGGAAGTCATTCGGCATGGCATTCCGTGAGCCGCGTATGTCAAGCTCTTTCTGAACAAAGAAGCGGGTGGTAAAAGATACATCGCTTTTGGCATACCCTATGCACACCACACGTCCCGTAAAGCAGACAGTGTCTATTGCCGCTACATACGTAACAGGAGCGCCTACAGCCTCAATCACGACATCTGCGCCACAGCCATCATTAAGTTTCCTGACTGCCTCGGCCACGTTCTCCTTGCCACTGTTAACGGTAAACCTCGCACCTATGCGCTTTGCCAGCGCCAGCTTCTCGTCATCAATGTCCACTGCTATCACCGTAGCACCGCGAAGGGAAGCCCTTACAATGGCTCCGCAACCAATCATGCCGCAGCCAAACACCACAACGACATCAATGTCTGTCACCTGTGCGCGGTCCACAGCATGGAAACCGACCGACATAGGCTCTATCAACGCACAGTCACGAGGTGATATGCCCGCCGCAGGAATAACCTTCTGCCAGGGTACCTTGATATATTCCATCATTGCACCGTCACGCTGCACGCCCATTGTCTCATTGTGCTCGCAGGCATTGACCCTTCCGTTGCGGCATGAAGAGCAGTTATTACAATTGGTATATGGATTGACAGTGACGACCATACCGGTCTGCAACGTCGACGGAACATCATCGCCGCACTCCACTATGGTGGCACCAATCTCATGGCCGGGTATCACACCGCCGTCCTTAGCCAGCACATTACCGCCACGGAAGGTGTTCAGGTCGCTGCCGCAGAACCCCACATAGTTCAATTTAAGCAGCACCTCGTCTGCCTTCACCTCAGCAGGTGCATCCATCTCTACGGTCTTGATGCATCCCTTTTCTGTTATTTTTAACGCTTTCATAATATAGCTGTATTTATCAGGAGTTAGCCCAACTGACCCTCATCTGGTCGCCGATTATCTCCCTTACCTTATTTACAATATCTTCCGGAGCCTCACACTCCTCCACCCACTGCACGTTCTTCCTCACGTTATCGGGGTTGGCACTGCTAAACAACGTAGTCGTAACACGCGGGTTGCCCACGCTATACTGCATCGCCAGCTTCTCGATAGGATAGCCGATCTCATTACAATACTCCGCGGCACGACGGCAAACCTCCACCAATGGCTTTGGGGCAGGGTGCCAATCAGGAACCCCACGCTGCGACAACAGGCCCATACTCAATGGCGAGGCGTTTATCACTCCGATGCCACGCTCCTCAAAATAATCCAGATAGTCCGTTATAGCCTCGTCGTTAAGACAATAATGACAGAAGCACAACACGCTCTCCACTGTCCCCGGAGCCACACGGTCTATCACATATTTAAGGTTAGGCAGCTGCAAGTCTGTAATGCCAACATGGCCGACAACGCCCTTCTCCCTCAGCTCAACAAGCGCCGGAAGCGTCTCCTCCACAATCATATCGAGCGAGTAGAAACGGTCGGCGAACTCTATATCGTGCACGTTTATCAGGTCAATATGGTCAATGTTCAGGCGCTCCATGCTCTCATACACACTGTCAGTGACACGGCGTGCCGAGTAGTCCCATGTGTTCACACCATCCTTTCCATACCTGCCCACCTTGGTCGAAAGGTAATATTTAGACCGTTCTATGCCCTTCAGGGCCTTTCCCAGCACCGTCTCGGCCTTATAATGTCCATAATAAGGCGACACATCTATGAAGTTCATGCCGCAATCAATGGCTGTGTACACGGCATCAACGGCACGGTTCTCGTCTATATCATGAAATACACCGCCAAGCGATGAAGCCCCAAAACTGAGGGCCGACACCTTCATGCCGGTCTTTCCTATTTCCCTATACTGCATAAGTTTCTCAACGTTTGTTATAAATTCAGGTCTCTTATACTTCAAAAAAAGATTGTGCAAAAATAGCAATAAAAAACGACAATGCCAAATAAAAGCATAAAAATATAGTGCAATGACAGCAACAAACAATCATATTTTCAATTAGGAAACCAATGAAATACACCCTTTGTCAGCCTTGCCGCAACTTTTCCGTTTTATCCTCAAATAGTATGCCTATTGTAATCACAGTGCGATTACATAGTAAAGGCAGCCTGATTACACAGTAAACGCATTGCGATTATACTGTAATCGTAATGCGATTGCAATCCACCCAAACAGACACCCCTCAGTAAGAGGAAATTTATATACCCTTCATCCTCTTCAGCCATAGGTCTGCCATGCGCCTGTGTCCGGCGGGTGTGGGGTGTATGCCGTCCCATATCCAGTGGGCCGCCCCCTCCTTACCCTTGCACAATCCGGCAAAAAGAGCGTGATAATCCACGAGTGTGGCGTTATACTCCTTAGCCATCACACGTATGCGGCCGGCCATTTCGGCTATCAGACTGTCACGCTGCCGCCAGTCATCACGCCCTCCTATGCGTCCCACCTTCGCCACAAACGGCGTCCCAAGTACTATGCGTAACTGCGGGTTAGCACGGCGGGAGCGGTCGAGCAAATCACGATAGCGCCTCTCCCATGCCATGATATTGAAAGGCGCGGATGTCTGTCCCGCCGCCACCGAGTCGAGATAATACAGCACATCGTTAGTCCCCTCAAGCAGCGACAGCACGTCTGGAGCTGTATCTATAGCGTCATGTTGCCACCGTGCCGTCAGCCGCTCCATGTCATCTCCGCTGACACCACGGTTCATCATCACATAATGTCGCTGAGGGTGACGGCTCTCTAACTCAGAGGCACACAGCATCATATAGCTGTGACCGTACAAATGGTTCAGGTCGGTGTGGTTACGTTTCTCCGGCGCAAGCATAGAGCCGCCGCTCCTGCCCCAGCCTCCGTCTGTTACGGAGTCGCCGATATACAGGATACGTTGTGCCATGGCAAAGACATGCGCGCAGAGGAGAGCCACAACAATACAAAGATGTTTGAATGAAGTCATATAACTGATATTTCTCTCATGATAATATTTACGAGGGACAAAGTTAAAGTTTTTTCTTTATACCGAAGGCTGTTTATTGTGTTTTTTTACCGTTAATGGATAAATTTTTGTTAATTAATTTGGGCTTTGCATGAAAAAACATTATCTTTGCAAGCAAGAAATACTCGGNGGTGCCACNCCGTTGTGTGTTATCACACACCAACATGTCGTTGGCTGAGATTATACCCATTGACCTGACGCAGATAATGCTGCCGTAGGAAATGAGTTACAGTAACAGGATTTGTCAGCAGACAGACAATAAACATACCCGAGTGACGGCACAATAAAGGCCGGCACCCGGGTATTCCCGTTTCATATATAAACCGACAGTTATTCTATGAACATTTACATCAACAACAAACAGACCGAGACCAAGGCTCTGAACCTTGCGGAGCTGGCAGCGGAACTGAATCTGCCGGAGCGTGGAGTGGCCATGGCTGTGGGCACACGTATGGTCGGACGGGCACAGTGGGAGACTACAACAATTAGCGAGGACGACAACATTATTATAATAAAGGCCGCTTGCGGAGGTTGAGAATGGAGCTGCAGTTTATATCACATCATAACGAACGCTATTCGTATCTGGACTCCATACGTCTCGCACTTGACGGCGGTTGCCGCTGGGTGCAGCTGCGTATGAAGGATGCAACGGACGAGGAGGCAAGGAATGTGGCTCTGAAAGCGCAGCGGATGTGTGCCGAGGCCGGTGCAAAGTTCATAATAGACGACCGTGTGGCATTGGTAAAGGAGCTGCATGCCGATGGCGTACATCTCGGAAAGAACGACATGCCCATAGCCGAGGCAAGGGCATTGTTGGGCGAGAGCTATATAATTGGCGGCACGGCGAATACCTTTGACGACGTAAAAGCGCATGCCAAGGCTGGAGCTGACTATATAGGTTGCGGGCCGTTCCGTTTCACTACCACCAAGAAAGGGCTTGCGCCGGTATTGGGACTACAAGGCTATTGTGACATTGTACGGCAGATGTCGGAGGCGGGTATCAAGCTGCCTATAGTGGCAATAGGGGGGATTACGGCCGCCGATATTCCCGACATAATGCAAACCGGAGTGACAGGCGTGGCGTTGAGCGGCACCGTCCTGAACGCTCCCGACCCTGTTGGGGAGATGAGACGGCTGCTGCGGCTGTGACACACATTTCCTTTAATATAAATAACGAACATCAACAAACGATATGGACAAACTGATTATTGCGGGAAGAGAATTCAACTCCCGTCTGTTCCTCGGAACAGGAAAATTCAACAACAATGCCATGATGGCCGAAGCCATAAAGGCGAGNGAGACGGAGATGGTGACAGTGGCCATGAAACGTGNGGNANTAGAGGACAAACATGACGACNTGNTGANACACATCACACAGAACCCTGATATACAACTGTTGCCGAACACATCGGGAGTGCGCAACGCCGAGGAGGCGGTGTTTGCCGCGCAGATGTCGAGAGAGGCGTTCGGAACCAACTGGCTGAAGTTAGAGATACACCCCGACCCGCGTTATCTGTTGCCTGACTCGGTAGAGACACTGAAGGCTACGGAGCAGCTTGTGAAGCTGGGCTTTGTGGTATTGCCCTATTGTCAGGCCGACCCCACACTGTGCAAGCATCTTGAAGAGGCCGGCGCGGCTACCGTAATGCCGCTTGCCGCACCCATAGGTACAAACAAAGGCTTGCGCATGAAGGACTTCCTGCAGATAATAATAGAGCAGGCAACGGTGCCGGTGGTAGTGGATGCCGGCATAGGTGCGCCAAGCCATGCGGCCGAAGCAATGGAGATGGGTGCTGACTGCTGTCTGGTGAACACTGCAATAGCGGTGGCGGGAGACCCCGTACAGATGGCGATGGCATTCAAAGAGGCCGTAATAGCAGGCCGCAGGGCATACGAGGCGGGACTGGGTGCCGTCAGTGACTCGGCCGAGGCCAGCTCGCCGCTGACAGCCTTCCTGCAATAACGCATATAAATAAAGAAGAAGACTATCCCCTAAAAGATAAATACATGCCAAACGATAACAAAGCATACGCCAAGAGAGAGAAGGCGTATATGACCGGAAAACTGTTCCCGTCGGTAAAGGTGGGAATGACAAAGGTGAACCTTACGCCGACCGTTGTGAAGGACAAAAACGGTGTGCCGCACACGGAACCCAACGCACCCGTATATATATATGATACAAGCGGGCCGTTCTCAGACCCTGATATCACCGTAGATCTGAAAAAAGGACTGCCAAGGATAAGGGAGCAATGGATACTGGACCGCAACGATACGGAACAGTTGCCGGAGGTGACCAGCGACTATGGCAAGCAGCGTCTGGCCGACCGCTCGCTCGATGACTTGCGTTTTGAGCACATACAGCTGCCGCGCCGCGCCGCAAAGGGAAAGGCTATAACGCAGATGGCATACGCAAAGGCCGGCATAATAACGCCTGAGATGGAGTATGTCGCAATAAGAGAGAACATGAACTGTGAGGAACTGGGCATCAAGACCCACATAACTCCGGAGTTTGTGCGTGATGAGATAGCCGTAGGCAGAGCCGTATTACCCGCCAATATCAACCACCCTGAGGCGGAACCGATGATTATAGGCCGCAACTTCCTTGTGAAGATAAACACCAACATAGGCAACTCTGCAACCACATCGTCCATAGACGAGGAGGTGGACAAGGCCGTATGGTCATGCAAGTGGGGTGGAGACACGCTGATGGATCTGTCCACCGGCGCCAATATCCACGAGACAAGGGAGTGGATTGTGCGCAACTGCCCGGTGCCTGTAGGCACGGTGCCCATATATCAGGCACTGGAAAAGGTGAACGGAAAGGTTGAAGACCTGACGTGGGAGATATACAAAGACACTCTGATAGAGCAATGCGAGCAGGGTGTTGACTACTTCACCATACACGCAGGAATACGCCGGCAGAACGTGCATTTGGCCGACAAACGTCTGTGTGGCATTGTGAGCAGAGGCGGGTCAATAATGAGTAAATGGTGTCTTATACACGATAGGGAGTCGTTCCTGTATGAGCACTTCGACGATATTTGTGATATTGTGGCCCAATACGATGTGGCTTTGTCATTAGGCGACGGCCTGAGACCGGGTTGTACGGCTGATGCCAACGACGCGGCACAGTTTGCTGAGCTTGACACTATGGGTGAATTGGTGACCAGAGCATGGGACAAGAACGTGCAAGCGTTCATAGAAGGTCCCGGACATGTGCCCATGCAGAAAATACGTGAGAACATGGAACGGCAGTTGGAGCACTGTCATGAGGCACCGTTCTATACCCTTGGCCCTATCGTTACCGACATAGCACCGGGCTACGACCACATCACCAGTGCCATAGGCGGAGCGCAGATAGCATGGCTCGGCACCGCAATGCTGTGCTATGTAACACCTAAAGAGCATCTTGCGCTGCCCAATAGGGAGGACGTGCGTGTAGGGGTCGTGACGTATAAGATAGCGGCTCACGCTGCGGATTTGGCCAAAGGGCATCCCGGGGCGCAGATAAGAGACAACGCATTGTCCAAGGCGCGTTTTGAATTCAGGTGGCGTGACCAGTTCCATCTGTCTCTCGACCCGGAGCGTTCGCTGCAGTATTTTGAGGAAGCGGGACACACCGACGGAGAGTATTGCACCATGTGCGGCCCGAACTTCTGCGCCGCTAAGCTCACACACGACTTGAGAAAGCTATGACAACGTCAAGGTATGACAGGCAACTGGCATTGCCTGAGATTGGCATAGAGGGACAACGCAGGCTGGCGGAAGCTAAGGTATTGGTTATAGGCGTGGGCGGATTAGGGTCGCCCATAGCCCTATACCTCGCCGGAGCCGGTGTGGGTACTATCGGATTAGTGGACGATGATGTCGTTAGCGTGAGCAACTTACAGCGGCAGGTGCTATACAGTGAGCCGCAACAGGGTTGCCCTAAGGTGCTGTGCGCAAAGGAAAGGCTGGAGAATCTGAACAGCGACGTGACCGTAGTGGCTCACAACACCAGACTGAACAGCGGCAACGCCGAGGACATTATAAGCCGCTATGACATCGTAATAGACGGTACGGACAACTTCGCCGCAAGATTTCTGATAAGTGATGTCTGCGAGACTCTGCATAAGCCGTATATCTATGGTGCCATAAACGCCCTTGAAGGACAGGTTGCTGTGTTGTGCAAAGGAAACGCAACATACCGGACACTGTTCCCCGATGAGCGCGGAACCCTTGCGATGCCGCATCCGGGCAGAGCCGTAGTGGGCGTGACACCGGCCGTGGTAGGTAGCGTGGAGGCCGGGCAGGCACTGCAACTGATATGCGGATACGGTGAGCCGCTGATAGATAGGCTGTGGACTGTTGACCTCAGAACTATGCAATCCTATATCTTGGAAATAGGTAACTGACAGAAGAAATATACAAAAAAGTAAGATGTTTTCAGAAGAATTATTAAGTATCAGTTGGGAAGAAACCACAGAGCGCATTGCTCAGATGACCGAAAACGATGTCAGACGGGCACTGGCTAAGGAGCGTTGCGACGTTAATGACTTCATGGCCATGGTATCGCCGGCCGCCGAACCCTTTCTGGAACAGATGGCATGGCTGTCGAGAAAATACACAGAGGAGCGCTTTGGACGCACAATGTCTATGTTCATACCATTGTATATAACGAACTCCTGTTCCAACTCCTGCGTCTATTGCGGTTTCCATCGCTCCAATCCCATGGCGCGGACAATCCTGACCCCGGAGCAGATAGAGAACGAATACAAAGCCATAAAGAAGTTAGCGCCGTTCGAGAATATCCTGCTTGTGACGGGCGAGAACCCCGCAAAGGCCGGTGTGCCATATCTGGCCAGGGCCATAGAGATAGCAAAGAAGTACTTCTCCAATATCAAGATAGAGGTGATGCCACTGAAAACCGAGGAGTATTATGAGCTGACCAAACATGGTCTGAACGGCGTTATATGCTTTCAGGAGACATATCACAGAGAGAATTATAAGCTATATCACCCTGCCGGCATGAAGTCCAACTTCGAGTGGCGTGTCAATGGCTTTGACCGTATGGGACAAGCCGGTGTGCACTCCATAGGAATGGGAGCGTTACTGGGCTTGGAAAAGGAGTGGCGTACGGACGTAGTGATGATGGCTTACCACCTGCGTTATCTGCAAAAGCATTATTGGAAGACGAAATACTCAGTCAATTTCCCACGTATGCGTCCCGCACAGAATGAGGGATTCCAGCCCAATTGCCTTGTGAGCGACCGTGAATTGGCGCAGGTTACTTTCGCCATGCGTATCTTTGACCACGACGTGGACATATCATACAGCACCCGCGAGCCCCAGTTTATAAGAGATAATATGTGCACTCTCGGCGTAACCACTATGTCGGCGGAGTCGAAAGTGAACCCCGGAGGGTACTATACATATCCGCAAGCTTTGGAGCAGTTTACCGTATCGGACGACAGAACCGCCGTCGAGATAAACCGCAGGCTAAAGGAATTGGGGCGCGAGCCGGTGTGGAAAGACTGGGATGCCTCATTTGACATGTTCAAACAATGACGCTTTTGTGAACAGATGCCTTTACAAGAGATGTTCAAAACAATTGTGATAACACTGCCCTCGTTTTTCGACGGCGAGGCAGACGCAATAGCAAGGATTCTCGACAGGGGAGACATTGACGTGCTGCACCTTCGCAAACCGGGGGCGACATTTGGTGACATGGAGCGGCTGATAAGCGGGATACCGTATGAATGGCGCAACCGTCTGGTACTGCACGACCATCCGTTGCTGGCGGAACGTTACGGATTATACGGCATACACCTTAACTCACGCTTCCCGACTACACCGCAAGGCTGGCGGGGTAGCGTGAGCCGCAGTTGTCATTCGCTTGAAGAGCTGACCGAATGGAAACAGCGGTGTGACTACGTTTCACTGTCGCCGATATTCGATTCCATCTCAAAATGCGGGTATAAGTCGGCATTTACCGCCGGAGAGATAGCGCAGGCGGTGAGCGCAGGCATAATAGACGGCAAGGTATATGCGCTTGGAGGCGTGACATTCGACCGACTTGCAGAGATTAAAGACATGGGATTTGGTGGCGCGATGATACTCGGCGACGCATGGAAAGAATAACATTATGAAGACAATACTGACCATAGCCGGCAGCGACACAAGCGCCGGGGCGGGAATACAGCAGGATCTAAAAACCGTAACGTCACTGGGACATTATGCCGTAACGGTGCCCACGGCACTGACGGCGCAGAACACAACGGGCGTGACTATGGTGATGCCTGTGCCCGATGACATGCTGCAGGCGCAGCTTGATGCCATATTAAGCGACATTAGTGTGGCGGCGGTGAAAATCGGAATGATTCCCAATGAGCAGTCGGCGTGCCTCATTGTCAAAAGCATATCGCAGCTTGATGTTCCGGTTGTGTGCGATCCGGTAATGATTTCCACCAGCGGTACGCAACTGATGTCTAACGGATGTATAGAATATATCAAAGAAAATCTGTTCCCGCTCTGCACCCTTGTCACGCCAAACATACCGGAGGCACAGCGCCTTGTGGGTGCGGAGAATAGCGGATATGAGGATCTTGACAACATAGGCAGAAGCCTTGCAGACCGTCATTGCTGTGCATTTCTGTTGAAAGGGGGCCATGCTGCGGGCAGCATTATGCGTGATGTGCTGTATGAGCGTGACGGCTCTACACACGAATATTGCTCTGAACGCATAGACAGCCGTAACCTGCACGGCACGGGATGCACGCTGTCCAGTGCCGTTGCCACACTATTGGCAACAGGACTGCCGTTACCTAATGCCGTAAGAGGAGCCAAAGCCGTCATAGACAAAGGCATAGCCCAAGGTCGTAACCTGCACATAGGCAAAGGGAACGGCCCGCTGTGGCTGTTCTGACCTATCACTCTTCCTTTGCAACCATAATCTTATCATACCATAATTTACATG
>WFLX010121856.1_pt1 | contig 15754 bp, 15 predicted proteins | sample 4967041 | NCBI WGS metagenome assembly WFLX01 (sample SAMN12857096, study PRJNA449069) | gut metagenome | isolation source: stool from male and female vole | host: Microtus ochrogaster | place: USA:Florida | collected 2017 | reverse complement strand
GTTTCCGGCAGGCGCTTTCTGAGTGCGGCCGCTGCCAACAGGATCATTACATTCAGTACAGAGGGAAGGATCATATGCAGGAGAACATAGTTTCTTATGGAAGTGTCGACCAATATTGCTTCCCACTCCCAAAAAGCAAAAAAAGTACATGCCAGCAGGAGGTTGATGATTGCAAAGATGCAGCCCAACTGAAAGAAGACACGGTTCCATTTTGGAAAATCCGGCATAATCGCATACATGATCTCAGGCGCCGGTTCACCCTGCGGCATTGGTCTGCCCTGAGGCATCGATCCAATTTGTGGCATCGGTCCGCCTTGTGGCATTGCTTCGCCCTGTGGCATCGGCATCTCCGGTTTTGTCAATCTGTTCTTTCTATTCATGGTTGTTTCTCCTTTTTAAAAGGGGTAGAATGTATCAAGAGGTAAGAGGTGTCTCAAGCTGATCCATAATCTTTTTTATGCTATTTTAACTATATCAGATTTTTCCTTTTTTGCAAACCCCGGATATGCTTTGTACAAGGCATTTTATGCCTGTTTATAATGTTCCTGTACAATTGCCTGTATAAAATCATGGGTTTGCCGCTAACAGGTGGTCACAACCTGCAAAAATATGTTATAATTTATTTAAATATTTATCTGCTATAGCAGTAAGGGAGAAAACATATGGAATATCATTTTTATGGCTGGGAAAATGCCTTGGTACAGCCGGTCGGTAAAGAATATGAGAAAATCCGTTCCCCAAGGGAATTGTATGATCTTTTATCGGAGCTCTGGTGCGCCGATACCTGCGCGCCCAGAATGAGGGAGGAATGGAGTAAGGACAATAAGACGCTGGGACAATGCTCCATCACGGCATTTTTGGCACAGGACATCTTTGGCGGCAAAGTCTATGGCATCCTTCGACCGGGCGGGAATTATCATTGTTACAATGTCATTGGCGACTGCTGCTTTGACCTGACCAGTGAACAGTTTGGGGAGGAAGCTTCGGAACTTGTCTATGAGGACAATCCGGAGCAGTTTCGGGAGGAGCATTTTGCCAAAGAGGAGAAACGGCTGCGGTATGAGGCTTTGAAACGCGCGCTTGAGGAAAGACTGAAAAGGATAACTTGGTAGAACCTCTGATGGATGCGCACTGATTTGCATTGGAATCATGCTGCTTTGCATCGCAAATCCGGCGCGGGAAATTTTTGGAAATGAGGATCAATATGTCAAAAAGTAAAGTTGTAGTGGGTATGTCCGGCGGTGTGGATTCGTCGGTGGCTGCTTATCTGTTGAAAGAACAGGGATATGATGTGATCGGCGTAACGATGCAGGTCTGGCAGGAAGAAGGAAGTACGGGAGGAAAAAACAGCGCTGTGGAGGATGCCGGACGGGTTGCCGGGGTATTGGATATCCCATATCATGCGGTGGATTTCAGGGATGTGTTTCAGGAAAAGGTGATAGATAACTTTATTGCAGAGTATCTTGCAGGCAATACGCCCAATCCGTGCATCCGCTGCAACCGCTATGTGAAGTGGAAAGCGCTTCTTTCTTATGCTATGGAGAACGGGGCAGAGTTTATCGCAACGGGTCATTATGCAAACATCAGGAAACTGGAGAATGGACGGTATACCGTCAGTAAGGCATTAACTACGGAGAAAGACCAGACGTATGCCCTGTATCAGCTGACACAGTCCCAGCTGGCACATACGCTGATGCCGCTGGGAGAATACCGTAAGGAGGAGATCCGTCAGATTGCCGAAAGGATAGGGCTTCCGGTGGCGGACAAGCCGGATAGTCAGGAGATCTGTTTTATTCCGGATAATGACTACGGCGCATTTCTGGGGCGGCATGCCAAACTTCCGACAGCAGGTAATTTTGTTGATAAAGCAGGTAATGTATTAGGGACCCATGCCGGGATCCATAAATATACCATAGGGCAGAGGAAAGGACTGAACATAGCCTTTGGACAGCCCATGTATGTATGCGAGATCCGTCCTGACACCAATGAGGTGGTGCTGGGAACCAATGAAGATACGTTTACGGATGAGGTGGTCTGCAACAGGATACATTATATGGCGGTAGAAAATCTTGCTGGCTGCCAGGGGATGACGGCGAAAATACGATATGGCAGTAAGGAATATGCCTGTCATGCAGAGTATACCGGTGAGGATGTATTGTGCTGCCATTTCCCGGAAAAGGTCAGGGCTGCGACACCGGGTCAGGCGATCGTATTTTACCATGGGAATGATGTACTTGGGGGAGGAACTGTCATACGAAATTAAGAAAAAACACTATTTTTAAATTGTTAAATTAAATTTTAATAAATATCGACAAGTCTGAAAAATAAAAATAAATTATGGCAGAAAAATAATTAAATTTTTATTTTACACATATTCTGGCAACTTTTGCCAATCCTAACAGCAGGAGGTGCAGAGTATGAATGAAGATACCGTAAAATTATTAAAGGAATGTAATTCAGGCTGCAAAATGGCGATGAACAGCATTGACCAGATTCAGCAATACGTCAAAGATGAAAAGCTGCAGAAATTGTTGGACCATTATAAGGATCTGCATGCCGAGTTGAAAGAAAAATCAGGAACAATGCTGAAGGAAGCGGGCGAAAATGACGAGAAGCCGACGATGATGGCGTCAGCCTTTGCCTGGATGAGTACCGAGGTAAAAATGGCATTGGAGAGAAACCATACGCAGATCGCCAAGATCATGATGGATGGCTGTAACATGGGGATCCAGTCCATCGGGGAATACCGCAGTAAATTCAGTGGAGCTTCAAAGGAGGCATCTGATCTTGCCGGTGACTTGATCCATCTGGAAGAAGATTTCAGCAAAAGTATGGAAAAATATCTATAAATATGGTATGGTAAAAAGGATTTCCGTAGGAAAGCGGTCGGAGATCCTTTTTTAAATAACAGTTGCGGCGGGGAGGGTGACAATGGCAATCGAGAGCGTAAGGGAGTATTTTAAGCAGTTTGGAATAGAGGACAGGATACAGGAATTTGAAGTGTCCAGCGCGACAGTGGCGCTTGCGGCGGAGGCGCTGCATTGTGAGGAAAGCCGGATCGCGAAGACGCTGTCCTTTCATCTGGGAGATCAGGTGATACTGATCGTTACCGCAGGAGATAAGAAGATTGACAATCCGAAGTATAAGGCGAAGTTTGGCGCAAAAGCGAAGATGCTTGCTTTTGAGGAAGCGGAACCGTTGATCGGTCATGCGGTGGGCGGAGTATGCCCGTTTGCGGTAAAAGAGGGCGTAAAGACTTATCTGGACATCTCACTGAAACGTTTTGAAACGGTATTTCCGGCATGCGGAAGCGCCAACAGTGCAATTGAGCTCACACCTGAGGAACTGGAACGGTATTCCGGATGCGTGGAGTGGGTGGATGTTTGTAAATAAAGATTAAAAATTTTTAATTTTTCCTTTTTTTCTAATAAATTTCTTTTTATAAGATCATTTATATTAAATATGAAAAGGTGGATTTTNAAAGGNANACATAGAGTATTAAATCTTNNTTTAATATAAGNAAGCGANTGCCTTTTTGATTCAAAATCGGAGATTCAAAATCTGAATATGGAATTATTTTTTAATTAATAAATATTTTTTAATTAATAAATATTTTTTAATTAATAAATATAGGTAGGAAGGTTTTCAAAAAAGAGATTTGATGATAAGATAGAAGAAGTATCGGAGATTTTTATTCAAAATGAGGCAGAGAGGAACGGAGGAAACAGGACAAATGGGACAGGAGCAAAAGAACAGATTTTTTGGAAGTATCAAGGGAAATATTACTACCTTTGTAGCGATATGTACCGTGATCATCATTGCGGTGACGGCTACGCTAAACAGCGTTATAATGAGGAATGTGTTGATGTCCAATGGACAAAATACGCTTACCGAAGAAGCGCAGAACACCGGAGAAATGATTAACGAGTGGCTGATCAGGCAGGCATATATCGTTGATACCATGAAAAGCGGACTTGCAACAATGAGTACAGACGATATGGAAGCCGTCATGGATTATCTGGAGGATAATCTGGCTCAGAACCCGGATGCGTTGATGTATTATTGCTGCCGTGCATTTGACGGAGGTGTTTTTCCGGCGAATCATACTTTCCTTGACCTGGATCCTACCACAAGAGGCTGGTGGATCGACGCAGTCGAATCGGGAAGTTTGATCTATACGGAACCCTATACGGATTTTGCCACAGGGCAGATGATCGTTTCCATAGCGGAACCGTTTATAATGGATGGGGAACAGGCGGTTGTTCTTGCGGATATCACCATTGACAGCCTGATCGAAATGGTACAGAGCGCCGGATCGGACGAAAGCGTGCAGACGTTCCTTCTTGCAGGCGACGACAGCGTCATTACCCATGAAAACGCAGAATATCTGCCGAAGGAGGAAGGCAATACAATTTTATCCGATGTGCTTAATATTGATCTTGGCAGGGAAGATGTAGCCCGTTTTCAGGATTACGACGGTGTAACCAAATATTATGTGGTAAGTGAGATAGAAAGAACAGGCTGGAAGATCGGCATTACACAGCCGGTTTCTGTGATCAGCCGTGAGATTAGTAATAATCTGATCCTTCCGCTGACAGTTGATATTATTCTGCTTCTTTTGTTTANCATTTTATTAAATNTTGTAGTANGCAAACTTTTAAAGCCTATGTCGGAAATGAAGGCATTTATTAAGAATAAAGTAATCGGAATCAAGAACTGCAGAGAGGAAAAAGAAGAAGTCAAGGAGATCAGTTACCTTATAGAGGAATTGGAGACCCGCGTGGTTTCTACAATCCAGAAAACGCAGCAGGAAGCCGGAATGATTCAGAATATGATATCGGGAACAGGCACCCATTTATCGGATATGAATGGAAATATTATGGAAATCAGTGCGATTATGGAGGAAACCGGAGCCAGCATTACAATGCAGACGGCCAGTATCGCTCAGATCGATGCAAACTGTCAGGATGTTGCAGCGGCAATGGATGAGCTGGTAAAAAATACACAGACGATTTCAGAGCGTGCGGATGAGATCATAAAAAGAGTGGAGCAGGTGGTTCCTGAACTTCTGGAAGATAAGAGAAATGCCATTACTATTACTTTAGACAGTAAGAAAAATCTGGAAATTGCCATTGAAGAAACAAAGGAAATCGGAAAGATTGTGGAAGTATCTGAGGCAATCAGTGCGATTGCGGAACAGACGAACCTTCTGGCGCTGAATGCTTCCATAGAAGCAGCAAGGGCAGGAGAAGCCGGAAAAGGATTTGCGGTAGTGGCGGATGAAATCAAAAAGTTAAGTAATACCACCGGAGATGAGATCGGAAAGGTAAACGAACTGGTTGACAAGGTTATGGAAAGCGTTAATAAGCTTTCGGATGCAAGCAATAAGATCGTAGCCTTTTTGGATGAAATTGTATTGAAGGATTATGATAAACTGGAAATGCTTGCAGACAATTATAAAGAGGATGCGACTTACTATGTGGAAGTCAGCGGAGTGTTAGGAGAGCATACTGAAAAATTAAACGATTCCATAGCAAATATCAATCAGATCGTTGATACCATCAATGTCTCCCAGAAGGAACTGGATGAAGCTGTTCAATCCATCAATGAAAATCTGCAGTTGATTACATATGCAAGCGAGGATGTATCAACGGAAGCAAATGATGTCATGAAGAGTGTCACATCCCTTCAGACAACGGTGGGGCAGTTTAATTTATAAACTCTGATGGCGGTAACTTGCGGAAAGTAATTAAAGACAGGAAAATACAATCTATGCTTTTTATTAAGAAAGGAGGGAAGATTGGCTGTGCAAAGGAAGATCAGCAAACCACTTTTGTTTGGCGTTGTTGTTCTGCCGATATTGATTATTATCGGTATGACATTGCTTTTTCTTCAAAATCATCGGTATAACACCCGTGAAAGAGTACATAGTTTTTTGGATGGCAGGCGGGAGGGGACTGCATTTGTATTTGATGATGTTACGGTAGATATTGTTACAAGGGGAGGAGATACCGGTGCATGGATGAATGATCCTGTTTTAGATGATGATGAAAATGTTCTTTACNNGGAGTCTGTAGGTACNATCTATGAGCTGGTAGTTANNAACAATTCTTCTGATACAATTACNGACTGGAAGGCTGTCGTATANATTCCTGAGGAAATGTGTATAGTCAATTCATGGAATGGAGATTATGAACTTCATCAGAATGTGAATTCGGGAAATGAAGGTGTTCAGGCTCTTGATCTTGCAGAGTATTCTAAGTATGACATCATACTGGAGCACTTTATGACAGTGTCCGGNGCTATGNTNCGATTNNANGAGGGGGATTATNTTANATATTATCCTGATGTGGCAATGGGNGAAATGCCCATAGNTNCAAAGCNGAAAGACTCAGACAAGGAAAGCAGTGCCAGAATTGGCTTTATCATGTATATTCCNGAAAAGACCATTGACTATGTAGCGGATTTTTCTAAAGGAGAGATACACTACCNTCTGCACACCAGTNTTTTAAAAANTCCGTTTTTCTGGATACTTTGTGNAGCGATGNTTATCTGGANCAGTTGTTTCCTTGCAATGATTATTGTAAAGATCAATCTGCGGCGTATGATTGAACAGCAGAAACGGGACGAGAAGATTATTGAGCAGACCATGCAGACGATTGTCAACTTCATTGAGGCAAAGGATCCATATACCAAAGGCCACTCGATGCGTGTTGCACAATATTCAAAGATGCTTGCCGAGAGTATGGGATTTTCTGAGACCGAATGTAAAAGCTTTTATTATATTGCATTGATGCATGATTGCGGAAAGCTGTATATCCCGGATAATATTCTTACTAAACCGGGCAAGCTTACCGATGAGGAGTATGAAATTATGAAAAAGCATACCTTGTTCGGTAAAGAACTCCTTCAAAATTTTACTATCATTGAGGATATTGGCATGGGTGCGTTGTGTCACCATGAACGCTATGATGGCAATGGTTATCCTAATGGACTTGCAGGTGAAGATATTCCGGTGATTGCCCGGCTTATCTGCATATCAGATGCTTTTGATGCAATGAACAGCTGCCGCTGTTATCGAAAAAATCTGACGCCTGATATTATTTTAGATGAGCTTAAGAAGAACAAGGGAAAACAGTTCGATCCGATTATGATCGACCATTTACTGAAGCTTATTGAAAGCGGTGTAATCTCCACGTCAGACAATGTAGAAGGCGAATAAACAATTTGTNCGGTNCCTTTANAANACCANCTTCTGCTGGTTTTTTTAATTTGGCTATTTTCGTCGCAGTACCGTTGGTTTCATTTTGGCACATAAATTTTGAGTACGCCATAAAGGTTTCTAAACTCCTTTTGCAGCCAATGATCTTCCAGACGGACAAATGACAATTTAGCTAAATAGTTGTATTCTGATCTTCAATAAATATTTATCGAAAAACAATAAATTATTATTGACATTCGGAAATATAAATGATATTATCATATAAACTTGGTTATTATGATAACAGAAGTAGGATATTAAAATCTTGAGATGGGGGCAAGGATTGATCATGAAAAAGAATACATATCTGATCATAGCGAAGTGTTTGTTGAACGTTATGTTTTATTGCGGGATTCCGGTGACGGCGTCTGTTCCGTTTTTTTTAAAATGGTATGGTAAAATCAACAGCTATTATGAGGAATATTACTGGATTCAGACAGCGTTGTTCTTTATTTCAGGTGTATTTGCATGTTTGATCGTTTATGAGCTGCGCAGGATGATCCGTTCCGTGGAACAGGAGAACTGTTTTGTCATGGAGAATGTTAAAAGTCTGAAACGTATGGGCAATTACAGTTTTATCATTGCGTCTGTGACGTCGGTCCGCTTATGTCTCTATTCTACTCCGGGCGTANTTGTTGTCATCCTTGNTTTCGTGATNGNAGGATTATTTTNCAAAGTGNTTGCCGGGGTATTTNAACAGGCGNTTAACTANAANCAGGAAAATGATCTGACAATTTAAAATGATCTTTTTATAGGATACTTTGACTAGTTAACATAAATTTGGAGCTAAAATTATATGATTAACATAAAACAAAATATATAAATATTGTAATTGATAGGTTGGACATNTCCTGTAATTAAAAAAAATCGGTATAAATANCAGAAAAACCTTGAAATTTTAATTAAATCTAATTTTAATAAATCGTAAAATACTGAAAAATACTGAACTCTTAAAAACAAAAAGAAGTCAAGAAGTGTAAATTTTGTCAAAAAATATAGATAAGTAAAGAATTTGAAGGGTTGCCAATTTCATATTAAATTTTTTTAGTTAAAAATACATGGATCATTTGTGATTTAAAATAAGAAAATTTGATAGAAAAATTACTATAAAATATCGATTGAGAAAGAAAAAATATCAGTAAATATAAAAAAACAAATTTTAAATTTGATTTTTGCATAATAATTCAAGGGGAAATTTTAGAGGTAATATTATAAATTTTGATAAAAAGATTTTCTTGCCGGAGCAAAAAAATCCATAAAAATAAAAAGGCAGTCAGATTTTCTTATTTTTAAGAAAATTTAGTTGACATAATAAAAAACTACAAAGAAAGTAATTTACATAAGATTTATGAAGTTTAAGAAATATCGTAGAAAAGGGATCAGAGAAAGGGACGGGGTGCGTAATGGCAATTGTGATTAATCTGGATGTCGTGATGGCAAAACGGAAGATTGGCTTGGTGGAGCTGGCGGGGAAGGTAGATCTTACTCCGGCGAATCTTTCTATATTAAAGAATAATAAGGCAAAGGCAGTCCGTTTTTCGACCTTAAATGAGATTTGTAAGGTTCTCGGCTGCCAGCCGGGAGATATTTTGGAGTATGTACAGGATCCGGAATGTGCAGAGGAAAAATAAATATGGAAAGGACGGTATAGAAATATGGATATGGATCAGGTCTTTAAAAAATTAGATGAGTTAAAGCAGAATGGAGCGGATACGGAAGAATATGAAAAAGTTTTGCAGAAGTGTGAGCCATATCGGACGCCGCTTCCGCCGCTTTCACAGAAGATTAGGGACAATTATTCATTTTTTGGATTGTCCGGCATCATTTATGCGGTATTTTATACCTTTTGTCTGTATAGAAATCCTTCCGGAATTACTGCGCCTCTGTGTGCCTTGGGGACGTTATGCTATTTTTTCCTGTGTCTTAGGAAGCTGGAGATCAAAATGGGGAAGAAATGCATNTTTTATGCGGGAAGTATCGTGCTTTTGGGAGTCAATCTTTGCCTGACGNATGACAGATTTCTTATTTTNTGTGATTATTTCNGTATTTTTNTGCTGCTGCTCAGCGGTTTGCTGCATCTTTTTTATGAANATAGGGAATGGGGACTGNTGGAATACCTGAGTGCCATCGTCCAGACGGCATTTGGTTCATTGGATCATCTTGGACGCCCCTTTGAAGATAGAAAGGTCTGGAAGAGCCAGATAAAGGGGGAGAAAAAAGAGCATTCTGCCTTGAAATATGTTTTTTTGGGCATTCTGATCGGACTTCCGCTTCTGATGATCGTTATGCTGCTGCTTGCCAGTGCAGATTCGGTGTTTGGACATCTGTTGGAAGTATTTAGTGTATTTAATGTACTTAAGAGGCTGTTTAGAATCGGAAATGTGGTAGATACTTTTTTCAAAATCTTCAATATTTGTTTGATGATGGCAGCTGTCTATCTGCTGTCTTATGGTCTGCTGGTAAAGCTGGGCAGCAAGTCCGTCAAGATTTCTTCCGGGAAACGCCGTACCGGGGAGCCGGTGGTTGCCATTACGGTCAATGCCATGCTTGGTGTGGTGTATCTGATCTTTTCCGTGATCCAGATATTGTACCTCTTTATGGGCAGGCTTTCGCTTCCGGAAGGAACTACCTATGCAGTATACGCAAGGCAGGGGTTTTTCCAGCTTCTTCTGGTATGTATTATCAACATGACGCTGGTGCTGTTTTGCCTGTATAAATTCCGGGAAAGCAGGGTATTAAAAGGAATGCTGGCGCTGATCAGCGGATGCACTTATATTATGATCGCTTCCAGTGCGTTAAGGATGTATATGTATGTGGAGACGTATGATCTGTCATACTTACGGGTGCTGGTATTCTGGGGATTGGGATTGATCTTCCTGATGATGAGCGGAATCATGATCTATATTTTCAACGGGAAGTTTCNTTTATTTANGTATTGTATGGTNGTGNTAACGATTCTGTATCTTGGATTGGCGTATGCCAGACCGGATTATTTGATCGCTTCNTATAATNTGAATGAANAGCATATTAACGGAAATGTGGATTGGCATTATCTCAGCAGGCTGTCAGCGGATGCTGTACCGGTTATTGNNGAGGCTTTGGAGCGNGGGGAAGGCGATGAGTTTGCAGACGATCCGGAAAACTTAATATATTTTAGACTTAATATGACTGTTGGGGGTTATACAGACAGTCTGCGAGGGTTCNATTTCTCCAGATATTATGGGGAAANATCCCTACGCCGCCTGAGATGAAAAATTCAAATAGATTATCATTACGCTGATAAATTGGAATTTAGGAGAGTAATCAATGCATCCTTGGTATGTTGCTATAATCAAGCTAATCAATTTTCTCGGTCTTTTCATTTGTTTTATTATTCTTATTGTAATGCTGATTAGAGCAAAAATACATCATAAAGCTACTCGAACAATAGGATTGCTATTATCGCTTGATATAATACTTTTTGCTTATTCACTTATCTTTGTTTTATCACACTCAACTTATTACAAATACAATGATTGGNCTATTCTCAATTCTNATATCAACTCTGTNATTAATAAATATGGGGTATTTGATGTGGGTTCAGTACAAGAAGGCAAATCAGGAAGTGTAGGTTACTATATCTATACTGATAACGTTTGGATCATGCCTGACCATATGAAGCATTACTATTGGATATTTTTTGATGAAAGTGGAACAGTCTATAGAGTTGAAGACTCCCTTCCGCCGGGAGGTTGAATTCCGGTTTGAGGAATCGTTTATAGGAATGCNTTTCCGAAAAGGGAGTTTTTTTAGGTNAGGATCTTCAGCATCTCCTGTGCCCTGTGCATAAGGAGGTGCTGTTTTTTTACTTTCTCATAACCGTTTTGGGCAATCTGCAGACGCTCGTCTTCATGCGACAGATAATAGCCGATCTTTTCCAGAAGGTCAGGAATACTTTCATATAATACGATATCTTTTCCGGGGGTAAAGTATTCCGGTATTTCTGACTGATAATTGGAAATGACGAAGCCGCCGGCTGCCATGATGTCAAAGATACGCTGCGGCAGACCGGATTTGATGGTGCGTGCGGTCATATTCAGATTGATCTTGCTGCATTTGAATATCCGGGGCATCATCGTAAAAGACTTGGCAATGCCGCGGTTATTGATATCCGGAAGCATGGAGGTATCTTCCGTTGTATAGAGATCCATCCGGTAATGCCGGCTGATTGCCTGCAGCATTCGTATCCTATCCCTCTGTGTGCATTTGAAACCGAGATACTGATCGGTTATAATACTGCGGATATCCTCATGGTAATCAGGCAGTACAGACCATGCTGCGCGTCTTTTAAATTCTTCCGCCCAGTCATCGCTGAAAGCGTCTCTAATCAGGCAGTATCCATAGACATTTAACTGCGCTTCGATCAAGCCGTCTATATAACCGCGCATCCGTTCCGGAAGACCGTCTGCAACTCTGTCATAAATGCAGTATTCGCTATGAAAAGATCCTACAAAGGAAATATCACAGTCGTACATGGCGTGATCCTCTTCGGAGACAGAAATGCTGTCATAAAAATCCATATCGGCGCCAAGAGGCAGATAATGGACGCGGCCGGGAGCAAGAGAGGCATATTCCTGATATAGACATCGGTCAAATATAAATGCATGACAGCAGGGTTCGTTTAATGCCTTGGAAGAAAGGGTCATGGAGGGGCTGTCTACCGTATGCGAGAGATAGGGAATCCGAAAGATCCGGCATACCTTAGCAATCAATGGAATAAAATTGATCGTAAACACGCAGTCTGCTTTCGGGGTTGATTGGATATAGCCGGAAAATGCGGACAGATAGTCGGTATCAAGATCTTTGCTTGACATAGGCCTGTCAAAAACCATAACATTGTGACCAAGCTGTTCAAAGGCACGTGTCATGCCGGGTTCGCATATGCTGTTCCAATAGCAGAAGATGATGTTCATCGGCTGGGTTCTCCTATTACGATCTGTATCTTTGATTATAAAATAATTATCAGCTATTTACAACGTATATTATTAGGGAAACGCAGATAAAAATAAGGAATATTTGACAAAATAATAAATATCGTTTAAAATTGCAAATGATTTGCAATTGCAAATGGTTTGCATTTTTTAATTGTCAGAGAGGATCATAGAGGTTAGTGGGATTATGAAAGAATATGTTGAAATGACACAGAAACAGTACCGTACCAAGTGGAAAGACAGTATCGCGGATTATCTGGAAAATCATGCGGATCAATGCTTTTCCGCGGCAGATATCTATGCGGAGTTGAAAAGAAAGGAAGCCTCCATCAATCTGACGACGGTATATCGTAATCTGGAAAAGCTGACAGACAGCGGGAAGCTGATGAAATATAAGGCGGCGGGAGAAGATGCGTACCGCTATCAGTATGTGGAACCTTATGGAAACTGTCAGGAACATATTCATATGCAGTGCAGGGAATGTGGAAAACTGTTTCATCTGGAATGTTCATTTATGAAAGAGCTTACGGGACATCTGCTGGAGCATCATGGTTTTATTCTGGAAGGGCAGGGTTCCATGCTGAGCGGATTGTGCGGGACGTGTAAGAAGAACTTTTAACGCCGGTATGTTCTTATATGAAATTTGAAAAATGAGATTTTATAGACTGAAAAGAATAGGAAAAAAGAAGATGAATCATAGATGTGATATCAAATGTGATAACAAATATGATAATGGGAACAGATATGAAAACAAATGCAGAAGGCTGAAAAGCGGGCATATTTGGAGCAGCATGTTCAGAAAGGAAATCGGAATTGTCTGCGCTATGCTGGTGTTCGTGGTATTATTTACCGGGTGTGGGGCAGATCATGAAGAAGCTGCCACAGAAGGAGAAAAGATGCAGATCCTGTGTATGACATTCCCGTTGTATGACTGGACGCGGCAGATCACAGCGGGATGTGAAGATAACATAGAGGTGTCGCTGCTGATGGACCGGGGCACGGATCCGCATAATTATCAGCCCACCACAGAGGATATCATACGTATTTCCGAAGCGGATATCATAGTTTATGTTGGCGGTGAATCGGATCTGTGGATGGAAGATGTGCTGGCATCCATTCCGGCGGATCAAAGGGAGAAGCAGCAGTATCTCAGTATGATGGAGGTATTGGGGACATCCCTGAGAGAGGAAGAACATATAGAAGGGGTAGGGCAGTTGCAGGGAACCCATGACGGACAAGCCCATGGAGAGGTTGAAGCCGGGGAAGAAAGATATGCGGGCGAGGCAGAGTATGACGAGCATATCTGGCTGTCTGTGAAAAATGCTTCCGTCTGCGTTCAGGCAATTGCAGCCACTGTGATGGATCAGGATCAAGATGACAGCCGGATCGTGGCGGAAAATGCGGAAAGCTACCTCACAAAACTGCAGGATCTGGATGAGCAGTTTGCAGATATGGCGGCAGAGGCTCCTTTGGACCGGGTTTTATTTGCAGACAGATTCCCGTTTCTTTATCTGATGAAAGATTATGGATTGGAATATGATGCGGCGTTTCCGGGCTGCAGTACGGAAACGGAGGCAAGCTTTGAGATGGTGATCTTTCTTGCAGGAAGACTGGATGAATATGATCTTCCTGCAGTGCTGGTTATGGAAGATGGAAACCAAAAGATTGCGGAGACGGTGATTGCCAATACGGCAGATAAAGATCAGGAGATACTTACGTTAAATTCCATGCAGTCTGTCACCGCCTCAGAGATCGGGCAGGGAGTGACCTACCTGTCAGTCATGCAGGAGAATCTCGGGGTGCTGCGGACAGCGCTTGCTTGCGAATGATCATAGATGGATACAGACGGCGCTTGCTTGCGAATGATCATAAATGGATACGGAAGGGCAGAGATTATGGCATATATTACATGTAAGGATCTGACATTAGGATATCAGGACGGTATCGTTGCGGAGCATATCAGCTTTGTGGTAAAACAGGGGGATTATCTTTGCGTTGTCGGAGAAAACGGAGCCGGTAAAAGCACATTGATCAAGACGCTGCTTCATTTGATCAAGCCGATTTCCGGAGAGCTGATTATGGAGGACGGTATTTTGTCGCAGGAGATCGGATATCTTCCGCAGCAGACGGCGGTGCAGAGGGATTTTCCGGCGTCGGTATGGGAGATCGTCTTATCCGGAACGCTCACGAAGTGCGGCAGGCGTCCCTGGTACGGAAGGGCGGAAAAGGAACTTGCCTTAAAGAATCTGGAACGTATGGGCATGACGGAGTTCAAGACACGGTGTTACCGCAATCTTTCCGGCGGTCAGCAGCAGAGGGTGCTGCTGGCAAGAGCTTTATGTGCGACTTCCAAGCTGCTGCTCTTAGACGAACCTGTGACAGGGCTGGATCCTAAGGCGGCTGAGGAATTTTACGAATTGCTGAAAAGTCTGAATCAGGAAGGGATAGCGATCATTATGGTCTCCCATGATATCCGCACAGCAGTTAGGCAGGCTTCCCATATCCTTCATATTGATAAGGAAAATTCGTTTTTTGGCACGCAGGAAGAATATCTTCAAAATATGAATGGAAACGCGCTGCATACAACAACACTGTATAAAACCGGCGACGATTCGGCGGACTGAAAGAAAGGTATGGTTACTTAATTATGAGAGAAATGATAACACAGCTGCAATTATATCTGTCATACCCGTTTGTGCGCTATGTATTGATCGTGGGAACGCTGATTGCATTGTGTTCTTCGATGCTTGGCGTGATTCTGGTTTTAAAGCGTTTTTCTTTTATTGGGGACGGACTTTCCCATGTGGCATTTGGCGCGATGGCGGTTGCTTCCGCATTAAAACTGGCGGATCAGACCACATTTATCATGCCGGTTACGATCATTGCCGCGGTTCTTCTGCTGCGGACCGGACAAAATACAAAGATCAAAGGTGACGCGGCAATTGCCATGCTGTCTGTGGGTTCCCTTGCGGTGGGCTATCTTGTACTGCATAAATTTTCCGCTTCCACCAATGTATCCGGAGACGTATGCAGCACCCTGTTTGGTTCTACGGCGATCCTGAGCCTGACAGAAAAAGAGGTGTGGATGTGCGTTGCGCTTTCGGTACTGGTGATAGGAGTATATTGTCTTTTTTACAACAGGATCTTTACGGTTGCCTTCGATGAAAATTTTGCAAGGGCGACGGGAATCAATACCGGCGTTTATAATCTGCTGCTGGCGGTGATTACGGCGGTGGTGATCGTCATGGCGATGAATCTGGTGGGTTCGCTGCTGATCTCGGCGTTGATCATCTTTCCCGCATTGTCAGCCATGCGTATTCTGGACAATTTCAAAGGTGTGATCATCTATTCGGCAGTTCTTTCCGTTGTATGTGCATTCAGCGGGATCATTCTGTCGATCCTGGGCTCCTCGCCCGTCGGCGCTACTATCGTGGCGGTTGATATCGTGGTTTTTCTTGTGCATTATCTGCTGGGATATTTCCTGCATAGGACATGATGCATATCCTAGTTTTTTTGGTTGGGT
>WFLX010312968.1_pt1 | contig 15756 bp, 10 predicted proteins | sample 4967041 | NCBI WGS metagenome assembly WFLX01 (sample SAMN12857096, study PRJNA449069) | gut metagenome | isolation source: stool from male and female vole | host: Microtus ochrogaster | place: USA:Florida | collected 2017 | reverse complement strand
GCGTAGTGCGCCGCAGACTGCAATGAGCATCGCGCTCCAGCAGAGCCATGGGTGCAGCGTGTAGGCCATCATGACGTTGAGCATGAGCATGGCGGGGGCTACTCCGAAGCTGACCATGTCGCTGAGGGAGTCGAGGTCGGCGCCGATGGGCGAGTAGGCTTTGAGCAGGCGCGCGGAGGCGCCGTCGAGGAAGTCGAAGATTGTAGCGGCTCCGATGGCAATGAGTGCCCAGTAGGCTCCAAGGAGGGAGCCGAAGGGTTCGTTGAAGTGGAATGCCATAAAAATTGCCACACAGCCGGAGAGCAAGTTGCAGCAGGTCAGGGAGTTTGGAACTACGGAGAATATTTTGCGGAGCATATCAGCGGTTGGGATGCAGGCGAGCCACTTCGGTGATGCCGCCTGTGGTTTTGTCACCGATTTTGACGAGTGTTTCGGTGCCTAAGGGAAGGTAGAGGTCGACTCGCGAGCCGAATTTGATGAAGCCCATATGCTGCTGGATGTTGGCCTCTTCGCCCGGTTGGGCGTAGGTTACGATTCGGCGTGCGAGAGCGCCGGCAATCTGGCGCATGAGCACGAGCTGGCCTTCGGGTGTGCGGATGACGACGGTGGAGCGCTCGTTTTCGGTGCTGCTCTTGGGGAGGTATGCGGCCATGAAGCGGCCGTTATGGTGGTGGGTGTAGATTACTTCGCCGTCGACGGGGAACCAGTTGGCATGGACGTTGAGCACGCTCATGAACACCGACAGCTGGATGCAGCGGCAGTGGAGGTACTCGTCCTCGAAGGTCTCTTCGAGGGCAACGACGGTGCCGTCGGCGGCAGAAACGACCACATTTTCGGAGTCGCCCTGGAATACGCGGTGGGGTGAGCGGAAGAAGTTCACGGCGAAGAAGAAGAACACGCAGCTGATGGTTGTGACGATTGCGGGCCACACCACGGGGTGTACCCATAACCACAGGGGAACGTTGATTACCAGCAAGATAGCTGCCAAACCAACGAGTATCTCCGTGCCTTCATGATGGATTTTAATCTTTATCTTCTTCATCGTGCACGATTAACGTCGGCAAATATAGACAATTTTCTTGTTCCCACCAAATTTTTGAGCGCTTTTAGCGGTATTTCCCGGAGGATGCGACCTCGTCGAGGATGCTGAGGTATGATGCGTAGCGCGACTGCGAGATTCGGCTTTCGTCGACGGCCTGGCGGACGGCGCATCCGGGCTCGTGGGTGTGGGTGCAGTTGCCGTAGCGGCAGTCGCGGGCGATGCGGAAAATCTCGGGGAAGTAGTGGTCGACCTCCTCTTGCTCGAATTCCACCACTCCGAATCCGCGGACACCGGGGGTGTCGATTATCCAGCCGCCGCCGGGGAGCTCGAACATTTCGGAGAAGGTGGTTGTGTGCATCCCCTGGTCGTGGGCTTCGGAGATTTCGCCGGTGCGGAGGTCGAGGCCGGGGATGAGGTCGTTGATTATGGTGGTTTTACCCACGCCGCTGTTGCCCGACAGGAGGGTGGTTTTGCCCTGAAGGGCTGCACGGAGGGCATCGAGGCCCTCGCCGGTGCGGGCCGATATTTCGATTACTTCGTAGCCGATGGAGCTGTAGAGGTAGCGCACGGCTTCGAGGTACTGGCGGTCGTCGTCGTCCTCGAGCAGGTCTATCTTGTTGAGCACCAGGGTTGCTTCGACGCCGTAGGCTTCAGCCGAGGCGAGGAAGCGGTCGATGAATGCGAANGAGGTGGTGGGATGGGCCAGGGTTGCCACGAGCATTGCGCGGTCGATGTTTGCGGCGATGATGCTGGTGGCTTTGCTGAGGTTTGATGCGCGGCGGATGATGCAGTTGCGGCGGTCGGCCACGCCGGTTATGAAGCACACGCCGTCGGGACCGGGCTCGCCGAGGGTCACTTCGTCGCCGACGGCCACGGGGTTGGTGGTGCGTATNTTTTTGATNCGGAAGTTNCCTTTGACGCGCGCGGGGATGTCGCCCNCNGGGGTGCGGACGATATATGAAGAGCCNGTGTTTTTGATGATGATTCCTTGCATGGGCTGTTTGCGTTTTGGAATAACAATGCAAAAATAGGGAAAAAGGTTGGTGCACGCAAGAAAAAAGCGTCGTCCGGAGGGATGACGCTTAGAGGTACCAAGCAGAATCGAACTGCTGTAAACGGTTTTGCAGACCGGTGCCTAACCACTCGGCCATGGTACCTTGTGGTTTGCGGATGCAAAGGTAAGCGTTTTTTCCGGTCTATGCAAATTTTCCGGTGGAAATTTGTAAAAAAGTTTTTCAANCCCCCGCCGCGGGGCGTTGCAGATACGGGNNTTTTTTTCTAACTTTGCAGTCCTATAAGTATATATACTCACATGAAACGAACACTCATTATCGGTGCGGTTGCCGCAACGCTGGTTTGCGGTGGCTGCAAGGAACACAAGAAGATGGAAAATCCTTTCCTGGCGCCCTACACGACGCCTTACGAAATTCCGCCCTTCGACCAGATAGCCTACGAGCACTACCTGCCGGCACTGGAGGAAGGCATCAAGGAGCAAAAGGCTGAGATTGAGGCCATTGTGAACAATCCCGAGGCTCCGACATTCGACAACACCATCATGGCTCTGGAAAATTCGGGCCGCACGCTGGAGAAGGTAGCCATTGTATTCTTCGCCCTGGACGAGTCCAACTCGAGCCCCGAGATGGTTGAAATCGCCGAAACTTTCTATCCTGAATATACCAAGGCCGCGGACGAAATTTCGATGAACGACGGCCTGTTCGCCCGCGTGAAGGCGCTCTACGACGGGCGCGACACCCTCGGCCTGGCGCCCGACCAGATGCGCCTGCTGGAGAGCACCTACAAGCAGTTCGCGCGCAACGGTGCGCTGCTGAACCCCGAGCAAAAGGCTGAGCTTAAGGAGCTTAACGCCGAGCTTTCGAACCTCTACCTCACCTTCAACAAGAACCTGCTCAACGCCACCAACAGCTTCGCCATCGACGTTACGGACAAGGCGCGTCTGAGCGGCCTGCCCGAATCGAGCATCGCCCAGGCAGCTGACGAAGCCGCCAAGCGCGGGCTGGGCGAGGGCCACTGGGTGTTCACCCTCCATGCGCCGAGCCGCCTGCCGCTGCTGCAGTATGCCGACGACCGCGACCTGCGCCGTGAGATGTACGAGGGCTACACGTCGCTGGCTTCCGAAGGGGAGTACAACAACCTGCCCGTAATCAACAAAATCCTGCAGGCCCGCACCAAGAAGGCCCACCTGCTCGGTTTCCCTAACTACGGCGAATATATGACCAACAACGTCATGGCCAAGAATGTGGCCAACGCGGAGAACCTGCTGATGCAGATCTGGGGTCCGGCTGTGGCCAAGGTGAAGGAGGAAGTGGCTGAGATGCAGGCCGTTGCCAACGAGAGCGGCGCCGGTATCACCATCGCTCCCTACGACTACTACTATTACGCCGANAAGGTGCGCCAGAAGAAGTACGACCTCGACGAGTCGCAGGTGCGCCAGTATTTTGCGCTGGACAGCGTGCGCAACGGCATCTTCACCATGGCCGAACGCCTCTACGGGGTTAAGTTCACCGAGATGCCCGATGCGCCGAAGTACTANGACGAGGTGACCGTTTACGACGTTACCGACGCCACCACCGGCGAGCATGTGGCCGTGTTCATGACCGACTACTTCCCCCGCGAGTCCAAGCGCCAGGGTGCGTGGATGAGCGAGTTCAAGGGCTCCTGGCAGGAAGGCGACAGCTCCAGCCGTCCTATTATATATAATGTGGGCAACTTCAGCCGTCCCAGCGGCGACACCCCTGCCCTGCTGACCCTTGACGAGGTTGAGACGATGTTCCACGAGTTCGGCCACGGCCTCCACGGGATGCTCAGCCGCGCGCGCCTCAAGAGCCAGGCCGGCACGAATGTGGACCGCGACTTCGTGGAGCTCCCCTCGCAGATTCATGAGCACTGGGCCATGGAGCCTGAGCTGCTGAAGGTTTACGCCAAGCACTACAAGACCGGCGAGGTGATTCCCGACGAACTCATTGCCAAACTCGAGGCCTCAGCCACCCACAACCAGGGTTTCGCCACCACCGAGCTGGCAGGCGCCGCCCTGCTGGACCTGCAGTACGGCAAGCTGGAGGCTGACTCCGACATTGACATCGCCGCCTTCGAAAAAGAAGTGGCCGCCAACCTGGGTATGCCCGCCGAACTTACATTCCGCTACCGCTCGCCCTACTTCAAGCACATCTTCGGCTCCGACGGCTATGCTTCGGGTTACTATACCTACCTCTGGGCCGAGGTGCTGGACACCGACGGCTTCGAGCTCTTCAAGGAGAAGGGTGTGTTCGATCCCCAAACCGCACGCTCGTTCAAGGAGAACATCCTCGAAAAGGGCGACTCTGAGGACCCCATGGTGCTCTACGTCAAGTTCCGCGGCCATGAGCCCAGCGTCGACGCCCTCCTGCGCAACCGCGGCCTCGAAAAGCAGCCTCAGGTGAAGACCAACGCTCCCAGCGGGAAGTGAGGATTAGGAGATTATAAGATTAGGAGATTAAGCGGGTTTGGCCTTCGGGCGCCGCACACTCCTCGATGCCTCCCGATAAATCCTGCAAAATCCCGACGCATCATACATCACGATGCATCTTGATGAATCCCGACGCTTCAAGATAAATCTCGATTAGGCACGATTAATCCCGGTTAATCATGATTAATCTCGAAAAGAAACGAAAATTGATTTAAATCGAAATATATGTTTAGAACAAATACGTGCGGGGAGCTCCGCCTGAGCGATGCCGGCAAGGAAGTGACGCTTGCCGGTTGGGTTCAGCGCACCCGCAAAATGGGCGGCATGACGTTTGTTGACGTCCGCGACCGCTATGGCATCACGCAGGTGGTGTTCAACGTAGAAAAAGACCCCGCACTGACGGAAGCCGCCAACCATCTTGGCCGTGAGTTCGTGGTGCAGGTCAAGGGCAAGGTTGCCGAGCGCACCTCCAAGAACCCCAAGAACCCCACCGGCGACATCGAAATCATCGCCGACGAGCTTAAGGTGCTCAACCCCTCGGAGGTGCCCCCGTTCACCATCGAGGACGAGAGCGACGGCGGCGACGACATCCGCATGCGCTACCGCTATCTGGACCTGCGCCGCACGCCCGTTCGCCGCAACCTCGAACTCCGCCACAAGATGACCATGGAGGTGCGCCGCTACCTCGACAGCAAGGGCTTTCTGGAAATCGAAACGCCGATGCTGGTGGGCTCCACGCCCGAAGGTGCCCGCGACTTCGTGGTGCCCTCGCGCATGAACCCCGGTCAGTTCTACGCCCTGCCCCAGTCGCCCCAGACCCTGAAGCAGCTGCTGATGGTCTCCGGCATGGACCGCTACTTCCAGATTGTGAAGTGCTTCCGCGACGAGGACCTGCGCGCCGACCGCCAGCCCGAGTTCACGCAGATTGACTGCGAGATGAGCTTCATCGAGCAGAACGACGTGCTGGAGCTCTTTGAAGGCATGGCCAAGCACCTGTTCAAGACCATCCGCGGCATCGAAATCACCGAACCCTTCCAGCGCATGCCCTGGGCCGACGCCATGAAGTACTACGGTTCCGACAAGCCCGACCTGCGCTTCGGCATGAAGTTCGTCGAGCTCATGGACGTGCTTAAAGGCCACGGATTCAGCGTGTTCGACAATGCGGCCTATATCGGCGGCATATGCGCTCCCGGCGCCGCTCACTACACCCGCAAGCAGCTCGACGCGCTGACCGACTTCGTGAAGCGTCCGCAAATCGGCGCCAAGGGCATGGTCTACGCCCGCGTGGAGGCCGACGGCACCGTGAAGAGCTCCGTGGACAAATTCTACTCCCAGGAAGTGCTCCAGGAAATGAAAAAGGCAATGGACGCCAAGCCCGGCGACCTGATTCTGATTCTGAGCGGCGACGACGCCATGCGCACCCGCAAGCAGCTCTCCGAACTGCGCCTCGAAATGGGCCGCCAGCTGGGCCTGCGGGACAAGAACAAGTTCGCGTGCCTGTGGGTGGTTGACTTCCCCATGTTCGAATGGAGCGACGAGGAGCAGCGCCTGATGGCCATGCACCACCCCTTCACCCACCCCAAGGACGAGGATATCCCCATGCTGGACACTGACCCCGCAGCTGTGCGCGCCGATGCTTACGACATGGTTATCAACGGCGTAGAAGTGGGCGGCGGCTCAATCCGTATCCACGACTCCGAACTCCAGGAGAAGATGTTCGAAATCCTCGGCTTCACCCGCGAGAAGGCTCAGGAGCAGTTCGGCTTCCTGATGAACGCCTTCAAATACGGCGCACCTCCTCACGGCGGCCTGGCTTACGGCCTGGACCGCTGGGTTTCGCTCTTCGCAGGCCTGGACTCCATCCGCGACTGCATCGCCTTCCCCAAGAACAACAGCGGCCGCGACGTGATGCTCGATGCTCCCGCACCCATCGACCAGAAGCAGCTCGACGAGCTTGAACTGGCCATCGTTCCCCCTGCCGCCGAATGAAGCTCTCCAACATAATTTCCGCTCTCGAAGCCTATGCACCCCTGTCGCTCCAGGAAAAATGGGACAATTCGGGGCTGCAGATAGGCTTACCGCTCGGGGCTGAGTGCACCGGTGCGCTGCTGACGGTGGACGTCACGCCGGAGGTCATCCGCGAAGCGTCACGCCGCGGCCGCAACCTGGTCATTTCGCACCATCCGCTCATTTTCAAGGGCCTTAAGAGCCTGACCGGGCGCACCTTGGCTGAGGAGACGGTCTACGAGGCCGTACGTGCCGGTGTGGCCGTCTACTCCTCCCACACTGCNCTNGACAGCACCCGCGGNGGCGTGTCCTACGCCATGGCGCGACGNCTGNGCGCCGAGCCGGTGCGTGTGCTCAGTCCGGTTGAAATCCGGCGGTGCACCGTCAACGTCATCTGTCCCCGCGAGATGGCCGACGACGTGCGCATGGTGCTGTTCGACCACAACGCCGGCGAGGGCCCTCTGGGTGCCAACGCGGGCATTTCCACCGCTGCAACTGAAGCCTCCGCCGAACCCTACACCGGCACGCAGGCCGACGTGGAAGGTTGGAAATTCGAGAGCGACCGCGAACCCATCCCAGCCTTCGAGCTAATCCACACGCCCCTCACGCGCGTGTCGGCCCGTATCTACGGCTCCGCGGCCCCGGTGCTGGCAGCGCTGGACGGCCTTGCGGACGCCGACCGCATCCGCGTGGACGTGGCCGAGGAGAAGGTCGCCGACCCTGCCATCGGCCTGGGCCTGNTGGCGCGCTTCAAGGAGCCCGTTAGCATGGGCGAACTTGTGGAGCGTCTCCACGAGCACTTCGGCACGGGCGCCATCCGCACCAACGACGCCGGAGCGCAGCCCGACCGCACGGTGCGCACCATTGCCCTGTGCGGCGGCGCCGGAGGCGAGTTCATCGGCGCAGCGCGGGGCGCAGGAGCCGATGCGTATGTCACGGCCGACGTGCGCTACCATGATTTTGCCGACAACCGCGAAGGCATGGCCATCTTCGATATCGGACATTTTGAGAGCGAAACTTGCTCAAAAGACGTCATTTATGATATTCTTTCAAAAAATTTTAGTAACTTTGCAGTTGACTACGCGGAATGCGACGCAAACCCCGTAAAATACCTGTAAAATATGGCAACAGACAATAAAGAACACCGCACCGTGGAGGATCGCCTCAAGACCCTCTACGAGCTGCAGACAATACTTTCCGAAAAAGACCGCATCCGCGAGGTTCGCGGCGAACTCCCCAAAGAAGTGGAGGACCTGGGCAATACCGTCAAGGGCCTCTACGCCCGCGTGGACCGCTACGAAGGCGAGATGGGCGAGCTCAACCACGCCCGCGCCATCAAGGAGAACACCATCGAGCACAAGAAGCTCATGATTGAAACCTACCGCCAGCAAATCGACCAGGTCCGCAACAACCACGAGTTCGACAAGCTCACCGAGCAAATCGAAAACGAGACCCTCGAAATCGAGCTCTGCAAGAAGCAGATCAGCAACCTTAACGAGGAAATCAAGGCCAAGCAGGCAGAAATCGAGGAAACCAAGGAGAAAATAGCGCTCCAGGAGCAGATTCTGCAGGAAAAGAGCAACGACCTTGACAAACTAATCGGCGAAACCCGCGCCGAAGAGGAAGCTCTGTCCATCCGCGCCAAAGGTCTCGAGGGCCTCATCGACGAGCGCACCCTGAACGCCTTCAAGCGTATCCGCCGCAACGCCAAGAACGGCCTGGGCATCGTCACCGTCGACCGCGAAGCCTGCGGCGGCTGCTTCAACCGCATCCCCCCGCAGCGCCAGATTGAGGTGAAGCTGCGCAAGAAGGTTGTGGTGTGCGAATACTGCGGCCGAATCATGGTCGACCCCACCCTGGCTGCCGAAGCCGAAGCTGAAATCAAGAAACAGAAATAAACATAACGGTGCAAATAGGGGTGGTAAGGCGTAGTCCGAACCACGCCCTATTTCATTTTTTCTGGGGCTCTCATCATTAACCACCGGCACAATGTCTAAAAACTTCATCTCTCTAATCCTTCTCACCCTCTGCCTCACAGCCCAGGCCGGCGCGCCGATGCGCAGCGAGGCCATCGCGGAGCTGGCACCCTACTGCACACCGGCCAACATACCGGCCGGCTGCGACGCCACCTTCATGCCCGACGGCACCTCCTACGTGCGCCTGAGCGACGACCGCCGCAAGCTGCTGGTCCATGACATTGCCACCGGAAAGGAAACGGCAACCCTCTTTGACGTAGACCATACGCGCGAAACCACCCTGCCCGACTTCGAACGCTACATCATCAGCCCCGACGGCAGCAAGGTGCTGGTGTGCCGCGAGTCGCAGGCCGTCTACCGCCGCTCGTCNACTGCCCGCTGGTATGTGTACGAGGTGCGTTCGCGCCTGCTTCGCCCCCTGTCCAAACAATTCGAGCGCACGATGGTGCCCTCCTTCTCGCCCGACTCCCGCATGGTGGCTTTCGTGGTCGAGAACAACATCTATGTGGCCAAGCTGGATTATGAGACAGAGGTTGCGGTAACCACCGACGGCGCCGCGGGCCAAATCATCAACGGCGCCACCGACTGGAGCTACGAAGAAGAATTCGACATCACCTCCACCATGACCTGGGCGCCGGACAACCTGACCCTGTGCTACATNCGCTTCGACGAGTCGCAGGTGCCGATGTACTCCCTGCCGCTGTACGAAGGCACGTGCCACCCCATGGAGCAGTACGCCCAATACCCCGGGTCGCTGAGCTACAAGTACCCCGTGGCCGGGGCGCCCAACTCGCAGGTGAGCGTCCACAGCTACGACATCGAAACGCGTAAAACCAAGCAGATCGAGCTCCCGGCCGGCGCGGGATATTATATTCCCCGCATCGCCTACGGCCCGGCCGAAACGCAGCTGCTCGTGGCCACGCTCAACCGCGACCAGAACCATTTCGAGCTCTTTGTGGCCAACCCCAAGAGCACCGTCACCAAGAGCGTCTACGTCGAGGACTCCAAGGCGTGGATTGAGCCGGAAGTGTACGAAGATATCACTCTGGAGGCCGACGGCTTCGTGCTCCCCTCCAGCGCCGACGGCTTTACGCGCTACAGCAAATATTCCTACACCGGCGCACGCCTGAGCGTCATCACCCCCGAGGGCGTTGATGCCACCGCCTACTATGGTTCCGACGCCTCCGGCAACCGNTACTACCAGCTTGCGGCCCCCACGCCGATGGACCGCACCATTGAGCGCGTCGACCGCAAGGGCACCCGCAGCATCATCGGCGCNAANAGCGGCACATCGTCGGCGCGATTCGCACCCGCGTGCGCGCATATGATGGTGACTTNCAGCGACATAACCACTCCTCCCACCACNACGCTGACCACTTCCGCCGGCAAGACCCTCCGCACCCTCCAGGACAATAAGGCGTATGCCGACCGCACCGTAGGGCGCCTCCAGAGCAAGGAATTCTTCACCTTCACCACCCCGGAGGGCGTTCAGCTCAACGGCTACATAGTGAAGCCGCGCGATTTCAACGCCGGGACGAAGTACCCCGTGATCATGAGCCAGTACAGCGGCCCGGGCTCACAGCAGGTGCTGAACAAGTGGAGCTTCGACTGGGAGACCTACTTTGCCTCGAAGGGCTACATCGTGATGTGCGTCGACGGGCGCGGTACCGGTGGCCGAGGGGCTGCCTTCCGCACCTGCGTGTACAGNAATCTTGGNCACTATGAGACCATCGACCAGCATGCCGCCGCCCGTTATGCCGCCTCGCTGCCCTACGTCGACGGCTCCCGCATAGGCATCTACGGCTGGAGCTACGGCGGCTACCAGACGCTGATGTGCGCCGGAGCCGACGGTGCGCCCTACGCTGCCGCCGTGGCCGTGGCCCCGGTGACCGACTGGCGGTTCTACGACACCATCTACACCGAGCGCTACATGCTCACCCCCCAGCAGAACGAGGCCGGCTACAATGCCTCCTCGGCCATTCTGCGCGCAATTCACCTGAGCTGCCCCCTGCTGATAATGTACGGCACGGCCGACGACAACGTCCACCCCGCCAACTCCCTCCAGTATGTGTCCACGCTGCAGAGCGCCGGAATCTGGTGCGACATGTTCGTGTTCCCCAACATGAACCATTCTATCTACGGCTGCAACGCCCGCGCGGTGGTCTACGGCCGTATGTTCGACTTCTTTGAATCTAAACTGACGCACAAATGAAAGACCACAATATATCCGGCCACGGACCCCATACTCCCTCAGCAGTAATATCCTCCCTCTGGTACAACTGGGTGATAGGGTACGGCGCGCTGACAATTCCCAAAATCGTGGCTTTCTTCATGCCGCGCATCACCATCCCGTTCATCATCCTGCTGGAGGCTTTTTTCCTGTCGGCCTACATGCGTTCGCGTGGTCACCGCACGCTCGGGTCCTGCTNCCACCTGCTGGTGGTGAGCTGCCGCGCCCTGGCCATCACCGGCCTGGCGATGATTGCAATCCTGATTNTGTTCACCGACCACATCGTGCCGACGGTGTTCCGCATAGAGACCTACAACGGCGACATCCCCTTCATCGTCTGCCTGGTCATGGCGCCGGTGCAGCTGCTTACGTGCGCATGGCGCCTGCTCTTTGGCGACAAGACNGCCCGTTGCCGCCGATGCCATGACCGCCACAAGGCTTATGCCCCTGACACGGCCATCGTACAGATTTACTTCCGCGAGTCCCGCTACCAGCTGCAGGTGCTGCTGGCCATCTCCGCCGTGCTGGCCACCCTGGAGTACTGGTACTACTTCACCCGCTATATCAACGCCAACCTCAACCAGCAGGACCTGTTCGTGTTCAACGTGCTGCCCATCCTGGCATGCATCCTTTCGATATTCTTCCTCGGAGGCCGCTATACCACCCTGGACCATCTTTACAAAAGTATGTACGGCGACGCCACGGCCAACCGCCGCATAACGCGCGTGCGGTTCCTGGTGTTCTGCGGCGACGAACTGCTGGTATCGATGAAGCAGAACGGCAAGTGGGACACCCCCTTTGCCCAGACCATGCACCACACCGACCATCTGGGCGACCACCGCGCCAAAGTGATGTTCGCCGACGAGTCGGGCATCAGCGAGCCGGTGGTGAAATACCTCTACACCAACCTCACCTACGCCACCGACAGCAACGTGATTCATTACGCCGTGTTCCTCACCCCTGCCCAGCGCGAATCCCTGGGGCCGGAGAAGATGTGGTTCACGGCCTATATGATTGACCAGGCCCTTGCCACCCGCTCCATGGAACCCCTGCTGGCCCAGGAACTCTACCGCATCCACACCATCACCATGGCCTGGAAGACCTACGACCGCGACGGCAAGCGCCTCTATCCCATCCGCAACTACCGCCCCACCTTCCGCTTGCGCGACCTGCCGGACTGGAATGTGGACTACGACGACGACCACTGGGTGCACGTGGCCCGCTTCAACCAGGACCAGTCATTCTTCCGCCTCCGCAAGCTATGGATGCAACTCACTTCCATCTTCCCCAAGTCGACCCAATCATAGTCATCCTCGGCCCCACCGCCAGCGGCAAGACCGCCCGCGGAGTGGCCCTTGCGCGCAAACTCGGGGGTGAGATTGTCAGCGCCGACTCCCGCCAGGTGTACCGCGGCATGGACATCGGCACGGGCAAGGACCTGGCCGACTATGGTTCGGANGTGCCCTACCACATGATCGACATCGCACCGGCCGGGTATAAATACAACCTCTTTGANTACCTCCGCGACGCCCGGGCAGCCATTGCCGACATCCGCGCGCGCGGCCACCGGCCCATCGTTGTCGGTGGCACCGGACTCTACATCGAGTCGCTCCTCAAGGGCATGAATCTGCCCGAAGTGCCTGAAAACAAGCCACTGCGCGAAAGCCTGCGCGGAAAAGCACTCGCAGAGCTCACCGAGATTCTCGCGGGCATGAAGAGCCTGCACAACACCACCGATGTGGACACGGCCGCCCGCGCCATCCGCGCCATCGAAATCCAGACCTACTACGCCGAGCATCCCCAAGAGGCACGCCTGGCCAACGAGCCGGAGCCGCTGGAAGCCGTAATTGTCGGCATCGACCTGCCGCGCGACGAGCGGCGGCGGCTCATCAGCGAGCGCATGCACCGCCGGTTCGACAGCGAGAACATGCTCGACGAAGTCAAGCGCCTGCTGGGCAGCGGGATAGCGCCAGACGACCTGATTTATTACGGCCTGGAATATAAATTCCTCACCGAGCACCTGCTGGGTCGCACCACCCGCGAAGAAATGGAAACCGGTCTCGAAACAGCCATCCACCAATTTGCCAAGCGGCAGATGACATGGTTCCGCGGCATGGAGCGTCGCGGCTTCAACATCCACTGGCTCTCCCACACCCTCTCCGAATCCGCCTTCATCAGTGCCGTCGAAGCACTTCTCTAACACGCCCCAACGTCTAATTTATCGGGATTAATCATCAACGCCCCATTTTTACCCCCGACTCCAAAAAAACTTTTGGTGATTCGGGAATTTTTGCTTAACTTTGGTGCAAGGAGAGAATTTTTTCTCAAACAAACACCTGCCGCCTATGAAGATTCGCCGGTTCATTTTGCTGATTATTATGGCATTGGCCTTGGTCATGCCGATGAACTGCGGCGCTGTTTCAGACCAACCCAATGTGGTAATAGATGAGCTGACGGTGGATGTTCGCCCGGAGGTGAAGAACGGGAAGGTGACCCGCATCAAGGAAATTTCCAACTATACATTGTCTGCCAACCGCTCGGACGAGCGCGCGGTGCTGATGGAATATTACGACAACGACGCCATCACCATCGACAAGGCATCGTCGCCCGGCGCAAAGCCCATGTATGTCTCTGCCGAAAGGCCTTCGATTTTCTATTCCGGCAGCCGCATCTGCGCCCTGCCCGTTCAGCTGAAAGCCGGCAAGACGTCCAAAGCGACCTTCGAGCGCAACTATGTGAAGCCGGAATTTTTCCACGGCACAAGTCCGGCAGAGCCCTACAACATCAAGCGCTTCGTATTCACCGTTCATATTCCTAAATCGCTCGCCCACGAACCTATAATAAAGGAGCATAACCTGCCGGCGGGCGTAACGGGGACCATGACCGAAAACGGAGACGAACGCCTCTACACGCTCATCCTCGAAAACATCCCGACGCCCGACAGCCGCGAGCTGAGCGAAGCGCCGTCGCTGGCCATGTGGTGGCCGTCGGTGGATGTGAACCTGAGTTTCGCCGGTGTGGACGAGCTCTACGCCTACCTAAGCGCACTACCGGAGGACATTTCCTCGCCCGCCGAATCCGTAGCGGCCCAAGCGGCAGAGATTACCGCCGGCCTGGAGGATCCGCAGTCCAAAATCGATGCCATCGCGGCGTGGGTTCGCCAGAATATCCGTTATGTGGCCATAGAGCACGGCGAATGGGGTCATCGTCCGGACGCCGCTGCCGAAGTTCTGCGAAAGCGCTATGCCGACTGCAAGGGGTCGGCCAACCTCATTGCTGCGATGTTGCGGGCGGTAGGCATCGACGGTCGCCGGGTATGGATCGGCACTCGCAACAGTACGCCTGCATCATGGAGCGAGCTGGCCGCCCTGAGTTGCGGCAACCATATGATTGCCGCCGCAGTGATGCCCGACACCACCATTTTCCTCGACGGCACGGTGAAATTTGCCCCCAACGGATATGTACCCTACGACGACGCCGGGCAGGAAGTCATCATCGAGGACGGCGCCAGCTACATCCTGACGCGCATCCCGGAGGCTGACACTGACGGTAACGTTTTGAACTACAGCGGTTCGCTGCGGGTAGAGGCCGACATCCTCAAGGGGAGCATCACCCTCGGTTATTGCGGGTACAACCACGTGGGCGTTCAGAATCTGCTGGCCCAGGCGGCCGCCGGGCGCACCGCTTCGGTGCTCAACCGCCTGGTATGCTTCGACCGCAAGGGCATGACGGCCTCCGACATTGAGGTGCTGTGCGACAACCCCAACGGGGATTGCACCCAACTGACAGCCACAATAACCGACCCCCACGCCGTACGCCGGGCCGACGGGGGTGCCAAACTCTACGTCAGCGTCCTCCCGCTGCGGTTTTTCGACATGAGCCCGTTCGCAGCCAAGAGCCGCTCCATACCCTTCGATATGGGCACGCCGCATCACTTTTCCACCGAACTGACCCTTGCCATCCCCGAGGGTTACGAACCCGAAGCGCTGCCCAAAACCATCGCGCTGGAGTCGGCTTGGTTCTCGGGTGAGGTTGAGTATACACGCCCGGACGAGTCGACGGTGAAATGCCGCGCCACCCTTCGGATGACAGCCACCGGCGGCAACGGCTCCGACCTGGAACAATGGAACAGGGCTGTACGCGAGGTGAACAAGGCGTCCAACGCTCCCCTGATTTTCACCAGGTCCGCACAGGCTCAATAGCTTAGCTAAATCATTATTAATCATTAACTTAAATCGGATTACCATGAACGCAACCACATTTTTCAGAATTTTCGCCATAGTCCTGGGGCTACTGGTGAGCAGCGGCGCCTCCGGAGCCGGCATCAACAAGGGATTCTACAAGAAAGCGGCCAAGAAAGTGTGGGCCATGGACAGCGAGGGCCTTTTCGACCCCTCGACGGCCATTGCGGACAGCATAGCCGAAGGGCAGTCGGCCGTGGTGATAGCGCGCCAGGACGACTTCGTAGGCAAGCGCATCGAAAACAACTCCATCTACACCGCCAGCGGACGAACCAACCGCACACACCTCGAGCATACAGAGCGGTCGATGGTCAAGTTGCTGGACGAGAGCGCCCTTGAGGATTACGGCACCTTCGAGTTCGGCGGAGATTCCGATAAACATGTATATGGATTTTACCAGACCTATGCCGTCGACCAGACCTTCGGGGCGCGCGTCCACAAGCCCGACGGCTCCGTGGTGGAGGTGGACGTCACCGAAGCCCTTGAGATGTCCGACGGCAAGAAGGGCGACAAAAACAAGCGGTACAAGATAGCGATTCCGGGCCTGGAGAAGGGCGACGTGCTGGAATATTTCTACTATACGGAGTATGACAACGATGACGACGACGTGGAACTCGTCGACGTGATGCTCACCGACCGCCACCCGGTGCTGGGGCGCCTGCTCACGGGCTCCTTCGACCCCACCCTGACCATCGAGTTCAAAAGCTATAACGGCGCACCCGTGCCCGAACCGGGCAAAGCCGGCAACAACAACACGGCCCGAATGTTCTGCGCCAACCTCCCGGCCATCGACACCC
>WFLX010316762.1_pt1 | contig 15760 bp, 12 predicted proteins | sample 4967041 | NCBI WGS metagenome assembly WFLX01 (sample SAMN12857096, study PRJNA449069) | gut metagenome | isolation source: stool from male and female vole | host: Microtus ochrogaster | place: USA:Florida | collected 2017 | reverse complement strand
GGAAAATATTATTATTTAGACCCCCCCATGGATATGCCGCAAATGTCGGTGCAGGATGGAGGAGGCAATCAACAGGTGAGGGAGGATACGGATGCAAAAGATGAAGAAGTAGAATGGAGGGCTTATGGGGCGACGTTATACTGGCGTAGACCGTCGGAAGAGATGCTAAAAGAGTATTTTAGTAGGATAGAGTGGTGTCATATGAATCCAACATGGTGGGGAGGATATGAAAAGGAAATTCAGTCGAAGTCATTGGACGAAAACGCCATTGCCGCCATAAAACTGTTTGAGTCCAGCGGGTTTTATTCCAGATGGGTAAGGATGTGCCTGAAAGGTTATTGATGCAAGATATTGATTTTGGAATATACTGAAAATACGCTATATCCCATGGTATTAGATAATGGTATTATATGAGATCCCACAAGGATTTTTAAAAACTAGTTGTGCTATATAGACTATATCATCCGCAGGGTGCTTGTGCGCTCGCCGATGATATATCTATATTGCACAACGAAAGATTGTCGGTAATAGAGTTTCGCAAACGCCTAATATATACATATTAGAGGGGAGGCAGACAATGGAAAAAGAAAAAAGTGAATTAAAACAGAAGTCTGCAGCGGAAAAAGAAAAAAAGATACATAAGAAATTTAAGAAAAAGTTTCTACTGTTTATACCAGTATTGATTGTGTTGGGTATCGGTCTGGTTTTGGTGCTTCGGGAAACCGGCGTAATCAATAAATATGTGTATGAGGAAGTAGATAATCTGGCAGAGCGGGAAGGGGTGTGTTTTGATAATCTTTTGTTTTCTTATATAATAATAGTAGATCGTGGAGATCAGGAGGAAAAAAGATGGCTTTGTATCATGAATAATGGGGATGTGTATACTTTTAAGTGGAATTATGATGAATTGTTCCGATGGGACTGGTATTATGATGGCACTGAGAATATGAATGAAAATGAACTGCATCCCAGAGGCTATGATGATGCAAACTGGGGTAAGATGCAGAATGTTGTCTATCTGGGAAGGTTTTCCGATAGTGCGGTAAGGCGATTGAACAGTTATATAGAGAATTTTGATATTATTAATGGAGAATATTATTATTTAGATCCTCCCCCGGAAGCTACGGTGCCGCAGGGAGGCGGCGGTCAACAGGAGAGGACAGATATTGATGCAGAGGATGAAGAAGTAGAATGGGGTGCTTATGGGACATGGGTATTTCGGGATGGGAAAAGATTGATAGAGTGGTGTCATATGCATCCAACATGGTGGGGAGGATATGAGAAGGAGATTCGGGAGAGGTCATTGGACGAAAACGCCATTGCCGCCATAAAACTGTTTGAATCCAGCGGGTTTTATTCCAGATGGGTAAAGATGTGTCTGAATGGTTATTAATACAAGATATTGATTTTGGCAGATACTGAAAATACGCTATATCCAATGGTATTAGATAATGGCATTATATGAGATCCCGTAGAGATTTTTAAAAACCAGTTGTGCTATATAGACTATATCATACGCAGGGCGCTTGTGCGCTCGCTGATGATATATCTATATTGCACAACGAAAGATTGCCGGTAATAGAGTTTCGCAAACGCCTAATGTATACATATTAGAAAGGGGAGGCAGGCAGTGGAAGAAGAATAAAATTGAAACTTAAAATGTTTCAAAAGATAGCTTTACATTATATGCTTCCCTGTTGTAGACTGTAAATGTAAAATAAAAGCGGTCATAATTTTTATATTTGGGGCGCACTTAAAATAAGGGAATAGGAGATATACAGGATGATAGTTTTGACGGAAGTAAACAGCGAAGAACAGATCATGAGGACTGCCCGGCTTGCCGATGAGATCTGGCATCAGCATTTTACGCCGATCATCGGCGCAGGACAGGTGGAGTATATGCTTGGGAAATTTCAGAATGTGGAAGCAATGAAACGGCAGATGGAGCAGGAGGGCTATACATATCTGTTGGCGTTGGATGGAGAGGAACCGGTGGGATATACGGGATTTAAAAAAGAAACGAACCGGATGTTTTTAAGCAAGCTTTATGTAAAGGAAGACCACCGCGGTCAGGGGATTGGAAGGCAGATGTTCGAGGAGATTCAGAAACGATCTGAAGGGCTGGATGATATCTATCTTACTGTCAACAAGCATAATGATGTAACGATCGCGATCTACCGCCATATGGGCTTTGAATTGATCGATTCGGTAGTGACCGACATCGGCGGCGGATATGTGATGGATGATTATATTTTCCAATTTTCCTTAGTATAAAAAACAGAAAACGCCATTGACATTATTACTAAAACTTAATTATTTTATGCGTTATAATTTTTTTGCCATATTGGGTTAAGTTTTCCTAAAAATAACCGATATATATGATAACCACATTTAGCTGAAAAGGATTTCAGCTTTCTGCGTAATATTTCAAAGGAGCATGGATGAGCCTATGAATATTAACACTAATCGTGCCAGCACTGCCTCGTTAAAGAGGAACGTGTCGGGATATTCCAGTTTAACTATTAAAAATTCTTATATCAATGACTATGTCAAACAGAGGAGTCAGCAGAAGAAGTCATATAATAAATATGGCAGCGGTGCCGACGAGGAGGAGAGTGCGTCTTCTCTCAGGGAGCTGATGTATGAGAAACGCAAGAAGGATAAGAATGATGATTTTTACAGCAGATTCACGCAGAACTCATACAACTATGCGGAATCGATCAGGGCAAGCCGCGCTAAGAATCAAAAAACCAAGGCAAAGGTAAAAAAACTGCGGTACAGCCATAAGGCGATCTCTTCCCAGATCATGAAATGCAAGACGTCTGTTACCGCAAAGCAGGTAGCAGGAAAGGCGAAGAGAGAGGTTGTCAGATTACGGCAGAAGAAGCTGAGCGCGCAGTATGATCCGGAAGAGGTTCAGATCGCTCTTACCCATGCTATGAAGATCGAGCGCGTGGCAAAGAAAAAGGTGAAACATCTTCTTGAGGAAGAAATGGTAAAAGTAACCGGCGGACCATGTGCCGGAGAGCTTGAAGAAAAGATGGAGGAAGGCTCTGATCAGGAAAAGGCAGAAGATGCCATCGCTGCAATGGAAAACGGAATGTCCGGGGAGGATGCGGCGGCGATGCAGCAGAGACGGGCGATGTCATCTCAGGAGCAGGCGCAGTATATACAGGAGCAGATGCAGGCGATGCAGGAAATGATGCAGGCGCAGATGGAGCAGATGCAATATGCCATGGAGATGGCGCAGGAGCAGATGCAGGCTTCCATGGAAGATATGATGTCGGAATTCATGGAGGAAATGCAGGAGTCCATGGAGAAGCTTATAGAGGAATCCGGTCTGTCAGATCTTTTGGAGGAAATGGCGGGCGGCTTTGACATGGAGATGGATCCGGCAGACTATCATATGATGAAACTAAAACATAGGGCAAAAGAGTTACAGGAGATTGCCAAAGCGGATGCGGAATATCTGAAGGCAGTTTTTGACCGGCTGGAAAGGATGAAGGATTCGGCGTTACAGAATCTTTCCGGCAATTCTGATAATAACGCGGCTGCTTTTGCCAGCGTACCTGTGGGCGGCGGTGTGGCTGCCCCTGTGAGCACAGAAAGCGCAGCGGAGATTGTGCATGATTCGGCAGGTATCAGTAGCGGGGCAGATACGGGGACATTCTCGTCTGCCGGCATTTCAGTAAGCTCGCCAGTGGTGGCAGTGGGCGGGAGCGTAGATGTTTCCGTATAACGGATGATCATAGGATGATAAGAAGTTAACAGATCAAAAGTTGGAAAATAACAAGTATACAGTTTTTTAAAATTGATAAAAACGGTTGTTCTAAGCTGATTTAGGACAGCCGTTTGTCAGTGTGAGAAGAATTTCTTATTGCTTGCAGTGAAGTCCTAAGGTCTACGTCGTGAAATTGTCGAAAAAAGCCGTAAAATTTATGTGTTTAAACATATTTCGATAGATTCCGCTGTTTTTTTGTGTTAAAATAAATGAAAACATTGTTTGCTCAATATATAGAGATAACATCAATATAAAATTATCATCAATATTACAATAAAAAATAGTAAAAGATAATAAAGGAAAACAAAAAAATAAAGGAGGAACTAACATGTTATTGAAAGACAAAGTAGCCATTGTCACCGGCGGGAGCAGAGGAATCGGGTTTGCAACAGTGGAAGCATTTATTAAGGAAGGTGCAAAGGTCGTTCTTGGCGCTTCCAGAGAAGAGACGGCAGCAAAAGCAGTAGCCGCTCTGAAAGAGAAGTATCCGGATGCCACAGTCAGCTCCATGATTCCGAAGCTGTCGGATTATAGTGAGGTGAAAGCAGCATTTGATAAGGTGGCGGATGAGTTTGGTGGGATCGATATCCTGGTGAACAACGCAGGTATTTCTGAGAGCACGCCGTTTGATCAATATACGGAAGAGCTGTTTGATAAGGTGATCGATCTGAACGTCAAGGGAATTTACAACTGTTCCAAGGCTGCTGTGGAGATCATGCAGAAGAAGGGAAAGGGCGTGATCCTGAATACCAGCTCCATGGTCAGCATTTCCGGTCAGCCTGCAGGAGTTGCTTATCCGACGTCGAAATTTGCGGTCAATGGATTTACCCTGTCTCTGGCAAGGGAGTTGGGACCGAAGGGTATCCGCGTCAATGCGGTTGCGCCGGGCATCACCAACACAGATATGATGCAGGCGGTGCCGAAGGAAGTGATCGAGCCGATGATCGCCAGGATTCCGTTAAAGCGGCTTGGTGAGCCGGAAGATATTGCCAATGCATTTGTATTCCTTGCATCGGATATGGCGGATTATATTACCGGCGTTACGCTGAGTGTTGACGGTATGGCAAGGACATAGGTTGAAAAATCACCGATATAGAACGAAGGAAGCACTGATTTGATCGGTGCTTTTTTCATCGGCGGATGTACGGGACCGCAGTGGAGTTTCAGAACCACAGGAAGATAAAAATTACAGTAACACATTATTTTATCATTGAATATACTTTTATTGAATTAATCGAGGAGTGAAATAATGTGTGGAATTGCCGGAATGTGTGATTTTCATCAGGATTTTACAGCCACGGAAGATGAAAAGCATAGGCATCTGGATACATTGATCAGTATGCGCAGATCGATTGCCCACCGGGGCAATGATCAGAGCGGCGAATGGATAAGTATGCATGCAGGCTTCAGCCATACGCGCTTATCTATCCGGGATATTAAAAACGGGCTTCAGCCGATGGTAAAAGATCAATATGTGATCGTTTACAACGGAGAAATCTATAATACCGATGAATTGACAAAGAAGCTGAAGGACAGGGGATATGTCTTTGAGACAACATGCGATACGGAAGCGATCCTTTATGCGTATATGGAATATGGCTGCGGGTGTGTCAAGCATCTGAATGGCATCTTTGCATTTGCCGTATGGGACGGACACAGGCAGCAGCTGTTCCTTGCCCGCGACCATGCCGGCGTAAAACCATTATTTTATACAGTTCAGGATGGTATGCTGGTGTTTGGTTCGGAGTTAAAAGCATTGTTTGCCCATCCTGACATAAATCCGGAAGTCGATCTTGACAGCTTTCGACAGATCTTTGGAGTGGGACCTGCAAGGACGCAGGGCTGCGGCGTATTTAAGAATGTATATGAGATCCCGGCAGGATATTATGCAGTATATAATGAGGATGGACTGTATCCGCAGAAATATTGGGATATTGTCAGCCGTGAGCATACGGATTCTTATGAAAGAACGGTAGAAAAGGTTTCCTATCTGGTAAGAGACTCCATAAAACGTCAGATGATATCGGATGTACCGGTCTGCTGTTTCCTTTCCGGCGGTATTGATTCCAGCATTGTTACGGCGGTGGCCGCGGATGTAATGGAACGTGATGGAAGCAGGTTAAATACCTTTTCCTTTGATTTTGCGGGAAACGATCAATATTTTCAGGCAAACTCTTTTCAGCCGGAGCGGGACCGCCCTTATGTAGATAAGATGCTATCTCATATTAATGTGCATCATACGTATCTGCAGTGTGAGGAATATGAGCTGGTAAATCTTTTGGAGGAGGCAGTGTATGCCAAAGATCTGCCGGGTATGGCGGATGTNGANGCTTCGATGCTTTATTTCTGCCGTCTTGTGAAACGGGATAATAAAGTGGCGCTCACCGGGGAATGTGCGGATGAGATATTCGGCGGTTATCCGTGGTTTTATCGGGAAGACCTGCTGCAGGGTGAAGGCTTCCCGTGGTCAAAAAAGATGGACGTCAGGGAATGTCTGCTGCAGGATGATCTCATCAGAAAGCTGGATCTGGATAATTATGTCCATGATCAGTATGAGGCTTCGATCCGTCAGGTGCCGGCTTTATACGGCGAGAGTCCGGAGGAAGCAAAACGCCGGGAGATTGCTTATCTGAATATCAAATGGTTTATGCAGACACTGTTGGACAGAATGGACAGAACCAGTATGTATTCGGGATTGGAGGCAAGGGTGCCCTTTGCCGATCACCGGATCATTGAATATGTCTTTAATGTCCCGTGGGAAATGAAACGGAAAAACGGNNTAGANAAATCATTGCTTCGGGANGCNTTAAAAGANGTNATNCCGNAAGAGCTTTTNATGCGGAAGAAAAGTCCGTATCCCAAGACGTATGATCCNAAATATGAAAAGCTGTTGAAACAGAAGCTGACNNAGATCCTTTCCAGACCGGANGCGCNNATCCATGCGCTGGTCGATACGGAAAAGATGCGACGTTTTATGGAGGCACCGGCAGAATACGGAAAACCGTGGTTTGGACAGCTGATGGCGGCGCCGCAGCTGTTGGCGTATATGTTCCAGATCAATCAATGGCTGGAGAGATACCGGCCGAAGATATCTTTTGTATAATAGGCGTTTGCGAAACTCTAATCGGGTTCTTTTGTATTTGTGCATCATTGACAATTCAACGCAGACACGCTTTCGCTCCGTGAAAAAGCGCAGCGGCACTGCCGGCAGTTTTTCAAAGGTCTGCTTATGAATTTGTCAATGCTGCACAATAACATTTACGTTATTGAGAGTTTCGCAAACGCCTATTTTGTATAAAAGAAAACCGGGGACTCTGAGAATGCGCTGATTTAATTATCGCATCCTTAGAGCCTCCGGCGTATATGTAACTATGATTTAGCAGCCAAATTTTGCGCTCCTTCCGTGATGTCGATCACGGGATTCGCAGAAGTCTTTTTTCGTGTTCTGCGCTTCTTAGGAGGTTCCGGTTTGGCTGTTTCTGTCTTTTCAGGATCTGTTTCAGCGGTTTTGATGGCTTCCGTAGTCGACTCCGCCGTTTCTTTTTCCGGATCGGTTTTTGCTGTTTCTGCGGGTACAGCTTCAGTAACAGGTTTCGGTTCTTCTGTCAGGCTGCTTTCCTGCCGGATGGTATCCTTTTGTGTAGGCTGTTCCTGCTGGACAGACTCTTGTTTCTGTATTGTATCCTGTTGTAGCGATTCTTGCTGCTGTATAGAATCCTGCTGAGTTGTATCTTCCTGCGCAGGCTCTTGCTGCTGTATTTCATCTTTCTGCACGGATTCTTCTTGTTTTTTATCAGCTTTTTTAGCAATGCGCTCCTCTTTTTCGGCTTCTTTTTTAGCAATTCGTTCCTGTTTTTCGGCTTCCTTAGCTTCCTTTTTTGCGATGAGCTCCTGCTTGCGGGCTTCCTTAGCCTGTTCCGCAAGGTCTCTTTTTTCTTCTTTGATGCGTATGCGCTGGTTTTTGCTGATTTCTTTTTTAGCAACCTTTTCTACAATCTTAATTTCTGCTTTTGCATCACGCATATGTTTTCCCATGCCCTTGTAAGGATNATAGATGAAGTAAGGCACNGCGGAAAGAAACAGGANGACGATGCCTGCCATGGCGATATAAGGCAGGAGAANANCNTANGGNGNAAANCCNAATTCANAGCAGACAAACATTGCCANCATNAGCGGGCATAAAAGGGGNAACAGTACNCTGTTGATCAGGCGCAGTATGGGNTAATGATCCAGACTGTTGTCCTGCGCCAGCATCGCGCCCTCCAATCCGGTCACAGCCAGCATCAGCAGACAGATNTCNGAATTGAANACCGTGAAGCGCGCCACAGAGGATGGTNAATGCCGTNGACAGCAGAAATANAACAATGCTGTAGCCGCGNCGGAATGCATTTTTACATTCCTGCATCCCTTCCAGCTTGTCTTTGGAAATGCCATGCAGGAGATAGATCTGGTCTGTCATATTATCACGAAATTCCTGATTGTATCTGCTAAGCTCCTCTGTCTGGATCAGACCGTCGTTGATCTGGTCACGGAAGCTGTCAATCACGCTCTGCTCCTGCTTCAGATCTTCCATCAGCGCGTCTTCCATGGCTCTTCGCTTTAACATCTGCTGACGGATATATTCTGTTTTCTGGATCCGCGGACTTTCTTTAATGTTGCTGGTGATCTGAAGATAATCCATGTCGTTGACGGATATGCTGTTCGCTTCTTTTTTGCTGTTCTCCATAGGTATCGCCTCCCTAAGTGATTTGATTTTTGACAGGCGTTTCGTTGATATCAGCCTGTATGAAAATAGATGTATGGTTTACATAGTATCGTTTTCATTATATTATTATTTTGGTATAAAAGTCAAATATAGTCTATAAATTTGTCAAACATTTATTTCAAAATTTGTTAATTGTTTTCGGTATATCTCAGATAGCTGCATATCACAAAAATATTATATTTCCTATTGACATTCAAGACCACTTGTTGTAGTCTGTATATAAGACCACAGCAAGTGGTCTTTATGAGGAAAAAGTAAAAGGAGAAAGAAACAGATGGCGGAAATTCAATTAGGCGTTATTGAGGCGCGATATGCAGATATGATCTGGGAGCATGAGCCGGTCACCTCATCTGAACTGGTAAAGATGACAGCGGTAGAATTTAACTGGAAGAGAACTACGGCACATAATGTGTTACGCAGATTAATCGACAAGGGTTTGTTTCGGAATGATAACGGATTGGTAACTGCCGTGATTTCCAGGGATGAATTTTATTCCATGCAGAGCAGACAATATGTGGAAGATACCTTTGCCGGTTCCCTTCCGGCGTTTGTTGCGGCATTTATGCAGGGATCTAAGATTACAGCGGAGGAAGCGGAAGCAATCCGCAGGATGATAGACAGAGCAGAGGAGACAGGTTGAAAAATCAAAGATTTTTCAACCGGCAATTTGAGTCAGAGCCTCAAATTGCTTTGATCGCAGATGAGAAACCGCCTGCGCGGATTTCTCATCGCGTGTCATCGCAGCAGAGCTGCGACATGGAGGATTAGTATGGGCGATATTTTCTTGAAATTATTAAACATGAGCATAACTGCCGGGTGGTTGATATTGGCAGTATTATGTATCAGGCTGATATTTAAAAAAATTCCCAAATGGGTGAGCTGCTTATTATGGGGACTTGTTGCCATCAGGCTGATTTGTCCGTTTTCCATTGAAAGCCGGTTCAGTATCCTGCCAAGTGCGGAACCTATAAGATCCAGTACGGTTGTGGAAGGGGAAGTGCAAAATTATATACCGTCCATTGACAGTCATCTGACGATTGTGGAAAATACCATAAACCCAATGCTGACGGAGAGTTTTGCATATAACGAATCAGACAGTGCGGCTCCATTGCAGGTAGTTACACATGTTGCCGGTTTTATCTGGTGCTGTGGCATGCTTCTGTTGATAATCTGTGCAGTGGTCAGCGCTATAAGGCTGCATATGCTTGTAAGAGAAGCTGTACGCGTCAAGGATCATATTTATATATGTGATGCCGTAAAATCGCCGTTTATTTTGGGGATTATCAGGCCACGGGTTTATCTTCCTTCTGCACTGAGTGAGAAAGAAATGAATTATATTGTTGCGCATGAATCCGCTCATCTTAAAAGAAAAGACCATTGGTGGAAAGCCTTAGGATATTTATTGTTGTGTATCTATTGGTTTCATCCTCTGTGCTGGGCAGCATATGCCCTGTTTTGCAAGGACATTGAACTGGCATGTGATGAAAAAGTAGCCAAAGATATGACATTCGATGAAAAAAAAGAATATTCTAAAGTGCTGTTATCCTGCGCAAGGCAGAGGAGTCTGATCATGGTATGTCCCCTGGCTTTTGGGGAAGTGGGGGTAAAGGAAAGGGTGAAATCCGTATTGAATTATAAAAAGCCGGCGTTATGGATCATGATAGCAGCGGCAGCAGTATTAGTAATATTGGCAATATGTTTTCTGACCGATCCCGGAAAAAATAACCAAAGCATGGAAAATACAGATGTGGAAAATGGAAGTATGGAAAGCGGAAGCATAGAAAATCAAAGCATGGAAAGCGGTGGGGAATCGCCGGAACAGTTGGTCAACAGATGGGCGCAGGCATTTGTCAACCGTGACGGGGAAACCATTGCGTCGCTGGCGTCTTTGGAAGTCAAAGAAGAACTGGGCAGGATGGAGTTTTTGATGGGTTCGGATGGGTCGTACAGCTTCGGCATGAGCAGTCCCTGGCCGAAGGATGTGAATACGGATTATACTGCACATATCTATGAGGATATCGGAAAGGCAGAGATCTATTATTATGCACAGACTTCCGAACCGCATGTTTTCGTCTGGAGAGAGATGCTTACCTATGAAAAGGAAGGGGATTCCTATATAGTCACGGGAGATGAACTAACATATTATGATAATATTTCTTCGGGTACGGAATATGCGGAGGCCTATCANGGNCGGATCGGCNCAACCANGATCGATTACACATGGAACGGGCTGGGAGAAGCATTAAATGATAATGCGGCTTCTTTCAACAATGATGTATATAAGGCTTTGTTATCGCCGGAAAGCGCGGCAGTTTCCCTGCTTAATCTTTCAACGGATCCGAAAGACGTAAGCATTTCGATTTATGACGGCGGCGAGGAAACGGGGATGGTAGGACTTGAAATTCTGTTTTTGCAGGATCAGTATACTGTAATGATCAGTATGATACAGCCGTATGGAATGTACGGCATATGGGTGCCTGCGGATTACCGGATCGATGTCGAATCAAGATTTATGGACATTCCCTGGGATGAGATCGAGGCAATCCAGAATGTGGGATATTATGATCACATAGTTGACAAGGTAATCTGTATCGGGGAGATTCCCGAATATGATATCAGAGTGTACGGATATAATGATGAAGACATATCGGGGCGCGGCGTAGCAATAGATATTGCGGGTGATGTGAACTATTTTGACTGGTATTATACAAGCCCGCGGCAAATCATGCCGAAGTTGTACTGGGATGCAGAGGATAGACAGCTTCAGATGGCGTTTCATATCCATACGGGGACCGGGTTTGACGCAGAGGATCTTGTCATATTACAACAGTATGATACAGGGACGCTTGTTCCTCACTATTTTACTCGTGGTGATTATCTGGAAATCTTAAGTGAACGGATCGGATATCGTTTTGATGACGGCAGTCGGGAACTGACGCTGACGGATACGGTAACAGGCAGGGATGTAGCGTCGGTTATGATTCCAGAAGGCGAAATAATAGGAATTGAAGGCGGCAATATCTCTTATTTTGAATTAGGAGAGTCTGTAAAATTATTTGTATGTCCCGGTTTCTTCATAGAAGGAAGTGCGATCCCGGACTATACGGGTATGCCGATTCTGGAATTTGAAGTAGAATATGAATGGGTTATCAATCAATATGGCGGAGATGAATTGTCGTTTGACTTAGGGGAGCTGGTGGGAATCTACCAAGACGGAGAATAATTTTCGGAATTATCATACTGCTATTGAAACCTGTCGCTGTAATTGTTATTATTATAAAAGTATATAACAGTTGTGAAATCTACGGATCGGGAAAGGCATGTTCAGTAAGATGAGAAGAATATCGTCGGCAGCAAAAGAAATGCTGGAAAAGAAGATCATTCCGTTTTGGATGCGTATGCGCGATGAAGAATACGGAGGATATTACGGCTTTTTAAGCCGGGAGCTGGTTCTTGACCGGGAAGCGGAGAAGGGCTGTATACTTAACAGCCGTATCCTCTGGTTTTTTTCGGAGGCGGCGCTGTTGCTGGAACGTGAAGATTTAAGAAAAGAAGCGGATCATGCCTATGCTTTTTTAACAGATCATTGCATAGACCGGAGTAATGGCGGCATTTACTGGAGTATGACCTATGACGGAAAGCCGCTGGATACGACTAAGCATACATACAATCAGGCGTTTGCGATCTATGCGTTATCGGCATATTACCGTCTGACTGGTAAAGAGGAAGCTCTAAAACTGGCGCAGGAACTCTTTGGACTGATAGAAAAGCGCTGTACGGATCAGGTGGGTTATCTGGAGGCTTTTACGGTTGACTGGCAGCCGGAATCTAACGAAAAACTTAGCGAGAACGGCGTTATGGCAGATAAGACCATGAATACCCTGCTGCATGTTTTTGAAGGCTATGCCGGACTGTATCAGGCGGCGGGAGATCCTTCGGTAAAGAAAGCGATGGAACATATTCTTGATATCTATGCGGAAAAGATCTATGACACCGGACTGCGGCGGCAGCTGGTATTTTTCGATGCGGAGTATCATTCCATCATCGACCTGTATAGTTACGGGCATGATATAGAATCCAGCTGGCTGCTCGACTGGGGCTGCGGACTTCTGGAGGATGCTGCGCTATGTAAAAAGATAACCGCCATTAATGAGGAAATGGCGCATGCGGTCTATGAAGCAGCTTTTGACGGACATTCNCTGNCTANTGAATGTGATAAAGGCNTGGTGGACGANACCCGTGTCTGGTGGGTACAGGCGGAAGCGGNGCTGGGATTNGTAAATCTANGGGAGAAAAACTTAGCGCGTGTGGAATATAAGGATGCTGCAGCGGAAATATANCGTNTTANTCTGGANTATGTTGTGGATAAGCGGGAAGGCAGCGAATGGTTCGGGTATCTGGATGCGAAAGGCAGTCCCCTTCCAGATAAGCCCATTGTCGAACCTTGGAAGTGTCCGTATCATAACGGAAGGATGTGTATGGAATTAATCAGAAAGGATCCGGAAATCTATGTCTAAATTACATCCTGNTNATTANATGTTGAAAGAACGTCAAGAGGCGTTCCTGGNGGTAAAAAAATAAGANGACGGAATTTTACAATGGAATATATGACCGTTGGCAGAATCCTGTTTTGACGCGGGATCATATTCCATTGATATGGCGTTATGATGTCAATCCTGAGACGAATCCTTATTTTATGGAACGCTTGGGAGTGAATGCGGTATTTAATGCCGGCGCTATTAAATTGAACGGAAAGTATTATCTTGTTGCGCGGATCGAGGGCAATGACAGAAAGAGCTTCTTTGGCGTTGCGGAAAGCGACAGCCCGGTAGATGGTTTCCGGTTCTGGGATAGGCCGGTGGAGCTGCCGGACACCTGTCCTGAGGAAACCAATGTCTATGATATGCGCCTGACACAGCATGAGGACGGATGGNTCTACGGGNTATTCTGTTCGGANAGCAAAGATACTTNCTCTTCCGATCTGTCGGCTGCCGTTGCGGCTGCGGGANNCGTCAGNACAAAAGATTTAAAGACATGGGAAAGACTGCCGAATCTGGTGACTAAAAACAGTCCGCAGCAGAGAAATGTGGATCTGCTTCCGGAATTTGTAGATGGCAAATATGCATTTTTTACCCGTCCTATGGATGATTTTATTGATACAGGCTCCGGCGGGGGAGTCGGCTTCGGATTATGTGAGGATATTACCCATGCGGTGCTCGACGAGGAAAAGATTACCAGTCCGAGACGTTATCATACGATTACGGAGAGTAAGAATGGCGAGGGGGCAACGCCCATAAAGACAGATAAGGGATGGCTGCATATTGCGCATGGAGTGCGTAATACAGCGGCGGGTCTGCGTTATGTGATATATGTTTTTGTAACGGATCTGAAAGAGCCTTGGAAGGTGATCGCGGAACCTTCGGGATTTTTGATTGCGCCGAGAGACTGGGAGCGTGTAGGAGACGTTTCCAATGTTGTATTTACTAACGGCGCGATTGCGGAAGAGGACGGAAAACTCTGGATCTATTATGCAGCCAGCGATACAAGACTTCATGTGGCGTCCACCACGATAGAAAGGATGCTGGATTATGCATTCCAAACGCCGGCAGATCCTTTGCGGAGCCGTGACTGCGTTGCGCAGCGCTGTGAGCTGATCGACCGTAATCTTGCTTATCTTGCGGATATGGAATGATAGAATAAGATAGTACATTATATAGGGAACCGCCGAAAGGCGGTTCTTTTTAAAACGTAATCAAGGGAAGCGCTGATTTAATCAGTGCTTCCCTAGTACTTGATTTTTTTGATTTGGGTAACGACCCAGTCTTCATAGTCTAAGTGATAGGCGGATCCACAGCTTGGACAATGCTTTTCCTTTGTGGCGTCAAAGCTTGCGCCGCAGTTTTTACATTGCAGCCGTTGAATGGAGAAATGCATATCGATAGGATGGCTGAGATCCCGTTTTACCTGTATGGTGTATTTGTTCCGCTTTTGATAGATCTTCTCTCCGTTATCATACAGATTATCCAGAAAAACAGTTACTGTTACAAAACAAAGATTCCCTTCGACCCGGAAATTTTTTAATCCCATTGCGCCGGTATAAAATACGTCTATAACATCATCAAACATACCGCCCAAAGGAGCTCCTTCATAAATTGCCAGCTCTGAAGGATCATCCGTAAAGATGATCGCTTTGAGCAGGGAGATTATTTTGTTGGAAAAGTATTCAAAAGAAAATTCCGGACTGTACCGCTTCATCAGATTGACAAATTGCGTTCCGGAGCCCATTAAAAACAGTACAGGCAAGGATCTTCCTGCTTCCCATATGAGTTTTCCGAATAAGGAAAATGTGAAAAGAAGCCAACCCAGAACCACGCCTCCTAAAATACCGGACAAAAGTAAAGTAAATAAAAATGCTATCGGACCGCCTTCAGGCATTCCGTCAAAAAAGAGGAACTTGAACAGCATAAAAATGGAAAACAGGATTCCCGTCACTACCATATATTTTGCCATCCTGGCTTTGCCTTCTTCCTCAGTCATACCCATGTCTTCCAGAAAGTAATAGTTAGATACCACGGGAAAAATATCTGACATCCGAAAGCATGTCCCACAGTAAGGACATCCGGTCTGCAGCCGGGCAAACGTGGAAACAGCGCCGCATGACGGGCAGTTATAAGTAGTATTCTCCGGAAGCTGAGGCGCATTGGCATTGGTGACAGTCTGATAAAAATTTATGTTTTTTCGGTTCGCATATTCTTTTTTGCCGTTTTTGAAAATCGTTCTTTCCATGTCGCAGCTGCGGCATTTCATCTGACTGGTATAATGCACGTCGCTCCAACGTCTGCAATCCAGATCTTTGTCAGCAAAATGTCCCCTTGGGGTAAAGCTGTATTGCATGGATATTCTTTTCTTTTGCAGACGTTCTTTTTGAAGCTTCAGGGCGTATCGGATATACTGATCGCCGCCCTTAGGCGACTCCCCTGTCGAAGTATATTCCTCAAGATTGACGGCAAATCTTTCAAATATGCTGCCGTTGGAACGCGACCAGGTGATCTGAGGGGTTTTATTTTTCATATATTATAACTTCCTTTTTTGAATATATTTGTGCTTTGATTTGCTAAGCATTTTCCTATGTTTTTTAATTGTATAGGATGAGTCTATTATATATTAAGATGTCTCTATCCACAACTTTATATCGTTGCAATTTACAGTAATTT